>Ga0299907_10002714_pt1 | contig 11060 bp, 8 predicted proteins | sample RVTome_16_FD_198680 | JGI IMG/M metagenome (GOLD analysis project Ga0299907, IMG submission 198680) | Soil microbial communities from uranium-contaminated site in the Upper Colorado River Basin, Wyoming, United States - RVT152D67 (version 2) ...
TATCCGCGCCGTCCCCGTACCCTGCGGAACGGTTGGAACAGACGCCGCTTCACGTCGTCGGGGATGCCGGGTCCGGTATCCCTGACCGAGAAGCGAACGAGGTCCTCGCCCGCCTGCTCCACGGAAACTTCCACGAACCCCTCCTCGGTGAATTTCAGGGAGTTCGAGGCCAGGTTCAGCAGAACCCGCCGGAGCGCCGCGGGCTGGCCGGCCCGAACGTCGATCGCCGGCGAATCGATGCGCATCTCGAGGCCCTTTTCCTCCGCCATCGGCCGCAGGATGTCGCGCAGCGAAGCGAGCAACTCGCGGAGCGAGAACGGGATCGGTTCGCGCTCGATCAGATTCCCGCCGCGGGCGAGTTCGATGATGTCGCTCGCCATGGAAATGAGCCGCAACGCGGCGCTGTAGATGATGCCCAGCTGACGGCGCTGCGTTTCGTTGACGCCTCCGCTGTGCTCCTGCCACAGGACCTCGGACAGGAACAGGATCGACGCGAGCGGAGAGCGCAGGTCGTGGGCGATGTCCACGGCAAGGTCCAGACCGTCGGGTTCGCTCAGCCGTGAGGAGAAGTGCGCGCTCCACTGCGCATCCCAGCCCTCTCGCACTCGCTCGCAGCTGCGCATGAGCGCGACCGTCGAGGCCGTGTCGAGCCCGTCCGCCTCCGCGCCCGCGAGCAGCTCGCCGCGGATCAGATCGAGGGCGCGCTTGCGCAGCGCGGACACCGCGGGTGCCTCCGCATTCGGGTCCGCGAGGGCGGCGGCCACGAGCTCGACCTCGCTGCGCAGTTCGTCGGCGTCCTCGACGTCGCCGAGCTCGCTGCGCCAACGTTCCACGACCCGCGCCGCGGCGCCCCGGAACGCCGCGTGGAGCGTGCCGGGGACGTCGGGCGGGGAACCGGACGGGGACCGCGCGGGGGAGTCACCCCGTGGGCTCATCTCGCCTCGGCGTGGTCGGGTCCCTTGATGATCGTGTCGCGCTGCAGGCCGTGCTTTTCCATGAGGCGGTACAGAGTGGTCCGGTCGACGCCCGCGATCCGCGCCGCCTTGGACATGTTTCCGCCGGCGCGGTTCACCAGCCAGATCAGGTACTCCTGCTCGAACTCCGCGAGCACGCGCTCGCGCGCCTCGTGGTAGGGCTCGCTCACGATCTCCGGGCCGTAGCGCTTGCGCTGGGTCCGGCCGTCGGCGCCCGACGTCTCCGCGAAAGGCAGGTCCTCGGGGCCGATCTCGGCGCCCGGATCCAGCAGGATCACCGCGTGCTCCATCACGTTCTGGAGCTCGCGCACGTTGCCGGGCCAGTTCCGCCCCTGGAGCGCCCGCAGGGCCCCGTCGCCGAGGGTGGGCACGGCGGAGGCGGAGTCCCGATGCCGGCTCCAGTAGTGCGCGAGGAAGTGCCGCGCCAGCACCGGAATGTCGTCCTGCCTGTCCCGGAGCGCGGGCACCTCCAGGGGGACCACTCGCAGCCGGTAGTAGAGGTCCCGCCGCAGTTGGCCGTCCTCCAGCGCAGCGCCGGGATCGCGGTTGGTGGCCGCGAGAAACCGGACGTTGACCACTGCGTCCGTCGTCGTGCTCCCCACGCGGCGTACGACGCCGTCCTGGATGACGCGCAGGAGCTTCGCCTGCGTGGGCATCGACATCTCGGTCAGCTCGTCCAGGAACAGTGTCCCGCCGTTGGCCGCCTCGATCAACCCCGGCTTGTCCCGCACGGCGCCGGTGAAGGCCCCCTTCAGATGGCCGAACATCTCGGACTCCAGGAGGCCCTCCGGGAGCGCCGCGCAGTTGAGCGCGACCAGCTCTCGGCTGCGGCGGCGGCTGTGGTGGTGGATGTACTGGGCGATGAGCTCCTTGCCGGCGCCGCTCTCGCCCACGATGAACACGGAGGCGTCGGTGGGCGCAACCCGCTTGGCGAGCTCCATCATGCGCACGAAGACCGGCGAAGAACCGAGGATCGGCAGGTCGAGGTCGCCGGAGGCGGCGGCGTGCTGGTCGTCGGGCGGATCGTCCTTCTCGCTCTCCTTGGCGATCAGCACGGCGTGAGCCGCGCGACCTACCAGGATCTGCAGGTGCGACGCGGAGAACGGCTTCGGCAGGTAGTCCCACGCGCCCTCGCGTAGCGCCTCGATGCTCGTCTCGACGCTGGGATTGCCCGTCATCACGATGACTATGGTCGCCGGGTCGGCCTCCAGGACTTCCCGAAGGATGTCCATGCCCGAAACCTGGGACATGTAGAGGTCGACGAGGACGATGTCCCACTTCTTGCGGCGTACCATATCGAGGCCGTCCTCGCCGCGCCCGCAGGACGTCACCTTGTAGCCGTCGGTGACGAGAATGCTCTCGCAGCCGTCCCTCAGGTTGCGGTCGTCGTCGACCAGCAGAAGGCGAAGATTCGCCTTGTCTTCCGGGCTCAGGGCGAGCAGACCCTGGACGTCGGCCGGAGCCCCGGCGTCTGGTAGGCTCATCGATTCGCCATGCTCTTTGGAAATGGGTGGGCCGGACCTCCGCATGAGACCGGCCGACCCGCCCGATCCGGGCGAGTCTTTCTGGGAGAGGTTTGCCAAGGTGTGGGCGTTGCGCCGCCGCGTCAAGGCATTCGTGCGGCGGTTGTTGCGGTGGCCCAACAAATGGGGGTCCGGCCCGCTGAACCGGTCTCCGGCACGGGGCTCAAAACGGCACATTCCGGTGTACGCGGTTCGCGGTATCGCATTTGCTTGTCACCGTCGGGGAAATGGCAGGTCTCATCCGATTCAGGGAATCCGGTTGATGGAACACAACGGGAACCTCCCCGCGCCCCACGACGGGTCCGTGCCGGCCACCGCGGCGCGGAACGACTGGTCGATGGGGACGGCGGGGCAGTACGCGCCCGAAGAAGAGGGCCTGGACTGGCGCCGCTATGCCGCGGCGCTCCTCCGACACAAATGGCTGGTCCTCGCGCTCGCGCTGCTCGGCGCCGGCGCCGGGGCGGCGGTCGCGCTGAACATGATCCCGATGTACCACGCGGAGGGCCGGGTCTGGATCGAAGAGCCTCCGCGCGGCGGTCGCGGGGTGATCGAGGCTGGCCAGCCGCTGGAGAGCTACGGCTGGTTGGAGCTGCTGAAGACCCACGCCGTGCTCGAAGGCGCGGTGCGCGAACAGCGGCTCAACGTTGCCTTGGGGGACCCCGCCGATTCGACGATCGTCCCGCACCTCCAGCTCACCGAGTCGTTCCAGCCCGGCAGCTACACGCTCCAGGTCAGCCGCTCGGGCCGCGAATACGCCATCGTGGACGGCTCCGGCGAGAAGGTCGGCGAGGCTCCGGTCGGAGAGCCCGTCGGCGAGGAGCGCGGCTTCACCCTTACCGCCTCGCGCGGCGCGTTGGTTCCCGGCAAGTCCTACGCTTTCGAGCTGGCCCCCACCCAGAGCGCCGCGCGTGCGTTGTCCTTCAGCGTGGGCGGGACCGTGGTCCGCGACGGCAACTTCATCATCGTGACGTTCGAGGGCGAAGAACCGCGGGCTACCGCGGCCACGCTGCAGTCGATCCTCGACGAGTTCGTCCGGACCGCCGCCGAGCTCAAACGGGCCCGACTGGACGAGCTGACCAAGATCATGGAGGAGCAGCTCGCGCACGCGCGCGAAAGCCTCAACGAGTCCGAACTCGCGCTGGAGGGCTACCGCGCCGCGACCATCACGTTGCCGTCGCAGTCCGGCGCGCCGATCGCGGGCGGGGTCGAGTCCACGCAGGATCCGGTGATCCGGAACTACCAGGAGCTGCAGTTCGAGCTCGAGCAGGTGCGCCGCGACGAGGCCGCCATCCGCCGCGCCCTTGCCGGCGAAGAGGCGGCGGGGCTCGGCGCCCTCGAGGTGGTTCCTTCGGCCCGTGAGACGGGTGAGCTGAATCTGGCCCTGCAGGCGCTCGCGACCAGGCGCGCCGAGCGGCGGGCGCTGCTCCATCAGTACACGGATGAGCACCCGCTGGTGCAGAAGGTCTCGGGCGAGATCGCCTCGCTGGAGTCGACGACGCTGCCCCGGCTCGCGCAGGGCGTGCTGAACCGGCTCGACGCGACGGAGCGCGATCTCCAGGAGCGCATCGGCTCCGCGGCCGGCCAGATCCGGCAGATCCCCGCCCGCTCGATGGAGGAGCAGAGGCTCGTGCGCAACCGGGACATCGCGGACCGCCTGTACCGGAACATCCAGTCCTCGTACGAAGAGGCGCGGCTGGCCGCCGTCAGCAGCATCCCCGACATCCGCCAGGTGGACCCCGTCGCGGTCCCGGGCCGCCCGGTTCAGGACGAGCGGATCCGCATGTTCCTCGTGTTTCTGGCGGCCGGACTCGGGTTGGGCCTCGCCCTGGCGCTGCTGCGCGACCGCATGGACCCGCGCCTGCGCTATCCGAACCAGGTACGGGACATGGGCCTCCCGATCCTGGCCGCGATCCCGCACATCCGTTCGCCCCGAGAGCTGGGCAAGTTCGAGAACGCCGCCGAGCTCGTCGAAGCGTTCCGCAACGTCCGCCTGAACGTCTCCTTCGAGAACGGCAACGGCGGACCCGTGAAGCTGACCATCACGAGTCCGGGCAGCGGCGACGGAAAGTCCTTCGTGGCCGCCAACCTGGCGCTCGCGTACGCCGAACTGGGCCGGCGCACGCTGCTGGTGGACGGAGACACCCGGCGCGGCGCGCTGCACCGGATGTTCGGACTCGACCGCAAGCCGGGGCTGCTCGACTTCCTGGACGGCACCGCGACCCTCGGCGAGGTGATCAAGTCGACGCCCTACGCCGCGCTCGATCTGTTGCCGGCGGGAACGCGCCTGAGCCGCGGGCCCGAGCTGCTGTCCACGGGCCGCCTGACCGACCTGCTCGCGGAGCTGGGGAACCGGTACGACGCGATCCTGATCGACAGCCCGCCGCTGGGCGCCGGGGTCGATCCGCTGGTCCTCGCGAACGCGACCGGCAACGCCCTCATCGTTCTGCGGACGGGCATCACCGACCGCGAGATGACCGAGAGCAAGCTGGACAACCTCGAACGCTTCCCGGTGCGGGTGCTCGGGGCCGTGGTGAACGACGTGGAGGCCGGCAAGCTCTACGGAGGTTATGAGATCTACGGCTATCTGCCCGGGTACGAAGCGCGCGACGAGGTGCCGGCCGGGGTCTGAGCCCGGTGCGGTGCCGACGCAAGAAGAAAGGGCCGGCCGCTCACCGCGGCCGGCCCTCTTTCGTGCCCGCGAGCTAGCTATTTCAGGGCGCGGGTCGCCGCCAGGATGATCTCACGGGGATCCTTCGGCACCTCCCGCGGATCCGCCACCGCCCAGCATCCGGCCCGGATGGCGGCGGCTTCGCCCGGCTCGAGCGCGGCCGACAGGCGCCGCGCGAGACCCCGGGCACCCTCGCTGTCGGTGTCCGTTGCCAGGACGGCGAGGTGGGAGTCGTCTACCCGCCCCAGCACGTCAGACCTGCGCCCGACGTCCCTGAATACCGCCGCGACGCGCCGCAGGTCGACGGGCCCGGCCGTCCGCGCGCGCGCGGCCGCTCCTTCCGCGGCCGGTTCCGAGACGGTCGGCGCGGCCTCTCCGTCGCCCGTCCCGGCCTCGAAGATCACGCACGCGAACGGCTGCTCCATGCGTCTTGCGAACGCCGCCAGCTCCTCGCTCCGACGGAGCAGTCCGGCCAGCGTGTATACGCCCGTCTCGGCGTCCACGTCGGCCGCGCCGCGCGCGGCGTCCGCGTCGCGTTTCGCGCTCGCGTAGAGACGCAGCCGGGCGCTCATCTCGGCGGGTTCCAGGGGAAAGGGGACCAGGTCCCACGCGCCTGCTTCGAACGCCTCGATCCGCTCGGCGCGACCCACGGTGCCCGGGCTGAGGAGCAGGATGGGGGTACTGAAGGGTAGAGCGGCCTGCTCGCGCAGGCGCCGACAGGCGGAGACGCCCGTTTCATCGGCGAGGTCGGTGCCGATGAGCACCGCGTCCGGGCGAATGGTGCGGGCCCGCTCCAGCAGCTGCGCGGCGTTGTACGCCCGCGCGACCGCGAATCCCGCGGGCGCCAGAACCGACTCGAGGGATCTCGTGGTCCACTCGTCACGACTGGCGATCAGCACCAGGGGCGGCATTTCGTGCATCCAGGCAGTCCTGTACGGTCGGGAGAATACCGTTTTTGGACGCGCCTCGCGCCGGCGGCGGGAACACTCGGGGGAGAGCGTCGTCCGCGCATTTCTCTGGCAGTTTTCGTGCGAGTGCGTGCTACCAGGGTCCATCCCTTTACGGCAGAACCATTTACCTCGAATCCGCTGCGGCGCGCCCAGGGCCGCGGGTGCCGCGCGTGCCCCGCACTGCTCACCGGTCTGGTGCGATCCTACAACAGTGAGGCGACCGACTGGGACCGGTGTTGCGGTGGCACAACGTACATGGCAGTGTCCGCGAAACCGGCACGTCGCCGTAACGTGTTTGTAGATAAAGTTTTAGGAGGCTACGAAGACGGCGCCGGATTCGTGGCGTCAGCCTTGTAGTGGAGGAACGCATGCGAAACCAGATCCCCGAACTGGAGTCTCGCTTCTCGGTGGAGCCACGCCGCACGGAGGCCGGTTTTTGGTGTAATGCATGCGGCGGCTGCGGCCCCGCACGACCCGCGTCCGACCGACGGTCCAACGGGCGCCCGGGAGCCGCTCCGGTCCGGTCCCTGTTTTGCGAGGCCTGCGGCCGGGTCCGTCCGTTCTGGTTGAGGCCCCGCGCAGCGGTGCGACGTCTGGCAGCGTTCGGATTGATCTCCCCGCCGGCACGCGTCGGCAAGGAGGTCGGACCGCTTTCCGGAGCCGAGAGCGGGATACACAGAGAGGAACACGATCGATGAAATTCGTAACCGTCGCCTGCGCGTTGACGCTCTTGGCCGTCTGCGCCCCGGCCGCCGCCCAGCAGACCGAGCCCGACACGGCCGTCCCGCGGCTCGGAGACAGCCGGCAGCGGCTCGAACGCGTGCTGGAGGACCTCGAGCAGCGGTTGGCGACCGCGGACCTGCGCGAAGATGATCGCGAGTTCCTTCAGAGGGAAGCGGCCGTGGTGCGTAACAGGTTGACCGAGGGCGACTTCCACGTGGGAGACCAGGTGCACCTGATCGTGCGCAACGAGGAAGAGCTCACCGATACGTTCACCGTCGCGCCGGGCGTCCTGCTGCCGCTGCCCGTGGGCGGTGAGGTGGACCTGAACGGTCTGCTGCGATCCGAGCTGGAGCCGCACCTCACGCAGCACCTCGCTCGCTTCATCGTTTCTCCGGAGGTGCGCGCGCAGGCGCTGGTGCGCATCTCGGTCATCGGCGAGGTGTCGCGTCCCGGTTTCTACGTGATCCCCGCCGACGTGCCCGTAACAGACGCCTTCACCGTCGCCGGCGGGCCCAGCGGCAAGGCGAACCTGGGGAACGTTCGTGTCGAGAGGCGCGGAGACCGCGTGTGGGAGGGCGAGTCGCTGGAGTTGGCGATGAACGAGGGGCGGACCTTCGACCAGCTCGGGATCCGGGCTGGGGACCAGTTCATCGTGCCGGAGGGGCGCAGCACCGGCGATATCCTCCGGATCCTGCTGATCAGCGTGCCGACGACGATCTTCGCCCTTTCCCGGATCTTCTAGCGTAAAGGCGGTACGCCAGGGGTTCGCCCGCCACGCGCTCGACCAGCGCGACCAGGCGGGCGCCCGGAAGATCGCCGGAAAGGTGCACGGCGAGGACCGGCACGTCGCGCGTCGCCACTTCGGTCCCGAGGTCCGGCGCGTCCGTGGGGTAGTCGGCGAGTCCCCCGGTGTCGAGCACGATGATGTCGGGCGAAAGCTCGCTCGCTCGCGCGAGCGCGTGATCCACCCCGGTCTCGGTGATACGGTGGCCGCGACGCCGGAAGGCGTGGGCGCGCTCGGCACCCAACCTCCCCACCTCTCCGATCAGCAGTATGTTCATGGAAGGAATTCCATCGGACGACCCCCAGCTCCATCCAGGCAGACGACCGAGCTGATCGCCGCGTCACCCCCGCGCCGGGGGGCGCGGCCCCGCCCTTGTCTCCGCACGACTCCCGTCAGCGTGCGTTCCGGGCTCCGGCCGGATCTCTCGCCGTTGACGGTCCAAGGGCCCGCGGCTAGCTTTTTCGGCTGTCGTCATTTCGGGGTGAATGTCAATCGACGAGCGCATGCGAGACACATTCCGGGGGCCGATGATGCTCCTCTCGGGGTCGGCCAACCGTCCCCTGGCGGAGGAGATTGCCGAGCAGATGGGCGTGCCCCTCGGGGACATCACGATCAAGCGCTTCGCCGACGGCGAGATCTTCGTCCGCTTGAACCAGAACGCCCGCGGCCGGGATGTCTACATCGTGCAGCCCACGCCCTCGCCGGCGGACAATCTGATGGAGCTGCTTTTGATGATCGACGCGGCGCGGCGGGCTTCAGCGGCGCGCGTCAACGTGGTGATGCCGTACTACGGCTACGCGCGACAGGATCGAAAGGACCAGCCCCGCGTCGCGATCGGCGCGAAGCTGGTGGCGAACGTGATCACGACGGCGGGCGCGGACCGCGTGCTGGGCGTGGATTTCCACGCGCACCAGTTGCAGGGGTTCTTCGACATACCGGTCGACCACCTGTACGCTTCGCCCGTGATCTGCTCGTATTTCGCGGGCAAGGGCCTGGTGGATCTGGTGGTGGTCGCGCCCGATGTGGGAGCCGCCAAGATGGCCCGCGGAGTGGCGCGCCGGCTGGACGCGAGCTTCGCGATCATCGACAAGCGACGACCCGGTCCCAACGTGGCCGAGGTCGTAAGCGTCGTCGGTGAGGTGGGCGGCATGCCGTGCCTGATCGTGGATGACATGATCGACACCGCCGGGACGCTGTCGGGCGTGATCGAGGCGCTCGACGAGCGCGGCGCGACGCGCATATTCGCGGCCGCCACGCACCCGCTGCTTTCGGGCGCCGCGTCCCAGCGCCTGCAGGCTTCGGCGGTGGAGGAGGTGGTCGTCACGAACACGCTGGACATCGCGGAAGGACGAACGTTCGACAAGCTGGTCGTGTTGTCGGTGGCCGAGCTGCTGGCGCGCGCGATCCGGTACACCCACTCAAACGAGTCCGTGAGCCAGCTCTTCGACTGAGGCTCGCGTCGGTTTTCGGAGGAACGAATGGCGAAGCAGTCCAACACGCTCAAGGCCACGCCGCGGGAAGGCCGCGGCAAAGGGGACGCCCGCAAGCTGCGCGGCGCCGGCCGGATCCCCGGGGTGGTGTACGGGCGCCACGAAGACACGCGCGCTCTATCCGTGGACGCGCACGACCTGGCAACTCTGTTCTCGCGCATCTCCGTGGAGAACACCATCATCGAGCTCAGCGTCGAAGGTGAGGAGGAGGCCGTTTCGGCGCTGGTGCGTGAGGTTCAGTCGCACCCCTACCGCAACGAGGTCATCCACGTCGATTTCTATCAGGTGCACGCGGGCGAGGAGCTCGAAGTGGACGTGCCGATCCGGCTGGAGGGAGTTCCGGCGGGCGTACGCGAGGACGGCGGCGTGCTGGATCACGTCATCCACGAGCTGACGGTGCGCTGCCTCCCTTCGAAGATCCCGAACGTGCTGACCCTCGACGTGAGCGGGCTGGAGATCGGCGACTCGCTGCACGTCAGCGACCTGCCGCTGCCCGAGGGCGTGACCAGCATGATCGATGGCGAGCGCACGGTCTGCGGCGTCGCGGCTCCGAGGATCGAGGAGGAGCCCGAAGTCGAGGAGGCCGCGGAGCTGGAGGGCCTGCTCGAAGGCGAGGAAGGCGCGCCGGAGCCCGAGGTGATCGGCAAGGGTGGCGACGCTGGGGAGGGGGAGGACACGGAGTAGCTCCGTTCCTTCCATCCGAGCGTCGTGAAGGTCATCTGCGGGCTGGGCAACCCCGGTTCGGAGTACGAGGACACCCGACACAACGTTGGCTGGTGGGTGATCGACCGCCTCAGCTACGACTGGGACATCGGTCCCTTCCGGCGGGAGGGGCGGTCGCTCGTCACGGGAGGCCGCGTGGGGGACCACTACGTCCGCCTGCTCAAGCCGTTGACCTTCATGAATCGTAGCGGCGCGGCCCTCGGGGCGTTGCGCGCCCTGGAGGATTTCGACCCGGTCGGTGATCTGCTGGTCGTCGTTGACGACGTGGCCCTCGATGTCGGCCGCGTGCGGTTCCGGCCCGGCGGCAGCGCGGGGGGACACAACGGTCTCAAGTCCGTACAGGCGGCGTTGGGAACCACCGGTTACGCCCGGCTGCGGATCGGGGTCGGGCCGGTACCACCCGACCGCGATACGGCCGACTTCGTCCTGGAAGAGTTCGAGCCGGACGAGGAGGAGGTGGTCGCGGGGCTACTGCCCGGGCTGACGGACGCGGTTCGCGACTGGCTGGACGAGGGCGTCGAGGTCGCCATGAACCGCCACAACAGGTAGCGGGAACAGAAACCGCCGCGCGCTCCGCGGCTGATTTTTCGAGCGAAACCCTGGAGGAGCTCGTGACCGACCTGACCACTCTGGCAACGTGGTCGCCCCTGGCGGGGCTGCTCGGCCTGCTGGTCGCGCTGGGCCTGTACATGTACGTCCGCGGCCAGCCCACCGGCAACGACCTGATGCGCGACCTCGAGGCGCAGATCCACGCCGGCGCGATGGCGTTCCTGCGGCGCGAGTACTCTGTGCTGGCGGTGTTTCTCCTGGTCGTCGCCGTGCTGCTTTACCTGGCGATCTCCCAGCTTACCGCGCTCGCCTACATCACCGGCGCCCTCAGCTCCATGGCCGCGGGCTTCTTCGGAATGACCGCCGCGACACGCGCGAACGTCCGCACCTCGGCCGCCGCCAGGGACTTCGGCCAGGGGAAGGCGCTTCGGGTAGCGTTCTTCGGGGGAGCCGTGATGGGGCTGTCGGTCGCCGCGCTCGGCCTGGTCGGCATCGGCGGGTGGTACTGGTTCTACGGGGCGGCCGCGATCTCCGCCGCGGAGTTCGTCGAATTCGGCCAGATCGTTAGCGGCTACGCGATGGGCGCGAGCTCGATCGCCCTGTTCGCGCGTGTGGGCGGCGGGATCTACACCAAGGCCGCCGATGTCGGAGCCGACCTGGTCGGGAAGCTCGAGGC
>Ga0299907_10002715_pt1 | contig 11057 bp, 11 predicted proteins | sample RVTome_16_FD_198680 | JGI IMG/M metagenome (GOLD analysis project Ga0299907, IMG submission 198680) | Soil microbial communities from uranium-contaminated site in the Upper Colorado River Basin, Wyoming, United States - RVT152D67 (version 2) ...
GTCCATCAATTCCGTAGGAATACAGTGGGAAGCATGCTCGCGCGTGTCTCGCTTGTCAAGGGCAGGTTGGCCTAGGGGTGCTCGATGATCGGTGTGCTGAGCGCGCCCAGGCGCTCAATCGTCAGCGAAACCACGTCGCCGGGCAGCAGGTAACGGCCGAACCCCGACTCATCCCGGATTTCCAGCAGGCAGCCTGTGCCAATCGTGCCGGAAGCGATCACGTCGCCCGGCACTAGCTTGGCGTCGGCCGAGGCGCGCTCGATCATCTCGCCGAAGCTGAACGCGACGTCGCTCCACTTGCCGCGGCTGAGTTCCCGTCCGTTGACCTCCGCTGTCGCCATGAGGTCGTAGCCCTTGGCCTTGCGGACCTCGACCAGCTCGTCGGGCGTCACCAGCCAGGGGCCGAGTGTCGTCGCGAAGTCCTTGCCCTTGGCGGGGCCCAGGCGGACGGTCGTCTCGTCACGCTGCAGGTCCCGCGCCGACCAGTCGTTCATGATCATGAAGCCGCCGATCGCCTGCTCCGCCTTGGGTTTCGGCGCGTCTTGGATCGGCGTATCTATCAGCGCCGCGATCTCCAGCTCGTAGTCGAGCTCGTTCGAGCCACGCGGCGCCCAGACCGGCTCGCCCGGCCCGCGGATCTCCGACACGTTGCTGAAGTAGAAGATCGGCAACCGGAACCACGCCTCGGGCACCTCCTGGTTGCGGCGCTGCCACATCGTCGCCACATGGCGCTCGAAGGCGTAGAAGTCGCGCAGGCTTTGTGGCCGCAGGATCGGCGATCCGAAGGCCAGATCGGCGCTGTCGGCGAGCGCGTCGTCGTCTTCGTCGACCTGTTCGAAGGCGTCGACCACCTCGCCGAGTGCATCGACGCGGAGTCCGCGCGCCAGGTGGTCGTCCAGCGTCGTGACGGGCTGGCGAAAGAGGATGCTGTTGTGCTCACGACTCGGATCGCGTCGGACGGCACGCCGGCGCGCGATCTCCAGATCGAGCCAAGTCTGCGCGCCGGCGTCGAGCGCTGCATGAAGTCGGTAGGGTGCGCCGGCCGGCGCGTTGCGCTCGCGCGCGTGGGCGATCTTCACGCGGCCGAGTTTATCGGCGGATAGCCTGCGCTCGTGATCATCGGGCTGGACCACGTCATCGTTGCCTGCGCCGATCCCGATGCTGCCACGGCCGAGATCGAGTCGGCGCTCGGCCTTCGTGCCACCGCCGGCGGCCGCCACGACGCCCACGGGACGTTCAACCGGCTGATCTGGCTGGGCGATTCGTATGTCGAGCTGATGGGCGTCTTCGACCCGGCCCTGGCCTCCGAGTCGTGGTGGGGAAGCCACATCCTGCACCGCCTGGCGGGCGGGGTGGCTGCGTATGCCGGCGTGGCCCTCTTGTCAGAGGATCTGCCTGCCGACGTGGAGCGCCTGCGCGGCATGGGATCGCACATCTCCGACCCGGTTTCGGGCGAGCGCGTTCGATCGGATGGCGACATCGTCCGCTGGCGGATCGGCCGGCTGCCAGAACCCGATCCCGACCTGGGGCTGGTCTTCCTGATCGAGCACGACACTACTGCAGCAGAGTGGCGGCCGGCCGATCGCCTCGCGCGGTCAGCCGCGATGCACCCAATTGGCACTCCCGGCCGGCTCGCTCGTTTGGAGCTGCCTGTATCCGATGTTCGCACCGCAACGTTGCGGCTGCTCCGCGAACTCGGTCTGCAGTTCCGCCCCTCGCTCGCCGGCGCCGGCGCACGCGACACCTCGATCGGCGAGCACGCCCTGCGGCTGCTGCCGGCGCGTACTGGCTCAGCGTCGCGACCGACGATCGTCGTGCGCGGCGGCAAGGAGGCGCGCGAAGTGGAGCTGCTCGGCTGCCGCTGGCGGTTGTCGCCGGCGGCTGGGGGATCTGCCTAGGCAGGCTCGTCGGGCGGCGCCATCGGCGGCCGGCCCAGCTCGGCTTGGCGCGCGGCCTCGCGCTCGTGCTCGCGGTCGCGCTCGAGGTCGAGCGGCAGCGGCGCGCGGATGTAGCGCAGCGTGGCCCACGCGACCCAGAAAGCGAGCAGCACGATCAAGAAGCCGTTGACCGGGTGCAGCGCGGCGATGTTGGGCTGGTCGACCCTGATGAACACCAGCACCGACTGGCCGACCATCATCGCCAGCAGCAGCAGGCTCGCGACGACGACCTTGCGCGGCATCCGGCCGGCCAGCGCCAGCACGACGAGCACGATCGTCAGGATGCCGAAGATGTAGCCGAAGTTGCGGTGCATCTCGAAGTTGGCCGGATTGCCGCCCAGGTTGGCGATGGCCGTGCCGGCGAGGTAGGTCTGGATCAGGGCGCCGAAGGCAACTAGCCAGGCCACCAGGCTGAAACCGATCCTTGCCCAGCGAGTCGTCGACATTTGAGGCGCCCTCCGCTCTCCCCGCTATCCAGCTATAGCCTACTCATCCCGGAAACCCCGCTTGTCCCGATAAGCACAGGATGAGGCGCATGCGAGCGGCCGACAAGCACCTTGACCGATCCTCGCTGGCGGATGGACGATCCACGCGTGGACGCGGCCCTGTGGCCGCGCGCCTTCGCCGCGAATGGCGGCAGAGCGACATCGCCAGAGCCCGTGACGCGCCTGGCGTAGTGTGGGGCTCGTTGAGCGCGACCACCTAGAGCAGGTCTCGACGCGCGTCCTACGCCGAATGGCGGGGCTAAAACCCTCCGAGCTGCGAATTACGGCCACTATGGCCGGACTCCATCCGCTTAAGGTCACCTAGGCTGGAATTGCGGGGTGAAGACGGCATGGGCCGCTCTGCCCGTCGCGGCGGCACCCAGACTATCGAGCGATCAACTCACCGTCCGGGCCGATGACAGCCCAGAACCCCTGTGCCGCGCCATGGCCGCTCGTGTCGCCTGGCGCCGCGTCGCCGACGAAGCGATAGAGCGAATAGTTGCCGGCCTTGAGCTGGGTGCCGAAGTCTCTGGCGACCGTGGTGAAGATTGCTGGGTCCAAACCCTCACCTACCGCGTAGTCGCCGCTCACGACCAGAGGCGGCCAGCTGTCGAGGCAGGCGTCCTTGCACGATGGGGCGCCGGAGGCTCCCTCGAGCACCTGGCCGTAGAGCGTCATGCCCTCCGCGTCGACGAGGATCTGGCCGTACTCGCTGTCGGCGAGCTGGACGACGACGGGACCGGCGACTGGCGTAGCAGTCGCTGCCGCGGCGGTTGCGGTGGCTGCAGCCGGCGTCGATGGCGGAGCGCTGGCCGTGGCGACGGCCGACGCAGCCGGCGAGGCGGTGGCCGGCGCAGTGGTCGTCACCACCGCTGTCTGGGTTGGGGCGCCGGTACCGCACGCAACGACAACCATGGTCAGGACAGCCACGCCGAGTCTGTTTCTGTTCACCTTGCCCCTTTCCGTCGCGCTGGCTAGAGGTTGCCGCGGAGGGCCTGTTCGCGCTCGATCGCCTCGAAAAGTGCCTTGAAATTGCCGACGCCAAAGCCGCGTGAGCCGTGCCGCTCGATGATCTCGAAGAAGAACGTTGGCCGATCCTGCACGGGGCGGGTGAAGATCTGCAGCAGGTAGCCTTCCTCGTCGCGGTCGGCCTCGATGCCCAGCTCTTCCAATGTGTCGATCGGCACGCCGACATCTCCAACGCGATCTGGCAGCGCGGCGTAGTACTCGTGCGGCAGGCCGAGGAACTCGATGCCGTTCTCACGCAGCTGGCGCACGGTGCCGACTATGTCCTCAGTGCGCAGCGCGATGTGCTGCACACCGGCTGACAGGTACCAGTCGAGATATTCCTGGATCTGGCTCTTCTTCTTGCCCGTCGCCGGCTCGTTGATGGGGAACTTGATCCGCCCGTTGCCGTTGGTCATGACCTTCGACATGAGCGCCGAGTAGTCGGTGTGGATGACCTTGTCGTCGTAATGGATGAGTTGCGAGAAGCCGAAGACGTCGCGGTAGTAGTCGACGAACTTGTTCATGTCGCCGAGCTCGACGTTGCCTACGCAGTGGTCGACCTCGAGCAGGTTCAGCCCTGTGGCAGCGGCCGCCGGCTTCTTGATCTTGCGATAACCGGGCGCGAACGCGCCGTGGTAGTCATTCCGGTCGACGAATGAGTGGATCACCTCGCCGTAAGTGCGGACGGCCGACTTGCGCAGCACGCCATCCTCGCCGCCGTCGAGCTCGGTCGGCTCCAGCACGCTCTCCGCGCCGCGTTTGGTCGTCTCGCGCCAGGCCGACTCGACATCGTCGACGGCAAAAGCGATGTCCTTGACGCCATCGCCGTGGCGGTGGACGTGCTCGGCGATCTCGCCGTCGGGCGTCAGTGGTGCAGTGAAAACGAAGTGGATGTCGTTCTGGACTATCACGTACGAGGCGCGGTCACGTACCTTGGTCTCGAGTCCGCTGAACGCCACCGGGGTAAAGCCCCACAGGGCGCGGTAGTACGCCGAGGCCTGGCGCGCGTTTCCCACCCAGAACTCGACGTGATCAATGCCCTTGAGTGGCAGGAAGTCCTGTGCCTCGGCGTAGGCTTCCTTGTTGACCCGGGCGCCGGTCTGGTTGAGTGCACCGCGGGTGAGGGTCTCGGTCATCGTCGCCTCCCTTTCGCCTGTCGCTGGCTATCGTACCCCGGTGCCGCCCAGAATCCATCCGAGCGGCGGGCGATCGGCCCGCCACGCCCGCCGCCTGGAAGAGCTCGAGTTCCTGGCCGAGGTGTCGCGGCTCGTCGGTTCGGCGCGGACGTGGGACGAGCTGATGAATACGATCGTCGATCGCGCGACCGCGGCCGCCGACGCGGAAGTCTGCTCGCTCTACCTCATGGACCGCGACGGCAAGGGCGTCACGCTCGCCGCGACGAACGGGCTGGACCCCGAGCAGATCGGAGTCGCGCGACTGCCGCTCGGCGTCGGCATCACCGGCCGCGTCGCCCAATCGCGGCGCCCGACGACGAGCGTCAACGTGCACAGGGACAGGCGCTTTCACTGGATCCGCGGTGTCGACCAGCTGAAGTTCACATCGATGTGCTCCGTGCCGCTGATCTGGAACGACGAGGTGGTCGGTGTCCTCAACGTGCAGACCGAGCGCCGGCGAGAGTTCACCCGCCGCGACGTGGCCTTCCTCGAGGCGCTGGCCGGCCTGCTGGCGGGCATCGTCGAGCGCAACCGGTTGCAGCGCGAGGCCGAGGACCAGGTCGAGAGCCTGCGCGCCATCGACGAGGCCCGCGCCCACCTTGTGGCGGTCGTTACCCATGCCCTGCGCACGCCGCTGGCGGTTGTACGAGCGTACGTCGAGCTGCTCGGCGGCGCCGCTCGGCGCGCCCCAGAAGGGCAGGAGGCGGCCGATTGGGAGCGCAAGGCGATCGAGCAGGTCGACCGGCTGGACCAGACGGTGGACTCGATCCTCGCCAGCCTGCGCGTGCTGCAGCCCGACAGCGGACCGGTAGTGGCGATCGACGTTGCCGCGGTAGTCGAAGAAACGGCGCGCGAGTTGACCCCGATATTCCGCCGCCACCGGCTGGCGACCAGCTTCCTCGAGCGCCCGTTGAATGCCCTGGCGTCGGCCGACATGTTGCGTCGGCTGCTCGGCTACCTGCTCGAGAACGCCTCGAAATATGCGCCCGCCGACGGCACGATCGACATCTACGGCTGGCGCGCCGACGACCGGGTGTCCGTGGCCATCACCGACAACGGGCCGGGCATCCCGGTCGAATGGCGCGAGCGCATCTTCGAGCCGTTCGTGCGGCTGGATGACTCGCCGCGTGGCGCCGGGATCGGCCTCTTCGCGGCGCGCCACCTGGCGCGTCAGCTGGGCGGCGACCTACGCGCCGAGGACCGAGCGCCGCGCGGCAGCCAGTTCGTGCTGGAACTACCCGCCGCGCGCTAGAGGGCGACCAGTCAGCTGGTCGGGATGTCGGGTCCCCGCCACCACTGGACGAGCGCGATGAGGGACACGACGGCTATGGCGGTGATCGCGATTTCGAGCATGGCTCACCATCCAGTGGTTTGGGCCGGCACGTGGCGCCGGCGTCGACTCAGGCGGCGGCTGTGTCGATGGTGGCCGAGCCGTCGTTCGGGCCGACGAGGATGAGGATGCGCCCGTCTCGATCGTGCAGGGCGTCGACGCAATGCGGGCGACACCCGCGTGCGTCCTGGTCTGCCTTCAACGACGGGAAGTGGCGGTATGCGCCGTCTTCGCGACCCGTCCCGGCGACCAAGCGGCATCCACACACGGCACACGTGACCGGCCCGGCCGCGTCACGCGGAGGAAGAAAGCTGGTTACCGACGATTCACTCATGCTCGCAGCGTACGCGGCGGAGGCGCTTCGATCAGCGCCGCATAGGTAGCCCTTGGGTGGCAATCCGGTTGCGGCTTGACAGCGACAAGGTATGACCGGCGCCATGGTCTAGGCGCCGGCCATTAGGGGTGGGACGAGGCGACGGTCAGGTTGTTCCGCCCCTGCTGCGGCTATCGTTGCCGCCGGTGTTGTTGCCACCCGACGTGCCGTCGTCGCCGCGCGTCGCGTCACCGTCGCCGGTGTTGGCCGTGTTCGCAGCCCCTGCTGCATCGTCGGTGTTGTTGCCACCCGACGTGCCGTCATCGCCGCGCGTAGCGTCGCCGTCGCCGGTGTTGGCCGAGTTCGCAGCGCCTGCTGCATCGTCGGTGTCGTTGCCGGCCCCGCCGCCTACGCCCGTACTGCCGGTGTTGCCGTCGTCAGGATCGTCGTCGAGATCGTCGGCGTCGTCCGACCCATCCACGTCGTCGTCCCGGCGAATCCTTTCCTCGTCGGCTGGCAAATCAACCGGCGCCTCCCTCGGCACAGCCGGATCCGCAGCATTCACCGGCCTCGAATCCTGCTGAAGCCGTATAGCGTCGACATTACCTGGCCAGCCCACCTGGCCCACAAAGCCGGCAACTGTCGCCACGCCGAACACGCCCGCAACTATCAAGATCGCGACCGATCTCACGCTAATTCCCTTTGTCATTTGATGTCTCCTCTCCGATATTGATGAAGGTCTGTGGCAGCTCATTGCTGCGATCAAGAAAAGCTACGGCTCGGTCTTGAATCCGGCCTGAGCCAGGCATGAGATTTCGCTCATTTCGAGAGCGCCAAATTACCGATGGCGTCGCCGAATTCGTCGCCGTGCCACGGCGCGCGCATCGGGATACAACTCCTCGAGCGTGTCGATCAAGTCCGGTAGGCGAGGTCGTGCAGAAGGTTCAATTTCCAAGCCAGCGCGGATGACCTCGCGAATGGGCTCGGGCACGCGCTTGTCGAGGAGAGGCGGCGTAGCCATCGGTGGGCCGGATTCGTCAAAGCCGGCCGTGAAAGGCATTCGACCCGACACCGACTCGTATAGGGTCACGGACAATCCCCAGACATCCGTCCAGGGCCCGATCTGCTCCAGGTTTGCGCGGGTGCTCTGCTCCGGCGCCATATATCCGACGGTTCCTATCGGAGCCGTGAGCGTCGCGATCTCGTCGAGGTGGCGCGCAATCCCCAGGTCGATGACCCTTGGCGTGGCGCCCATGATCAGGTTGCGAGGCTTCACGTCGAGGTGCACGTATCCCTGGTCGTGCATATAGGCGAGGGCGGATGCGACGTTGAGCGCAAGTGGCACGACCTGCTCCGGCGCTAGAGGGCCGAACCTTCGCAACAGCGTCGACAGGCGCGGCCCGTCGAGAGCCTCCAGGACGAGGTGCGGTCTCCGCCCCGCGAGGGCGACAGAGTAGCTGCGCACGATCGCCGGATGCTGCAGACGCGCCAGGAGCGAGGCCTCGCGAACAAGCGTGTCGCGGGCCTGAAGATCCCAGACGAGATGGGGCCGGATCAGCTTGACCACGACCGGAGAACGCAGCCGGCCGTCCCATGCCAGCCACGCCTCGTTCCGATTCCCGCCGCCCAGCAGGGCGATGGCGAAGAGGCCGTCTGCAATCGGCTCGTTCTCGTTGAAGTCCCAGGACGTGGGCGGCACTTCAGGGAGCGCTTCAGCGATCATGACCCAACGATGCCGAGACGAGATGAGCCGGCGATGGGACGAGGATTAGCGTTCTCTCATCGGTTATCGTCCACCGCCTGAACCCACGCGCTCGGCCACGTTTTTCCATCTACGGTCGCGACCTGCCGCCGACCTTCTGGTTCCTGTGGTTCGGGACGGTGGTCAACCGGCTCGGCGGGTTCGCAGTACCGTTCCTGATCCTGTTTCTCACCAGCCGGCTAGCCGTCGATCCAGCCAGCGCGGCGCTGATGGTCTCGGTCCTGGGTGCAGGCTCGTTCCTCTCGCAATTGACCGGCGGCGAGCTGGCCGACAGGCTGGGGCGACGGCCGGTGATGCTGCTGAGCTTCTTCGTGTCACCGGTAGCCATGGTCACGGTCGGTCTCGCCCGCGAGACGTGGGTCCTGGTAAGCGCGATGTTTGTGCTCGGCTTCTTCATGGACCTCTACCGACCGGCGATGAGCGCCGCGGTCGTCGACCTGGTGCCGGCCGACAAGCGCACGCGGGCGTTCGGCTACATCTACTGGGCAATCAACCTGGGTGCTGCGCTGGCGCCGATCGCCGCCGGCGTCATGGCCAATTACGACTATTTCCTGCTGTTCCTCGGCGATGCAGTAACCACCGCGCTGTTCGGCGTGATCGTCCTGCTGCGCATCCCCGAGACGCAGGCTGTAGAGGACCAGGTCGCCGCCCGCGTCCATCTGCACGCGCGGGTAAGCCACGTCGCTCGCGAGCCAATCCTGCTGGTCTTCGCGCTGCTGGCACTGCTGTTCGGCATGATCTACGCTCAGAGCCACGTGACCCTGCCGCTGGCGATGGCCAACAGCGGCCTGCCACCCAGCGACTACGGCCTGGCCATTGCCGTCAACGGTGGCCTGATTGTGCTGATCACGCTTCAGGCGGTCAGATTCGTCGAGCGCTGGCCGCGTTTTGCTGGCATGGCCTTCGCTGCACTACTGGTGGGCGCGGGCTTTGGTCTTACCGAGCTGGCCGACGCACTTCCCTTCTATGCGTTTACCGTGGTCATCTGGACGCTCGGCGAGATCATCGGCGCTGCCATCGCGCCGGTGATCGTCAGTGATATGTCGCCGCCCGGGCTGCGCGGCCTGTACCAGGGCATCTTCGGGTCCGCATGGGGCCTTGCCTTCTTCATCGGCCCTGCCCTGGGCGGTTTCATCTACGGTCATTTCGGATCAGCGGCCCTGTGGGGAGCCGCGTTCACGCTCGGGCTGTTGATCAGTCTCGGCTTCCTGGCCCTGTCGATCCCGGCGTCGCGCAGGCTGCATTCCGCATCGAGCTAGCAGCCGGTATCGAACAGAGCCTTCGGCCGGCTTAAGCCCTTCTCATGTGCGCCTCATGTCCGATTTATTGTCGGCGACTACGTTCGGCCAACAACGTCCAACACACGGGCGCTGATATTGGGCCGAGGAGATACACCGGAAATGAGACGTAACGAATTCCTGCTGGCGCCGCTGATCGCGGCGCTGACCGCGCTGGCTGTCTTCACCAGCTCGCTGGTCACGGCTGCCCCGATTCGCGCCGAAGAGTTCACCTGCCGGGGAACGGTCGGCGCCCGAACGGTCGACAACCTGCGCGTGCCAGACGGGGCCACGTGCACCCTCAAGGGGACCAAGGTAAAAGGCACGATCAAGGTTGAGCGCCGCGCGACGCTATTCGCGTACGGCGTGCGTGTCATCGGCAACGTGCAGGCCGAGAATGCGCGCAAGGTCGTAGTGGCCAGGTCGTCGCGCGTCGGCGGCAGCGTCCAGGTCGTCCAGAGCGGCGTGGCCAAGGTGCGCGGCAGCCGTATCAACGGCAACATCCTTTTCGATGACAACTCCGGCCTGAATGTGGCTCGGCGCAACGTCGTTGGCGGTGATGTCCAGGCCTTCCAGAACACCGGCGGCGTGCGCATCTACTCCAACCGCATCGACGGCAATCTCCAGTGCAAGCAGAATTCACCCCGTCCGGTGGGCGATCACAATGTCGTGCAGGGCAACAAAGAAGATCAGTGCCGCAGGTTCTGAATGTCCCGGGCGCTGAGCTGACCGACTGGAGACAGCAACGCACCCTGTAGAGAGCGTCCCCGAGTCATCCCGAACTGAGCAGTCGACAAGCCCCGATCCTCGCTGGGCCGCACTGGCACGCGTCGGCCGTCGACTGCTCGCCGGCGTCTCGAGCTATCGCCTGCGCGTGCTCGGGTGGTTTGTACTACTACTCGGATTGGGGACGATCGGCACGGTGCTCGTGGTCGGCGAGGTGCTCCTGCGCGACACCGAGGAGCGCATACGACAGGACCTGGTGCAGGAATCGGAGGAGTTTCGCCAGCTGGCGGGTGGCAACGATCCCGAGACCGGCGCGCCCTTCGGCGGCAACGTGGCGCGCGTTTTCGACGTCTTCCTCGACCGCAACGTGCCAGCGCGCAACGAGGTCGTCGTCACCTTTGTGGACGGTGACCTATACAAGCGCAGCACGCCCGCGCCGCCGTATGCGCTAGGTGAGGATCCGACCTTTGTCGACCTGGTCGCCGATGTGGCCGAGCCGGTCAACGGTCGCTACGACGTTGGTGAACAGATCGGGGCTGTTGACTACCTGGCCGTCCCGGTACTGGTGGACGACGTGACTCGTGGCGTCTTTGTGGTCGCCGCGTTCCGTGATCTGGAGCGCGCACAGCAAGACAACATCGTGCGTGCCGTGACTACCGTCGGCGCAATCCTGCTTCTGATTGGCACGATCCTGGCCTGGAGGCTGGCCGACCGCGTTCTGGCTCCAGTTCGGCGGACGGCGGCCACCGCCCGCTCGATTACCGAGAGCGATCTCAGCCAGCGTGTCGAGGTCCGCGGCCGCGACGAGATCGCGGAGCTGGCACAGACTTTCAACGAGATGCTCGACCGCGTGTCGGCCAGCTTCGACGCCCAACGCCGGTTCATGGACGACGCGGGCCACGAGCTGCGCACGCCGTTGACGATTGTGCGCGGCCACTTCGAGCTGCTCGACGAGGCGGCTCCTGAGGATCGCGCGCGCGAGCGCGAGTTGATCCTGGACGAGCTCGATCGGATGAGCCGGCTCGTCGACGACCTCGTCCTGCT
>Ga0299907_10002717_pt1 | contig 11053 bp, 10 predicted proteins | sample RVTome_16_FD_198680 | JGI IMG/M metagenome (GOLD analysis project Ga0299907, IMG submission 198680) | Soil microbial communities from uranium-contaminated site in the Upper Colorado River Basin, Wyoming, United States - RVT152D67 (version 2) ...
GCTCGAGGTCTTTGCGGTTGTTCGCGCGCATCCATGCGTCGCGGAACCGAAGCGGGGGGATCCGGCCCGGCGGCCGGCCGTAGCCGAACGGCGGCAGAACGCGCGACGGCGTGTGCAGCGGATGCACGACGAGCGTCGCGAACGGGATCCCCATCATGTCGACGCCGAGGGCCGCGCCGAGCGTGATCACATCGACGACCGCCGCGTCGGGCTCGAGCTTCTCGAGCAACGGGCGCATCGCGAGCGCTTGCGCCGCACCGTCGTCGTACGGCTTGAGATCGTGCAGGGGGCTGCCCTGCACGCGCGGGAGGAGCTCGAAACCGATGCCGATCTCGTTGGCTTCGGTTCCGTGGGCGTCGCCGGATGCGAACGTCACATCGTGCCCGCGCAGCGCCAGAGCCCTGGCCACAGCAAGCATCGGATGGCCATGGCCCGGTCCGGGCAACGTCGCGCACAGGATCTTCATCAGTCGTGAAGGGAACCCTCGGCCGGCCCCGTTCGTCAAACGTCTCGACTGCACGCGCCCCGCCCTCATCGGGCGCCCGAGCCGGGAGGTATCCCATGAGGCGCCGTCTGCTGACCGTTTTCGGCCTCACCCTTGCGTTGATGACGCTCGCCGGACCCGCCCTGGCCTGCGGAGGCCTGCTGAGCCCCAACGGGTCGGTGAACCTGCTCCGCACGACGACGCTCGCCGCCTACCACGAAGGCATCGAGCACTACATCACGTCGTTCCGCTTCGTCGGCGGCGGCGGCGCGAAGTTCGGCTCGATCATCCCGCTGCCGGGCGTGCCCACCGACGTCGTGAAGGCCGGCGACTGGACGCTGCAACGCTTGATCCGCGAGGTTCGGCCGCCGATACCCGCTCCCGGCGCCTTTGCAGCTCTTAGTGCCGAGAGGAATGACACGGCGAAAGAGCTCCTCAACGTTTCCATCGACGCGCTCGATATCACCGTTCTGAAGGGCGGCGCCTCCGAGGTCGCGAGGTGGGCGACCGACAAGGGCTTCCTGCTCTCGCCGGATTCCCCCGAGGTCCTCGACTTCTACGCCAAGCGTTCCCCGATCTTCCTGGCCGCGCGGTTCGACTCGAAGCGCGCGAGCAGCCAGGGCCTCGCGGAGGGCGACGGCACGCCGATCCACGTGATCATGCCGACGCCCAACCCGTGGGTCCCGCTGCGCATCCTCGGGCTCGGCAAGCAAGCCGTCGAGCCGATCCAGGCGGACGTGTTCCTGCTCACCGACCGGCGCCCGGCGACGCTCCCCGCCGCGATCGGCGACACCCGCGTCGGCGAGCTGATTCCCCGCACCTCGGGGATGCGCCTGTCGCGCTCCGAGTGGGCGAGCGAGCAGCTGCTCGCCGACCTCCGGTCCGACCGCGGCATGGAGTGGCTCCCGGCGAAGAACATGTGGCTGACGTTCCTCGAGATCGACACGCCGGCCGGATCGCTCGGGTACGACCTCGCGATCGACGCGAGCGGCGCCGAGCAGCCGTCCTACGTGGCGGCCGGGCTCAGCGAAACGCTCCGCCAGGTGCGCGAGATCGTCTCCGGCGAGGCGGTGTCGTGGGTCGCGATGCTCGCGCTCGGATCGGTCGCCGGCGCCGTCGCGGGCTACCTGGTGCGGCAGCGCATGACCGCGAGCAGCTAAGGATCGAGCCGTGCGGGTGACGAACGTGAGCAGGGCGCTGCGGCGAGCGGCGCTCCTGCTCGCGTGCGCGGCCGCGTTCGCCGGATGCTCGACGGGCGAGGCGACGCCGAAGACTATCGAGGTGCGGATGCACTACTCGAAGTACCTGCCGGCCTCGCTCGAGGTCGCGGCAGGCACGTCCGTCGAGTTCGTCGTCGTGAACGAAGACCCGATCGCACACGAGTTCATCATCGGAACCGAGGCCGAACAGCTCGAGCACGAGAAGGGCAGCCTCGACGACGACCACACCGGGCCCGGCGAGGCGTCGGTACCTGCAGAGAGCACGGTCCGGCTGTCGTTCACGTTCGCGAAGGCCGGGCCGCTGTTCTACGCGTGCCACGTGCCCGGCCACTACCGCTACGGCATGAAGGGCTCGCTCAAGGTCATCTGACCGGGCGGCGGCTCACCGCGCGCGAGCCCCAGGATGATCTCCCACTCCTCGTCGCGCACCGGCTGGACCGACAGCCGCATGCCTCGCTGGAGAAGCGTCATCGCCTCCAGACCGGGCGTCGCGCGCAGCTCGGCTATCGGGACCATGCGCGGGAATTTCTCGACGAACTTCACGTCTGGCATGAACCAGCGCGGCTTCTCGGGGTTCGTGCGCGGGTCGAAGTACTTGCTCTCCGGGTTCCACGCGGTGTGGTCGGGGTACGCCTCGCGGACGACCTCGCAGATGCCGACGACACCGGGCGGGTCGCAGCTCGAGTGGTAGAAGAACGCGTGCTCGCCGATCTTCATCGCCATCAGGTTGTTCCTCGCCATGTACGCGCGGACGCCGTCCCACGGCGCGACGCCGAGCCGCTCGAGGTCGTCGATCGAGAACGCCTCGGGTTCGGTCTTCAACAGCCAGTGAGCCACGGGCCGGAATCATAGAGCGCCCGGATAGGCTGTCGGCCGTGGAACAGGCCGTCCAGATCGTCGGGGCCTTGCTGATCCTTGCGGCGTTCGTCCTCGCGCAGCGCAAGGTGCTCGATACGGGCTCGCCGACCTACCTCGTTCTCAACCTCCTCGGCGCAGGCGTGCTCGCCGTCGTTGCAGCGGCCGGCCGGGACTGGGGATTTCTGATGCTCGAGGGCGTCTGGACGATGGTGTCCGCAGCTTCACTGGTCGGCCGGCTGCGAACGCGCGGCTCCCCGTAGGCTCGCCCGGCGGAGGAGAACCGCTCCCGCGACCCCGGCGACGATCGATGCGGAAAAGATGCCGAGCTTCGCGGCATCGAGCGTCGCGCCTTCGGGGAACGCGAGGCTCGCGATGAACAGCGACACCGTGAAGCCGATGCCGCCAACGGCTGCGACCCCAACGATGTGGCCGGTCTTCATCCCGTCGGGGAGCCGGGCGAGCCGGAGGCGCGTGGCGAGGAGAGCCCCGCCGGTGATCCCGGCGACCTTTCCGACAACGAGCCCGGCGACGACGGCGAGAGCGACCCGGACCGAGCCGGCGTCGCTGAGCGAGTCCCCTCGCAACCGCAACCCCGCGTTCGCGAGCGCGAACAGCGGCACGATGACGAAGCTCGTCCACGGGTGCAGCGCGTGCTCGAGCCGCGCGAGCGGCGAGATCGCCTCGCGCGAGAGCTTCGCGAGATGGAGCCACTCCCCCGCGTCACGGTCGACCGGCTCGGGCTCGTTGGAAGTCTCATCGGCGACGCGGCGCGCCTCTTCGCTGACCGCCCGGGGCCGCTGGAAAGCTGCGGCGGGGGTGACGAACGCGAGCGCGACCCCGGCGATCGTCGCGTGCACGCCCGACTCGAACACGGCCACCCAGACCGCGAGACCCATGACGAGGTAGACGCCGCCCGCCCGGACCTGCAGCCGGCGCAGCGCAACCATCGCGAGCAGCAGTCCGGCGGCTGCGGCGAGCGCCGTCGTGGAGACGGCGTCCGAGTAGAACAAGGCGATGACGAGGATCGCTCCCACGTCGTCCACGATCGCGAGCGTCAGCAGGAACAATCTCAGGCCCGAGGGCAAGCCCCGACCGACGAGCGCCAGGACCCCGACGGCGAACGCGATGTCGGTCGCCATCGGGATCCCCCATCCCTCCGCACCGGTTCCTCCCGCAACGATCGCGGCATAGATCGCGGCGGGAACGATCATGCCGCCGAGCGCGGCGACCGCCGGCAAGGCGGCGGCGCGCCGATCGCGTAGCTCGCCCGAGATGAGCTCGCGCTTGATCTCGAGGCCGACGACGAAGAAGAACAGAGCCATCGCCGCGTCGTTGATCCAGTGCCGGAGGTCTTCGGTGATCGACCAGTCGCCGACCCCGATCGTCAGCTCGGTCCCCCAGGCGCGCGTGTACGAGCCGGGCCACACATTGGCCCACGTGAGCGCGCAGGCAGCCGCGACGAGCAGCAGGATGCCGCCGGAGGCTTCCGTATGAAGGAACTGCTGGAGCGGCCGGACGACCAGCCGCGGCACGCGGCGGCCGGACCGCGACCAAGGCATCACGAGGCCGGTCTGGGTGGTGTCTTCCGGTGGTTCCGGGGGCGCCATCCGTCCTCCCTTGTGAGCCGAGACCCGGATGCACGCGAGCGCCGGGACCTGCCGACCAGGCTTCCCGGCGCACCGCAACGCACGATAACAGAACCCAGTGGAGACGATCGGATTCGAACCGACGACCCCCTGGTTGCAAACCAGGTGCTCTACCAACTGAGCTACGTCCCCGTCAGTCGCTCATGGTACCCCGCCCCGGGACTAGTCCGGCCGAGAAACGAAGAACGCGCGGGCGGCGCCCGCGCGTTCCACGTGAACCGCCGCCGCTAAGGCGTCGGGCGAGCGTCCTCCCAGCCCGACTCTTCGCCGCCGCGACGCTTCTTCTTCATGAAGAAGAACACGCCGGCCACGGCCGCGAGTAGCGCGGCGAACAGGCCCTTCTTGCCCCGCTTCTTGCCCTCTTCCTCGGCCATGTGGCCCCCTTTGCTCGATTGCGGATCCAGGCCGATGCTAAGCCTTCGGGCAGGCCGGGCACAACCCCCGCGCGTCGTTTACCAAGCGCTACCGCAGCGGCTTCAGCTGCGCGACGTGCAAGACGACGGCGCGGCCGAGCAGCGATTCGCTGTCGATGCTGTCGGGATCCGAGACGGCCATGACGCCCACGACCTCGAACTCGAACACGCCGAAGGTCGCGTCCGTCAAGGCGACGAAGACGCTCGAGGTCCCGTGCCCCGCCGCGGCTTCGGTCGTCTCGCCGACGACCTTCCCCGCCGCGTCCCGCACCGTGACCGAGTACTCCATCCCGTTCGACTGGACGGCGTAGAGGCTCGGATGGGCGAGCGTCACCTTCAGGTGGGTCGTCCCCGCGGGGACGCCGGCCCGGAAGATCCGCGCGTCCGATCCCTCGAGCGCGATCCGCGGCGCGTCGTAGGTCCACATGTCGGTGCGCTCGACGCGGTGCCCGAACGAGCGGAGCACGCGCCGGTCGGCCGCGCGCTGCGCGCGGACGAGCGCGTCCTCCCAATCGGGCCGGGTCACCAGATCGACGGCGGCGGCGAGGTCGATCGCGCCGTAACCGGCCTGCCAGAAGGCCACGCGTTGCTTCTTGCCGTCGACCTCGGCGAACACCGGCCGGGCCGTGGCCTGGAGCGCGTTACGCACCTGGTCCGTCGTCAGGGCGGGGTTGGCCTGGAGGAGGATGACCGCGGCGCCGGTGACGTGCGGGGCCGCCATGCTGGTGCCGGACGCCGAGATGTTCGTATCGCCGAGGCACGGCCCCGGCGCGACGCCGGACGTGGAACACGTCGACGAGATGTCGACGCCCGGCGCGGTGACGTCGGGATGGTAGATCCCGAGGTGGTACTTGCGGAACGCCTTGTAACCGCCCTCGCCGATCGAGAACCCGCGCGCGTTGTCGAACTGGAGCCCGTTCGACGAGAAGCTGCCGCGCACGCGATCGACCGTAGCCGCGGCGACCGAGATCACCCAGGGAGCGGCGGAGAACAGGTTGAGGCTCATCTCCGCGTTCGAGTCGCCGGCGTTCCCGGCGGCGAACACCACGACCGCTCCGGCCACGGTGATCGCGCGCGTCGCGACGTGAACCGGGTGCCGCGGGTCGAACATGTAGAAGGAGTTGCCCCACGAGTTGTTGATGACGTCGACGCCGAGCAGGTCCGGCTGGTCCAGCAGATAGTCGTACGCGGTGACGACGGCGGTCGTGAAGATGCCTTCCCCGATCGCCATGCACACGAGCTCCGCGTCCGGCGCCACGCCGACGTGCTCGGGACCGGTCGTGCCGTCGGCCGCGATGATCCCGGCGACGTGCGTCCCGTGCCCGGCGGTGAGGTCGGAGTTGCTGAACGGAAGCTCGTGCACCGGCACCACGATCGTGTTCGAGGAGTCCGGCGGAAGGTTCACGTACTCGGGGCTCACCAGCTTGACGTTGTGGACGACGTGATCCGCGATGTCGGGCTGGGTCGCGTCGCAGCCGGAGTCGACGATCCCCACCGTCATCCCCTTCCCGGTGAGTCCCTTCGCGCGGATCGCCGCGCCGCCGATCGAGGCCGTGGACGCCGTGTCGTGGAGCTCGTTGCGCTCGTCCGCGTAGACGTCGTTGGCGCCGCCGGTCGCGACCGCTGCCTTGAGCGCGGCGACCGGTCCGACGACCAGCGCGAGCGGGAGCCGCTTCATCGGCTGCACGCGCATCCCGAGCCGGCGGAGCGCGCTCGCCTGGTCGCGCGTGGGCACCGCGTCGAACGTCGCGATCCCGCGGACGACGTCGTCCGGCTGGAACGCGTTCACGATGCGCGAGAGCCCGATCGCCGGAGCGACCTTCCTTGGTACCGAGGCGACCGTCACGGCGGCGGCGGCCACCGTCACAGCCGATACGAGCGCGATCGATCGAAGCTTCATTCCATCCTCCATGCCTGTGCGGGTTGTAAGGGATGGATTTCGCCTCGGCTGCCGGGTTTTCCTGCGGTTCAAGGGGGTCGACGTCCCGCGTTCGTCCCGATTTGTGGACGTTGGCGGGCGCGCTGAGCGAGCGTTCGGAGATGAGGAGTGGGCCCGGTTGGACTTGAACCAACGACCTCAGCTTTATCAGAGCTGCGCTCTAGCCGCCTGAGCTACGGGCCCGGATCTCGCGACCCGGAAGGCTACCACGCCGGCCCGCGGGCCTATTCGCGTTCCGCGACCGAGACCTCGATGCCGCCGACGACGTCCGCGATGAGGTTGTAGAGGAACGCCAGGAACACCGTGACGGCGCTCGCGACGACCGTTCCGAGGAGCCCGAAAAGGAAGAGCCACCGGAAGATCGAGCCGCCGGAGATCGTGAAGGCGGCGTCGGAGAGGTCGCGCACGAGCTTCTCGATGTTGGCGATGACACCGAACGACTTCAGGATCGCGAAGATGATCGCCGACCCGAGCAGCATGATCAGCAGGAGACAGAAGTAGAACAGCACCGAGAACTTGAGCACCGACCACGGGTCGATCTTGCGGAGAACGAGCCGCGCCCGGCGCCAGCCGTGCGAGTAGCCGCGAGCGGGGGTTGCCGTCGCTACCCCTTGATGACCGCCAGTGGGCGGAGCCGCGCCACCTTCTTGGATAGTCCCGCTCCCTCGCAGGTATCGACGACCGATGTTACGTCCTTATACGCGTAGGGGGCTTCCTCTGCCAGGAGGCCGGGGTGTGTAGCGTTGACCAGGATACCCTGCGCCTCCAGGTCGCTCCTCACCTGGTCGCCGCCCATCCGCTTCTTGGCCTGAGTGCGGCTCATGGCCCGGCCGGCGCCGTGACACGTCGACCAGAACGCCTTCTCACGCCCTTCCGTCGTCCCGACGAGCACCCACGACTCCGTTCCCATCGAGCCGGGGACGATCACCGGCTGCCCGACCGCCTTGTAGCGGTCGACGAGCTCGGGGTGACCGGGCCCGAACGCCCGCGTGGCTCCCTTGCGGTGCACGCAAAGGTCGCGTTCCCGGCCGTCCACCTCGTAACGCTCGATCTTGGCGAGGTTGTGTGCGACGTCGTACACCAGACGCATCCCCATGTCCTCGGCGCTCCGCCCGAGCACCGCGGCGAACGTCTCGCGCACCTCGTGCGCGAGCGCGTGACGGTTCGCGCGAGCGAAGTTCGCCGCAGCCGCCATCGCGCCGAGATACCGCTCCGCCTCGGGCGCCGACACCGGCCCGCACGCGAGCTGACGGTCCGGGACCTCGATGCCGGAGCGGCGCATGAGCTTGTCGAAGACCTTGAGTTGGTCGGTGCACACCTGATGCCCGACGCCACGCGAGCCCGAGTGCAGCATCACGCAGACGCTTCCCTTCTCCAGCTCGAACGCTTCGGCCGCGCCGGCGTCGGCGATCAGATCGACGACCTGCACCTCGAGGAAGTGGTTCCCGGCGCCGAGCGAGCCGCACTGCGGCGCGCCGCGCTCGTACGCGCGGTCCGACACCGCGTCGGGATCCGCACCCGCGAGGCGGCCGTGGTCCTCGGACCGTTCGAGATCGGACTCCCAGCCGAGCCCGCGGCCGAGCACCCACGCCGCGCCCTCGGTGAGCACGCCGCGCAGCTCGCTCCGGTCGAGCCGGAGGATCCCGTTCTTCCCGATGCCGCGCGGGATGCGCATGCCGAGCTGCACGCTCAGCTCCGGGATCTTGTCTCTCACGTCCGCCATCGTGAGGTTGCTGCGCAGCAGACGGACGCCGCAGCAGATGTCGAAGCCGACACCGCCCGGCGAGATCACGCCGCCGGCGTCCACGTCCGTCGCCGCGACCCCGCCGACCGGGAAGCCGTAGCCCCAATGGATGTCGGGCATCGCGTACGAGGCGCGCACGATGCCGGGGAGCGTCGCGACGTTGGCGACCTGCTCGAGCGCGCGGTCTTCACGCGCCTTCTCGATCGCGGCGGCGTCGGCGAACACGCGGCCGGGTACGCGCATCCCGCCGGTCTCGCCGATCGGCACCTCCCACTCGAACGGGCCGACGCTGCGCGTCTTCATCAGACGTCGAAGAAGACGGTCGCCCGCCAGCCGTCGGCGGTCCGCTCGACGGCGAGCTGGTGGTAGGTCACGGCTTTGATCGCCGGCCCGCCCATGTTGAAGTCGTTCACGACTCCGAATGTTCCCGCCGCGGTCGTCGGGGACACCTCGAGCTCGGCATCCACCGGCAGCCAGCCCGACGACTCGAACCGCCACAGCGCCTCCTGAAGCACCTCGGCAAGGAGCGCCGCGGGGTCGTCGGCCCCGGCCGCGGCGGCCACGCGATCGAACGGCTCCGGCGGTTCCGCATCGAGGATCACGGCCGCGAGGCCGCGGACGGCTTCCGAGAAGAGCGTCGGGATGTCCGGCGCGGTCGCTTCGATGCCGATGTCGGCGGTGTGCTCGAGGATCCGGTAGCCCACGGCCCCGGGACTCAGCCTTCGGTCCCGGCCTCTTCCTCGTCGGCGACGACCCGCGCCATCGCGGAGACCGTCTCGCCCTGGCCGAGCCGCATGACCCGCACGCCCTGCGTGTCGCGTCCCATCCGCGAGATGTCCTTCGCCGCGATCTTGATGACCTGGCCGCCCGAGGAGATGAGGAACACCTCGTGTCCGGGCCGCACCACCGCCGCCCCCTCGACCGTCCCCCGACGCGAGGTCAGCTTCCCGGTCTTCACGCCCTTGCCGCCCCGATGGTGGCGCGGGTATTGCGTCAGGAGCGTCCGCTTTCCGAAGCCGGCGTCGGTGACCAGGAGGAGCTCGCCGTTGGGATCGACGACGTCGAACGCGACCACTTCGTCGTCGGCGCCGAGCTTGACGCCACGCACCCCGGACGCGTCGCGTCCCATGGGACGCACTTCCGCCTCGGTGAATACGACCGCTTGCGCCTTGCGCGACACGAGGATCAGCTCGTCCTCACCGGACGTCGCCTTCACCTGTACGACCTCGTCGTCGGGACGGAGCTTCACCGCGATGATCCCGTCCCGGCGCGACGAGTCGTACGCCTGGAACGCGGTCTTCTTGATGATCCCCTTCTTCGTGGCGATCACGAGGAACTTCTGCGTCTCGTAGTCGCGCGTATCGATCACGGCCGCGAGCGAGTCCTCGCCGCTGAAGGGCAGCAGGTTCCGGATCGAGATCCCGCGCGCGGTACGGTCCTTCTCCGGGATCTCGTGCGCCTTGATCCGGTAGACCTTGCCCCGGCTCGAGAAGAACAGGACGTAGGCGTGGTTCGTCGTCGTCAGCAGGTGCTCGACGATGTCGCCTTCCTTCGGCTTCGCGCCGCGGATGCCCTTCCCGCCGCGTCCCTGCGTCCGGTACACGTTCGCCGGCACGCGCTTGATGTACCCGGAGCGTGTGACGGTCAGGACGACCTCGTCGTCGGCGATCAGGTCCTCGACGTTGATGTCGGCCTCGTCGGCGCGGATGTCCGTGCGGCGCGGCGACGCGAACTTCTCCTTGATCGCGATGAGCTCGTCCTTGACGATCTTCCGCACCTTCTTCGGGTCGGCGAGGATCGCCTTGTACTCCTTGATCTTCGCCGTGAGCTCCTTGTGCTCGTCCTCGATCTTCTGTCGTTCCAACGCAGCGAGCCGGCGCAGCTGCATGTCGAGGATCGCGGTCGCCTGGACCTCCGTGAGCTTGAACTTCTTCATCAGCCCGCCGCGCGCTTCCTCGGCGTCCTTCGAGCCGCGGATAAGCTTGATCACCGCGTCGAGGTTCTTCAGCGCGACGAGCAGGCCCTCCAGGATGTGCGCGCGCTCCTCGGCCTTGCGGAGGCGGTACTGCGTGCGCCGGGTGACGACGTCGACCTGGTGATCGATGTAGACCTTGATCGCCTGCGCGAGGTTCAACACCCGCGGGACGCCGTCGACGAGCGCGAGCATGTTCACGCCGAACGAGTCCTGCAACTGCGTGTGCTTGAAGAGGTTGTTGAGTACGACCTGCGGGATCGCGTCGCGCTTGAGCTCGATCACGAGCCGCAGCCCTTGACGGTTCGACTCGTTGCGCACGGCCTTCGCCGACGGCGTGATCCCGACGATGACCTTCTTGTCGACGAGTTCGGCGACCTTCGCGAGCACCCGGTCGCCGGACACCATGTACGGCAACTCGGTCACGACGACCTGCGTCTTACCCGCCTTGGATTCCTCGATCGTCGCCTTCGCGCGGACCTTGATCGAGCCGCGCCCGGTCGTGTACGCGTCCTTGATCCCCTGCCAGCCCATGATGATCCCGCCGCCCGGGAAGTCCGGGCCCTTCACGAACTTCATGAGCGCCTCGGCCTTGATCTCGGGGTCGTCGATCGCGGCGACGACCGCGTCGATCACCTCGCCGAGGTTGTGCGGGGGGATGTTCGTCGCCATGCCGACGGCGATCCCGGTGGAACCGTTGACGAGCAGGTTGGGGAACCGCGCCGGAACCGCGATCGGTTCCTGCTCCTCGCCGTCGTAGTTGGGGACGAAGTCGAC
>Ga0299907_10002719_pt1 | contig 11051 bp, 14 predicted proteins | sample RVTome_16_FD_198680 | JGI IMG/M metagenome (GOLD analysis project Ga0299907, IMG submission 198680) | Soil microbial communities from uranium-contaminated site in the Upper Colorado River Basin, Wyoming, United States - RVT152D67 (version 2) ...
CTTCGCCGCCCGTATCTTCGGAGGAGACCCCCGACCCCCCGGGCTCGGCCTGTAGTCCTAGGCCATCGTCCGGGACGGAACCGTTCCAGCGCCCGATGTCGCCGCGAGCCCAGATCCGTACCTTGAAGCCATGGCACACAACGGATCCACCCCATCCACAGCCCTCATCACCGGCGCCTCGCGCGGCCTCGGCCTGGCCCTGGCCCGCAGCCTGGCCGCCGACGGCTGGCACCTCATCATCGACGGCCGCGACCGGGCCGCCCTGGAGGCGGCCGCCTCCGAGCTGAGCGAGCTCACCACCGTCGTCGCCCTGGCCGGCGACGTGGCCAGCGAGGAGCACCGCCTGGCCCTGGCCGAGGCGACGGCGGCCGCCGGCGGCGTCGACGTCGCCGTCCACAACGCCAGCCTGCTCGGGCCCAGCCCCCAGCCCGCCGTGGCCGACTACCCGCTGGAGAAGCTGCGGGAGGTATATGCCGTCAACGTCTTCGCCCCGGTGCGGCTCACGCAGGTGCTGCTGCCCTACCTCCGGCCCGGCGCCCGCCTGGTGTTCGTCACCTCCGACGCCTCGGTGGAGGCCTACGAGGGTTGGGGCGGCTACGGCTCCTCCAAGGCCGCCCTCGACCAGATCGCCGCCGTACTCGGCGCCGAGCACCCGGACCTGCGGGTCTACGCCGTGGACCCCGGCGACATGAACACCCGCATGCACCAGGAGGCCTTCCCGGGCGAGGACATCTCCGACCGGCCCCCGCCCGAAGCCAGCGTGCCCGGCCTGCGGCAGATCCTGGCCGGCCGCCTGCCCTCCGGCCGCTACCAGGCCCGCAACCTCCCGGTAGGGGTGGCCCGATGAGCGGCGCCCGCAGCCTCCGCCTGCCCGACCGAACCGACTCTCCTGCGTTCTGGGGACCGATCCTCTCGGACGCTGAGAAATTCCGTCACCAGAACGATGGCGGTCCTCCCGGCCGGCGCCGGGTCCCCTACGCCCTGCCCGCGGCCACCGGCCCCATCGAAGCCACCGGCCGGCGCCGGGACGAAGCCCGCCTCCTCGTCTCCTCCCGCTTCGACGGCACCGACGTCGACACCACCTTCGCCGCCCTCCCCGACTTCCTCGATCCCGGCGACGTTCTCGTCGTCAACACCTCCGCCACCCTCCCCGCCGCCATCCCGATCGTGGACGGCGAACGGCTGCTCCTCCACGTCGCCGGTGAGCTGCCCGCCGGCTTGCGGCTGGTCGAGGTCCGCCGGTCCAACGGAGCCGGGAGCCTCCCGTTCCCCGACGCCGGGGCCGGCTCCGTCCGGCTTCCCGGCGGCGGCCGGGCCACGCTGATGGCCCCCTACCCGCTGGACGGCTCGACGAGCAGCCGCCTGTGGGTGGCCCACCTCGACCTCCCGGGCGGGCTCCTCCCGTACCTGGCCGAACACGGCCGTCCCATCCGCTACAGCACGCCCGAGCCCTGGCCCCTCGACGCCTACCAGACCGTCTTCGCCACCGAGCCGGGCAGCGCCGAGATGCCCTCGGCGGCCCGGGGCTTCACCACCGAGCTGGTCACCGTCCTGGTGGCCAAAGGGATCGTCTTCGCCCCCATCGTGCTCCACTGCGGCGTGTCATCACCCGAAGCCGGGGAGGCGCCCCAACCGGAGCGTTACCGGATTCCGGCCACTACCGCCGCCCTGGTCAACGCGGCCAGAGACGCCGGGCAGCGGATCATCGCCGTGGGCACCACCGCCACCCGGGCCCTGGAGACCACCGCCGCCGAGGACGGCACCGTGCATCCCGGCGAGGGCTGGACCGAGCTGGTCATCACCCCCGAGCGGGGCGTGCGGGCCGTCGACGGTCTCGTGACCGGCTGGCACGAACCCGAGGCCTCCCACCACGACCTCATCGAGGCCGTGGCCCGGCGCACCACCCTGGAGCGGGCCTACGCCAAGGCCGGCGCCCTCGGCTACCACGGCCACGAGTTCGGCGACCTCCATCTCATCATCCCCTGACGTCCGCGCCCGGGCGGCGGAGGGTTAGCCTCCTTTGGGTCCCGGGACACGACCAGTTGGGGGTTGCTTCGTGAGATGGATCGGCCGACTGCTGCTGCTGGCCGGAGCCGCCGGGGTGATCGGCGCCGCTTTCCTGCCCTGGGTGACGGTGGAGGGGGCACCCCTCGACCTGGACGTGATCCAGGTCGGCCTCACCGGGGTGGGGAAGACCGTCTCGGGGACCGACACCGCCGCCTGGCCGGGGGTGGTGGGTGTGGGCGCGCTCGTCGCCGTCCTCGCTCTGTTCAACCTGGCCCGCAAGCTGCTGGTCCTGCTGGGCCTGCTGGTCACCCTGGCCGGAGCCGGGCTCGTCTACTACGTGATGAACGTGGTCGACATCGAAGCCAGCGGCAACGTCGTCAAGGAGACGCTGGCCGGGGCGCTGGCCTCCAGCACGGCCGAGGCCGGCCCCTTCCTCCTCCTGGCCAGCGGCATCGCCATCCTCGTCGGCGCCCTCCTCAACCGCTGAGCCATCACCGGACAGCTTCGGCCGGCCCGGGGGCGGAACTCATGAACCGGCGGCGCCCGAGCCGCTCGAAGATGAACAGTCCGATGCCGGCCACGCAGAGGTTGCGCACCATCAGCACGGCGAGCGGGCCGGCGCGGTAATGGAGGAGGCCGTCGTAGTGGAAGGGATAAACGGCCTGGGTGAGGACGTTGGCCACCGCCAGCAGAACCAGCGGCGTCCGCAGCGCCCGGGGAGCGACGGCCGCGGCCACCGCACCCAGGGCGGACAGCCAGAGCATGAACTGGGGGGAGAACACAGAGCCCACGGCGAGGAGCAGGGCGAGTGTGCCCAGCATGACGGCCACCAGATCGGCCAGCGACCCCTCCCGGACCCGCTTCCAGGCCAGCCAGGCGGCGGTGGCGAGGGTGCCCAGAGAGAGCGCCAACGACGCCGTCTTGAGAAGGCCGGCTCCGGTGGCATGGGTGTGAAAAGCGCCATCCTCGTAGACGATCAGCACGGGCCGGTCGAACTGCCCGGCGCCGAGAAGGGCGGCACTCGCCGTGCTCTCGAGCTGGAGACCGCGCCCGGTGTGGTAGCCGACGACGCTGTCCCAGAGCCCGCCGAGGACGCCCACGAAGGGGAGCACGGCGACCAGGACGGCGGCACCCGCCCCGAGGACCAGGCGCGTGCGCCACCGGCGAGCCAGGACCAGGACGAGGAGGAAAGCCGGGTAGACCTTGGTGACGGCGCCGAACCCCAGGAGGGCGCCGACCCCGAACCAGCTCTGTGCCTGCATCCGCTCGAAGGCCCAGATCGTCGCCACCGCCGGGACCAGGTCGAGCCGGCAGTAGGCGATGGGCCCGAGCAGGGGCACGAGAAGAACCCACACCCAGGGACCCCACCAGGATCCCGCCCGCCGGGCGATCACCACCAGGCCGAGCAGGCCGACGGCGTCGACGAGCACCATGAGCCCGATGAACCACCACCGGTAGGGGTGGCTTTCGGGTCCCGCCACCGGGAGAAAGAGGAAGGGCAGATTCCCCGGCGGGTATTCGATCCTGACCTCGTCGTACAGGGTGCCGCCGTCACGGACCACCCGGTTGGTGTAGTCCTCGTACCGGTCGACGTCGCCGGTGACATTGGCGGGCCCGAGCCGGTAGGTCTCCGGATGGTGGGCCAGCCAGGCGCCGCCCGCCCGGGTGGCGACGAACAGCGCCAGCAGGAGGCCCAAGGCCACCCGCCGACGGCTCATCGCCCCCGGGCCGGGATCACCGGGGAGCTCCGAGACCTACTGCAGGTGGAAGGTGAGGTGCAGGCCGTGATGGCCGCCACCGCCGTGGTCCGCGCCCTGGTTGTCGGGAGCCATGCCCAGCGCCTGCATGTGACTCCCGCCCTTGGCGTGGCCCCCGGCATGGGAGATCTCGACCTCGCCGGCGGCGCCGATGAAGCCGCCGGAGCCACCCGTGATCGGAAGCCTGACCGAGTGCTTGCCCCCGCTCTCGGCCCCCTGGCCCATGGCGTGGTGGGAGCCGTCGTCCGCGGCCGGGCGGGAGTGCATGTGGATGATGCCCTGGGAGCTGATCTGGCCGTCGGCCACCATGATGTTCCCGGTGCACAGGATCCCCTCCGCCATGTCGGCGGTCACGCAGGTGGCCACCCCATGGCCCGCCTTCTCCTTGCCCGGATGGTCCTGGGGCGTGTACCCCTGCGTTTCGGCGTCGCCGTCGTGGTCATGCTCGTACAGGTCGAAGTTGACGACGACCTGCTTGCCCCCGTCGCCGAGGTCCGACTTCTCGAAACTCGTGGCCCGGGCGAGATAGTGCAGCTCCTCGCCCCCGTGGTCGGCCGAAGCGACATTGGTGAAGATGACGCCGCCCAACAGAGCGGCGGAGACGAACGCGATGGCAACCCGGCGCATTTTCTACCCCCTTGGATGTCGACCGTTCCGCCGTTGGCTCTACCCCCCGGGTGCGGATCCGAACTGTCCGGAGCGCCCCCGTTTGGCCCGGGTGGGGCCGGCGCGGGCAACGTAACAGACGTGACCGGTCCTGACCTCAGGGAGCTGAGCCGTAGGCCGGTCATCGTGGCCCCGATGGCGGGCGGGCCCTCCCGCCCCGAGCTGGTGGTGGCGGCGGCGGAGGCGGGCGGGCTCGGGTTCCTGGCCGCCGGCTACAGGACGGCCGAAGCCATGGCGGCCGAGATGGAGGCGGTGCGGACCGCCACCGCCGGAGCCTTCGCCGTCAACCTGTTCGTGCCCCAGGCGCCCGCCGACCCGGCGGTGGTGCGGCCCTACCTCGAAACCCTCGAACCCGAGGCGGCCGCGCTCGGGGCCGCCCTCGGGGAGCCCAGCTGGGACGACGACGGCTGGGAGGCCAAGATCGAGACGCTCCTGGCCCACCCGCCGCCCCTGGTCAGCTTCACCTTCGGGTGCCCCCCGGCCGAGGTGCTCGCCGCCTTCCGCCAGGCCGGCACCCTGGTGGCGGTCACGGTGACGACCCCCGAGGAGGCGGCGGTGGCCGCCGGGGCCGGCGCCGGGTGCCTGTGCGTGCAGGGGGCCGAGGCCGGCGCCCACCGGGGCAGCTTCACCGATGACGACCGGCCGGGGCGGGACTGGGGCCTCCTGCCGCTGCTCACCGAGACCGCCCGGGTCACCGATCTTCCCCTGATCGCAGCCGGCGGCATCGGCGGGCCCGCCGGGGTGGCGGCGGTGCTGGCCGCCGGGGCGGTGGCCGGCCAGGTGGGCACCGCCTTCCTGCGCTGTCCGGAGAGCGGCGCCCACCCCGTGTACAAGGCCGCCCTGGCCGACTCCCGCTTCACCGCCACGGCGATCACCCGGGCCTTCAGCGGGCGGCCCGCCCGGGGCCTGGTCAACCGCTTCCTGGCCGCCCACCCCGGCGCCCCGCCGGCCTATCCCGAGATCAACAACGCCACCCGGCCCCTCCGGGCGGCGGCCGCGGCCCGGGGTGACGCCGGCGCCATGAGCCTGTGGGCCGGTCAGGCCTTCCGGGCCGCCACCGACGACGCGGCGGGCGAGATCATCCACCGTCTCGCCGCCGCAACCACCTTCTGATACAGTTCTATCCCAACTTTGGGTAAGGGGTGTATCAGTTTGTCAGGCGGCACCGACACCGAGAGGCACTTCCAGCAGCAGGTAGCGCTGGCCTTCCACGGCATGCTCCCCCACCTCGGCGAACCCGGCGTGGTGGGCCGCCTCCAAGCCGGCCTGGTTCCAGTCCCGCACCGCGCAGCGCAGGCGCCGGCCGTCGCTCACCTGGCGGGCGTAGCCCACCGCCGTCCGGCCGACCTCGGAGCCCAGCCCCAGGCCGGTGAGCTCGGGGCGCACGCCGATGGCCACGTCGAGAGCGCCGGGGTCCGCCTCCAGACCGACGGGGCGGGCGGCGTCGCCCAGGCAGCAGAACCCGACCAGCCGGTCGCCGTCGTCGCATACGGCCCAGTACCCCTCGTCGGGCCGGGGCGACTCCAGGGCGTCGTAGACGGCCCACGGCCCGGGATAGCGCCACATGGCGATGTCCATGCCATCCTCGATGGTGAGGGGCCGGACCGCGAACTGAGGGGTGACCTCGACCACGGCGTCAGTATCTCCCCGGTGGCAACCCGCCGGTAATCCCATTTCAGACTACGAACAATCAGGGAGCGCGACCGAAGTGAACGAGACCGAGCTGGAGGCCCATTTCGACGGCGTGATCGCGGCCGACGGGCGCATCGAGCCCCGGGACTGGATGCCCGACGGCTACCGCAAGACCCTCATCCGCCAGATCGCCCAGCATGCCCACTCCGAGATCATCGGCATGCAGCCGGAGGGCAACTGGCTCACCCGCGCCCCCAGCCTCAAGCGCAAGGCCATCCTCATGGCCAAGGTGCAGGACGAGGCCGGACACGGCCTCTACCTCTACTCGGCGGCCGAGACCCTGGGCATCGACCGCGACGAGATGCTGGACATGCTCCACACCGGCAAGCAGAAGTACTCGACCATCTTCAACTACCCCACCCTCACCTGGGCCGACGTGGGCGCCATCGGCTGGCTGGTGGACGGCGCCGCCATCACCAACCAGGTCCCGCTGTGCCGCTGCTCCTACGGCCCCTACGCCCGGGCCATGGTGCGGATCTGCAAGGAGGAGAGCTTCCATCAGCGTCAGGGCTTCGAGATCCTGCACACCCTCTCCCACGGCACGCCCGCCCAGCACGCCATGGCCCAGGACTCGGTCGACCGGTGGTGGTGGCCGTCGCTCATGATGTTCGGCCCGCCCGACGCCGAATCGGCCCACTCGGCCCAGTCCACCGCCTGGGGGATCAAGCGCCATCCCAACGACGAGCTGCGGCAACGGTTCGTGGACATGTGCGTGCCCCAGGCCGAAGTGCTCGGCCTCACCCTGCCCGATCCCGATCTGCGCTGGAACGAGGAGCGGGGGCACTACGACTTCGGGGCCATCGACTGGGAGGAATTCAAGCGGGTGGTGCGGGGCGACGGGCCCTGCAACCGCCAGCGCATCGAACACCGGGTGCGGGCCCACGAGGAGGGCACCTGGGTGCGGGAGGCGGCCCTGGCCTACGCGGCCAAGCAGCAGGCCCGGAACGGAAAGGAGGTGGCGGCGTGAGCGAGACGGCATCGCCGCTGTGGGAGGTGTTCGTGCGGGCCAAGCGGGGCCTGTCCCACAACCATGTCGGCAGCCTCCACGCCGCCGACGCCCAGAGCGCCCTGCACAACGCCCGGGACGTCTACACCCGCCGCCAGGAGGGCGTGAGCATCTGGGTGGTGCCGGCCGGGGCCATCACCGCCTCGAGTCCCGACGAGAAGGACCCGTTCTTCGCCCCGGCGGCCGACAAGGTGTACCGCCACCCGACCTTCTACGAGGTACCTGAAGGAGCCGGGCATCTGTGACTGTGCTTATGGCTCTTCGCCTGGCGGCTCATCGCAGTGCGGATGGGGGCCCCTGCCCCATCCGCCTGGCCGGCGCGACGTGATCCCCGACCTGTGCGCCTACGCCCTGCGCCTGGGCGACGACGCCCTGGTCCTGGCCCAGCGCCTGGTCGAGTGGTCGAGCCGGGCGCCGGCCCTGGAGGAGGACATCGCCCTGTCCAACATCGCCCTCGACCTCCTCGGTCAGGCCCGCTCCCTGCTGGGCTACGCCGGCGAGGTGGAGGGCGCCGGGCGCGGGGACGACGATCTCGCCTACCTGCGACCGGAGGGGGAGTTCACCAACTGCCTGCTGGTGGAGCAGCCCAACGGCGACTTCGCCGCCACCATGGCCCGCCAGCTCTTCTTCTCCACCTACCAGCTGGCGCTGTACCGGCGCCTGGTCAACTCGGCCGACGAGACCCTGGCCGCGGTGGCGGCCAAAGCGGCCAAGGAGGTCGACTACCACCGGGACCACGCCACGGGCTGGACGCTGCGGCTGGGCGACGGCACCGAGGAGAGCCACCGCCGGATGCAGGCCGCCGTGGACCAGCTGTGGCCCTTCACCCTCGAGCTGCTCGCCCCCGACGGGCTGACGGACCGGCTGGCGGCCGCCGGGGTGGCGGTCGACCCGTCCTCCCTGCGGGCGGAGTGGGACGCCCACGTCGAGGCGGTGCTGGCCGAGGCGACGCTCACCCGTCCGGCCGACGGGTGGCAGCCCGGCGGGGGACGCCAGGGCCGGCACACCGAGCACCTCGGCTACCTGCTGGCCGAGATGCAGCACCTCCACCGCTCCCACCCCGGAGCCCGCTGGTGACCGGCGCCGATCCGGGCGCGGTGCGGGCCGCCCTCCGGGAGGTCGTGGATCCCGAGATCCCCGTCCTCACCATCGAGGACCTCGGGGTGCTGCGGGACGTGACGGTCGACGCCGACGGGCGGGTGGAGGTCACCATCACCCCGACCTACTCGGGCTGTCCGGCCCTGGACACCATCCGGGCCGACGTGGACCGGGTCCTGGGCGAGCACGGCTTTGCCGGCGCCCGGATCCGCACGGTGCTGGCGCCCGCCTGGACCACCGACTGGATGACGGAGGAAGGCAGGCGCAAGCTGGCCGAGGAAGGCATCGCCCCGCCCCGTCCCACCGCCGCCATCCCGCCCCTGGGCCCGGAGCCGGTCCCCGTCGAGCTGGTGCGCTGTCCCCGCTGCGGCTCGGGCGACACGCGGCTCGTCAGCCGGTTCGGCTCCACCGCCTGCAAGGCGCTGCGGGCCTGCAACCGCTGCCTCGAACCCTTCGACCACTTCAAGGCCCTGTAGATGGGATCGACGTGAAGAGCCAGCGGGCCGTCTTCCATTCGCTGCCGGTGGCGGCCGTGGAACGGTTGACGGACGACTCGGTGACCATCACCTTCGACGTCCCCGGCGATCTGGCCGACAAGTACCGGTTCACCCCCGGCCAGCACCTCACCCTGCGCTGTGCGCTGGCCGGCGACGACGTGCGCCGCAACTACTCCATCTGCGCCCCCGCCACCACCGGCCCGTTGCGGGTGGCGGTCAAGCGCCTCCCCGGCGGGGTGTTCTCCACCTTCGCCCTCGAGCGGCTCCAGCCCGGCGACACCATCGAGGTGATGACGCCCTCCGGGCGCTTCACCGTCCCCCTCGACCCGACCCAGGCCAAGCACTACTGCGCCCTGGCCGCCGGCAGCGGCATCACCCCCGTGCTGTCCATCCTGGCCACCGCCCTGGAGGTGGAGCCGGGCAGCCGGGCCACGCTCATCTACGGCAACCGCACCAGCCGGTCGATCATGTTCCTGGAGGAGCTGGCCGACCTGAAGGACCGGTACCTGGAACGGTTCTGCATCCTGCACGTGCTGTCCCGGGAACGCCAGGAAGCCGAGCTGCTCAACGGCCGCATCGACGCGGCCAAGCTCAAGGGCCTCTTCGACACCGTGGTGCCCCCCGGGACGGTGGACGAGTGGTTCCTGTGCGGCCCGGCGGAGATGATCGAGACGGCGCGTAGCACGCTCACGGACCATGGCGTCGACCCGGCCCACGTCCACCGGGAGCTGTTCCACGTCGGGCCCACACCGCCCCGGCGCCCGGCGGAGCCCGGTGGGGCCGGAGAGCCGGGCGGCCCCGAGGGAACCGGCACGGCCGAGGTGACCATCCTCCTCGACGGCCGGGCGTCGACCTTCCCCCTGGCTCCCTCGGGCGAGCCCATCCTCGACGCCGCCCTGGCCGTGCGCGGCGACGCCCCCTACGCCTGCAAGAACGGCATGTGCGGCACGTGCCGGGCGAAGCTGGTGGAAGGCGACGTGACCATGGACCACAACTACGCCCTGGAGGAGAGCGAGCTGGCCGCCGGGTTCGTGCTCGCCTGCCAGTCCCACCCGGCCGCCGACCGGGTCACCCTGGACTTCGACGCCTGATGGCACAGCCCCCGGACGCCACCTCGCTCCAGGCCCGCTGCCGGCGGACCGTGGAGCGCTTCTGCCGGAACCCCGACGCCAGCGCCCGCACCCTGCTGGTCACCATCTTCGGGGACTCGGTCCGGCCTCACGGCGGCGAGATCTGGACCGGCAGCCTCGTCCGGCTGGTCGAGCCCCTGGCCATCAGCGAGCGGCTGGTGCGCACCTCGCTCAACCGCCTGGCGGGAGAAGGGTTGCTGGCCACCCGCCGGGCCGGCCGGCGCAGCTTCTATTCGGTCACGCCCGCCGCCGACCGGGAGTTCGCCAGCGTGGAGGACCGCATCTACCACCGGGCCCGGGACGCGTGGGACGGGCGGTGGACGATCGTGGCCGAGACGGGCGGCCTGCCCGCCCCGGTGCGGAACGAGCTGCGCCAGCGGCTGGGGTGGCTGGGCTTCTCCGCCCTCTCCCCCGGGGTGCAGATCTGTCCCGCCGACCGCAGCGCCGCGGTCGGCGCCCTCCTCGAGGATCTGGACGCCGGCGGCGGGGTGGCCGCCTTCCGGGGCTCGGCCAACGGTAGCGGCCTGGACGACCGGGCCCTGGCCCGGCGGACCTCCAACCTCGACGTCCTGACGCCGGCCTACGAGACCTTCCTGGCCCGCTTCGGCCCGCTGGCCAACGGCGCCCCGGGCCCGCCGGCCCCGGAGGCACATCAGGGCCCGCCGGACGTGGACGCCGAGACGGCGTTCCTGACCCGGACCCTCCTCCTGCACGACTGGCGCCGCATCGTGCTCCGGGAACCGGCTCTCCCCGCCGAGCTGTGGCCCGACACCTGGGTCGGCGACGCCGCCTACGACGTGGCCGCCGCCGCCTACCGGCGCCTGTCCCCGGCCGCCGAAGCTCACCTCCGGGCGCAGTGCGAGACCCCCGCCGGGGAGCTGCCCGCCCTCGATCCCCGGCACGCCAACCGCTTCGACCGCCGCTGACCAGGCCTCGGGTCAGGGGAAGATCCGGACCGGTTGCCCGTAGCTCTTGGCCATGACCAGCCAGAGGTGGCGGGTGAGCTCGTCGGTTTCCGGCCGGTGGCTCCGCCTGCTCGCCGTGGTGGTCGTCCCGTCGGTGGCCATCTCAACCTCCCGGTCATCGCCGCCCCATGTCCTGCCGGGAACGGTACGGGCGGCCGTCCGGGGTGTCCGCCCCCGCGGCGACGGAACCTGTGTGACGCGGCCGACACTTCGAGCGGGCGCCCCGCTCAGGC
>Ga0299907_10002720_pt1 | contig 11051 bp, 10 predicted proteins | sample RVTome_16_FD_198680 | JGI IMG/M metagenome (GOLD analysis project Ga0299907, IMG submission 198680) | Soil microbial communities from uranium-contaminated site in the Upper Colorado River Basin, Wyoming, United States - RVT152D67 (version 2) ...
GCGCTTCCTGGAGGTCTAGCGCCCAAATCGTTCTGTCCGCTCAAAACCGCGTATTCCGCGGATCTGGGCGGACAGAAAGTCCCCGGAGTGTGCCTGGTGTTGTTTGTGTTGGCGGAGTTATAACATCGACCGGATGCAACCCAACCTGACGGGGCGACGAGTGCTGGGGGCCCTGCTGGCGCTCCTGCTCGTAGGCACAGCCGCGCTGTCTCTGCCTGCAGCGGCCCAGGAGGAGCGCCTCCACGAGATCCAGCGACGGCAACAGGAGCTCGAGCGCAAGATCGATCGGGCCAACGAACGGCGCGGGCGCCTTCTCGACCGGATCGGTGTTGTCGACGAGCAGCGCGCCGGGGTCGAGGACCAAGTCGGTGCACTCGACACCGAACTGGCCGTTCTAAACGACCGGATCGATCGCGTGTCGCAACGCCTTGTTGCGACGCAGCGAAAGCTCGCCGTCCTTCACTCGGAACTCGAGAGCATCCTGTCCCGTCTCGTCGATCGGACGGACATCTTCACGCAGCGAGCCGTTGCGGCATACAAGGCAGGTCCGACTGCTTACCTCGACGGCATCTTTGCGGCGGATTCCTTTGGCGACGTCGTCCAGCGCTACGCGTACTACGAGTCACTGCTTGACTCCGACACGGAGCTGATCGAGGAGATCGAAGTCCTTCGCGCGGAGACGAATGAACGCCGAAGAGACGTCGAGCGCAAAGAAGAAGAGATCGCCAGAGCGAAGCGCAGGCTGGAGAGCGACCGTGCTCGCGTTGCAGCGATCCGCTCGGAAAGAGCCGAGGCGTTGGCTTCGCTCAAGTCGGTTCTGTCTGAGAAGAAGACCCTGCTTGCGGACGTTCAGGAGAAGAAGAGCAGATGGCAGCGAATTCAGGATCAGCTGGATCATGAATCGGCCAACATCCAGAGCCTTCTCGCAGAGCGATCTCCCTCCTCGCCGACGTCGCCTGCGCCGTCTTACGGCGGGGGACAGTTCGCCTGGCCGGCTCCGGGGCCCGTCACGTCACCATATGGCTATCGAACCCACCCCATCTTTGGAGGCCGGCGGCTGCACACCGGAGTCGATATCGGCGCGCCCTATGGCGCGACCGTGGTGGCGGCCGCATCCGGCGTCGTCGCCTATGTGGGATCGATGAGCGGCTACGGGAACGTGGTGGTGATCGACCACGGGGGTGGGATCGCCACCACCTACAACCACCTTTCCGGCTTTGCCGTGGGCTCGGGACAGCAGGTATCCAGCCGCCAACCGGTTGCTTCAGTTGGGTGTACCGGCTACTGCACCGGCCCCCATCTGCACTTCGAGGTGCGGGTTAGCGGTTCCCCCGTAGATCCCATGCCCTACCTGCAATAACGCCGGCCCCAGCCACATTGGACCCCCCGACCCCTTACCCTTATATGGCTATGCCTCGCTCACAAAGAATCCTTTTTGCGGTGCTCGCGGCCCTCAGCCTGGGACTCACTACCTTTGCCGCGGGATACCTCGCGGGCGGGTCGGGCGACGACGGCGGCGGGGGCGGGAACCCACTCATCGTGGACGGCGAGATCCCGGAAGGAGAGGGAGCAAAAGTAATAGCCGATGCGCTCGAGAGCATCCGAGAGTCGGCGGTGGAGCCACCGAGCGAATCCTCGCTGGTCAAGGGGGCCATCCGTGGAATGGTCAGGGTCCTGCGGAGGTCGGACGACCCCTATGCACTCTTCTATACGCCCGACAGTTACGAGGCCTTTCAAGAGCTGACGACGGGGCAGTTCTCGGGCATCGGAGTGTGGGTCAAACCTCATGACAGGGAGCTGGAGATCGTGTCGGTCCTGCCGGGCACACCGGCGGTCGAGGCGGGACTGAAGCGCGGCGACGTGATCATGACGATCGACGGTGCGGCCGTGACGGAGATCAATCCCGATGAAGCAGTCGCTCGTATCAAGGGCCCCGAGGGCTCGACCGTCGAGGTTGGTGTCGATAGGGGCGGCGCCCGACTGAGCTTCACGATCACCCGCCGGTCCATCGAGCTTCCCAATCTGAGGGCGAAGCTGAGCGATGGGAACATCGGCTACCTGCAGCTCTATGGATTTGCACGCGGAGCCGGCGACCAGCTCCGGGCGGAGGTCGACGATCTGATGGCGCGCGGGGCCGAGGCGTTCATCCTCGATCTGCGCGACAACGGCGGGGGACTGTTCTCCGAAGCAATCGATGTGGCGAGCGTGTTCATCGAGAGCGGCGAGGTCGTCATCTACCGCGAACAGAAGGCGGACGACCTCGTCTACGAGGCCAAGGGCGATGCTTTTGAGGAGGTGCCGGTTGTCGTGCTCGTCAACGAGGGCACGGCGAGCGCGTCGGAGATCGTTGCCGGCGCACTTCAAGATCGGGACCGGGGCATCGTCGTCGGGACAACGACTTACGGCAAGGGCTCGGTTCAGGAGATCGTGCCTCTCGCTGATACGTCGGCGCTGAAGCTCACGACCGCCGCGTATCTGACCCCGAACGGCCGCAACATCAACGGTAAAGGCATCGAACCCGATATCAAGGTCGACGCCGGGCGCGCTGCACAGAAAGCGCGCGCCGTGCAGATCCTTCAGGGGATCGTTCTGTCGACCAGCGGTTCCCAGGGCGGCTAATCGTTTCTGGTGAGTGCCAAGTCGAACGGCTCCGCAACCAAACTCATTGCGCAGAACCGCAAGGCGCGCCACCACTACCACATCGAAGAGACCTATGAGGCCGGACTGGTACTGGTAGGAACGGAAGTCAAGTCGTGCCGTGCCGGAAAGGCAAACCTGGCCGAGGCCTATGCAGTCGTGAAGGACGGCGAGGCCTGGTTGCTCGGCTGCCACATAAGTCCCTACTCGCATGGGAACAGAGCGAACCATGATCCGGTGCGCCCGCGAAAGCTGCTGCTACATCGCTCCGAGATCGAGAAGTTGCGTGTAGCAACGTCTCAGGAGGGCCGCACGCTCGTGCCGCTCCGCCTCTACTTCAAGCATGGGCTGGCAAAGGCAGAAGTGGCGGTGGCGCGCGGAAAGAAGCTGTACGACAAACGGCACGACCAAGCCGAGAGAGACGCCCGCCGGTCGATGCAGCGCGAGTTGGGCCGCCGCCGTTAATCGAACTGTTCGCGTGGAACCCCGGTTCCACGCCGTGGCGGCGCGACAGTTCGTCCTTAGTCGTCGCTTGCGTCGATCCGAATGACTTCCGGCGCGCCGGAAGTCTGGGGCTCCATCTCGATCCGCAGTGCTTCGTCTGTGACGTTTACCTCGCGAGCGGGTTCGCGTCCCTGGGGGCCGGTGGTCTCCTCCTCGGGGCCGCGCGCGGCCGCCGCTTCGACCCGCGCCGTCAGTTCGTCCAGCTTCCCCTTCAGCGTCCGTATCCGGCCGCGCATGACGGTCTCGGCCTCCTGCAGGCGCCGGACCCTTCGTTCGATCTCCCTGGTGCGCTCTCGGGCATCGAAGTCGGATGCCGCCTTGGTCTTGGTGGCGTATTCGCGGGCCCCCTCCTTCAAGCGCTTGATCTCGCGGCGCGCCTCCTGCTGAAGGATCTGGCCCTCAGCTTCCGCCAAGCGGCGCGCCTGCTCCGCCTGTGATGTGAGGCGTTCTGCGGCTGCATGAGCCTCATCGCGGACCACCAGTGCTTCGGCCTCTGCGCGCCGTCGGACCTGCTGCGCCTCCTCCCGATCGCGGCGGGAGCTCTTGTGCGCTTCCTGGAGGATGTTGGAGGCCTCGGTTTCGGCCATCTTCTTGGCGCGTAAAGCCGCCTCGTTCGCTGCCTCTAGGAGGTCGGCTACCTCCCGTCCGAGAGCGTGGTAAGGGCGCTCGGTCGCCATCTTGGCCGTTTCCTGCTTGCGGATGAGGGCGCGCATGTCGTTCGCCACCGACTTGAGGAAAACGGCGACCTCATCTGGGTCATAGCCTCCGTGCGTCGAGGTGAAGGTTGCTTTCTCGATGTCGTCGGGGCTCAGAGGTTCGGACATCAATGCGTCCTTCCGCTGAAGTGGTTCGGCCGGCTAGGTGGGTGTCTTCTCGACCTGCTCCTCAAGCCGGATCGTCTCCGGCTGCTCTGCCGTAACCTGAAGCTCCGCTGCGTCTACCGCTTGTGTATCGTCGGCCACGTCCTCGACCGATTCGGAGTCTCGTCTCGACTTTGTGGCTCGCTCTTCGAGAGGACGGAGGTGGCCGGCGATCTCCTCGAGCTGAGCCCTCAGTGTCTGGATCCGGTTACGGGCTTCGGCTTCCTCGGCCTCGAGCTCCGCGACGCGGTCGTCGGCTTCTTTGGTCCGGCGGGCAGCGTCCTCGTTTGCCGTTGTGCGGGTCGAAGCTGCATCCGCCTCGGCCTCAGCGCGCATGTTCTTGGCGTCGGCCTGTGCATCGGCGCGCATCGTGTGGGCATCGGCCTGCGCCTCATCGCGCGTGCGTGCGGCGTCCGTCTCAGCATCGGCGCGCATCCGCGCGGCGTCGGCCTCGGCCTCCTTCTGCATCTCCTCGGCGGAGTCCTTGGCGTGCTGCAGGAGGTTCCCGATCTCTTCGCCCATGTGGGCGTACAAGCGCTCCGACCTCTGGCGCTCCGCTTCTTTGAGGGCAACCTGGACGTTCTTGATAAAGGCGTCGACCTCATCTCGGTCGTAACCGCGCAGCGTGGTCGTGAAGGAAACGTTCTCCAGCTGGTCGGGCGTGAGAGCGTCACGCATCCGGCACCTCCGTGTGAGTGGCTCCGGCAGGGCTGCCAGTTTGGCCCCAGTGCGAGAGGGGTGTCAATTCCGCCCATTGCCAGTAATTGGTACACACTGGGCGACGCGAACTTTCTGTCTGCTGAGTGTCTCGGATTCCGGAACACTGGGCAGACAGAACGCGCCGGGGAAGGTTGGCGCTCCCCGATCGTTACACTGAGTGAGGACTTTGACATTGCGTCCAATCATGGGGCTGAACTGGTATCGACCCTGATCGGACCGGGATAGGGGAAGCGAGCCGAGGATTCCGGGTGACCTCGTTAAACATCTCGGAACACTAATAACTGCCGCTGCGTAAGCACGGTTGCCATCCCTAAACGATGGCCGTCGGCCCGAGATGAGCCTGCGATCTCGGGACCCGGCGTCGCCTAGCAGGCTTACCGTTCCGAGGATGCTCGAGCCGAAGGACGGGACATCTAACTCGAACTAGGTCTCCGCCGCCGCCGTCTGTGAGCCGGCAGGGACCGAAAACTCGATCGCAGACTACGCTCGTAGAAGCCCTATCGCGGGGTTGGGGGACCCGGGTTCAATTCCCGGCAGCTCCACTACAAAGTGCAGGTCGACACACCTCGCCTGGTGCCGGCTTGGCCCGTGCCCGACATGAAGACCTGTCGGATGTCGTCCGGACGAGGACGTTTGGCGCCGTTGCATGGACTCGCTAAATCAGTGGCAGACTGCTCGAGGCGCGCAGCCACAACGATCGCATCTCCTGTAGCCAAACGCTGGCCGGAAGCGGGATCGCCGACCACGACCTCGCCCGTGCTGATGCCGGTTCTGGTCGCGAGAGTTATTCGCCACCGGCGCGCCAATTCGTTGTTGAGTCCCGCAAGCTCCTCTTTAATCTCTTAGGCTGCACGCGCAGCACGCAGGGGATCGTCCTCATGTGAGTGGGGGAGTCCGAATATTGCCATCACCGCGTCTCCGATGAACTTCTCGACGATGCCACCGTGGTCCTCGAGCACGGATCGCATCGAGGTGAAGTAACGGTCCATGGCGTCCCTGAGGGATTCGGGGTCGAGGCGTTCGCCGAGCGCGGTCGACCCAACGAGGTCGCTGAACACGATCGTCACCGTCTTTCGGGCGCCATGTGCCGGGGTGACCCGCGCCGCCAATGTGGCGCCACACGCACCACAGAACTGAAAGCCTTCGGGGTTCTCTACCCCACAGTTGGGGCAAACCGCCATGTAGTCAACGTATGCCTCGCGCCGAACCCTTGAACAGGAGGTTCAGGGTATGACGCCCTTCTGTCTGCAGTGGCTTGCGTATTACGCCCGTCACCGCCTCGGTGAAGTTTTCCTCGGTGTACACCACGACCTCGTCCGTCCCGAGGCCCCGGACGAAGTCGGCCTTCTCCTTCGTCCCGCAGGGTCGCGATGACGCGAGCGCCCCGGAGTTTGCACACCTGGGTTAGTAGATGACCGACACCGCCCGCCGCGGCGTGGACGAGTGCGGGTGTTACCGGCCAGGATCGGGTATGTGTGGTGGGTGAGAAAGTGCGCGGTCATGCCTTGCAGGATTGCGGCGACCGCCGTCCTCGTGTCCACTTCGTCGGGCACAGGCACTACACCGCGTCGACCGGTACGACCTGCTGCTCCGCGTAGGCTCCGCGCTGGCCCGTGTAGGCGACGCGGTCACCCTTCGAGATGGTCGTCACGCCGGGGCCAACCGCCTCAACAACCCCTCCGGCTTCGACCCCGATCGACGCGGGGAGCTCGACCGGATACTTGCCGTCCCTAGGTATCGACGAAGTTCAGGCCCGCCGCTTCGATGCGGACCCCGGATCTGTCCGGGGCCGGGATCCGGGACGTCCACGTCGTCGACCCTGAGAACCTCCGGGCCACCCACCTCGTGTAGTCGGACAGCGCGCATCTCGCCTCCTCGTATAGTTGCGCTCTTCACCGAAGTGCAGTGGAAGAACAGGTGCAGAGAGATCTGCCAGAAGCATCGCGGGGGCAGCCGCGATCCTGGACGTGCTACGGTTGCTTGAAGAGGGACTGTTGCTGCTAGGGGGGGAGTACACGGACCTTTCGGTATGAGCGATCTAGGCCAGGCCGACGCCGACCACTCGGATCCCTCACCGGCTGCCACTCGCTTCCCCCGTGGGACTTGATGAGGGGGGCCATCATGACTCCGCGGAGCAGTAGGTACCAGATGTCGCGCCGGAGATTCATCCAGGGGGTGAGTATCGCTGCGTTGGCGGCGGCTTGCTCACAAGGGGAAGATGTCACCGGCGAGCAGACTCCCACGGCGGCCGCACCGTCGCCCGTTTTTGCGGAACCCGCCAGCCAGCTGTCAGGCGACCTCAGCATCCTGATGTGGAGCCACTTCGTCCCGAATCACGATGTGTGGTTCGACGACTGGGCACGGGAATGGGGCGAAGAGGTCGGCGTGAATGTCACCGTCGACCACATCGATGTGACCGGCATCCCGGCGCGTATCTCATCCGAGATCTCCGCAGGTGAGGGGCACGACCTCATCCAGTTCATCGCGACACTGTCGCAGTTCGAACCCAGTGCTCATCCGATGAACGACCTGATGGACGAGGCCGGCAGTCGCTTCGGCGAGCAGCTGGAGCTCTGCCAGAAGTCGAGCTTCAACCCCACGACGCAGAACTTCTACGCATATGCGCCGGCGTGGTCGCCCGATCCCGGCGATTACCGCAAGTCTCTGTGGGAACAGGTCGACCTCCCCAACGGGCCGTCCACGTGGGATGAGCTCCTCGAGGGAGGCGGGAGGATCTTCAGCGAGCAGAACATCCAGATGGGTCTGGGCCTGTCGCAGGAGCTCGACTCGAACATGTACGCCCGCGCGTTGATCTGGTCGTACGGCGGCTCGGTGCAGGACGAGAGCGAGACCGTGACCCTAATGTCCGACGAGACCATCGCGGCGGTCGAGTACTCGAAGGAGCTGTTCGATGCGGCGATGACCGAGGAAGTGTTCGCCTGGAACCCGGCGTCGAACAACGAAGGACTCATCGCCGGCGAGTTGAGCTACATCCTCAACTCGATCTCGGCTTGGCGGACCGCACAAGAGAGCATCCCGGATATAGCGAAGGACATCTTCTTCGTGCCGGCACTCGAGGGGCCTCGGACTCAGATGGCGGCACAGCACGTGATGTACAACTGGATGGCTCCCAAGTTCTCGACCAATTTCGACGCCTCCCAGGAGTTCCTCCTTCACTACACGGCGAACCTGGCCCGGGTCTCATACGAGTCGAAGATGTACGACTTCCCGGGCTACCCGGACCAGGTGCCGGAGCTGGATGGGTGGCTCGACGAGGACCCGTTTGTAATCGAGGGGGACGACCCAACCAAGCTCCAGCCGCTCAAGACGGCGCTGGACTGGTCCACCAACCTCGGCCACCCGGGACCGGCGAGCCCGGCCATCGGCGAGATCAACGGCACCTTCATCCTGCCCAACATGCTCGCCCGCGTCGCACGCGGCAACCAGGAAGCGGAGCAGTCGGTCGAGCAGGCCCACCAGGAGTGTGAGGAGATCTTCACTAAGTGGCGGAGCGAGGGTCTCGTCGGCGGAGGCTGATTTCGCATAATTGAACACGGCACTGAATGCGGGCGCTCCTGGGCCGGAGCCGCCACGAAGATGGGGGACTCAATTTGGCGCACGTCGTCGAGATGCGGGGGCTAAAGAAACACTTCGAGGGCGGTCATATCAAGGCGGTAGATGGTGTTGACATCGCCACCCGCGCGGGCGAATACCTGGTCCTGCTCGGACCATCGGGCTGCGGAAAAACCACCTTGTTGCGGGTCATCGCCGGACTGGAGGAACCTACGGAGGGCGAGGTCCTGATCGGCGGGAACGTCGTCAACGGCCTCCCGCCCCGGGCGCGCGGCATAGCGATGGTGTTCCAGAGCTACGCGCTCTATCCACACAAAAGCGTCCTGGACAACATCGACTTCCCGCTGAAGGCGACGGGGATGGAGGCAGACGCGCGGAAGGAGAAGGTGCAGTGGGCCGCGGGGCTTCTCGGGATAGACGGGCTGCTCGATCGCAAACCCCGCAATCTGTCCGGCGGCGAGCGTCAGCGTGTGGCGCTGGCGCGGGCGATCGTCCGCGATCCAAGCGTTTTCCTCCTCGACGAGCCGCTCAGCAATCTCGACGCGAAGCTGCGCACGAGTGCCCGCGACGAGCTCAAGCAGTTCCAGGAGCGGCTTGGCACGACGACGATCTACGTGACACACGATCAGGTCGAGGCGATGGGCCTGGGCGACCGGATCGCAGTCATCTTCAAAGGAAAGGTCCGCCAGATCGGCCCACCGAAGGAGGTCTACTCCGACCCGGCCGATACGTTCGTCGCGACCTTCATCGGATCGCCACCGATGAACCTCATCGACCGAGGTGATCACGTCCTCGGCTTCCGTCCGGAGAACTTCCTACCGGTCGACGCACTCAACAATCGCGGCGACAACGTGCTCAAGGTCGACGTGCGCGTCTACCGCATCGAATACTTGTCGGGCGATCGGCACGTCTATGCGACCGTTCCGGGCCTCGGCCACGACGACACCCACATCATTGCTCGAATTCCCGCCACCGTGGATGTCGCCGTCTCGGAGGACCAAGACCAGCTCTTCGGGATCCACGAGAGGGACCTGCGCTTCTTCGACAGCAAGAGCGGGGAGCGAATCCCGCCGAGGCCGGTGCGCTTGTGATCGAAGCCGGCATACCAGCGGATCTGGAACCGTGAGCGTAGAAGCCCCTACGTGGGACCAAAGAGGTCAGATGGGGCAGGCGAAGCGGAAATTCGCCGACCGAGATGGTCTGCTGGCGAAGCTCTTCCTGTTGCCGACGGCCGTCTACATCCTCAGCCTCGTCGCGTTTCCCTTCGTCCTCGCGATCCTCTTTAGCTTCAGCGACGTAACGACGGGCAACCCGAGTCTCGACTTCGTCGGACTCCGCCAGTGGCGTACGATCCTGTCGTCGAAAATCTTTTGGACCTCCTTCTGGAACACGATCATTTTCACCGGGATCTCCATGGTGCTGATCGTCTTGCTCGCCCACACTCTCGCAACGGTGCTGACCAAAGACTTCAAGGGGAAGTGGATCGTTCGCTTCTGCGTGCTGCTGCCATGGACCACCCCGGTATCGCTCGCGGCGGTGTCGTGGCTGTGGATGCTCAACTCGATCTTCAGCCCCATTGATTGGGTTCTGCGATGGTTCGGGTTCATCGAATCCAACATGTACTACCTGGGACGACCGGTCCTTGCGATGGGCTCGATCATCGCCGTGCACGTGTGGCGCATCGTCCCGGTCGCTACCGTCATCATCATGGCGGGGCTCATGGCGATCCCCTCCGACATAAACGACGCGGTGGAGGTCGACGGGGCGGGCTTCTGGCGGAAGCTGTGGGAGATCAACATCCCGCTCACGCTGCCGATCACCGCCGTGGCGGTGCTCTTCGGAGCGATCCTCACCTTTGCCGACATGACGGTTGTCTTCATCCTGACGCGAGGCGGTCCGACTCAGTCAACTCAGGTCTTGTCGAGCTGGGCGTTCTTCAAGGGCATCGAGGGGGGCGACCTCGCCCAAGGCGCGGCGGTGGCGCTCTTTTTGTTCCCCCTGTTGCTCGCGGCAGCGATCGCGATCCTCCGAGCAGTTCGGCACAGGGAGGTGATGTAAGCGATGGCGGTCGACACGCGCAAGCCTGTCGAGCGATTCACCGGAGGGCGCGTCGACCTCACAAACAAAGACGAGGTCGTCCAACGGCGTCAGCAGCGTCACCGGCGCGCGATCCGCGGGCGGATCGCGCTCTACATCACCGCGGCCGTCGCGGCGCTGGCGGGGGCGGGACCCTTTATCTGGAGCACGATCACCTCGTTCAAGGCGCACCCGGATCTTTATACGAAGGCGAACAACCCCTTCATCTACAACCTGCCTCCAACCCTGGACCACTGGAGGCTCTTGTTCTTCGACACGCAGTTCCTCACGTTCGCGTGGAACACGCTGTGGGTGGGGTTTCTCGTCGTCTCGATCACACTTCTCATCGGGCTGCCCGCCGCCTACGCGCTCGCCCGTCTCGATATGAAATGGAGCGGTCCTCTCGGCATCGCAATCTTCTTCGTTTACCTGATTCCCCCGACGTTGCTGTTCATCCCGATGACCCGGGTCGTGGGGAACTTAGGGCTGCTGAACAACACCTGGTCGATGGTGCTCATCTATCCGACGATCACCATCCCCGTTTCCGTGTGGCTGCTCATCGGATACCTGAAGGGCATCCCGAAGGACATCGAGGAGCAAGCCATGGTCGACGGCTACAGCCGGCTGGGTGCGTTCCTCCACATCGTCATCCCGCTCACCTTCCCCGGCATCGTTGCCGTC
>Ga0299907_10002721_pt1 | contig 11050 bp, 11 predicted proteins | sample RVTome_16_FD_198680 | JGI IMG/M metagenome (GOLD analysis project Ga0299907, IMG submission 198680) | Soil microbial communities from uranium-contaminated site in the Upper Colorado River Basin, Wyoming, United States - RVT152D67 (version 2) ...
AGCGGGTCAGGAAATTCATGGAAGGCGGCTACCCTGCGATGCGCCAGCTCCGGGACGAGGGCGCGGTGCGCGCCATCGGCGCCGGGGTCAACGAGGCGGCCGCCTGCCAGGACCTCGCCGAGCAGGGCGATTTCGACTGCTTTCTTCTGGCCGGCCGCTACACCCTGCTCGAGCAGGATTCTTTGGACTCCTTCCTGCCCCTCTGCGAGCGACGCGGCATCGGGCTGATCATCGGCGGCGCCTACAACACCGGCATCCTGGCGACCGGCGCCACCCCGGGCGCCTACTACAACTACCAGCCCGCACCGCCCGAGGTCATGGAGCGGGTGCGCCGGATCGAGCAGGTCTGCGTCCGGCAGGGCGTGCGTCTCGCGAGCGCCGCGCTGCGGTTCCCGCTCGGGCACCCGGCGGTCGCCACGGTGACCGTCGGCATGCGAACGCCCGACGAGGTGCGGCGCAATCTCGAGACCTTCGGGGCCGAGATTTCGGCCGATCTCTGGGCCGAGCTCAAGCACGAGGGCCTGCTGCGCGCCGACGCGCCGACGCCGTAGAGCGATCTCCGGTTGGAAAGACCGTTGTCATGCCGCCCTACCATTCAGTTGCTGCTCACGCAGTGCATGACGCCGTGGACCTGACGTGCCAGGATCATGGCGCGGCGGCGGCGCGCATAGACCCTGTCAGGACCCCGCGGTCAAGCCGCGGGGTGACAAAACAAAGAGCTGTCGTGCCGCACCTGTCGCCCGCATCAGAGGTTCACTATGACGCAAAGCCTGGACATCCACATCGAGACCGCCGAGGCGATGGCCCGGCGATTCATCGACGCCTGGCACCGAGCCGAGCGGGGCGAAGAGGTGAACGAGCATCACCTCTCGTTCGAGAGCTGGGAGGGGCTGGCCAAGGTACTGACCGGCAAGCGGCTCGAGTTGCTGCGCCACCTCCGACGGCACCCCGCTGCAAGCATTGCCGAGCTGGCGCGGGCGCTCGGCCGCGACTACAAGCGCGTGCACGCGGACGTCGAGGCGCTGGCGGCAGCGGGCCTGATCGATCGCACGCCGGCCGGTCTGCGGGTGGACCACGACGAGATCCGGACGACGATCGCCGTCTGACGCCACGGCGCTTGAAATCAGCCGCGGCCGACCGCCTCGGCCTCGGCCCGCCAGCGCTCGGTGTAGGCCTCGAGGCCGGCGACCTCGAGCGGCGCGACTGGATGCAGATCGAGGGCGACGGGCGCTTGTCGCTCGGACCAGCCCCAGAGCAGCCCGGCGCCCAGCGCCGTGCCTTCCCGCTCGGACGAGACCGCGACCGGCTGTCCCGGTCGCAGGGCGGCCATGAGACTGCAGAACAGCAGGTTGTCGGCGAAGCTGCCGTCGATGACGATCGGGTTCTCCGACCGCATGAGGTCGAGGCCGACATCGGTCATGAGCGCGACGTAGAGGCTGGCGAGCGCTGCCCTGGCCTCGGGCGTGCCGGCCACGCCGGTCACCCGGCCGCGACGGCCGCTCTCGGGATAGGGGCCGCCGCTGTCGGTGAACGACGGCAGGGCCATGGTGCCCGCCGCGACCAGCGCCTCGACCTCGGCGACGCCGGGCCGGGCGGCGAGACCGTCCGGGCCCGCGACCTCGGCATATTCCCGGCCGCCCATGAAGCGCGCGCAGGCTACCGGGCGCCCGAGCAGATCGGTGTTGGAGACCGAATCGCGCAGCGGGTCGAGCCCGCTGAGCTGCAGGCTGGGATTGAAGGTGATCAGCCAGGTGCCGGTCGAGATCAGGGTGAAGTCGTCGAACCCCGCGGCCAGGTAGCGGGCAAAGTTGGCGTTGCTGTCGTGGATCCCGCACAGCACCGGGGTGTTCTCGTCCAGCCCCGTGCGCCTCGCGAGGTCCACCTGGAGCGGGCCGAGCACGTCGAAGGCGTAGCGCAGCGGCGGGATCTTCTCTTCCCAGCCCTCGCGCTTGGCAAGTTCGGAGAGATCGCGCTCGCGCGGGTCCCAGAGCTGGGTCTGGGCGCCGAGCGAGGTCGCCTCGGAGGCCGGCACGCCCGACAGACGCCACGCCCAGTATTGCGGAAACGGCAGAATCCAACGCGCCCGGGCGAACGCCTCGGGAAATGCCCGGCTCTGCCAGAACAGCTGGCGGGCGAGCGTGAGCCCGGCCGGCAGGATCGGGCAGCAGCACTCGTCGAACCATGGCGCCACCTCGGCGTAGGCGCGCGCGATCTCGGGCGGCGGCTCGGCCTCGTAGTCGAGGACCGGCAACACGAGCTCCCGCTCGGCGACCAGCGCGGCGCTCGACCCGTAGGTGGTCGGCACGATCGCGCGAATCTGGAACCGCTCGGCCAGATCGGCCAGCGCGACGAGCAGCCAGCGCCAGACGTGCTCGACATCGCAGCTCGGATAGGGCTCGCCCGAGCGCACCTCGTTCGGCGCCGAGCGGAATGAGAGGATGTCGCCGCCCGGCGCGATCGCCAGGAGCTTGACGTTGGTCTTGCCGACGTCGAGGACCGCGACGACCTCGGGCTTCGCGCGCGCCACCGCCATGGCGGGCGGTGTTAGACGGCTCGCAACCGCTGCGCAAGAGTGGAGTGGACCGGCGCGCCCTCGCACACAGCCTCAGCGCGGCGCTCAGGTACCGGTGCCTGGCACCGCGAACGGGAGCCCCCGTGCCGCCGGACAGCCAATCAGGCCACCGGCGCCGCCAGCTGCAGGTTGCCGTCGGCGACCAGCTGATCGACGGTCGTGCCGGTGACGCCCACCAGGTTGAAGACCGGGGTGAAGTCGGGGCCAGCCCCGGTCGGGTTCACCGCGAGCTCCGTATTGCCGCCGCTCTCGTTCAGCTGGACGAAGCTGGTCGCCACGTCGCCGGCCCCGAAGTCGACCACCTCGTTGAGGTCCAGGACGTCGCCGCCGGGGCCAGCGGTGAAATCCAGGACCCGGTCGACGCCCTGCTCGACCGCGGCGATGCCGAAGCTGTCCGATCCGGCCCCGCCGATCAGGGTGTCGGCGCCGAAGCCGCCGTCCAGGCGGTCGCTGCCGGGTCCGCCGCGAACGATGTCCGGGCCGAGATTGCCGGCCAGCTGGTCGATGCCGGGACCGCCGGTGAGCTGATCGGGGCCCGCATTGCCCTGGAGACGATCGTTGCCGGGGCCGCCGAACAGGGTATCGGCGCCCATTCGGCCGAACAGCTGATCGTTGCCGATGCCGGCGGCCAGAAGATCGTCCCCCGCATCGCCGCTCAGCACATCGCTGCCGCCCGCCCCGCTCAGGGTGTCGTCACCGGCGCCCCCGCGCAGGATCTCGGGATCGACGCCGCCGAGCAGCATGTCGTCCTCGGCCGTTCCGACATAGTCCGGCGCCTGCTCGCCGGCCTGGAACAGCTGCTGCACCTGGGCCTCGGACAGCGCCTGTTCGTAGACCGCGAACTCGTCGATTGTCCCGGCGAAGAAGCGCTGCAGATTGTCGAGACTGCCGCCCGGCGTGCTGAACCCGCTCTCCGCACCGAGGACCAGCGGCTCGACATTGCCGGTTCCGAGTGCGCCTAGCTGCAGGCCGCCGGTATAGTCGTTGGTGTCCACCAGCTGACCATTGAGGTACAGCTTCATACCCTCCGGGCCGAAGGCGAACACCATGTGCGCGGGCACCCCCACCTGCACTCTCGCGTCGCCAGGATCATCGCCGACGACCGAGTGATTGGTCGTCAGATCGCCGAGCGCAACGACGGCTCTGCCGTCTCTTATAAACCCGGCGATGTGGCCGCCATCCCCGAAGCCCGACGCATTCTTCGAGAACAGCGTATGATCGCCGCTCACCACATCGGCGGTGAACCAGACCTCGAAGGTACCTTCCGTGAGCAGCATCTGGTCCTGGTGCGGAACGACCACGTGACCGGTGCTGCCGTCGAGGGACACCGCGCCGTTTCCGATCGGGCCGTCGGCGCCCAGCGTGAACCCGCCCCGATATTGGCCATCGAGATCATCGGCGTCGTCGACTGCGGTGGTGCCTGCGCTCTCGCTCAGGCGCAGGTGCATCAGTGGGGAAAGACTCTGCACCGTTGCGTTGTAGGTCTGAAGCGTTGCCATTTTTCAGTGCTCCACCCTGTAACCCGGTCCCACCGGGGCCCCTGGGTTCTGTAGCCGCGCCCGCAAGGGAGCGTCGATGCGCCGAGGCGAAAAAGGCCCGCAGCTCTCTCCAAACGCGCGAAGCTCAAAATGGTTGCAAAGATGGGCGCACCTGCCGGGCGCAGGGTCGCCACGTCGGCGCGGAACGCGTGCAGCTCAAACGAGTTGAACGTTGCCGTCGCTCACCAGATCTCCGACCCCGAGGCCCGTGGCCCCGACCAGGCTGAACACCGGGGTGAAATCGGCGCCGGCACCGTCCGGGCTGACCGCGACCTGGGTGTTGGCGCCGCCGGCGTTCAGCTGGACGAAGCTCGCCGGGGCATCGCCGGGGCCGAAATCGAGCAGGTTGCGCAGGTCGAGCACATCGCCGCCCGGCCCGGCCTGGAAATCCAGGATCCGGTCGATACCCTGGTCGACGGAATCGATGCGGAAGGTATCCGATCCGCCGCCGCCGACCAGGGTGTCGAAGCCGTAACCGCCGATCAGCAGGTCGTTCCCCGGCCCGCCGCGCAGGATGTCCGGGCCCAGATTGCCGGCCAGCTGGTCGTTGGCGGGGCCGCCAGTGAGCTGATCGAGACCCGCATTGCCCTGGAGGCGGTCGTTGCCGGCGCCGGCGAACATGGTATCGGCACCCCGCCGGCCGAACAGCTGGTCGTTGCCGGCGCCGGCAGCCAGGCGGTCGTCTCCGGCGTCGCCGCTCAGCACGTCGTTGCCACCGCCGCCATTCAGACTGTCATCGCCTGCCATCCCGCGCAGGATCTCGCCGTCCACCCCGCCAATGAGGTTGTCGTCCGCGGCCGTTCCGGCCAGCTCCGGTCCCCGCTGGCCGGCGTGGTAGAGCTGCTGCACCTGGCCCTGGGAAAGCGCCCGATCGTAGACCACGACCTCGTCGATCGTCCCGGCGAAGAAGCGCTGCAGCTCGTCGAGAGCGCCGCCCGGCGTGCTGAACCCGCTGGACGCGCCGACCACCAGTGGCTCGAGATTGACGCCGAGGCCTAGGCCGCCGGTGAACGGATGGCTGTCCACCTCGACGCCATTGACGAGCAGGTGCATGCCACCGGCGCCGAAGGTGAACACCAGGTGGGTCGGCGCACTGGCCTGGGCGGCGCCGGCCCCGCTCGCCACCTGGGCGGCGCCATCCTGCGCCGAGAGGGTCGCCGCGAGGCTGCCATCCTCCCGCAGCTGGACCGCGAGCATGCCGGGCGCGTCCATGCTGGCGTTCTTCTCGAGCAGGGATTGACGAACCCCGAGGCTCGCGACCGTGAACCAGATTTCGAAGGAGCCGCTGCTCAGCTGCAGCCGGTCCTGGATGGCGCCGGCTTCGGCGCCGAGCTCGATGAGCTGCGGCATGACCCGAGGCACGATCTGCCGGACGCCCGCGGCGTTGGGATGCAGGCCGTCTGGCGAGCCGTCGACGACCGCCTGCAGACCGGGATCGCCGAGCACCCCGCCAGTGATCGTCGTCCCCTCGCGGGAGCCGCCGAGGAATTGGAAGCTGCCGTCGCCGTCCGAGAGCAGGGTCGCGCCGGTGTCGGCGGCGAGATCGGGAAAGATCTGCTCGAGGGCGTCCCGGTCCGCCTCGTCGGCATGGCCGGCGCCGCCCCTGCGGTCGGGATAAAAGCCGAAGGCCCCGGTCAGCAGGACCTCGACGCCGCCGGCCTGGAGCTGGCCGACGATCTCGCGAAGATTGCTCTCGACGGTGGCGGGCGCGAGGCGTCCCAGGGCATCGTTGGTGCCGAGCTCGACGATCACGACATCCGGATTGCCGGCGAGCGCCTCCTGGACCGTGAAATAACTGGCTTGCCGCGGGTTCAAAGCATCGCCCGAGCGCTGCCCGCCCGTGGCGTGATCGAGCACCGTCGCATCGAGCCCGCGCGCGTCCAGCGCCGCCTCGAGAACCGGCGTGAACCGCCGTGCCGGTTCCTGGAATTGGTTGCCGTCGATCAGGCTGTCGCCCAACGCCGAGACGGTGAGCGCGCCCGTCAGCGGCTCGACGACGACGTAGCCGGTGCTGCCGTCGAGGCGGACGCCGCCGTTGCCGATCGGGCCGTCGGCGCCGCGCGTCACGCCGCCCCGATACCGGCCATCGAGATCGCCCGCGCTGTCGAATGCCGTTGCGCCCGAGGCTTCGCTGAGCCGCAGGTGCATGAGCGCGGAGAGACTCTCCACCGTCGCGCCGTAGGTACGAAGGGTCGCCATCCGCCCGTGATCCCACCCGACCGCCCCGTCAGACCGGGGTCGTATCGCAGGGTGTCTATCCGGGCGGGAGCATGGGCGTCAATCATTCCCGGCGACAGCGACCGGTCGACTCGGCCACTAGCCGTCGTCGCCATGAAGGTTGTCCATCCGGGCAAACCCGGCCGGCGCGTGCCCCTCGGAGCCTGGACGTTGGCCGGGCGGCCGACAACCCCGGCCGCTCGCATCCCATCCTCTCGTGCCGGGCCAGGCCTTGACCGGGCCGGCATCCGCCTTCAGCTTCATCCCCGGCAGCGCCTTTGCTCTCGCGAATCGCTTCGGAAGCCGATCATGCCCGGTCTCAAAGCAGCCCTCGTCCCGGTTACGCCCTTCCAGCAGAACTGCGCCGTCCTCTGGGAGGAGACGACGAGGCGCGGCGCGGTGATCGACCCGGGCGGCGAGGTCGAGCGCATCCTCGCGACCATCGACAAGCACGGCGTAAGCGTGGAGAAGATCCTTCTGACCCACGGCCACATCGACCATGCGGGCGGTGCCGCCGCCCTGAAGGAAGCGCTTCAGCGCCGCGCGCGCTCCGGAGGCGTTGAGGAGGCGGGCGCGATCCCGATCGAGGGTCCCGACGAGCGCGACCTCTTCCTCCTCGAGGGCCTGGCGCAGCAGGGCCGGGCCTACGGCCTTGCCGACGCGCGCAACGTGACGCCCGACCGCTGGCTGCGGGAGGGCGAGGAGGTCACGATCGGCGACCACGCCTTCGCCGTGCTCCACTGCCCCGGCCACACGCCGGGCCACCTCGTGCTCGTGAACGCGGCGGCCCGGTTCGCGATCGTCGGCGACGTCCTGTTCCGCGGCTCGATCGGCCGGACCGATTTCCCTTATGGCGACCACGAGGCCCTGATCCGCTCGATCGAGTCCAAGCTCGTGCCACTGGGCGACGATGTGGCGTTCATCTGCGGCCATGGCCCGGGCTCGACGATCGGTGCCGAGCGGCAAAGCAACCCCTTCCTTCGCGGCTGAGCGCGCGAGCCGGCGCGATGCGATCCAACCCGAAAAAGCTCAACGCCCTCCAGCTCAAGACCCTGGTCATCCTGCAGGCGCTGGCGGCGGAGCGGGCCTACGCCGAGCCGCCGGATGGGGGTGGGGCGGTCCTGATCCACACCATGCCGCCGGCGCACGGCAATCATTTCCATCTCGGTCCCGCGGCGGTGCTGGCGCGCGACGCCACCGGGCTCGGCAACCGGAACGTCATGAACGCGCTCATGCGCAAGGGGCTTCTGCTCACAAGCCCTGCCGGCCAGCCGGTCCTCACGGCCGAAGGTGTCGCCTACGACACCGGGATCGCCGCCCAGATCCTGCATCGCGCCGACCACTCGCCGTGACGGAGCGAAGCCGACTGCCGTTCGTTGATCGGTATCGACGGACGACGGGACGAAGGTCGTGAGCGTGGGTGCGACTTCCAGCGATTGGGCGGTGGCCTTTCGCAAGGCGCTGCGGCTGCTCGCGCGCCCGGTCCGGCGGGCAGTCGGCCAGGGGCCTTTCGTCCTCCAGCCCTACCGGGGGTACGGCTCACGCGACGAGGTCTTCCTCATCGGCCGGGTGTTCCGGCAACCGACCTTCGGCCGGAGCGTGCACGAGGGGACGCCCGGCCGCCACCTGATCGACATCGCGCGCGGGATTCTGCGACGCGGCATCGCCGGCGCGACCCTGGCGGTCAGATTCTGCGGGGCGGAGCAGCAGGTGGCGACCGACCGCGACGGCTATTTCCGCATCCACATGCGCCCCGCGCGGTCGCCGCCTCCCGATCGCCTCTGGCATTCCATGAGCCTGGAGCTGATCGAGCCCGCCCGCGTCGAGGCCGAAGGCGAGCTGTACGTGCCCCCCGCCACCTGCCGCTGCGTCGTGATCAGCGACATCGACGACACGGTGATGTTCACGGGCGTCGCCAGTAAGGCGAGGATGCTCTGGCGGCTGTTCATGCAGGGGCCGCGCAGCCGGGTGGCATTCCCCGGCATGGCCGCCCTGCTCAGAGGCCTGCATCGCGGACGGTCGGGCGTGGAGCTCAATCCGATGCTCTACGTCTCGCGCGGCCCCTGGAGCCTCTACGAGGTCCTGGACGAGTTCTTCAAGCTGCATCGCATCCCGATCGGCCCGCTCCTGTTCCTGCGGGAATGGGGGCTCACCCTGCAGAGGCCCTGGCCGCGCCGCGCCAAGGACCACAAGCTCGAGCTCATCCGCAACATGCTCGGCCTCTATCGCGACCTGCCCTTCGTCCTGATCGGCGACAGCGGCCAGCGCGATCCCGAGATCTATGCGCGCATCGTCCACGAGCACCCCGGTCGGGTGCTGGCCATCTACATCCGCAACGTCAGCCGCGCGCCGGATCGACGCCAGGCCATCGAGGCGCTGGCGGTCGAGGTCGCGGCCGCCGGCAGCAGCCTCCTGCTCGCCGCCGACAGCCTGGCCATGGCGAGGCATGCCGCCGAGCACCGGCTGGTTCCTGCCGACGTGCTGTCCGAGGTCCTCGAGGAACGGGAGGTTCAGGACGACGAGCCGGAGCCGAAGCCGACCCACGCGATCGAGGGGCGCACCCGAGAGGAGACGCGGCGGGCCGTGCAGCAGGGAGAGCTGGACGAGGCGCTCGACGAGCAGGCCGAGGAGGGCGTGAGCGTCGCCATCGAGCTGGAGGAGCGCTGCAAGCGATGAGCCGGGCTTTCGTCAAGGAGGATGACGAGACGGCCGGGGCGGTGCCCCTGCCCGACCGCCCGATCAGCCCGCATCGCAACCTGGTCACGAGGCGCGGTCTGCGGCTGATCGAACAGAAAATCTCGGGCTACGAGGGCGAGCTGGCGCGGGCGACGGCGGCGGCCGACCGGGAGGCGATCGGCAGAGCCTCGCGCGAGCTGCGCTACTGGACCGCCCGGCGCAGCACGGCGGAGGTGGTCGAGCCTGAGGCGGATTCCGACCGCGTCGTCTTCGGCACCGCGGTCACGATCCTGCGCGAGGACGACACGGAAGCGACCTTCCGGATCGTCGGCGAGGACGAGGCCGACCCGGCCCGCGGCAGCATCGCCTGGACGGCGCCGGTGGCGCGGGCGCTGCTCGGCAGCCGGGGGAGCGAGGTCCGGGAGCTGCCGACCGGCGAGGTCGAGATCCTGTCGATCGATCCCTCGCCCGAACCGGCCGATTAGCGGCTTCGGGGGGCACGACCAGGCTGACGGTCGAGCGCCGATGCGAAGCCGCAGCGCGGTGACGATGAACGGTCAGCACGCGATCTTCGGGTTGCGCGACGCCCCGCACAGGTATGTATTGCAATATGCGTTACAGGTGCTCATTGTCAGCTTCGATGCGAGGGAGCAAGAGCGATGCCAGCCCCAGGACGAAAGAATCATCCGCTCTCGATGAGGCTGCCCGAGGCCGACATCGCCATCATCGACCGCGCCGCCAGCGTCCGGGGACGCTCGCGCACGGAGTTCATTCGGGAGGCGGCGGTGCGGGCGGCGGAGGAGGCTCTCGTGGAGCGCACGCTGATCCGCATGAGCCCCCAAGCCTTCGCCGCGTTCCGGGAGGCGATCGAAGCGCCGGGTACGGCGGTCGAGGAGATGGTGGAGGTCCTGGGGCGCCCGGCCCCCTGGGAGCCGGAGGCGAAGGGCTGAGCCGGTCCCTGTGGCGCTCTCTGCGCCCGAGCCTCTCGTCGCCCGGCACGACGTCTCGCAGTTCTCGTGCGGCCAGGTCGCGCTCGACAACTGGCTGAGGACCCGGGCGCTCGCCAATCAGGAGAAGGGCTTCACGGTCGTGATGGTGGTGCACGACGAGGGCCGGGTGGTCGGGTACTACGGCCTCGCGCCGACCGCCGTCGTGGCTGCCGCGATGCCGCGCTCGATCCGGACCGGGCAGCCGCCAAACCCCGTCCCGTGTCTGTTGCTGGGCCAGCTCGCCACCGATTCGTCCTACACGGGACGGGGCATCGGGACCGGCCTGCTCAAGCATGCCCTGACCCGCTGCGTGGCCGGCGCCCGGCTGATCGGCGGCAGGGCGCTGGTCGTGAACGCGCTCGACGATGCGGCAGCCGGCTTCCGGCGAAGACGCGGCTTTCTTCCGTCCAAGGACGATCCGCTGACCCTTTTCCGCTCGATGCCGGACATCGCCGCATCCCTGCACACCGCAGCTGAGAAGAACTCCTGATCTCCCCTTCCCCGAATCCTTCCTCATGTCAGGGGCGCCGGTCACTCGCCGGTCACCGCTTCCGGCTCAGGCTTCCGGGATCACGACCGGGCTGCCCCGGCGGCTCTCCAGCCGGTAGCGGACGAGCGCGGCGAAGCGGTAGACCGCGTGCACGAACTTGCCATAGGGAAGGGTCAGAAACAGGGCCAGCACGATGCCGAGATGGATCGCGAGCAGGACGCCCATGGCCGGCGTCGCGCGCAGGACCAGAAGGAGGAGGCCGGTGAGGCTGGTGAGGAACAAGAGCAGGATGAAGGCGACCTCCATGCCGGTCCCCGCCGGATCGACCACCTCGGGGTCGACCCGGCGCTTGAGCCAGAGCAGGCCGGCGGGCCCGATCAGCAGCCCGAGGCCGCCGACGGTGCCGAGGACCACCGGAAGACTGGTCCAGGGATAGGGCGCCTGCCAGCCGAAGGCGTAGTGGTAGAGGGTCGCGATGCAGGTCGAGGCGAAGCAGAGCATGAAGCCGTAGAAGGTCAGATGGTGGAACCAGCGGCGCGCCTGGGAGGGCGCCTCACCCGGATAGGTG
>Ga0299907_10002722_pt1 | contig 11049 bp, 11 predicted proteins | sample RVTome_16_FD_198680 | JGI IMG/M metagenome (GOLD analysis project Ga0299907, IMG submission 198680) | Soil microbial communities from uranium-contaminated site in the Upper Colorado River Basin, Wyoming, United States - RVT152D67 (version 2) ...
CGTCGACGCGCTGTGGCTGTCCCCGGTCTACCCCTCCCCGATGGCCGACTTCGGCTACGACGTCGCCGACTTCGCCGGCGTGGACCCGGTGTACGGGAGCCTCGCCGACCTCGACGCCCTGATCGCGGGCGCCCACGAGCGCGGCCTGCGGCTGCTCATGGACCTCGTCCCCTGCCACACCTCGATCGAGCACCCGTGGTTCCGCGAGCACCCCGAGCGCTACGTCTGGTCGCCGGTCGACGGGCCCCCCAACAACTGGATCGCGTCGTTCGGCGGGCCCGCTTGGTCGCGCGACGCGCGGACCGGGCGCTGGTACCTGCACTCCTTCTACCCGGAGCAGCCCGACCTCGACTGGCGCAACCCCGACACGGTCCGGGCGATGCAGGAGGTCATCCGCTTCTGGCTCGACCGCGGCGTCGACGGCTTCCGCGTCGACGCCATCGACCGCCTGCTCAAGGACCCGCAGCTGCGCGACGACCCGCCCGCCACCGAGCCGTACATCCTGCCGCTGGACGAGGAGCACGGCAGCCTGCGCCACGACCACTCGCGCAACGCGCCCGACATCGGCACCGCGCTCGCCGCCCTGCGCGAGGCGGCGGGAGACGCCTTCCTGGCCGGCGAGGTCTACCTCCCGAGCCCCGAGCTCGGCCCCTACCTCGAGCACCTCGACGTCGCCTTCGCCTTCGAGTTCCTGCACGCGCCGTGGGACGCCGAGCGCCTGCGGGCGACCATCGAGGCCGCGCTGGAGACCGGCCCCGCCTGGGTCCTCTCCAACCACGACTTCGGCCGCGCCGCGACCCACTTCGGCCCCGGGCGCGCCGCCGCGGTCGCCCTGCTGCTGCTCACGCTCCCCGGCCCCGCGTTCATCTACCAGGGCGACGAGATCGGCCAGGTCGAGGGCCCGGGCGGCGACCCGCCGCTGGACCGCTACGGCCGCGACCGCACGCGCCACCCGATGCAGTGGACGCCCGAGCCGCTCGGCGGCTTCACCACCGGGCGCCCGTGGCTCCCCCTCACCGATCCCCGGCACGCCAACGTCGCCGACCAGGAGCGCGACCCCGGCTCGCTGCTGCACCGCTACCGCGAGCTGATCGCGACCCGCCGCGACCTCGGCCCGGGCCTGCGCTTCCTCGACGCCGCCCCCGGGGTCCTGGCCTACGAGCGGGGCGACACCCACGTCGTCGCCATCAACACGGCGCCCGAGCCGCGCCCCGCGCCCCCGGACGGAGAGCCGCTCGCGTCCGGTGAGGGACGCCTCGCCGCCAAAGGTGTTTGACCCGCGCCTTTCGCGGGGTACGTGCCGATCAGCATGAGGAGGGAAGGGAGAGGCCCGTGGTCGCGGGCAGCGCTCGCCGCCGCCCTCGTCGCGCTGGGTGTCGGAGGCTGCGGCTCCGACAGCGAGGGCGGCGGCGGCGCCCGCACCCTCAACTGGTACGTCTTCAACGAGCCGGGCGGGGCCTACGAGCAGGCCGTCAAGACGTGCAACGAGCAGGCGAACGGCCGCTACCGGATCAACTACGTGCGGCTGCCCACCGACGCCAACCAGCAGCGCGAGCTGATCGTCCGGCGCCTCGCGGCCGAGGACTCCGACATCGACATCATCGGGATGGACGTGATCTGGACGGCGGAGTTCGCCGAGGCCGGCTGGATCAGGCCCTGGACCGGCCGCCGCGAGCGCGCGGCGCGCGAGGGCCGCCTCGACGGCCCGCTGAAGACCGTCGAGTACAAGGGGCGCATCTGGGGCGCCCCGTTCACCACCAACACCCAGCTGCTGTGGTTCAACAAGGACGAGGTCGACCAGCCGCCGCCCGAGTTCACCTGGGACGAGATGATCGACCGCGCCATCCGGCAGGGCACGTCGATCGAGGTCCAGGGCAACCAGTACGAGGGCCTCACCGTGTGGGTCAACGCGCTGATCGCCGGCGCCGGCGGCGAGATCGTCAGCGAGGACGGCGACGAGCGCGTCGGCCCCACCGCCGAGACGGCGGCCCGGATCGTCCGCAAGCTCGCGAGCTCCAAGGCCTCGCCGCCCGGCCTGGCCACCAACAAGGAGGACGAGGCCCGCCTCGGCTTCGAGTCCGGGCGCTCGGACTACCAGATCAACTACACGTTCATCTACGCCTCCGCGGCCGAGCTGCCCGGCGACTTCCAGAAGAAGATCGGCTGGGCGCGCTACCCGCGCACGGTGCCCGACCGCCCGAGCCGCCCGCCGATCGGCGGCATCAACCTCGGCATCGGCGCCTACTCGGAGAACCCGGAGCTGGCCTTCGACGCCGCCGAGTGCCTGAGCCAGCCCGCCAACCAGCTCGTGGCCTCGGAGAAGGGCGGCCTGCCGCCCACCACCGAGGCCGTCTACGACGACCCCAAGCTGGCCAAGGCCTTCCCCTTCGCCGAGCTGCTGCGCGAGTCGATCGCCGACGGAGCCCCGCGCCCGGTGACGCCGGCCTACAGCGACATCTCGCTGGCCATCCAGCGGACCTTCCACCCGCCGGACGAGGTCGACCCCGACGACGTCGTCGACAAGCTCGAGGAGCGCCTGAAGAAGGCGGGCGAGGGGAGCATCTTCTGATGAGCGAGCGGTCGCGGTCCGAGCGCCGCCTGGCCTGGATGCTGTGCGCGCCGGCCATCGTGACCATGCTGATCGTCACCGGCTACCCGATCGGCTACGCGGTCTGGCTGTCGCTGCAGAAGTACGACCTGCGCTTCCCCGACGAGAAGGAGTTCGTCGGGCTGTCCAACTACGCCGACGTGCTCACCTCGACCACCTGGTGGTCGGACGTGTGGAACACGGTGATCATCACCGTGGCCTCGGTGAGCATCGAGCTGGTGCTGGGGATGGCGATCGCCCTGGTCATGCACCGGGCGATCTTCGGCCGCGGGGCGGTCCGCGCCTCGGTGCTGATCCCCTACGGGATCGTCACCGTGGTCGCGGCCTTCGGCTGGCGCTACGCCTTCGACCCGGCCAGCGGGTTCGTGCAGAACCTGCCGCTGATCTCCGACACCGCCGCGCCGCTGACCGAGCGCAACGGCTCGCTGGCGGTGATCGTCCTCACCGAGGTGTGGAAGACCACGCCGTTCATGGCGCTGCTGCTGCTGGCCGGGCTGGCGCTGGTGCCCGACGAGCTGCACGAGGCGGCCAAGGTCGACGGCGCCGGGCCGGTGCAGCGCTTCTTCCGCATCACCGTGCCGCTGATGAAGCCGGCGATCCTCGTGGCGCTGCTGTTCCGCACGCTGGACGCCTTCCGCGTGTTCGACACCGTCTACATCCAGACGGCGGGCGCGAACGGGACGGAGACGGTGTCGATCCTCGGCTACCAGGTGCTGATCAACCGGGTCAACCTGGGGGTGGGCTCGGCGGTCTCGGTCCTGATCTTCATCTGCGTGATCCTGATCGCGGTCTTGTTCGTGAAGGGCCTCGGCACCACCACCGCCGCCCAGCGGGGGGAGGACAACTGATGACCCGCACGCCGCGCGAGATCGCGCTGTGGTCGATCGGGATCCTCGTGGTCCTGCTCTACGCGCTGATCCCGGTGCTGTGGATCGCCTCGCTGTCGCTCAAGCCGTCCGACCAGCTCGGAGACCGCCGCTTCATCCCCCAGGAGATCTCCTTCGAGAACTACGAGACGATCTTCAACACAGAGACCTTCACGCGCGCGCTGATCAACTCGGTGGGGATCGCGGGCCTGGCCACGCTGATCTCGATCCTGCTCGCGGCGATGGCGGCCTACGCGCTGGCGCGCCTGGACTTCGCGGGCAAGGCGATCATCCTCTCCGGCGCGCTGGCCGTCGCCATGTTCCCGCCGATCTCGATCGTCGGCTCGCTGTTCAACATCTGGCGCGAGGTCGGGCTCTACGACACCTGGCCCGGCCTGATCATCCCCTACATGACCTTCACGCTGCCGCTGGCCATCTACACGCTGTCGGCCTTCTTCCGCGAGATACCGTGGGAGCTCGAGCAGGCGGCCCAGGTCGACGGCGCCACGCCGTTCCAGGCCTTCCGCAAGGTGATCGTCCCCCTCGCCGCGCCGGGCGTGTTCACCGCCGCCATCCTCGTCTTCATCTTCGCCTGGAACGACTTCATCTTCGCCAACACGCTGACCTCGACCGACGAGGCGCGGACGGTCCCCGCCGCGCTGGCGTTCTTCACCGGCGGCTCGCAGTTCGAGCAGCCGATCGGCGCCATCTCCGCCGCGTCGATCGTGGTCACCATCCCCATCATCGTCATGGTCCTGATCTTCCAGCGCCGGATCGTCGCGGGCCTCACCGCGGGCGCGGTGAAGGGCTAGAGAGGAGCGACCACGAATGGCCGAGATAGTCCTGAACAACGTCACCAAGCGCTACCCGGACGGCTACGAGGCCGTCAAGGGCATGGACCTCGACATCCAGGACGGCGAGTTCATCATCCTCGTCGGCCCGTCGGGCTGCGGGAAGTCGACCGCCCTGCGGATGATCGCCGGCCTGGAGGACATCACCGACGGCGAGCTGCGCATCGGCGGCGACGTGGTCAACGACCGCGCCCCCAAGGACCGCGACATCGCCATGGTCTTCCAGAACTACGCGCTGTACCCGCACATGACCGTGCGCGACAACATGGGCTTCGCGCTCAAGCTCAAGGGGACGCCGAAGGAGGAGATCGAGGGCAAGGTGCAGGAGGCGGCCCGCATCCTCGACCTCGAGCAGCACCTCGACCGCAAGCCGGCGAACCTGTCGGGCGGCCAGCGCCAGCGCGTGGCGATGGGTCGCGCGATCGTCCGCGATCCCAAGGCCTTCCTGATGGACGAGCCGCTCTCCAACCTCGACGCCAAGCTGCGCGTGCAGATGCGCACCGAGGTCTCGCGGATCCAGGGGCGGCTGGGGACCACCACCGTCTACGTGACCCACGACCAGACCGAGGCGATGACGCTGGGCGACCGGGTGGCGGTCATGCGGGCCGGCGAGCTCCAGCAGGTCGGCTCGCCCTCCGAGCTCTACAACCACCCGAAGAACCTCTTCGTCGCCGGCTTCATCGGCTCGCCGGCCATGAACTTCCTGCCGGCCTCGGTCGAGGGCGACGTCATCAAGCTGCCGATCGGCGACCTGCGCCCGAGCGACGAGCACCGTCGCGGCCTCCAGGACGGAGGCGCGCGCAACGTGATCGCCGGCCTGCGGCCCGAGGACTTCGAGGACGCCTCGCTGGTGGGCGACCAGCGCGACCGCGGCGTCACCTTCAAGGCCACGATCGAGGTGGTCGAGTCGATGGGCTCCGAGCTCTACGCCTACTTCAAGGTCGAGACCGAGGGCGTGTCGTCCAAGGAGCTCGACGAGCTCGCGGCCGACGCCGGGACCGCCGAGGTGCCCGGCGCCGAGAGCGGCCAGGTGGTCGCGCGGCTCGACGCGGCCAGCGAGGTGCGCGAGGGCGAGGAGACCGAGCTGTGGTACGACGCCGCCAAGCTGCACCTGTTCGACGCCGACAGCGGGCTCAGCCTCACCGCAGCTCGCGGCGAAGCAGCTCCATGACCTCCTCGTTCCACTCGTGCGTGCGCAGCAGCTGCCAGCGCACGGTCATCGCGCGCATGTAGGCCTCGGCCTCGGTCCCGGACCCGATCAGCTCCGCCTCGCGCAGCGCGTCGACCACCGGGAGGTAGTCGTCGCGGAACCACGCCTCCGCCACCTCCTCGCGGGTCATGGGCCGCCGCGTGGCCTGGATCACCCGGAAGCCCCAGGCCTCCACGCCCTCGGCCAGCATGGCGTAGCCCGAGGAGTCGTTGAGCTCGATGCGGCCCAGCGCGCCGGCCGGCAGCGGCACGCGCTCGCGGAACACGCGCTCGTGGCTCTTGAGCGGGAGGTCGCCGAGGCGCAGCTCGCCGGCGGGCACCCGGGTCAGGGCCTCGGTCACGTAGGCGTCGATGTGGGTCTGGCCCATCGCCCGCGCCACCGACACGCGGTGGTGGCCGTCGTCGACGAAGTGCATGTCGCCCACGCGGTAGACCGAGATCGGGGGCATGGCCTCCCCACGGCGCTGGGCCTCGGCGATCCGCTCCCACCGCCCCCGGACCCGGCCGGAGCGCGGCCGGAAGCCGCGGTCGAACTCCCGCGTCCGGTTGACCGACCCGACGATGGAGTCCAGGGGGATCGACTGCAGCCCCAGGCGGCGCTCGCCGGCACGCCCGAGGGCGTCGAGGACCTCGTCCAGCGGCAGGATCAGGTCGACGTCGCCGGGCTCGCGGCGCAGGCGGCTGGAGAGCCGGCGCAGCGCCGCGCGGCGGCGCGCGCGCAGGAAGTCGTCCTGGGCGTCGGCGGCCGAGAAGCCCGTGGCGCGGGGCACGACGCACTAATACCCCTTAACGCACTGAGACGCCCCTTGAGGGGCGCCCCAGCGCTGGAACGGGAAGTGCGTCAGGCAGGCCGAGGACGGGTTCGGCGTATGTGTGCCTGACGCAGGGGTTGATTTGCCCGCCCGCGGGGAAGGCCAAACCACACTTTTCCCCATGCCCCGCAAAGCCGCCATCCTCGACGTCGACGGGACCCTGGTCGACACCGTCTACCACCACGCGCTGGCCTGGTTCCGGGCCTTCCGCGCCCAGGGGCTGGAGGTCGAGCTGTGGCGGATCCACCGCCGGATCGGGATGGGCGGCGACCAGCTCGTGGCCTCGCTGGTGGGCGACGAGGTCGAGGAGCGCCTGGGCGACGCCCTGCGCGACGCCGAGAAGGAGCTCTACGGCGAGCTGATCGGCGAGGTCCTGCCGCTGCCGGGCGCGCGGGAGCTGGTGGAGGAGCTCAAGGAGCGTGGCCACGAGGTGGTCCTGTCCAGCTCGGCCAAGGACGAGGAGCTCGACCACTACCTCGACCTCGTGGGCGTTCGCGAGCTGGCCGACGCCTGGACGTCATCGGGGGACGTGGAGGCCACCAAGCCGGCGCCCGACCTGATCGAGGTCGCGCGCGCCAAGGCGACGGTGGAGGAGGCGGTCATGGTGGGGGACTCGACGTGGGACGCGGAGGCCGCGAAGCGGGCCGGCGTGCCCACGATCGGGCTGCTCACCGGCGGGTTCTCCGAGGGCGAGCTGCGCGACGCGGGGGCCGATCCGGTCTTCGCCTCGCTCGGCGACCTGCGGGCTGCGCTGGACCGCACTTCGCTCCGCTAACCTGCCGCGCGTGCGCCGGCCAAGTCGCTAGGACGTAGTCGTTCCCGCCCCCAAGGAACCCGACGAGGAGGCCGTCCCCGACGCCGCCGAGCGCGCCCGCGAGACCGAGGCGCTGTTCCGGCGCCTGCGCGAGGGGGGCGACCAGGGCGCCCGCGACGAGCTGGTCGAGCGCTTCCTGCCGCTCGCCCGCCAGCTGGCCCGCCGCTACCAGCGCGTCAACGAGCCGCTCGACGACCTGGTCCAGGTGGCGAGCATGGGCCTGGTCAAGGCGGTCGACCGCTTCGACCTCGACCGCGGCGTCGCCTTCTCCTCCTACGCCGTCCCCACCATCCTGGGCGAGCTCAAGCGCTACTTCCGCGACGCCGGGTGGGCCGTCCACGTGCCGCGCGGGGTCCAGGAGCGCGCGATGCAGGTGGACCGGGCGGTCAAGGAGCTGTCGGTCAAGCTCGGGCGCTCGCCGTCGGTCGACGAGGTGGCCGAGCACATCGGGGCCAGCGTCGAGGAGGCCCTGGAGGCGATGGAGGCCGGCCAGGCCTACGAGGCCGTGTCGCTCGACGCCCACCGCGCCGGCGCCGACAGCGAGGGCAACACGTTCGCCGACTCCCTGGGCGAGGAGGACGAGCGCTTCGAGATCGTCGAGTACGGGGCGACGATCGCCCCCACCCTCAACGCCCTGCCCAAGCGCGACCAGCTGGTGCTGCACCTGCGCTTCGCCGAGGACATGACCCAGTCGCAGATCGCCGAGCGCATCGGCGTGTCGCAGATGCAGGTCTCACGCCTGATCCGGCGCGCCCTGGCGCGCCTGCGAACGGTCGCCGACGCGACGGAGAAGGACCGGCTGGATCCCTAGGCGAGGCCCTCGGCCTCGTACTCGCGCAGGAAGCCCTCGAACAGGCGCCGGTGGCCCTCCTCGTCGCGCAGGATGTCGATGACCATGTCCTGCGTGACGAAGTCGCAGCCGTCGGTCGCCTCGACGATGCGGTTGTAGTGCTCGATGGCGCCGGTCTCGGCCTCGATCACGCCCTTGATGACGTGGACGATGTCGGTCTGGCTCTCGGGCGGCTGGAGGTAGGACTGCTCGGCCGCGAACTCCTGCGAGCCCGGCACGACGCCGTAGAGCTCCTTGATGCGGGCGGCGAACTGCTGGGCGTGCCCCAGCTCCTCCTGCACGTCGGCGCGCAGCGACTCGACGATCTCCTGGGCGCGCACCCCGTCGGGGTTGACCGAGTTGGCGACGTAGCTCATCACCGTCTCGATCTCCATCCAGTACGCGCGCCTGAGCAGCTCGAGGATCTCCTCGCGCTTGCCGGTCAGCTCGTCGGACAGGATCCCCTGGGCGGCGCTGCGAGTGGTCGCCATGTGGGGGCGGCTACCCTCGCCGGATCGTGGCCAAACCGTCCCCCCTGGGCGTGGTGCTGGCCGGCGGGCGCTCGACCCGCCTCGGCGGCGCCAAGGCGACGGTCGAGCTGGCCGGCCGGCCGCTGCTCGCCTGGCCGCTGGAGGCGATGCGGGCCGCGCTGCGCGACGTCGTCGTGGTCGCCAAGGCGTCCACGCCGCTGCCCGAGCTCGACGTCGAGGTGTGGATCGAGCCCGAGGAGCCGGCGCACCCCCGCGCCGGCCTCGTGCACGCGCTCGAGCGCGCCGGGGGCCTGGCCATCCTGGCCTGCGCGGGCGACCTGCCGCTGATCTCCCCGCCGCTGGTGCGCCGGCTCGCGGCCGAGGACTCCGGTGGCGCGCCCGCGGTGGCGCCGCGCGCCGGCGGGCGCCTGCAGCCGCTGCTCGCCCGCTACGAGCCCGCGGCGCTCGACCTGCTGCGCGCCGCGCCGCCCGGCGAGGCGCTCACCGCGACCGTCGCGGCGATGCACCCGCGGGTCCTCGAGCTCGAAGACGACGCCCCGTTCGCGAACGTCAACACGCCCGCGGACCTCGAGGCGGTGGCGCAACGAATCGCCCGGGGCTCCTGATTTCGCCCGGATTGGGGTAAGACTTGGGCATGGCCCGTTCCATCTGGACCGGCGCGATCTCCTTCGGGCTGGTCAACGTCCCGGTCAAGCTCTACAGCGCGGTGCAGCGCAAGACCGTGCGCTTCCACCAGCTGCACGACGAGACCGGCTCGCGGATCCAGCAGAAGCGCGTCGACCCGACCACCGGCGACGAGGTGGCCTACGAGAGCATCGTCAAGGGCTACGAGATCTCGCCCGACCACTACGTGGTGATCACGCCCGAGGAGCTGGAGACGCTCGACCCGGTCAAGACCCGGTCGATCGACATCACCGACTTCGTCCAGCTCGAGGAGATCGACCCGATCTACTTCGACCACCCCTACTACCTCGCGCCGGCCCAGGGCGGCTCCAAGGCCTACGAGCTGCTGCGCCGGGCGATGGAGGAGTCGGGGAAGGTGGCGATCGGCCGCGTGGTGATCCGGTCCAAGGAGAGCCTGGTGGCGATCCGCCCCAGCGGGCCCGTCCTGACCATGGAGACCATGCTCTTCCCCGACGAGGTCGTGGACCCCGACGCGCTGGACGAGATCCCCGTGCAGGACGCCGAGGCCAAGGCCCAGGAGCTGAAGATGGCCCAGCAGCTGATCGACACGCTCTCGGGCGAGTTCGACCCGGGCAAGTACCACGACGAGTACCGCGAGCGCGTGCTCGAGCTGATCGAGCGCAAGGCGCAGGGCGAGGAGATCGCCGTGCAGCCGGTCGCGGAGGAGCCCGAGCGGGTGCCCGACCTGATGGCCGCGCTGGAGGCGTCGATCAAGGCGGTCAAGGACCGCGGCGACGCCGACGCCGACGGCGACGGGGCGGCCAAGAAGAAGCCGGCGCGCAAGCGCGCGCCGGCCAAGAAGTCCCGCTCCAAGGCGAAGAGCTAGCTCCGAGGCGCAGAGCTGGCTCCGAGGCGAGGAGCTGGCTGCGGCTACGCCGTGATCGACTCGGTCTGGCGCTCGTGGCGCCCCTCCGCGAACTCCTCGACGAGCTTCGCGCAGAAGGCCGGGAGGTCGTCGGGGTTGCGGCTGGAGACCAGCCCGCCGTCCACGTGGACCTCCTCGTCGACCCAGGTGCCCCCCGCGTTCTCGATGTCGGTCTTCACGCTCGGGTAGGAGGTGAGCGTGCGGCCGCGGACGAGGTCGCCCTCGACCAGCGTCCAGGGGCCGTGGCAGATGACCGCCACGGGCCTGCCCTCCTCGAAGAACCCGCGGACGAAACCGATGGCGTCCTGGTCGGTGCGCAGCTTGTCGGGGTTGGCGACGCCGCCGGGCAGCACCAGGCCCGCGTAGTCGGCCGCGTCGGCGTTGGCGGCGGAGGCGTCGACCTTGAACGTGCCGGCCTTGTCGAGGTGCTCGTAGCCCTGGATCTCGCCCTCCTGGAGCGAGATCAGCTCGGGCGTGCCGCCCGCCTCCTCCACGGCCTTCCACGGCTCGGTGAGCTCGACCTGCTCCACGCCGTCGGTGGCCAGGAACGCGATCTTCTTGCCGTTCAGTGAGGCCATTCCCCTGTCTCCTTGACTCGTTCCTCCGTTTGCTTCGTCGCTGGTTGACCTACCCACCCGGGACCGCCACGGAAACTCCCAAGCGCGGGAGCTAGCCTGCCGCCCGTGAGGGTGGTCATGGGCCTGATGTTCTTCCCCCGCGGGGGCTCCGCGCACGTCACGCGCGCGCTCGCCCACGCGCTGCCCGGGCTGGGCTGGGACGTCACCGTCGCGTCGGGCTCCGTGCGCGGCGGGCCGTCCGAGGCCGGCCACTTCTTCGCGGGCCTTGACGTGCGGGCGATGGACTACACCGAGGCGATCGAGGCGGCGGACCCGCTGGCCCACGACCCGCCGATGCACCCGTCCTTCGAGGACCGCGAGGGCGCGCCCGACCCCGTCTTCGCCCGCGTGGACGACGCCGGCTACGAGCGGCTGGTCGACGCCTGGTCGCAGCTGCTCGCGC
>Ga0299907_10002723_pt1 | contig 11048 bp, 11 predicted proteins | sample RVTome_16_FD_198680 | JGI IMG/M metagenome (GOLD analysis project Ga0299907, IMG submission 198680) | Soil microbial communities from uranium-contaminated site in the Upper Colorado River Basin, Wyoming, United States - RVT152D67 (version 2) ...
CTGCAGGAGCGCCGCTGGCTGGCCGGTCGTCACGCACCGCGACGTCGATGCCGTCGTGATAGATCGCGCCTCGCTCCGGATCAGGTCGAGGATCGAGGAACGATCCGCGGATCGGATGCTGGCGGTGGAGCGGCTTGACCGGCCAGCCGCGCCATGAATCGTTGTAGACCTGCGCGATGTCGAGCTGCCCCGGAATCGGCACCAGCAGGACTATCGCATTCGAACGATGCGTAAATCCGACCGAGGGGGTACCCGAGTACGTACCTTGTGAACGAGGTCCTAACGGAAAGAGGAGGGGATTCCGAAATGACCCGAGCACTTCTCGCGCTGGTAGCGATCGCCGCCGTTGCGACCTCCGTTGCCGGCGCTCAGACGTTCCCGAACCGCATCGAGCTTCCCGACGGCTTCCAGCCCGAGGGCATCGCGATCGCGGGAGGGCAGTTCTACGTCGGATCGATCCCGACGGGTCGCGTGTATCGAGGGAGCCTCCGGACCGGCCAGGGCGCCGAGCTCGTTCCCGCCCAGGCGGGCCGAGCGGCGATCGGGATGAAGGTCGATCGCGGCAGGCTCTTCGTCGCCGGCGGCCCGACCGGGGACGCGTTCGTCTACAACGCGCGGACGGGCGCGAACATCGCAGCGTATGAGCTCCCTACAGAGGATGCGACCTTCGTCAACGACGTCGTCGTCACGAAGCGCGCTGCCTGGTTCACCGACTCGCAGAGGGCGGTGCTGTATCGGCTGCCGCTGGGCCCGAACGGACGGCCCGGCGCGTCCGCCTCCGTGCAGACGGTGGCTCTCACCGGTGACTTCGTGCAGCAGCCCGGATTCAACGCGAACGGCATCGACGCGACCCCGAACGGGAAGACGCTCGTGATCGTCCAGTCGAACACCGGCCGGCTGTTCACCGTCACACCGAGCGGTGTGACGAGGGCAATCGCGCTCGCCGGAGGCGAGAGCGTGCCGAACGGCGACGGGATCCTGCTCGACGGAAAGACGCTCTACGTCGTGCAGAACCAGCTGAACACGGTCGCGAAGATCAGCCTCGCGCCGAACCTGCGCTCGGGGCGTGTCGTGGCCAGGGTCACGAACGCCCAGCTGCCGGCCACTGCGCAGTTCAGCGTGCCGACGACAGTTGCGGAGCTCGGAAGCCGCCTGTACGCCGTCAACGCGCGGTTCGGCACTCCCCCGGCCGGGGCCGACTACTGGATCACGCAGTTCCGTAAGTAGCGGCCAGAGCTCGGTTCAGGATGACCACCCGTCGGCGGGGTGCGCTGGGCGGTGCGAGGCAAGGACGCAGGGAGTGCCCATATCAAGCCGATATGGGCACGACTGAGGACGCAGCATCGCACCGTCCAGCGCGGCCCGGCGACATGGCTGCTCATTCTGAATCGAGCTCTTAGGGCTTTCCTCCATAGCGGCGGGCGCGTCGCGTTTCGCGAGCACGCGCCCGCCAGCGGCTCTTCAGCTCCCGCCGGATGCGGTGGTTGCTTCGTGCCTCGATCGCGCGCATCTCGCGCTGGAGCTTCCCGTAGTTCGCCCAGCGAGCGGGATCGAGGTCGCCCGACTCGAGCGCCTCGCGGACCGCGCAGTCCGGCTCGGTCGAATGCGCGCAATCGTTGAACTTGCACCGAGCGGCCAGCTCGGCGATGTCGGAGAACGCGCTGTCGATGTCGCCCTCCCAGATCTGGAGCTCGCGGAGACCAGGCGTGTCGATGAGGATCGCGCCATCGGGCATGACCAGGAGCTGACGGTGGCGCGTCGTGTGACGACCGCGGCCGTCGTTCCGAAGGCCGCCGATCTCCATGACCTTTCGACCCGCGAGCCTGTTCACGAGCGTCGACTTGCCCGTCCCCGAAGATCCGAGCAGCACGAACGACTTCGCCGGTTGGAGCAACGCCTGCACTCCTTCCAGCCCTTCCCCGGTGACGTTGCTCACGGCGAGAACGGGCACGCCGACCGCGACCATCTCCGCCTCGGCGAGCTTCCCCGGGTCGTCGCAGACGTCGAGCTTCGTGAGCACGATGACCGGATCGGCGCCGGAGTCCCACGCCGCGGTGAGGTAGCGCTCGAGGCGCCGCGGGTTGAAGTCCTCGTCGAGCCCGGCGACGAGAAGCACCGTGTCGACGTTGGCGACGAGGATGTGCTCCTCCGCCTTCAGCCACGGGGTCTTGCGCGACACCTTCGTGCGCCGCGGCAGGAGTGCCTCGATCGCGAAGCGCTCGCCGGGCGCGTCGCAGACGACGACCCAGTCGCCGACAGCCGGCATGCCGCCCCAGAGCTCGTCGTCGCGCATACGGCCGCGCGCGCTCGCGAGCCGGTCGCCCAGCTCCGAGCGAACGTAGTAGCCGCCGCGGTGCTCCGCGACGACACGAGCGGGCCGGAAGCCTCGCTCCTCGTAGGTTGTGAAGGCCGCCTCGAGCTCGTCGGTCCAGCCGAGGGCGGCGAGCGCATCACGAGCCATGCGTCGACACCGCCTCCCGTGGCGCGGATTCGACGGAGCTCTCGGGCTCGAACTGGAACTCGACTCGCGCGCCGATGGGCTGCGCGCCGAGCCTCTCAGCGAGGGCTCGCGACGCGTCGTTCGCAACATCGAACTCCGTCGTCACGGCGGTCGCACCAGCGGCTCGAACAGCCTCGAGCGCATGGTGGAGGAGAGCCATCCCCACGCGCCGCCGACGCCAATCTCGCCGAACACCCAGCATCCCGAGCCGTATGCGCTCCGATCCCATCCAGATCCGCACCAGACCGACGAGCTCGCTGGCCGGCTTGGACAAGGCAACGAGATACGTGCGGGAATCGAACTCGGGATCTTCGAACGTGTGCGCGCGGAACTCTGCAGGGCTGCTCGCCCAGCCTCCGGTACCCGGGACGTCTTGTCGGAGCTCGTCGTCGAGTTCCCGAAGCAGGTCCTCACGGACGTTCAGGGCAGACACGATGAAAAGGCCAGAGGGCTCGCGCTCGGACTCGCCCTCGAGAACTGCGAGCGCTGTCGAAACGTCGAGAACGACGACGGCTTCCCGACGCATGAGGACGAAGCCGGCCTCGACGAGAACCGCGTGCGCGCTCGCATCCTCCGCGTCGACCGATGCGATCGTGCTTCGTCGGTGCTCTCTCGCGAGCGCTACGGCTCGAGCGGCCGAAGCGGGCGTCCACCCTTCGCGGCATTGGACATAGAGCCGGCGATCCGGGCGTACATGGGCCCGAACCTCACTGATCATGGTGTCCCGCCTTCGATCGCGACGGGGCTATGGCAGCCACTGCACACCTGGTGGGACCAGACGCGCACGGCCAGGGTTTCATCGAACAACGGATGACTCCTTCAGTCGGTGGTGAACCGGGCCGCGGCTCGAGCCGCCGAGGAGTAACTAGACCGTGACAGCGTCGAGCCGAAGGGAGCTGCGATATGCGACTTTCATGGTCATCCCCTTTCGCTCGACGACGTGAACCGAGACAGGGTACGGCGCTTCCGGCACGACGTCAACGGCTTGACCGGATGGACGCAATTCCCTTTGATCTCTCTGGGCAGTGAGCGTCGCGACGACAGCCGTCGAGGGACTGCGGGCAGCCGGCGTCTCCATGGTCCGCATGGAGGACGTCCACAAGCGCTTCGGCGACAACGTCGTGCTCGACGGCATCGACCTGAACGTCGAGCCCGGTGAGGTCCTCTGCGTCATCGGGCCGAGCGGCAGCGGGAAGAGCACGCTCCTGCGCTGCATCAACCTGCTCGAGCCGATCCAGTCGGGCCGGATCTTCCTCGAGGGAGAGGAGATCACGCGCAAGGGCGTCGACGTCTCCGCGATTCGCCAGCGCATCGGGATCGTGTTCCAGCAGTTCAACCTCTTCCCGCAGCTCACCGCGCTCGACAACCTCACGCTCGCCGCGCGGCGGATCCGCAAGATGCCGCGGCGCGAAGCAGAGGAGCGCGCGCGAGAGCTCCTCGCGAGCGTCGGTCTCGAGGAGAAGGCGAACCAGCATCCGCACCAGCTCTCGGGCGGTCAGCAGCAGCGAGTCGCGATCGCGAGGGCGCTGATGATGCAGCCGCACGTGATGCTCTTCGACGAGGTCACCTCCGCGCTCGACCCGGAGCTCGTCGGCGAGGTCCTCGTCGTCATGCGCACGCTCGCCCGCGAAGGCATGACGATGCTCGTGGTCACGCACGAGATGCAGTTCGCGCGCGAGGTGGGGGACCGTGTGATTTTCATGGATGGGGGAAAGATCGTGGAGCAAGGCGTTCCCCGAGAGATGCTGGACGACCCGAAGGAGGAGCGGACGCAACGGTTTCTGCGCAGGACACAGCTCGCCCATACCCTTGAGGAGCTCATCGACGACGACGAAGGAGGAACGGAATGAAACGACTGGTCATCGCCATCGCGACCGTCTCGCTCGCTGCAGGCGTGCTCGTCGGGCTCGGCGGCGGCGTGGCGTCGGCCCGCGAGGCCGAGCCGTACGCAGCCGAGCAGGCGAGACTGCCCGCGCTGCCGGCCGAGATCAAGGCTCGTAAGCGGTGGAACATCGGCGTGAAGTGCGACTCGCCGCCGTTCGGGTACATCGGGGCGCGGAGCCAGGCCGCGGGGTTCGACATCGAGATCGCGAAGTGGTTCTCACGCTTTGCGTTCGGTAAGGCGAATCGCGTGACGTACACATGTGTCACGACTCCGGCACGCGAGCCTGCCCTGACCACGGGTCGCGTCGACATGGTGATCGCGACGTTCACGTACACGGCCGACCGCGACACGCGCATCGACTTCTCGCGTGCCTACTACAAGGCGACCGGACGGCTCCTCGTGACGAACAACTCCCCGATCCGCGCCATTGCGGACATCGCCGGCAAGACCGTCGTCACGACGAGCGGCTCCATCTACGACCGGTGGATGAAGAACTGTTACAAGGACACGAGAGTGCTCGTGACCGACAGCTTCACGAACGCGCTCATCGCGTTCCGTGACGGTCGGGCCGACGCCTTCATGTGGGACGACACGGTGCTGCTCGGCATCGCCGTGACGGACCGGAACTACAAGCTCACGAACGACCTGTTCCTGCCGCTGCCCTACGGCATCGGGATCAGGCAGGGCAACACGGCGCTCAAGCGGTGGATGGACTCGCGCCTCAACCTCATGAAGAAGCGTGACCTGTTCATGCCGATCCTGAGGAACACGGTGCCGCCGGCTCAGGTCGCGCCGTTCTCGAAGAACATCCTGCGGCCGAAACAGAACTTCGGCTACACCCAGGGCGATCTGACCACGCAGTGCTCGTAGGGGCGCTGCGCGACACGACTGACGGAGCGGCCGCGCACGACGCGGCCGCTCCACCTTCCCCCTCCGCATGACCACGCCCGCCGTCGCGTTCGACTGGTCGTTCATCAGCGAGAACGGGGACGAGCTCCTCGATGGCCTGCAACGCACGCTCACCGTCTCCGCCATCGCCATCGCCGGCGCCTTCACCATCGGGCTCATCCTCGGAGCGGCCCGCGCGCACCGTGTCCCGGTCGTCAGCCAGCTCGCGGCGATCTACGTCGAGATCATCCGGAACACCCCGATCCTCGTCCAGATCTTCTTCCTGTTCTTCGCGCTTCCGCAGGTCGGAATCGTTCTCGAGCCGTTCACGGTCGCCTGGCTCGCGGTGACGATCTGGGGCGGGGCGTTCAACACCGAGAACTTCCGAGCCGGATTCGAGGCCGTTCCCTTCCGCTTCCGCGAGGCCGGCTCCGCGCTCGGGTTCGGACGTCTCACCACGTTCCTGAACGTCACGCTGCCGATCGGCGGCCGAATCGCGTTGCCGTCCTCCATCAACACGTACATCAGCGTGGTCAAGAACACGTCGCTGATGTACGTCATCAGCTACCCGGAGCTGACGACGACTGCGCTGAACATCAACGCGCTGACGCTCCAGACCGTCGAGACGTTCACGACGCTGGCCGTCACCTACCTCGTGATCGTGTGGACGATGTCGGCCTCGATCCGGGTGCTCGAGAAGCGGCTCGCCCTGCCGGAGGACGCGCGATGAGCCTCCCTGAGTGGACCGAGCCCGTCCTTCGCTACATGCTCGAGGTGGGGCTCAAGGGCACGCTGCAGATCGCAGCACTTTCGCTGATGGGAAGCCTCTTGATCGGCATCACGCTCGGCACTCTGCTCACGATCAAGTTTCTGCCGTCTCGTGCGCTGATCCGCTTCTACATCGAAGTCTGGCGCGGGCTCCCGATCCTCGTGACGCTCTTTCTCATCTTCTTCCTGCTGCCCGTGCTCAACCCGCGCCTGGAGTTCGACGCGCTCATCTCCGCCTCGATCGCGCTGACGCTGTGGGGGAGCGCGCAGGTCGCCGAGGCGACGCGTGGCGCGGTGCAGTCGATCCCGAAGGAGCAGCACGAAGCCGCGTCTGCACTCGGTTTCGGCTGGATCGGCCGGCACGCCTTCGTGATCCTCCCGCAAGCTCTGCGACGGCTCTTGCCTCCGCTCGTCGGCCTCCTGGTCAACATCATTCAGAACTCGACGATCGCCCAGGTGATCGGCGCTCCGGAGCTCCTGGAATCCGCCGAGCGGCAGGTGGAGCGACTGGCCGCTCCGCCGCCGATCGGGACCGGCGAGGTGGAGGCAATCCCGATCTACGCCACAGTGATGGTGATCTTCTTCCTCATCTCGTTCCCGCTCACACGCCTGTCGGCGTACCTCGAGAAGCGGCTGACGTAGGTTCCAGGCGTGGAGAAGCCGGAGATCACGAAGGTCGTGAACGCGCAGATGCCACTCGGCACGACGCTCGGGATCCGGACGTTCGGCAGCGCAGAAGAGGTCGACGCGACGCTCGGCTGGGCACCCGAGCTCTGCACCGCCGGCGGCGTCCTCCACGGCGGGGTGCTGATGTCGCTCGCCGATGCCGCAGGAGCCGTGTGCGCGTTCCTCAACCTTCCCGAGGGGGCACGAACGACGACGATCGAGTCGAAGACGAACTTCCTGGGCGCAGTGCGGGAGGGCGAGGTGCTCGCGCGTTCGCGCCCACTCCACGTGGGCAAGACGACCATTGTCGTGGAGACGGACGTCTTCGACGCGACGGGAAAACGCATCGCGCGCACGACGCAGACCCAGGCCGTCCTCGTCGGTGACTGAGCCTCAGCGCAAGGGGTCAGACCCGTGGGGTCTGACCCCGTCACCGGAGCTATCCTGTCTCTCGCGCGGTGGCGGTAGCTCAGTTGGTAGAGCCCCGGGTTGTGGTCCCGGTGGTCGCGGGTTCGAGTCCCGTCCGCCACCCCTGAGACCCACCCCGTCGGATGGCCGATGCCACGAGGTCGCCGTCTCCGGGGCGTGAGCCGGCCGCTCCGGGGCGCGCACGCCCGGGCTAAGGGCGTAAAGCGGCCTCAGTCCGGGCGGCAGCGGCCGGACGCGCCAGATCGCGCATCCGGACGCGCGTGATCGGGGCATCGACCATCTAGGCTTCGGCCCCGATGGGCAGCGAAGGACTGGCTTCCGCGACGAGGTTCCTCGTCCTCGTGCTGAGCGTGCTGTACGCCGCCGCCGCCATCGCCGGTCCGATCATCGTCGAGTTCGACTCGACGAGGAACATCGTCCTCTGGATCGTGCTTCTTTTCGTCAGTGCGGCGTCGATGCTCATCGGCCAGTTGCTGCTTCCGCCTGGAGTGCGATCGGCTCTCCTCGTGTCCCTTGGCGCCGCTGTGGGCGGCTTCCTTCTCTTCTGGACGCTGCTCGTCCCGGTCGCCGTCGCCGCGGTCATCGCCTGCAGCATCGCCCTCGCACGTCGCGCCGCACCGGCCTGATGCTCCACACGCGTCACGGCTGGTGGCTCGAGGAGGCCGGCGAGGTGACGCCCGCGAGCCCACTCGACGGCGACGCCCGTGCCGACGTGGTCGTCGTCGGCGGCGGCTACCTCGGCATGTGGACGGCGTGGCAGCTGCTGGAGCTGGAGCCCGACCTCGACGTCGTGCTGCTCGAAGCTGCCGTGTGCGGCCATGGCCCGAGCGGCCGCAACGGCGGCTTCTGCGAGACGCTGTGGGGCGACGCTCCGACACTGCGCGAGCAGGCCGGCGACGAGGCAGCGCTCGCCGTGTGCCGCGCGTCCGAGGACGCGGTACGGGGCATCGGCGCCTGGTGCGAGACGAACGGCGTCGACGCCTGGTTCCGCGAGGCGCCGATGCTGAAGGTGGCGACGAGCGAGTCCCAGATCGGGTCGTGGGACGAAGTCGTCCGCACGGCGGCCGAGCTCGGAGTACCGGACGAGGTCGTCTCCGTCTCGGCACACGACGTGCGGGCTCGCTGTGTCTCTCCGCTCTTTCTCGGCGGCGCGCTCTATCGCCTGAACGCGACGGTACACCCGGCTCGGCTCGCGCTCGGACTCCGGGCGACGCTCCTCGAGCGAGGCGTGCGGATCCACGAGCGCACTGCGGTGACGGGGCTCGACCGCCAGGGCAGCGCGAAGACGCGAACCGGCCGCGTACGAGCGAACGCCGCGGTCCTGGCCGTCAACTCCGCTGCCGCGAGCTTCCCCGGCTACCGGCTGTCGCTCGCAGTCGCGTCGAGCCACATCGTCCTCACCGAGCCCATCCCGGACGTCCTCGAGGAGCTCGGCTGGACGGGCGGCGAGGCAATCGTGGACAGTCGCACGCTCGTCCACTACATGCGCACGACGCGGGACGGCCGCATCGTGTTCGGCTGGGGCGGGGGCGCTATGGGAATGGGAGGCCGTGCGTCCGACCGCCTCGAGCTCGACCGCGACGTGGTCGCGGAGACCGAGCGCGCGCTCCGCCGCTTCTTTCCGCAGACGCGCGGGCGCGCCGTGACGCACGCCTGGGGCGGCCCGATCGACGTCTCCCCCACACACCTGCCGATCTTCGGAAGCCGTGGCCGCGTCCATCACGGCTTCGGGTTCACCGGAAACGGCGTCGGCCCGTCGTACCTTGGCGGCGAGATCCTGGCGCGCCTCACGCTCGACCGACGCGACGAGCGCACCCGACTCGCCATCGTCGAGCCCGAGCGGAAGCTCTTCCCGCCCGAGCCGTTCCGCTACGCCGGTGGCTCGCTGATCCGGCGCGCGCTGATGGCCAAGGACGCGGCGGAGGACGAGGGTCGCGAGCCTGCCGCGCCCACGAGGCTCGTGGCCTCGCTCCCGCGGCGGCTCGGGCTTCGTCTGCCGCGCTAGGCGCGACTACGATCGCGCGCGTGGAGCCCTTTGAGGTCCTCGCCGAAGAGCCCGGACTCCCAACGGTCGAGCTGCCCTCGACGCTAGCCGAGATCTACGGCGGCGACCTCGGGCTCGAGGAGTCGTGCGTGTACGCCAACTTCGTCGCGACGCTCGACGGCGTCGTTGCGATTCCGGGGCTGCCGCGCTCGAACGAGGTGATCGCCGGTGGGAGCGACGCCGACCGCTTCCTGATGGGGCTCCTGCGTGCATTCGCCGACGCCGTGCTAGTGGGCGCGGGTGTGTTGCGTGCGTCACCGAAGGGGACCTGGCGTGCCGAGAAGATCCATCCGCCGTCGGCGGAGGCGTACGGCGAGCTGCGGCGCCGACTGGGTCTCCCGCCCGCACCGGAGATCGCGATCCTCACGGGCTCGGGCTCGATCGATCCCGCGCATCCGGTCCTCACACGGCGCGCGGTCGTGCTGACGAGCGACGCGGGTGCCACGCGTCTTGCAGGGAAGGTCCCGGAGAAATCCGCTGTCGTCTCGCTCGGCGCCCGGCAGCGCTTCGGCGGTGCGGAGATAGTCGACGCTCTCCGCGAGCGAGGACACCGCCGCATCCTCTGCGAGGCAGGCCCGCACACGTTCGGCACCCTTCTGGCGGCACGTCAGGTCGACCAGCTGTTCCTGACGACATCACCCTTCCTCGCAGGCGACGCCGGCGCGGGCAGCCGACTAAGGCTCGTCGAGGCCGCAGACCTCGTGCCACTCGTCGAGAGTGATCTACGCAGCGTCCGCCGCCACGGCGACCACCTCTTCACGCGGCATGCGATCGCGCGCCGCTCCGCCTGAGTTGCCGTCTGGCGCCCTGACATGAGCGCCATGACCAACCTCTTTGCCGGTGTCCCTGTGTCCGATCTCGACGCCGGCATCGACTGGTACATGCGGTTCTTCGCCTCCGACCAGCGGATAAAAGTCCGCCGCTGTGTCGACGGAATTTCCCGAGCCGGGCCTTTGCGTCAGACGTCTCATGCGCTGAGGCCGTGCCGACCAGGGGCGGGCCTGGCCCCAACTCGGTGCTTAATCCCGCGTCACTCGCGATCGTTGCCTGATGTCGATGTGCTTCAAGCGGACGCCGCCAACAGCTCCTCTCCCTCCCGCACGTACCGGATCGCGCCAACGCCGCGGTAAAACGCCAGCGCCGACCGCAGCTGTACGTCAGCCTCGGCGCGGCGATCCTCCGCGACGAGGGACTCGGCGGCATGCAGTCGAAAGAACGCCTCGAGCGTCGTCGCTCCCATCTCGCCGAAGGTGTCTGCCGCCCGCGCAAAGTCGCCCGACGCAGTGGCCCGCGCTCCCGACAGCCATGCAGAGTCGACCGGTTCGTCGCGAACGATGTCGAGGAACTCGTCTGTCCGCCCAAGCCTCCACGCAACCCACGCACTGGCCCAGGTCGATACGACGACCCAGCCGAGCTGGCCGAGCTCACGCATCAACGCGAGCGCCTCGTCGAGCGTTTCCTCCGCACGTCGGTCGTTTCCGGCGGAATCGAAGACGAATGTCGCGAACTGCATGATGGAGCCCAGGACCTGAGGATCGCCCACGGGGCGGGCAAGCTCCAGGCCTCGCTCGGCGTGCTCTACCGCACCGACCGCATCGCCACGACCGAGGTGAATCATCCCGCGGGCCAGGTGTGCCTGCGCAGCCTGATAGTGGGTGCCGTCCCCCAGGGTCGCCAGGAACGCATCAGCGCGCTCGACGACTTCGTCCCACCGCCCGCGGTAGAACGCAACCGTCATCAACGGGCCGCCTTCCGACCAGCGTGCAAAGCCGTGGAGGCCAAAGTGCTCGGCGAGCCGATGAGCCTCGAGGATGTCTGGCTCCGCCTCGTCGAGACGCCCGAGCTGCAGCTTCATGTTGCCGCGATTG
>Ga0299907_10002724_pt1 | contig 11045 bp, 9 predicted proteins | sample RVTome_16_FD_198680 | JGI IMG/M metagenome (GOLD analysis project Ga0299907, IMG submission 198680) | Soil microbial communities from uranium-contaminated site in the Upper Colorado River Basin, Wyoming, United States - RVT152D67 (version 2) ...
AGTAGCTGACGGTCACCCCGCCGGCGTTGCACAGGATGTCCGGGATCATGAACACGCCGTTGGCGTGCAGGATCTCGTCGGCCTCGGGGGTGGTCGGGCCGTTCGCCGCCTCGGCGACGACCTTGGCCTTGATCCGGCGGGCGTTGCGCTCGGTGATCTGGTTCTCCAGCGCGGCCGGGATCAGCACGTCGCATTCGACCTCGAGGATCGCCGCGTTGCTGATGTCGGTGGATCCGGGGAAGCCCTGGACCGTGCCGTGCTCCTGCTTCCAGGTGATGACGCGGGCGATGTCGAGGCCGTCAGGCTTGTGGATGCCGCCGGTCGAATCGGACACCGCGACCACCGTCGCGCCCTGCTCGGCGATGAGCCGCGCGGCGATCGAACCGGCGTTGCCGAAGCCCTGGACCGCGACGGTGGCCTTCGTGAGGTCAAGCGACAGGTGGCGGGCGGCCTCGATGATCGTGAACACGCAGCCACGGGCCGTGGCCTCGTTGCGCCCCTCGGAGCCGCCGAGGCTGACCGGCTTGCCGGTCACGACGCCCGGGACCGTGTGGCCCTGGTGCATCGAGTAGGTGTCCATGAACCAGGCCATGACCTGGGGGGTCGTGTTGACGTCCGGGGCCGGGATGTCACGCTCGGGGCCGACGAGCACCTCGATCTCGGTGAAGAACCGCCGGCTGAGCCCCTCGAGCTCCTTCTTCGAGAGCCGCTTCGGGTCGACGATCACGCCACCCTTGCCGCCGCCGTACGGGATGCCGACCACGGCGCACTTCCAGGTCATCCACATCGCGAGGGCCTTGACCTCGTCGAGGGAGACGTCCTGGTGGTAGCGGATGCCGCCCTTGGCCGGCCCGCGACCCAGGTTGTGCTGGACGCGGTAGCCGGTGAACACCTGGACGCTGCCGTCGTCCATCTTCACGGGGAAGTGGACCGTCAGCTCGCGGCGCGGCTCGCGCAGGACGCGGCGCAGGCCGGGATCCAGGTTGAGGCGCTCGGCGGCCAGGTCGAACTGTTGCTGCGCGACCGTCCAGGGATTGATCTGCGCAGCGACGTGCTCGGTCGTCATTGAACGGAGACCTCCGTGTCGAGCGGCTCCAGCCGCCACGGTACGGGTCGTCTCCCGGACGACCCCACGGGCGCGCGACCCCGCCTGTGCAAACGGCGGGCGGGACGGCGCGCGACTGTTTCCAAGACCTCGAGTATAGCCGGGACCGGGGTCCAACGACCCTTGTCAGTCACCGTTCGACAACGTTACGGCAACCTTGCTGCAACCGTCGGGGGTCGAAGGTCCCGTCGGACAGGGCTGGTCGTCAGGCCCGAATCGGGACCTTTCCGGGCGTGCGCTCCGCGGTCCGGGCTCCCGACCGAGCCCGCCTGCGTGCCCCGGGGCCGCGGGTGCCCGGGACTCCACTTCCGTCAGATGCCCGGCGGGTGGTCGTACGTCCCGGCGATCGATCCCCGCCGGTCCGTTGACGCACGAAGGCCCGCGGGCGGAGCACTCGGGAACCGGCACATGCCCGTCTCATGCGACATTCGCAGCGGACGCGATGACGAGCGACCGTGCCGCGGGAATGCGACGAAATCGCGGGATGGCGACACGGTACAGGCGCGGCGGCCGCGGGCCCTGACCTGCCAGCCGACCCGCCGAACCCCCGTGCGACTAGACCGAACCCGCCTCGTACAGGATCGCGGCGCCCAGGCACCCGGGACCGAGGTGCGGGCCGACCGACGGGCCGACCAGGCCGATCTTGACGGTCGACCGGTCGAGGGAGCCGGCCGCCCGGACAAGGACCTCGTCGCGGAACACCTCGACGTCCGGTGTGATCGTGTGGAGGATCTCGATGCGCTCGATCGGGTGGGCGCAGATCAGCTCGATGAGCCGCTCGCGGGCCTTCGCCCGGGTGCGGACCCGGTCGGCGGTGTCCACGACGCCGTGCTCGACCGCGATGATCGGCTTGACCGACAGGAGCGTACCGATCGCGGCCCGCGCGCCACTGATCCGGCCTCCCTTCTTGAGGTACTCGAGCGTCTCGAGGGCGACGTACATGCGGAGGTCCGGCACGCGCCGCTCCAGCGAGGCGGCGATCTCGGCGGCCGAGGTTCCGTCGGCGGCCATCGCGACGGCCATCCGGGCGAGAATCGCCTCGGCCATCGACGCGCCGAGCGAGTCGACGATGTGGATCTCGCGGTCGGGCAGCATCTCCTTGGCGACCTGGGCGCTCTTGATCGTGCCGGACAACGTGCTCGCCACGTGGATCGAGACGATCGCCTCGGCGCCTTCGGCGAAGGCGGCCTCGTAGGCCGCCTTGAAGTCTCCGGGACTCGACGCCGCGGTCGTCGGGAACGGGGCGTCCGGCGCGGTCATCCGCTCCCAGAACGCCTCGGTCGACATGTCCACGCCGGCCTTGTAGCTGTCGGAGCCGAACGACACGATGAGCGGGACGACGTGGATGCCCGCCGCGGCCGCATCCGCCGGGTCCAGGTCCGAAGCGGAATCGGTGAAGACCGCGACGCGTGCCATGAGGTCCTCCTCCCCACCCCCCTCGAATGGTTGCGAGGATGATACGGGCCGGGTCCAGCGCCGGTGCGCCCCGGCCCGCTAGGCTTCGACCGGCATGGACCGATCGTTGTGGGCCGTCATTCTCGGCACGTTCACGCTGCGCTTCAGCACGGGTCTGACCGGCGCGATGCTGGCGGTCTACCTCGCGAAGCTGCCCGAGCACGGCGGCCCGGAAGTCGACGGCCTCGTCGTGGGCATCTTCGCCGCGACGTTCTACCTCGCCGAGCTCGTGCTGTCGCCGTTCTTCGGGATGCTGTCCGACCGGATCGGTCACCACCGGGTCATGCTCTACGGTCCTGCCTTCGGAGCGGTCGCGGTCATCCTCACGGCGATCACGACCAACCTCGTGCTGCTTGGCGGGACGCGCTGGCTGGAGGGAGCGTCGACGGCCGCCAGCGTCCCGTCGATCCTCGGCTACATCGCGATGGTCACCGCCAACGACCAGGCGCTGCGCGGCCGGGCCGCGGCGCGGTTCGAAGGCGCGACGCTCCTCGGGCTCGGGTGCGGGATCGTCCTCGCGCCGATCCTGTTCGCGGCGATCGGGCCGGTGGCGTTCCTCGCGAACGCCGTGATCTATGGCGTCTCCTACCTGATCTACTGGCGCGGCGTCGACGACCCGGCCGGCGAGGCGGCGACGTTGACCGCAAGCCACTACGGCTTCCGCCGCTACCGGGCGCTGTTGACCAGCGCTCACGTGTGGCTGCTCGCCCCGACCTGGATCGCGGTCAACGCCTCGATCGGGCTGTGGCTCCACCAGTCGATCTTCCAGCTGACGGCGGCCCGTCCGGAATTCCCGGACCAGCTCTTCCATGGTGGCTTCGAGCCGTGGCAGATCAGCCTCGGCGCGGCTGGAGTCGCGGTGCTGTTCGGTGCCGGCCTGCTCTACTGGGGCAGCCGGTTCAGGCGCTTCCGGCGGACGACGATCATCCTGTACGGGATCCTCGGCGGCGGCGCGATGGTCGTCGCCGGCCTCGTGCTGAACCACTCGGCCGGGGTGACCCCATTGATCACGCTCCCGGCCCTCCTCGTCGCCGCCTTCGGGCTGTTCGTGCTGGCGGGCGCGACGCCGGCGGCGCTCGGGCTCCTGGCGGACGTGTCGGAGCGCTTCCCGGCCGATCGCGGCGCGATCATGGGCCTGTACTCGGTCTTCCTGGCGGTCGGGCAGATCATCGGCGCGGTCATCGGCGGCGTTGCGGCCGACATTCGGGGCATCGACGCGATGTTCGTGGCCACGCTCGTGCTGCTGGCCGTCGCGCTCGTCCCGCTGGCCCAGCTGCGGCGCGACGAGCACTATGTCGGCGGGCCGGCGGGGACCGCGATGATCGACGGTGAGATCGGGTGACCCGTTGACTGGCGCACGCACCGACGAACGCGCCTGGGTGCCGGTGCCGCTCGCTCGCGGGACGCGCGGCGCGGTGGTGGCCCCCCACCACCTCGCGACGGTGGCCGGGCTGGGGATCCTGCGCGCCGGCGGTTCGGCCGTCGACGCCGCGATCGCGACGAACGCCGTCCTGGCCGTTGTCATGCCCGAGGCCTGCGGCATCGGCGGCGACGCGTTCTGGCTCGTGTGGGACGCCGCGGCCGGTTCCCAGGTCGCGCTCAACGGATCCGGCCGGGCGCCAGCCGGGCTGCGGGCGGCCGGGGCCGATTCCGGGGCACTCCGGGACGCCGGTCTCACCTCCCTCCCGCGCCGAGGGGCGCTGTCGATCACGGTTCCGGGCGCGGTCCGGTCGTGGGCGCGGGCACACGACCGCTGGGGCCGGCTCGACCGATCAACAGTGCTGGCCCCGGCGATCGAGCTGGCGGGCGGCGGCTTCGCGGCCTGGGACGGGTTCATCGAATCGGTCGAGGCCGCGGCGGCGATCGTGGATCAGTCGCTCGACCCGGCCGTGGGGCGCGGCTTCCACCAGGTCTTCCGGGCGGCAGCCCGCCCGTGGCGCGCCGGCGAGCCGGTGCGACTCCCGGCGCTGGCCGCGACGCTCGAGACGCTGGCCCGCAACGGGTTCGATGCGCTGTACGCGGGCGACCTGGCCGAGCGTCAGGCACGGGCCCTGGGCAGCGCGGGCTCCCCGATCCGGACCGATGACTTCGCGGCGCAGGACGCCACGTGGGAGACGCCAATCGGGACGTCGTACCGCGGCGTCCGGGTGACGACCCATCCCCCGAACAGCTCGGGCGTCGTCGCGCTCCAGCTGTTGCGGATCCTCGAGCGGTTCGACCCCCCGACCCCCGACATCTTCGGCGCCGCCGGCGTCGAGGACGCTCGCTGGATCCACCTGGGGATCGAGGCCGCGAAGCTCGCCATGGCCGATCGCGACCGGCATCTGGCGGATCCGGCGGTCGCGCCGGTCCCGATCGAGGCCCTGCTCGACGATGCCTACGTCGCGGCGCTGGCCGGGCGCATCAACCCGGACCGGGCCTCGCGGCCCGCCGATGCCGCGACCCCGCCCGGCGGCGGCACGATCCACCTCGCGGTGGTAGACGCGTGGGGCAATGCGGTGAGCCTGATCCAGTCGAACTACCTCGGGTTCGGATCGGGCGTGGTCGATCCGGCGACCGGCGTCCACTACCACAACCGCGGAATGTCGTTCAGCCTCCGGCCGGGGCATCCGAACGAGCTGGCGCCGGGCAAACGACCGCTCCACACGCTGCTCCCCGGGATGCTGTTCCGCGACGAGGGTGGGCCGCCGTGGATCGTCGTCGGCTCGATGGGTGGCCACGCCCAGCCGCAGATCCACGCCCAGTTCGTCTCGGCCGTCGTCGACGGCGGGCTCGACATCCGGACCGCGGTCGCGGCCCCGCGCTGGTTCGTCGAGCCACCCGACGAATTCGAGCCGCCGGTCCACGTCCGGGCCGAGCCGCGCCATGCCCCGGGCGTGCTCGAGGCGCTCGAGGGCATGGGTCACCCGCTGGAGCGCGTGGCGCCGTTCGACTCGCTGCTCGGCCACGAACATGCGATCGAGCTCGTGGACGGTGGGCCGGGCACGACCGGGGGTTCGCTCGCCGCGACGACCGACCCGCGCAGCGCCGGGCTTCCCGCAACGTGGTGACGGACCAAGCCCGGCACAGGCCCGCGGTCGCGGGCCTGTGCGATACTGCCGATCGGCCGGTGGCAGGCTGCGCTCACACGACGCCGCCACCGGCCCTCCGTGTGACATCCGCCGAGCGGAGGCCCGATTGAGCTCCAACGTCAGCCAGAACTACCCGTACACGAGCGAGTCGGACGCGGAGCGGACCGCCCGGATCGCCGAGCTCGTCGCCGCTCGCGAGGACCTCGCGGGCAAGATCTCGGCGGAGGCCACGCCGCTCGACGAAAACGACCGCTGGTGGGTCTGGAAGTGCCCGACGAAGGGCTGCTCGGGGCTCCTCCACGTCGCGGGCTACGCGGCCGAGAAGCACGCCCTGTACGTCGTGTGCGACGGGGAGTGCGCCAAGACGTTCCTGCGCTGACCGCCGCCGCGTCCCCGGGGGCGAACCGCCGCCGGCTGCTCGTCGAGGCGCTCGCGATCGCCGTGTCGGCGATGGGCTTCGGGTTCGTCTACGGCCTGGCCGCCCGGGACGCGGGATTCAGCCCGCTCGAGGTCGTCGCGATGAGCACGATCGTGTTCGCGGGCGCGGCGCAGTTCGCGGCGATCGGCTACGTGACCGGGGGCCTGGCCTGGCCGGTCATCGCGCTGCTCACGTTCCTGCTCAATGCCCGCCATCTCCTGTACTCGGCGGCGCTCGCGCCATGGCTGAGCCACGTCCCGAGGTCGCGCCGCGCGGTGATGGCCCACCTGCTGACCGACGAGGCGTTCGCCCTGTCGATCGGCCACTTCCGGCGGCTCGGTCGGCCCGATGAGGCCGGCTACTGGATCGGGGCGATCGCCTCGACCTTCATCCCGTGGAACATCGCGACGCTGGCCGGCGTGCTCGCCGGGGGTTCGATCCCCGAGCCCGCTCGACTCGGCATCGACATCATCTTCCCGGCCGCGATGATCGGGCTGGCCGTGGGGCTCGTCACCGGCCGGCGGGAGCTCGTCGCGGCCCTCGCCGGCGGCCTGATCGCGGTCGCATGGGCGCTGTTCGCAAGCCCGGCCCTCGATCTCGAGCCGTCGATCGGCGTCGTGGTCGGTGGCGTCGCCGGGCCGGCGATCGGCCTGCTCGTCCCGAGCTCGATGGCGGCCGAGCGAGCGCCGCTCGGCAGTGCGGCCTCGGCCGAGCGCTACGCGATGCCCGGCTCGCACCTGGACGAACCCGCCGAAGGCGACACCCGATGAGCTCGGACCTCGTCGTCCTCGCGGTCCTCATGTTCGCGGCGACGTACCCCTCGCGGGCGCTTGGCCTCCTCGCGCCCGGCATCGACCGGTTGCCACGCCCGGCGATCGAGTACCTCCAGCTCGTCGGGCCGGCCGTGCTGGCCGCGCTTGCGGCGGTCGCGGTGATGGTTCGCCAGCCCGAGGACGGCCCCCCGGTGTTCCATGTCGGCATCGAATGGCTAGCGGTCGCCGCCTGCCTGGCCCTGGTCTGGTGGCGGCGCAACCTGCTGATCGGCCTCGTCGTCGCGGTCGCGATCGTGGCCATCGCCCGCGCAACGGGCGTCGCGGCGCTGCCCGCCTAGGAACCGCGCCGGGCGTCCGCCTCGATCTCCACGAGCAGCGTTGAATCGAGGAGCGCTGACACCTCGACGAGCGTGGCCGCCGGCCTGATCTCCCGGAACCGCTCGCCCTGGACGGCCATCAGCTCGTCGGCCCGCGAGATGTCGGTGATGAACATCCGGATCCGCACGATGTCCTCGAACGCGAAACCGGCCTCGACCAGGGCCGCCTCGATGATCTCGAAGATCGCGCGGGCCTGGGCCGCCACGTCCCACGGGTGCCGCGAACGGCCATCGGGACCGGCGTCGGTCGTGCCGGCCACCCAGCACGTGTCGCCGACGACGATCGCCCGGCTGTAGCCGGCGCTCGCCTCCCACGGCCCGCCTGACGAGATCCGCTGCCGATCGCTCACGATCGGGGGTGCCGCCAGTCGCGCACCACGGGATCGCCCGCGATCGCCAGCAGCAGGCCGGCGAGCATCGTCGTCCGCGGCACGATCGAGTCGACTTCGAGGTACTCGCTCGGGGCGTGGTCGTTGCCCCCGATCGGCCCGAGGCCGTCGAGCGTGGGGACGCCCATGCCGGCCGTCGTATTCGCGTCCGACGCCCCGCCCGTGGCCGCGTCGCGGACGTCGAACCCGAGCTTCCGGGCGACCGCCTGGGCATGCTCGACCAGCCGCTCGGATCGTTCCAGCCGCTCCATCGGCCGCCACGATGTGCGGAACTGGACGGTGGCGGTCGTGTCGGGAACCTCGGTCGTGGCCGCGAGACCCTCGATCGCGGCGCTCACCGCGTCGAGCCCGGCCCCCGTCGTGCCGCGCACGTCGACCTCGAGCTCGCAGCGCTCGGGCACCACGTTCGGCCGCGTCCCGCCCGCGATGCGACCGACGTTGACCGTCACGCCCGGCCACCGGCCGTTGAGCGAGTGCAGCTCGCGCACCAGCCGCGCGGCCTCGAGGATCGCGCTGCGGCCCTTCTCGGGTTCGACGCCGGCATGGGCCGCTCGACCGGTCACGGTGATCCGCGTGTCGAGGATGCCCTTGCGGGCCGAGACGATGTCCCCGTTGGCGCGGGCACACTCGAGGACGAGCGCCACATCCGCGTCCGCGGCCGCCGACCGGATGTGCGGCGTCGACGTCGGCGACCCGATCTCCTCGTCGGGATTGGCCACGAACGTGAGGCGTTCGAAGGGGAGGACCGGGTGCCGGGTCGCGACCGCCTTGAGGGCATAGAGCCCGGCCAGCAGACCGGCCTTCATGTCGGTCACGCCCGGACCTCGGGCGACGCCGTCATCGATCCGGAACGGGCGCTCGGCGGCGGTCCCCAGGTCGAAGACCGTGTCGAGGTGAGCGATCAGCAGCACGCGCACTCCGGCAGGTTGCCCATCCATGGTCGCCACGACGGTGTCGCCGAGCGTGCCCTCCGGGTCCCGACGCACGTCGATGCTCGCGCCGAGCCCCTCGAGGAACGATGCGGTCCAGCGTCCGACCTCGTTGACCCCGGCCGGTGTGTACGAGCCGCAATCGATGTTCACCAGGCGCTCGAGATTCCGTAGAAAGGCCGGCAGGTCGGCCTCGACCGCCCGGCGGATGTCCTCGAGTTCCTGCTTGTCCGGTGGATGCATCGCGCGAAGTCTAGCCAATGACCGCTTGCTATCCTGCCGTGACCGTGCGACTGGTCGAGATCCGACTCCTCGAGGGACCCAACGTCTACCGGCTCGAACCGGTGGTCAAGGTCGAGCTGGCGATCGGCCGTCGGCGGACGTTCTACGGCGAGCGTCGTCCGGCCCGCCACGCGCTCGTCTGGCTCGGGGCCCCGGTCGCGGCGCGGGGTTGGCCGGATCCGGTGGCCGCGATCGCCGCCTGGATCCGTCGCCTCCGGAGCGACCAGGGTGAAGGTGCGGGCGGCCTGACCGTTCATCGCTCGTCGGATCCGGGCCACTGGATCGTCGCGTACCCGTGGAGCGGGGCCGAACGGGCCCGCGCAATCGCGGAGGCCGCGGTCGCCCTGGCCGAGCGCGACGTCTCCCCGTCGAGGACGGCTCGACTGACCGGCCACCAGGAACGGCTGGTCACCCGATGGGTCGCCCGCATTGCCGAGTCCGGGACGTCGCCGCCCGCCTGGATCCGTGATGCCGACCGACGAGTGCCGATCGTGTCGATCAGCGGCACGAACGGCAAGAGCACGGTCACGCGCCTTGTCACCCACGTTCTCGTCGCGGCCGGCCACCGCGTTGGCACGACGACGTCCGACGGCGTGCTCGTTGACGAACGAATCGTCGATGCCGGCGACTGGACCGGGCCCGGCGGCGCCCAGATGATCCTGGCCCGGAGCGACATCGGGATGGCCGTCCTCGAGACGGCGCGAGGCGGGATCGTCCTGCGCGGAGTGGGCTACGAGTCGAACGAGGTCAGCGTGCTGACCAATGTCTCGGCCGATCACCTCGACCTCCAGGGAATCCACACGTTGCCCGAGCTGGCGGAGGTGAAGTCGGTCATTGCGCGAATCACGAAGCCCAACGGGTGGGTCGTACTCAACGGCGACGATCCGCTGGTGGCCGCCGTGCGCCGTCGCGTGCGGGGTCGGGTGGCGCTCTTTTCGATCGTCCCGGGCGGCACGCGACTCGTCCGCCGTCACGTCGCTGCCGGCGGGCGTGCCTACGTGCTCCGCGACGGGATGGACGCGTACGAGCTGGAGGGCGACCGGGCGTCGAAGATCGTCGATGTCGGGAGGGTCCCGATCACGATCGGGGGGATTGCCTTGCACAACGTCGCGAACGTCCTCGCTGCGGCCGGGGCGGCCCGCGGCCTCGGCATGTCGATCGAGCACGTCCGGCGCGGGCTCGTCGACTTCCGCCCCACCGCCGAGCAGTCGCCGGGCCGGCTCAACCTGTTCCGGCTCGGCCAGCGGATCGTGGTCGTCGACTTCGCCCACAACGAGGCCGGCGTGGCCGCGGTGCTCGACGTCGCCGAGGGCATCGCCGGAGGTGCGGCGGGTCGAGCTGCGCCCATCACGGCGATCATCGGCACGGCCGGGGACCGGCCCGACGACACGTTGCGCGGGATCGGCCGCATCGCCGCCGAGCGAGCGCAGCGGGTGGCGATCAAGGAGACCGTCAAGTACTTGCGCGGGCGGACCCGGGCCTCGGTCGTTGGCGAGATCCTGGCCGGCATCACGGCCGGCGGCGTTCCGCGCGGATCCGTGCCTGTGTACGAATCCGAGACCGGGGCGCTGCAAGCCGAGCTCAACGGGACGGGTCCCGGAGCGGCCGCGGGCGGCGCGCGGCCGGACTCGCCGCGGGTGATCGTCCTGATGTGCCACGAGGATCGCGACGGCGTGTTCGAGATGCTGGCCTCGCTCGGGGCGCGGCCGGTCGATGTCGCGGCGGAGCTGACCGAGCTCGTTCCGCGGCTGCAGCGGCGGACCCATCGAGTCTGAGCCGCCGAGTCCGGGCGCGTCGCGAAAGACACCCCCAACGTCGTATTCGCATTCTTTGCATGCGCGGCGGTCGACGCATGCGCGGCGGTCGGCGCGATCGGGTTCGGGCGGTCGGCGCGGTCGGTCCGGCGGTCGGCGCGGTCGGCGCGGTCGGCGCGGTCGGGATGACGACGACGCCGGGCGGCCCGCCGGCGCTGCCCGCCGGCGCTCGGGCGGCCGCGCTCGGTATGCAAAGAATACGAATGCCCAACGGAAGCGAAGTTGCCGCCCGTGCGGACTCGGATGACGACCACGCCTGGGCGGCCCGCCGGCGCCCGGGCTACCGGGCTCCGTATGCAAAGAATACGAATGCCCAACGGCAGCGATGTTGCCGCCCGAGCGGGGCCGACACTCGAAGCGACGGGCCCGCAAGGTCTTCCAGAGCCGCGACGGCATGCCGATGACATCCCGAGCGCGACGCTGACGTCATGT
>Ga0299907_10002725_pt1 | contig 11044 bp, 10 predicted proteins | sample RVTome_16_FD_198680 | JGI IMG/M metagenome (GOLD analysis project Ga0299907, IMG submission 198680) | Soil microbial communities from uranium-contaminated site in the Upper Colorado River Basin, Wyoming, United States - RVT152D67 (version 2) ...
CGAAGGCCGCCCCGCGTCGAATGCGGATCGAGCTCGCTGCCTACGGGCGGCAGGGAGCGCGCTTGGTCGGCGCGTTCTTCACGGCACCGGTGGTGTCGGTGAAGCGCACGTTGACCGGATGCCCGCCGGCCGGGCAGCGCGTCGTCTCGAAGAAGCCGCGGGTCCGGAACACCGTCACGAAACGGCCGTCGCGGCGGATGCGCGTGGCGACGCGCGTCGTCTTGCGGTTGACGCTCGACGTCACGTCGACGACGGCGTTGTCCACGCCCGCCTGGGGCTGCTGGAACGGCGTCCGCGGCACGTGGAACCGCAGCGCGGTGCCACCGAGGTAGCGGACGAACTGCGCCGGGATGGCGCTGGGGTTGACGGTCAGCGGGCAGTTGCTGAGCGCCGGGTCGTTGGGGCCGCCGTTGAGGACGAGCCACACGTCGGCGCGCATGCGGCGCCCGTCGTTCGCGGCCGCGTTGACGAACCGGGCGTCACCGTTGTACAGCCGCAGTCGCAGGTTGCACGGGATCTTCTGCGACGGCTGGTTCTGCAGGCCCGCCTGGTTGGACACCCGGCCCTGGCCCACCAGGGCGTTGGCCGGGCAGTTCGCCGTGCCGCCGGCGTTGAAGCCGGCCCGCGCGTTGGTGCACCGGCGGAAGAACCGCCGGTTCTGCCTCACGCCCGGCCCGAAGCCGATCGTGTAGTCGGTGCTGACCGCGGGGCGGTTGCCGTCGTCGGTCGTCACCTTGTAGCCGAAGTTCAGCCGGATCGGTGTGGGGCTGGCCAGGGTGCCGGCGTTCGTCGGCGAGACCGCGGCGATGCTGACCCTGTAGACGTTGGCCGCGAAGGCGCCCGTGGCGTAGACGGCCAGACCGGCGGCGATCAACGCCGCCAATACTCCAATTTTACGCATCATCCCTCCTGGGACAGGTTCGTGCTCTCTGAGAGGCCTGCGCTCGGCGCGACGCGGCGGAGAGTCGGGGTACGCCGCGTGATGAGTGGCCCGTGCTGGTACAACCGCGGACTCCGCCCGGGGTAGCGATAAATCCCCCTAGAACATACGTCCACGACGGCCGAGCCGTGCCTCTCCCTCACGGCACCAGCCATACCCCACCCGGGGGCCGCTAGTCAACCGATGCGCGGGAGTTGATGCGCTCGACGCCGTCCAGCAGCCTCCAATTGGCGCGCAGGACGGCCTCGGCCTCGGCCAGCAGGGCGTCGACCTCGGCGCCGTCGAGGAGCGGCTCCACCAGCGCCCGCTCGGCGGCGGCGTGCTCGTGGTCGAGGGTGGCGTGCAGGTCGAAGTACGCCGTGGCCTCCGGGCCCTCGATCCCGTAGTGGTCGCGCAGGCCGGCTCGCTTGGTCTCGGAGATCGCGGGCTGGCCGGACTCGATCGCGTACAGGGCCACGAGGCTGGGTAGCAGCCCGCGGTCGCCGTCCCCGGCCCAGGCGCGGGCGCAGGCCTCGGTCTCCGGGGCGGCCGGGGTGGCGGGGTCGCCGCCCACGGCGCGGGCGAAGTCGTCCCACAGGGCCACGTGCGAGGCCTCCTCGGCGGCGTGGGCCTCCAGGGCGCGGCGCTGCGCGGGGCCGGCGGCGCGCGCGGCGCCGGCCGCGGCGTCGGCCAGCGCGACCACGGCGTGGCGGTACTCGCCGGAGTAGCTCGCGAGCTCGTCGCGGGTCAGCTTCCCGTCGGACCAGCGCTGGTAGAAGGGGTGCTCGAGCACGTTCCAGCGGGCGCGCACTTCATCCAGCCGGGTCCAGAAGTCCTCCACGGGATGCCTCCTCGTCCTGGGGGAATGCGGGCTGCCGATGCTACCGTGCCGCCCCCTTGCGACCGCCCGTGGAGATCCCGGCGCCCGCGTTCCCGCGCGACCTGCCGTGGGTGAACGTCGCGCCGCTGCGAATGGACAAGCAGGCCGGGCGCCCGGTGCTGGTCGAGTTCTGGGACGCGTGCCGCGCCAACTCCATGCGCACGCTGCCCTACGTGCGCGAGTGGCATCGCCGCTACGCCGAGGCGGGACTGCGGGTGATCGGCGTCCACACCTCGGGGTTCGCGGCCTGCGCGGGCGAGGCGGCGGTCCGCGCCGCGGTGGCGCGGCTGGCGATCGACTGGCCGGTGGTGGTCGACCTCGACGCGCAGGTCTGGCGCCTGTACGAGAACCAGGGCTGGCCGGGGCGCTACCTGTGGGACCGCGAGGGCGTGCTGTTCGACTACCACTACGGCGAGGGCGCCTACGACGACACCGAGCGCGCGGTGCAGGAGCTGCTCGGCGTGGAGCGCGACCTCGTCGAGCCCCTGCGCCCGGAGGACGTCCCCGGCGCGGAGCTGGTCGCGCAGTCGCCCGACCGCGAGGGCGCGTGGTCGGGGCGCTACGCGGCGGGCGGCGCGTGGGGCGTGTTCGACGGCGAGGGCGAGGCGCGCGCCAACGGTCGCGCGATCCCCGTCGCCGGCGCGGGCGCGTACCCGCTGGTCGAGCGCGACCGCCACACCGAGGGCGAGCTGGAGCTGGACGTCGGGCCGGGGGTCGAGTGCCTCGCCGTGCAGTTCACCCCGGGCGTGCGGTGAGACCGGGCCGGACGTGACTCGGCGGGCGCGGTGAGGCGCGGCCGGAGCCTCACCTCGCGGGCCCGAGGAGCTGCGCGCGCGTGGTGCCCGCGAGCAGGTGGACCTGGTCCACGCCGTCTCCGACCCTCACCGCCCCGCCGGGCCAGTACGGATTGCCGTCGTCGGCCTCGCCGACCAGGTAGCGCTCGAAGATCCAGCTGCCCGCGTTGTGCAGGCGCGCGCCGCCCGGCGCGGTCCACTCGGCGGCGTCGTCGACCGGCCGCGGTCCGAAGCGGTGTGTGTGCCCGAACACGACGTGGCGCGCCTCGGGCACCAGCCGCCGCACGGCCTCCCCCATGCCGCGCAGCGCCGACCGTCGCAGGGTGGGGCCGGAGAGGTCGGCGTGCAGCGGGCCCAGCCCGGCGCGGTTGAGGAGCGCCACGAAGGCCGGGAAGGCCACGCCGCCCAGCAGCCGGTGGGCCAGCGGCCGCGGGTTGTCGCCGGACAGCACGCGGTAGGCGCGCTGCGAGGGCCCGGCGCCGGCGCTGGCGCCGGTGGGCACGTGCTGGACGAGCTCGTGCAGGAAGGCGTAGACCGGCCCGAACACCGCCTCGTAGCCGTCCGCGCCGTCCGGCACCCCGCCGCGGCGCGCCAGCGCGCGCTCGACCGCGCGCACGGCGAGCGGCTCCAGCGCCGGGACCGTGTTGTGGCGGTCCAGGTAGTGCCCGTGGGTGACGTAGACGCCGTCGGCGACCCAGGCGCCCGGGTAGACGACCTCGACCGCGGCCGGCGCCAGCGCGTGCGCGACCGCCGCCGCGAGGTCGGACGCCTCCCCGGGCGCCATCCGCTGCTCGGGCCCCAGCGGCGGGGAGTCGGGATCGTGGCGCCGGCGCTCGACCCACGAGGCGACCAGGCGGTGGTCGTGGTTGCCGGCGGTCAGGGTCACGCGGCGCCCGGAGCCCAGCAGGCGCCCCAGCGCCTCCAGCGCGGGCCGCGCGCGCGCCAGCGCGCGCCCCGCGCCCTCCTCGCGCAACTCCAGCACGTCGCCGAGCAGGACGACCTCGTCCACCCCGTCCAGCGCCTCGGCCAGCGCGCGGCGCGGGCCCTCGCGGCGGAGCAGGTCGAGCCCCGAGCGGGTCCCGAGATGCAGGTCGGAGACGACGAGGACGGTCACGCAGCGCGGTCGCCGTCGCCGTCGGCGAAGCGGGCGCGCAGGGCCTTCTTGTCGAACTTGCCCACCGAGGTCTTGGGCACCTCGTCGATGAACTCGACGCGGTCGGGCAGCCACCACCTGGCCACCCGCCCGTCGAGGAAGCCGCGCACCGCGGCGGCGTCGAGGCGCGCCCCGTCGCGGGGGACCACGCAGGCGCACGGCCGCTCGCTCCAGCGCTCGTCGGGCACGGCGATCACCGCGGCCTCGAGCACGTCGGGGTGGGCCATGATCTCGTTCTCGAGCTCGACCGAGCTGATCCACTCGCCGCCGGACTTCACGAGGTCCTTGGTGCGGTCCACGAGCTTGAGGTAGGAGCCGTGGCGCAGCTCGGCCACGTCGCCGGTGCGTAGCCAGCCATCCTCCGTGAACTTCTCGCCGCTGTCGGGGTCCTCGTAGTAGGCGCGCGCGATCCACGGCCCGCGGACCTGGAGCTCGCCGCCACCTTCCGGTCCCTCGTCGATGCGGAAGTCGACCAGCGGGAGCACGCGGCCCTGGCAGGCGCGCAGCGCGTAGGCCTCGTCGTCGGACAGCTCCTCCCCGCCGGCCGGGGGGCGCGAGGCCGCGGCCAGCGGGCTGGTCTCGGTCATCCCCCAGCCCTGCACGATCGGCACCCCGAAGCGCTCGTCGAAGGCGCGGATCAGCGCCTCGGGGACCGCCGAGCCGCCGCACTTGACCTCCTCGAGCGAGGAGAGATCGGGCGGCGGGTCGAGCTGGAGGAAGCCCTGCCAGATCGTCGGCACGCCGGCGGTGCGCGTCACGCGCTCGGCGGCGATCAGCTCGGCCAGCTCGGCCGGGGTCATGCGCGGGCCGGGGAACACCTGGCGCGCGCCGGCCAGCGCGGCGGCGTAGGGGATCCCCCACGCGTTGGCGTGGAACATGGGGACGACCGGCATCACCGAGTCGGCGTGGCGCAGGCCGATGGCGTCGGGACTCAGGACGCCGAGCGAGTGCAGCAGCGTCGAGCGGTGGGAGTAGACGACGCCCTTGGGGCGGCCGGTGGTGCCGCTCGTGTAGCACATAGCCGCGGCCCTGCCCTCGTCGAGGTCGGGGAACTCGAAGCCGGGGTCGCCGGCGCCGACCAGCTCCTCGTAGCCCAGCGCGCCGGGGCGCTCGCCCGGGCCGTCGGGCATCAGCACCTCGCGCTCCACGCCGTCGAAGCGCGGCATCACGTCGGCCAGGCTGGCGTCGAGGAAGATCGCGCGGTCCTCGGCGTGGCCGACGATGTAGCGCAGGTCGTCCTCGAACAGGCGGATGTTCAGCGTGTGCAGCACCGCGCCCATGCTCGGCACCGCGAGGTAGAGCTCGAGGTGGCGCATCGAGTTCCAGCCGAAGGAGGCGACGCGGTCGCCCGGGCCGATCCCCAGGTCGCGCAGCGCGCTGGCCAGCCGCCGCGCGCGCTCCACCACCTCGGCGTAGGTCGATCGCTCCACCCCCTCCTGCGTGCGCGACACGACCTCGCGGTCGCCGAACACCGTCTCGGCGCGCTGCGCGATGTGGCGCACCAGCAGCGGCGTGTCCATCATCAGCCCCTCCATCGGGGCGAGCGTATCCGCTCTAGGCGGGCGCGGTCTCGCGGTCGGCGAGCGCGCGGCGGATGGTCTTGGGGAGCATGAACCGCACGTCCTCCTGGATGACGTCGAACTCGGCGACGTCCTCGGTCCCGCGCTCGCGGAAGAAGCTCACCAGGCGCTGCACCAGCTCCTCGGGGGCGCTGGCCCCGGAGGTGATGCCCACGACCCTTTTGCCCTCCAGCCACTCCTCGCGGACCTGCGACTCGTTGTCGATCAGGTGCGACTCGGCGCCGTGGTCGCGGGCCACCTCGACCAGGCGGTTGGAGTTCGAGGAGTTGCGCGAGCCGATGACCAGCACCAGGTCGCACTCGCGGGCCATCTGGCGGACCGCGAGCTGGCGGTTCGTGGTGGCGTAGCAGATGTCGTCGGTGCGGGGGCCGACGATGCCCGGGAACTTCTCGCGCAGGCGGGCGATGATCTGGCGGGTCTCGTCGACCGACAGCGTGGTCTGCGAGATGTAGGCGACCTTCTCGGGGTCGGCGACCTCGAGCGCGTCGACGTCCTCCTCGGTCTCGATCAGGACGATGTGCTCGGGCGCCTCGCCCATCGTGCCCTCGACCTCCTCGTGGCCGGCGTGGCCGATGAGGACGATCGTGTAGCCGTCCCCCGCGAACTTCTTGGCCTCGACGTGGACCTTGGTCACCAGCGGGCAGGTGGCGTCGATGGCGAACAGGTCGCGCTGCGCGGCGTTGGCGTGGACGGCGGGGCTGACCCCGTGCGCGGAGAACACGACCGTCGAGCCCTCGGGGACCTCGGTCTCCTCCTCGACGAAGATGGCGCCGCGCTCGCGCAGCTTCTCGACCACGTGCTTGTTGTGGACGATCTCCTTGCGCACGTACACGGGCGCGCCGTAGAGGTCGAGCGCGTGCTCGACGGTCTGGACCGCCCGGTCGACGCCCGCGCAGTAGCCGCGCGGCGCCGCCAGGAGGAGCTTTTCGGGGGCGGCGGGCATCTCTGGCTTTCAGTGTAGGGAGGGTGCGTTTTCGGCGTTGACGACGGCGACCAGGATGGCGGCGGCCTCGTACGGAGTGTCGAGGATCTGGCGCCAGGTGAACCTCAGGGTCTCCCAGCCGGCCAGCTTCAGGCGCTGGTCGCGGCGGCGGTCCGCTTCGAAGGCCTGGCGCGTCCCGTGCGTGGCGTGGCCGTCCGTCTCGACGGCCAGCCGCCGGTCGGGCCAGGCGAAGTCGACCTCGACGGTCTCGGCCCCGAGGACGACGACGTGGTTGACGCGCGGCCGGGGCACGGCGGCGCGGTCGCAGAGGCGCAGGAAGCGCCGCTCCAGCTCGCTGCGGGTCCGCGCGCGCTCGGCGTCGAACCCGTCGAGGACGGCGCGCAGGTGTCGCACACCGTGGCGGCCGGGCGAACGCGCGAGCAGGGCCTCGAGCGCGCCGGCGTCCAGCACGCGCAGCTGCTCGGCCCGGTCGAAGGCGCGCTCCAGGCCGGCTCGGTCCAGGACCTCCGCGAGGTCGAGGAGCGTGCGGGCCACCGCCGTGCAGGGGATGCCTTCGCGCTCCGTCCGGTCCTCCTCGGCGAGGGCGTTGCGGTGAACGTCGATGCCGTCGCGGCGGCGGCCGCGAGGGGCGGTCACGTCCACCGTCCTCCGGTCGCTGCGGCGAAGATCGTGCAGCGCCGCCGCGGCGCGATGGGACAGGACCGCGTCCGCGCCACAGGCCAGCACGGCCGCTATCCACCGGCCGCGCGCGGTCAGCACGCGATGGCCGACCGCGTAGACGGTTCGATGCACGCGGTGCAGCCGTCCCGCCGCCACGCGGGACCGGACCGCGCTGCCGCTCAGCCCGAGCGCCCGAAGCTGCGCCAGGGACACGACGCCGTGCTGGGCGCCGGCGAGCGCCGCGAGCTCGCGGTCCCCCACCGTGTGGCAGGTTCCGTCCGACCTATCGTCGTTTTCTGCCACACGTCGGGGCATGAGCGCATGATCGGGCCCCGGCGGTGGCGGAACAGCGTGCGTTTGTGGCGGCTCAGACGTGTGTGACGAACATCCCGCCGCGGCGCTCTCCGTCGAGGCCGAGCTCGGCGACCGCCTCCGCGACGCCCGGGAAGTCGGGATGGTCGTAATCGTGGAAGGCGATGACGGCGCCGGGGGCGAGGCGGGGGCGCCAGGCCTCGAACTCGGCGACGGTCGGCTCGCGCTCGTGGGTGGAATCGACGAACAGCAGCTCGACGTCCTCGTCTCGTGGCTCGACGCCCGGGGCGGCGATCCACGCCACGCGCCGGGCCGCGTCCCCGGCCAGCGCGGCGTACTGCGCGCGGTGCTCGTGCACGACCGGGTCGTACGTGGTGACGCGGCGCTCGGGATCGGCCAGGGCAAGCGCGAGGGCGGTCCAGCCGGGGCCGGTCCCCAGCTCGACGACCCGCCGCCGGCCGCGCGCCAGCCGCAGCAGCTGCGCGACGTCGTCACTGCGGGTCGCGGCCTCCAGGCCCCACTCGTGACCCCGCCTGCGGGCCAGCCTCCGGGCCCGCCAGAGGAAGAGGCGCACGCGCAGCGGCATCACGCCGCCGGAGGGACCGGCCTCGCGGCGGCCACACCGCGCGCCCGCGGGACCGGCCTCGCGGCGGCCACACCGGGCGCCCGCGGGAGCGGCTTCGCCGGTTGCCCCATCATCGGCGCGCGCGGAGCAGCTCGACCACGGTCTCCCCCACGGCGTCGAGCGCGGCCGGGGAGAGCTTGTCCGGCGTGTCCCGGGACGAGTCGGCGAAGCGGTAGTCGAAGTCGATGAGGTCGACCGCGGGGACGCCGGCGCGCAGGAACGGGGTGTGGTCGTCGAGGACGGTGGCGCCCGTCCCCGGCGGGAAGTACGCGGCGGCGCCGACGCGGCGCGCGGCGGCGCGCACGGCGCTCCACAGGTACGGCGTCGAGCTGCCCTCGCGCGGCAGCCGCAGCCCGCGGTTGGCGACGTAGTCGAGCAGCACCATCTCGCGCGTCTGGCCGGGGTGGGCGCGGACGTAGGCGCGGCTGCCGCGCAGGGCGTCGCGCTCGAAGTCCTCGGGCCGCGAACCGGGCGGCTCCTCCTCGCCGTCGAACAGCACGAAGCGGATCTCGCGCACGCCGCGCGGCCGGCGCGCCGCGCGCAGCGCCCGCGCGGCCTCGATCACCGCCGCCGTCCCCGCCGCGCCGTCGTTGGCGCCGACGTGGCCGGGGACCGTCGCCTCGGTGTCGTAGTGGGCGCCGAGCACGATCGCGGGCCGGCGGCCGGGGACCCGCCCCACCACGTTGCGCAGCCCGCCGGGAACCGGCTCGAAGCGGCCCTGCGGCAGCAGCCGGCGCAGGCGGGCGGACAGCCGGCGCGAGGCCGCGCTGCCCGCCGGGCGGGGCCCGTAGCCGACCTGCTCGCGGATCAGCGCGAAGGCGCGGCGCGCGTCGAAGCGCTCCGGCCGGGCGGCGGCGCTTCCGGCGGGTCCGGCCGTCATCGCCGTCGCCGTCCGGTCGCGATCGCCTCCGTCACCGTCCGCGAACGGGGCGAAGTCGTTGGCCGCGAGCACGATCAGGGTCGCCCCGAGGACCAGCTGCGCGACGAGGACCACGATGAGGAGTCGCACGCGGGCCCGCCTGGGCCCGCGATCAGTCGTTGGAGGTCACCGCCTCGAGCAGGTGCGCGAACTTCTCGCGCGCGGCCTCGCGGCGCGTGGGGACGTGCTGCGAGGGGAACGGCCCCTCGTTGGGCTCGTAGCCGCGCAGGATCTGGCGCGCCACCGACCCGCGGTGGACCTCGTCGGGGCCGTCGTAGAAGCGCGCGCCGCGCGCGTAGCGGTACATCGCCTCCAGCGGCATGTCGGTCGAGTACCCGAGCGAGCCGTGGACCTGGAGCGCGCGGTCGACCACGTCGTGCAGCACCTGGGCGCCCCAGAACTTGATCAGCGAGATCTCGCGGCGGGCGGCGGCCACCCCCTCGCGGTCCATCTTCCACGCGGCGTGCAGCGTCATCAGCCGGGCGGCGTCCATCTGGGCCGCGGAGTCGGCGATCCAGTTCTGGATCGTCTGCTTCTCGCTGAGCTTGGACCCGTGGGCCTCGCGCATCAGCGAGTACTCGCACAGCATGTCGAAGGCGCGCCGCGACACCCCCAGCCAGCGCATGCAGTGATGGATGCGGCCGGGGTAGAGCCGCTGCTGGGCGATCAGGAAGCCGGCGCCCTCGGCGCCGAGCAGCGCCTCCTCGGGGACGCGCACGTCGTTGTAGAAGATCTCGGCGTGGTTGCCGTAGCGCCCCCACGACTCCTCGGGGTGCTCCATGGTCGCCACGTCGCGCACGATCTCCACGCCCGGCGTGTCGGCGTCGACCACGAACATCGACGCGCGCTGGTAGCGGCGCGCGTCGGGGTCGGTCACGGCCATGACGATCAGGAAGTCGGCGATCGAGGCGTTGGAGGAGAACCACTTGTGGCCGGTGATCACGTACTCGTCGCCGTCCCTGACGGCGCGGGTACTCAGCGTCGTGGGATCGCTGCCGGCGTTCTCGGGCTCGGTCATCGAGAAGGCGGACTTCAGGTCGCCCGCCAGCAGCGGGTGCAGGTAGCGCTCCTTCTGCTCCGGCGACCCGGCCAGCGCGAGGATCTCGGAGTTGCCCGAGTCCGGCGCGGCGTTGCCGAAGGCGAACGGCGCGAGCGGGCTGGTGCCGAGGACCTCGTGCATGAGCCCGAGCTTGACCTGGCCGAACCCCTGCCCGCCCAGCTCGGGATCGAGGTGCGCGGCCCACAGGCCGCGCTCGCGGACGCGCTCCTGGAGGGGCTCGACCGCGCGCATGACCTGGTCCCACTCCAGCTCGCCCAGCAGCGTCTCGAGCGGCCAGATCTCCTCCCGCACCACCTCCGCCATCCAGTCGAGGTGCTCCTGGAACTCCGGCTCGGTCGAGAAGTCCCACGCCATGCTCAGTCTCCTTCGGTCGCCGGGGACGGACGATACCTCGCGGCCAGCCGCGGCCGTCGTCGGCGGTGTCGGTCCAGCCGGGGTTCGAGACGGCGAGCTTGGCGCCGACAACCCCGCGCGTCACCGGGAGCGATACGGGCTAGGGTAGGGCCGTGATGCAGCTGCACCTGGATCGGCTCACGGCGGTCGACGCGTCGTTCCTGGCCAACGAGGGCCGTGCGTCGCACATGCACGTGGGCGGGATCACCACGTTCGAGGGCCCGCCGCCGTCCTACCAGGACTTCCTCGACCAGACGCGCAGCCGCCTGCACCTGGTCCCGCGCTACCGGCAGAAGCTGGCGGTGCCGCCGCTGGAGACCGGCCGCCCGATGTGGGCGGACGACCCCAACTTCAACCTCGAGTACCACGTCCGCCACACGGGGCTGCCCGAGCCGGGCGACGAGCACCAGCTGCTGCTGCTGGCGGCGCGGATCTTCTCCCAGCGCCTCGACCGCTCCAAGCCGCTGTGGGAGACATGGTTCGTCGAGGGGCTGGAGGGCAACCGCTTCGCGCTGATCTCCAAGACCCACCACGCGCTCATCGACGGGATCGCGGGCGTGGACCTGGCGACCGTCCTGTTCGACCTCAGCCCCGTCCCGCCCGAGCTCCCCGCCGACGGCGAGGAGTGGCAGCCCGCCCCCGAGCCGGGGACCGCCGACCTGGTGGCCGCCGGCGTGCGCGCCCTGGTCAGGACCGGCACCGAGGTCGCCACCCGCGCCGTGCGCGCCGCCACCCGTCCCGAGACCACCCTGTACAGGGCGCGCGAGGCGGTCGAGGGCGTGGGCGAGATCGTGTGGGCGGGCCTG
>Ga0299907_10002726_pt1 | contig 11041 bp, 7 predicted proteins | sample RVTome_16_FD_198680 | JGI IMG/M metagenome (GOLD analysis project Ga0299907, IMG submission 198680) | Soil microbial communities from uranium-contaminated site in the Upper Colorado River Basin, Wyoming, United States - RVT152D67 (version 2) ...
GGGAGGGCGCGCCGGCCAAGAAGGAGATCCTGACCTGCCGCCTGATCGACCGGCCGATCCGTCCGCTGTTTCCCGAAGGCTTCCGCAACGAGGTGCAGGTCATCTGCCTGGTCATCTCGGGCGACACCAGCAACGACCCCGACGTGCTGGCCATGAACGGCGCCTCGGCCGCCCTCTGCCTGTCGGGCATCCCCTTCTCCGGCCCCGTGGGGGCCGTGCGCGTCGGCCTGGTCGACGGCCAGTTCGTCGCCAACCCGACGACCGCCCAGCAGCAGGCCTCCCAGCTCGAGCTGGTCGTGGCAGCGACCGAAGAGGGTGTACTGATGGTCGAGGCGGGCGCCCGAGAGGTCTCCGAGGACCAGATGCTGGAGGCCATCGCCTTTGGCCACGAGCAGTGCAAGCGCCTGGCCCGTATGCAGAAGGAGCTGGCGGCGAAGGCCGGCAAGCCGCGCTGGGCGTTCGACCCGTCCGCCGGTCGGGACGAGGAGCTGGCGGCTCGCGTGCGGAGCCTGGCCGGACCCAAGCTGGCGTCGGCCCTCGCCGTGCACGACAAGCACGGCCGCGCAGACTCGGTCAACCGGGTGTTCGAGGAGGTCTGGGCGGCGCTGGGCGCGGACGAGACCCGCAAGGGCGCGGTGCGGGCTGCCTTCGAGGAGGCCGAGAGCGTCGAGGTGCGCAAAATGATCGTCGAGCGCGGCCTCCGGGTGGACGGCCGCAAGGTCGACGAGATCCGGCCCATCTCGATCGAGGTCGGCTACCTGCCGCGAGCCCACGGCTCCTCGCTCTTCACCCGGGGCGAGACCCAGGCTCTGGTCTCGGCGACGCTGGGCACCAAGGCCGACGAGCAGAAGATCGAGGCCCTGGAGGGCGAGTCGTACCGCCACTTCATGCTGCACTACAACTTCCCGTCCTTCTCGGTGGGCGAGGTACGGCGCTTCGGCTCGCCGTCCCGGCGCGACATCGGCCACGGCGCCCTCGCCGAGCGCGCAGTCGAGGGCGTGATGCCGCCCAAGGAGGAGTTCCCCTACACGGTGCGGGTGGTGTCGGACATCCTGGAGTCCAACGGCTCCTCGTCGATGGCCAGCGTCTGCGGCGCCTCGCTCGCCCTCATGGACGCCGGCGCCCCGCTCAAGGCGCACGTGGCTGGCATCGCCATGGGCCTCGTCAAGGAAGGCGACCGGTTCGGCATCCTGACCGACATCATGGGCAGCGAGGACCACTACGGGGACATGGACTTCAAGGTGGCCGGCACCGAGAAGGGCGTGACCGCGCTGCAGATGGACATCAAGATCACGGGCGTCTCGGTCGACATCATGCGCCAGGCGCTCACGCAGGCGCGCGAGGCCCGGCTGATCGTGCTGGGCAAGATGCGCGAGGCGCTGGAGAAGCCACGGACCGAGCTGAGCCCCTACGCGCCGCGGTTCGTGACCATCAAGATCCGCCAGGAGAAGATCCGCGAGATCATCGGCCCCGGTGGCAAGGTGGTGCGCGGCATCCAGGACGCCACCGGCGCCAAGATCGACATCGAGGACGACGGCCGGGTGACGGTGTTCTCGCCCGACAGCGCCTCCGTGCAGAAGGCAGTCGGCATGATCCAGGACATCTGCCGCGAGGTCGAGCTGGATCGGATCTACCTCGGGAAGGTCAAGAAGATCGTCGAGTTCGGGGCCTTCGTGGAGGTCATCCCCAACACCGAGGGGCTGCTGCACATCTCGCAGATCGCCGAGAGCCGTATCCGCTCCGTGCAGGACGTGCTGAGCGAGGGCGACGAGGTGCTGGTCAAGGTCATCGAGGTCGACGGCAACGGCAAGATGCGCCTGAGCCGCAAGATGGCGCTGCGCGATCAGCCCGCGCTCGCCGACAAGGAGCGGCTGAAGAACCCGCAGGCCGCCAACCCGCCACGTGACTGAAGGCTATCGCAAGAGCGTCCTGCCGAACGGGATCCGTGTCCTCACGGAGCGGATCCCGCACGTACGGTCCGTCGCCGTGGGCGTGTGGGTGGAGACGGGCTCGCGGCACGAGCCGGAGCCGCGCGGCGGCGTCTCCCACCTCATCGAGCACCTGGTCTTCAAGGGCACCGCCACCCGTACCGCCGAGGCCATCGCCCGCACCATGGACTCGGTGGGCGGGCAGATGGACGCCTTCACGACCAAAGAGAATACGTGCTTCTACGTGCAGGTCCTGGACGAGCACTTGCCCCTCGCGGTAGACCTCCTCACCGATATCTTGCTTCACCCCCTGTTCGACGCCGAGGAGCTGGAGCGCGAGAAGTCGGTGGTCTTGCAGGAGATCCGGATGGTCGAGGACACGCCCGACGACGTCATCCACGACCTCTTCGCGGCCCAGGTCTGGGGCAACCACCCGCTGGGGCGCCCGATCCTCGGCACCCGCGAGCTGGTGACCGGGTTCCGGCGCGAGGCGATCGCCGACTGGTTCGGCGCCGAGTACGTGCCGCCCCGGATCGTCATCGCGGTGGCCGGCAACGTCACCCACGATCAGGTGCTCGACCTGTTCGGGGCCGGCTTCAACGGGTTCGCCCACGACGCCCGGCCGCGGGCCTCCCAGGCGGTGACGCTCACGCCCGGCGTCAACATCGTGCACAAGGCGCTCGAGCAGGTGCACCTGGTCATGGGCTTCCCGGGGCTGGCCCACGCCGCCCCCGAGCGCTACGCGATGTTCCTGCTCAACGACGTCATCGGAGGCAGCATGTCGTCCCGGCTGTTCCAGGAGGTCCGGGAGCGCCAGGGCCTGGTCTACTCGATCCACTCGGGCGCCCAGGCGTTCGCCGACACCGGCATCGTGTATCTGTACGCGGCCACCGACGCCCAGAACTTCGCCAAGGTGCTGAAGTCGATCCTCAAGGAGCTCCGCGATCTCAAGAAGACCGGCGTCACCGCCGAGGAGCTCAAGCGCGCCAAGGACCATCTCAAGGGCAGCCTCATGCTGTCGCTGGAGTCGACCTCCAGCCGCATGAACCGCCTGGCCAAGCACGAGCTGCACCTCGGCTCGTTCCTCACCATCGACGACATGCTGGCCTCCATCGACGGGGTCAGGCACGAGGAGGTCCAGGCCCTCGTCACCGAGCTCCTCGACGAGGACCGGCTCGCCCTGACGACCCTCGGCCCCCTGGACCGCCGCAACCTCCCTGCCGAGCTGCGTAATTAGTTGAACATGGGGGCCCCGACATGGCCCCCAATTGACATGGGGGCCTCGACAGGGCCCCCAAGCCCCCAAAGCTCGTCACGCCCCGGGAAACCCGGGGCGCTCCTCGGTCTTGCGGGGGGGCATCTCGGGGACCCCCACCCCGCGGGACGAAATGCGCCTCGTATTTCCGAGCAAACCCCCGCCGCTCGTCGCGCCCCGGCGGAGCCGGGACGTCCCGGGGCCGTGGCGCCTCTCGACCGTCTGACAGTTCCGCGTGCGGGGGCGCCTTTTCCTCACGGCGGTTTTGCTTTAAGGTGAGGGCGTGATCGAGCGGTACACGCGGCCGGCGATGGGAAGCATCTGGAGCGAGGCCGCGAAGTATCAGGCGTGGCTCCGGGTGGAAGTGGCGGTGTGTGCGGCCTACGCCCGCCGTGGCCGCATCCCCGTCGATGCCATGGCCCGCATTCGCGCCACCCGGGTCGACATCGGCCGTATCCTCGACATCCAGCGTCGCGTCAAGCACGAGATGATCGCGCTGCTCAGCAGCCTGGAAGAGCAGCTCGGCGCCGACTCCCGCTACGTCCACGTCGGGCTCACCACCAGCGACGTGTGGGACACCGCCACCGCCCTGCAGCTGCGCGACGCCGCCGACCTGCTGATCACCGGGCAGGAGCGCCTGCGGGCGGCCCTGCGCGCCCTGGCCCTGCGATACCGCGACACGCTGACGATCGGCCGCACCCATGGCGTGCACGCGGAGCCCACCACGTTCGGCCTGAAGGTGGCGGTGTGGTACGTGGAGGCCGGGCGCAACCTGGAGCGGCTGCGCCGGGCCCGGGGGGCCATCGCCGTCGGCAAGCTGTCGGGTGCCGTCGGCAACTTCGCTCACGTCGACCCGGAGCTCGAGGACGAGGTGTGCCGGGAGCTCGGGCTCGGGGTCGAACCGGTGGCCACCCAGATCGTGCAGCGCGACCGCCACGCCGAGTTCTGCGCCGCCCTGGCGATTGCCGGCGCCTCGCTGGAGAAGATCGCGCTCGAGATCCGGGGGCTGCAGCGCACCGAGGTGCTGGAGGCGCAGGAGCCGTTCGGCGAGGGCCAGAAGGGGTCCAGCGCGATGCCGCACAAGCGCAACCCCGAGCTGGCCGAGCGCATCTGTGGCCTGGCCCGGCTGCTGCGCAGCAACGCCCTGGCCGCGACCGAGAACGTCGCGCTGTGGCACGAGCGGGACATCAGCCACTCCTCGGTTGAGCGCGTGATCCTGCCCGACGGGACGATCCTGCTCGACTACATGCTCGATCTCGCCGCCTTCATCGTGGAGGGGCTCGACGTCGATCCCGCCCGTATGGCCGAGAATCTCGAGGCCAGCCACGGCAACATCTACTCGCAGCGCGTGCTGCTCAAGCTCACCGAGTCCGGCCTGGCGCGCCAGGTGGCCTACGAGCTGGTGCAGCGTCACGCGATGCGGGCCTGGAAGGAGCGGCGGCCCCTGCTCGAGCTGCTGGCGGCGGATCCGGCGGTGGGCGAGCGCCTGAGCCCGGCCGAGCTCAAGGCCTGCTTCGACCCGGCCTGGTTCGTGCGCAACGTGGACGTGATCTTCCGCCGGGCGGGGCTGGTCGGCGCGTGAAGGTGCGGGTCCTGGTCCGCCTGAAGCCGGGGATCCTGGACGTGCAGGGCGCCGCGGTCCAGCGCGCCCTGGTCGGCCTCGGCTTCGGCGACGTCCGCGGCCTCCGTGTCGGAAAGCTTGTCGAGGTGGACGTGGACGCGGCCGACGCCGTGCAGGCGCGAGCCCGCGTGGACGAGATGTGCCGGCGGTTGCTGGCCAATACGATCCTCGAGGACTACACGATCGAGGCGGAGCCGGCCGAGCGCCTTGCCCCGCCCGGAGCCGTCCGGTAAGATGACGAGTGCCGCGCCGCGCACTCCGCATCGGGAGAGGAGAGAGTCGATTCCATGAGATTCGGCGTCGTCGTATTTCCGGGCACGTGGAGCGACTGTGACTTTCACTACGTGATCTCGGAAGTCGTCCGGCAGCCGGTCAAATACGTGTGGCACCGGGATCGCACCCTCGCCGATCTCGACTGCATCGTTCTCCCCGGTGGCTTCTCCTACGGAGACTACCTGCGCGCCGGCGCGGTGGCCGGCCGGTCGCCGGTGGTGGAGGCGCTGCCGGAGTTCCTCGCCGGTGGCGGCCTCGTGCTCGGATCCTGCAACGGCTTTCAGATTCTGTGCGAGGCCGGCCTGCTGCCGGGCGCGCTCATGCGCAACGAGTGCCTGCAGTACCGCTGCCAGTCCACGAGCCTCCTGGTCGAGAACGCCGAGACGCCGTTCACGCGGGCCCTGCGGCCCGGTCAGGTGCTGACGATGCCGATCTCGCACGGCGAGGGCAAGTACCACGCCGACCCCGAGACGCTGCGGGCGCTGCGTCAGGCAAACCAGGTGGTGTTCCGGTACGCGACGGCCGAGGGCAAGGTCACGCGGGCGGCGAACCCGAACGGCTCGGTGGAGAACATCGCCGGGATCGTGAACACCGAGGGGACCGTGCTGGGGCTCATGCCGCACCCGGAGCGCGCGGCCGAGTCGGCCATGGGCGGCACCGACGGGCTGCAGATTTTCCACTCGCTCCTCGGCAGCCTCGTCGAGGATGGCACGTTCCTGAAACGGTAGCTCCCTCGCGGTGAGGGGAGCCTGAGAATGGGCGTGGCGCTTGGCCCTGGGTGAGCCGAAGGTCACGCTCGAGCTCGCGCGCGGCCTGGGGTTGACGGCCGAAGAGTACGATCGCATCATCCAGCAGCTCCGGCGGGAGCCCACCTATACCGAGCTCGGCCTCTTCTCGGCGCTGTGGTCCGAGCACTGCGCCTACAAGCACTCCAAGGTCTTCCTGCGCCGCCTGCCGCAGCAGGGCCGTCACGTGTTGCAGGGCCCCGGTGAGAACGCCGGCGCCGTCGACATCGGCGACGGCTGGGCGGTCGTGTTCAAGGTCGAGAGCCACAACCACCCATCGTTCATCGAGCCGTTCCAGGGCGCGGCCACCGGCGTGGGCGGTATCCTGCGCGACATCTTCACGATGGGGGCCCGTCCCATCGCGATCCTCGACTCGCTGCGGTTCGGCGATCCCTCGGACCCCCGGGTGCGGCGGCTCGTGGAGGGCGTGGTTTCCGGCATCTCGTGGTACGGCAACTGCTTCGGCTGTCCCACCGTCGGCGGCGAGATCGCCTTCGCGCCGGAGTACGCGGGCAACCCGCTGGTGAACGTCATGTGCCTGGGCCTCGTCCGCGCGGACCGGATCTTCCGGGCCCGGGCCGAGGGCGTCGGCAACCCCGTCTTCTACGTCGGCAACAAGACCGGTCGCGACGGCATCCACGGGGCCACCATGGCGTCGGCCACCTTCGACGAGCACGCCGAGGAGCGGCGGCCCACAGTCCAGGTTGGCGATCCGTTCACCGAGAAGCTGCTCCTCGAGGCGTGCCTGGAGGCGATGGCGACGGGCGCCGTCGTCGGGATCCAGGACATGGGGGCGGCCGGCCTGGCGTGCTGCACCTCCGAGATGCCCGCGCGCAGCGGGACCGGGATGAGCGTCGAGCTGTCGGCGGTGCCCCAGCGCGAGGAGGGCATGACGCCCTACGAGCTGCTCCTCTCCGAGTCGCAGGAGCGCATGCTGCTCGTGGGCGCCCGGGGACGCGAGGACGAGCTGCGGCGGGTGTTCGCCCGCTGGGAGCTCGACGCCGTGCAGATCGGCGAGGTGACCGCTGGCGGCGAGCTCGTGATCCGGCACCGCGGCGACGAGGTCGCCCGGGTGCCAGTGGCGGTTCTGGCCGAGGGTCCCGTCTACGAGGCGCCCTACGCGCCACCGGCGTGGCTGGCCGAACGCCGGGCGCTGGACCCGCTGGCGCTCCCCGAACCCGCTGACTACGGCGTGGCCCTCGTCGAGCTGATGGGCTCGCCCACACTGGCGTGCAAGGAGTGGGCGTTTCGCCAGTACGACCAGCAGGTGGGGATCAACACGCTCGTCCTGCCCGGCTCGGACGCCAGCGTCCTGCGGGTGAAGGGCACCCGGCGAGCGATCGCGGTCGCGATCGACGGTAACGGTCGCCAGGTCCTGCTCGACCCCCGCGCGGGCGCCGCCATGGCTGTCTGCGAGGCCGCCCGCAACGTCTCCTGCGCCGGCGGCCGGCCGCTCGGCGTCACCGACTGCCTGAACTTCGGCTCGCCGGAGCGGCCGGAGATCCTGTGGCAGCTCGCCGAGGCGGTCGAGGGGATCGGCCAGGCGTGTCGCGCGCTGGAGCTGCCGGTAGTGGGCGGCAACGTTTCCCTCTACAATGAAACCCTCGGGCCAGGGGACGCGACGTCCCAGGCCATCCTGCCGACCCCGATCGTCGGCGTGGTGGGCTTGCTCGACGACGCGACGATGCTCGGCACGCAGTGGTTCAAGCGCGCCGGACATCGCGTGGCGCTGCTCGGACCCGACGCGGTGAGCCTCGGCGGCTCCGAGTATCTGTGGTGGCGACACGGTCAGGTGGGGGGCCGGCTGGCTCCGCTGGACCTCGAGGTCGAGCGGCGAGTGCAGGCGGCGGCGCGAGCGGCGATCGGCGCTGGACTGCTGACGGCGGCCCACGATTGCTCCGACGGGGGTGTGGCGGCGGCCCTGGCCGAAGCCTGTGTGACCGGCAAGGTGCCGATCGGCTGCGACGTCACGCTGCCGGCCGGCGCCCGGCTGGACGAGGTGCTGTTCGGCGAGGGCCCCTCGCGGATCGTGGTGAGCGTGGAGGCCGGGCACGCGCGGGAGTTCGAGGCGCTGATGGCCGAGTCGGCCATCCCGTGGCGCTGGCTCGGGACGACGGGTGGGGACCGGCTGCGCCTGCGAGTCGGGACGGAGCCGGTCGTGGACGTGGAGCTGGCCCAGATCGAGCACGCGTGGAGGAACGGCTTTGAACGCCACATGGCGTGACGACAGGTTCCACGACGAGTGTGGACTGTTCGGCATCTGGAACCATCCGGAGGCCGCCAACGTCACCTACCTGGGCCTCTACGCGCTGCAGCACCGGGGCCAGGAGTCGGCCGGCATCGTGGCCACCGACGGGCACAATTTCCACCTGGAGAAGGCGATGGGCTGGGTGGCCGACGTCTTCGGCCCCGAGCGCTTGCGGCGGCTGCCCGGCCACCGGGCCATTGGCCACGTCCGCTACTCGACCGCGGGCTCCTCGAACACCCGCAACGCGCAGCCGATCACCGCGACGTTCGCGCGCGGTCCGATCGCCATCGCCCACAATGGCAACCTCACCAACGCCGACGCGCTCCGCAAGGACATGGAGCGCGACGGCGCGATCTTCCAGTCGAATTCCGACACCGAGGTGATCCTGCACCTGCTGGCGCGGGCGCCGGCGGGGCCGCTCGAGGAGCAGATCCCGTGGGCGCTGGCCCGCGTCAAGGGCGCCTACTCGCTGGTCATCCTCACGCGCGACGCCCTCTACGCGGTGCGCGATCCTCACGGCTTCCGGCCGCTGACCCTCGGCCGTCTGGCCGGTTCCTGGATCGTCGCCTCGGAGACGTGCGCGCTCGACCTCATGGAGGCGCGAGCGGAGCGCGACGTCGAGCCCGGTGAACTGGTGGTGATCGACGACCACGGCCTGCGGACCTACCGGGCGGCCCCGGCCGGCGAGCGGCTGCAGTGCGTCTTCGAGTACGTCTACTTCGCGCGGCCGGACTCGGTCCTGTGGGGCCGCAATGTCCACACGGCGCGCAAGGAGCTGGGCCGGCAGCTGGCCCGCGAGCACCCCGCCGAGGCCGACATCGTCATCCCGGTGCCCGACTCGGGCACCAGCGCCGCACTCGGCTACTCCGAGGAGTCGGGTACGCCCTTCGAGCTGGGACTGATCCGCAATCACTACGTGGGTCGCACCTTCATCGAGCCCAAGCAGGGGATCCGGCACTTCGGCGTCAAGGTGAAGCTCAACCCCATGCGCGAGATGCTGGAGGGGCGCCGGGTCGTCGTCGTCGACGACTCGATCGTGCGGGGGACCACCAGCCGCAAGATCGTCAAGATGATCCGTGGCGCCGGCGCCCGCTCGGTCCACGTGCGCATCTCGTCGCCGCCCATCCAGTGGCCGTGTTACTACGGCATCGACACGCCCACCCGCAAGGAGTTGATCGGCTCCAGCCACTCGGTGCAGGAGATCTGCCGCTATCTGGCTGCCGACTCGCTCGGCTACCTCTCGCTCGACGGCATGCTGAAGGCGACCGGCTCCGACCCGGCCCACTTCTGTCACGCCTGCTTCACCGGAGCCTACCGGGTCGGCATCGAGGCCGAGCCGACGCCGCAGCTCCGCCTCTTCGACGCCTGAGCCGGCGCGTGAAGCCCTGGACGTATCGCGAGGCCGGCGTCGACATCGAGGCCGCCGACGAGGCGGTGCGACGCATCGGGCCGCTGGCCCGGGCGACGTTCAGGCCCGAGGTGCTCGGCGGTATCGGCGCCTTCGCCTCGTTCGTGCGGGTGCCGGCTGGCTACGCCGAGCCGGTGCTCGTGTCGTCCACCGACGGCGTCGGCAGCAAGCTCAAGGTCGCGTTCCTGGCCGACCGGCACGACACCGTCGGCATCGACCTGGTGGCGATGGGCGTCAACGACGTCCTCGTGCACGGCGCCGAGCCGCTCTATTTCCTGGACTACATCGGAACGGCCCGCCTCGACCCGGGCCGGGTGGAGGTGCTGGTGACGGGCGTGGCCGAGGGATGTCGCCGAGCCGGCTGCGCGCTGGTGGGGGGCGAGACGGCCGAGCTGCCCGATCTCTACGCGGCCGGCGAGTACGACCTCGCGGGCTTCGCGGTCGGGATCGTGGAGCGCGCGCGCATCATCGACGGGTCGACCGTGAAGCCCGGCGACGTCGTGCTCGGCCTGGCCTCCTCCGGCCTGCACGCCAACGGCTACAGCCTGGCGCGGCGGATCGTCTTCGACGTGCTGGCCCTCGGCATCGACGCGATGGTGCCCGGCACCGGCCGCACCGTCGCCGACGTCCTGCTCGAGCCGACGCGAATCTACGCCGGCGCGGTCCTGCCGATCCGCGAGGACGTGACCGCCATGGCCCACATCACCGGCGGCGGCCTGACCGGTAACCTGCCGCGCGTGCTGCCCGCCGGCTGCCGGGCTCTGGTCCGGCCCGCGGCCTGGGCCGAGCGGCGGCCGCCCATCTTCCGCACCCTGCAGGAGGCCGGGCAGGTCGACGACGCCGAGATGTTCCGGACGTTCAACATGGGGATCGGCTACGTCGTCGTCGTCCGGCCCGACGTGGCCGATTCGGTGGGGGCGCGGCTGACGGGGGCCGGTGAGGAGGTCTTCGTGATCGGCGAGGTGGCGGCCGGCGAGCGGGGCGTGGAGCTGCTCCGGTGACCCGCATCGTCGTCCTGGGCGGGGGCTTCGCCGGCGTCGAGACGATCCGGGGTCTCGAGCGACAGCTCGGTGGGCGCGGGGACGTCGAGCTGCTCCTGGTCAGCGATCAGAACTACCTGCTCTTCACGCCGCTGCTGCCCCAGGTCGCCTCCTCGCTGGTGGAGCCTCGCCACATCATCCAGCCGATCCGCGACATCCGGGGTAGCCGCCACTTCCGCTTCCGCCGCGACCGGGTGGAGCGCATCGATCTGGCTGCCCGCCGCGTCCACCTGGCCGAGGGCGCCGTGCCGTACGACCGCCTGGTCGTCGCCATCGGCGGCACGACCCCGAGGTTCGGGATCCCGGGTGTCGAGGCGCACGCCCTGGACTACAAGGCGCTCGAGGACGCGGTCCTCCTGCGCGACCACGTGATCGACCTCGCCGAGCACGCCGACCACGAGCCCGATCCCACCATCCGCCGGCGCATGCTGACCATCTGCGTGGTGGGCGGGGGCTACACCGGCGTGGAGCTGATCGCCGAGC
>Ga0299907_10002727_pt1 | contig 11041 bp, 10 predicted proteins | sample RVTome_16_FD_198680 | JGI IMG/M metagenome (GOLD analysis project Ga0299907, IMG submission 198680) | Soil microbial communities from uranium-contaminated site in the Upper Colorado River Basin, Wyoming, United States - RVT152D67 (version 2) ...
GGCGTTCGTGCTGGACACCGACCCGAACAAGGGCGCGCGGATCGTGAACGTGACGATCGTGACCCAGACCGACCCCGACTCCGGCGACCCCGTGCGGATCAGCGCGTCGCTCACCGGGCGCAACACCTCGTACGGCTATCCGCTGAGCGTCTGCGCCACGGTCCCCGCGCCATGAGGGGGAGGGCGATGTTCACCAGGATGCATCGAGACGAGCGGGGCGTGGCCCTGGTCACGGCCCTGATGGTGGGGATGGTCGTGCTCTCGCTTGGCCTGGTGACGATCCAGCTGTCGGCGCACAACGTCGACGCGAGCTCGCTCGATCGCAAGCGGCTCCAGGCCATCCACGCCGCCGAAGCCGGACTGGACGTGTACCTGGCGGAGCTTCCCCGGACCCCCATCGGCAGCATCCAGTGCACCCCCGGCGTGCAGACCCTCCCCCTGGAGGGTGGGGGCCAGTATCAGGTGACCGCGGTCTTCTACCCGACGTTCCCCGGCGTGGCCGGCCAGGAGATGAGCTGTCCCCTGAGCCAGGACAGCCCGCCGGGGGGCGCGGTGATCACCTCGCGCGGGACCGCCGTGGCCGTGGGGAACGTCCGGGCCGCCTCGCGGACCTTCCAGACCGAGGTCGCCCTGAAGCCCGTCATCGGGGGCTTCGCCCCGGCGATCTTCTCCGACGTCCAGTTCAACGTGAACAACAACCTCAACGTGTACGGCAACGTGGGCAACGACGCGGACATGTACACCAACGGCAACTTCGTGTGCGTGAACTCGTCGCTGGACTACGGGAGCGTGAACGTCCAGGGGAGCGCCACGCTGGGGAACTCGTGCACGGTGGCCCAGGACCTCCGGGTGAACGGGAACATCGTCATGAGCCAGAGCGCCCGGGTGGGCCACGACGCCACGTCCTCCACCGGCTCGATCTCCCTGTCGAACCAGGCGCGGATCGACAACAACGCCCGGACCGGCACGAGCTGCTCGGGATGCGTGCAGGGCAGCAGCGTGCTGGGGACGATCACCACCAACAGCCCCTCGGCGCCGCCGCCGGCGATCCAGATGCCCACGGTGAACTGGGTCCCGTCGGCGTGGACGGCGGCCGGCTACACCATCGCGAGCTTCGCCGATTGCACGGCCGCGAAGAACCACATCCAGAACGTGGTGAGCGGAAGCACCATCTCCTACGCCGTTCGGATCACCACGCCGTGCGCCCTGGTGTTCGACAGCTCGGCGACCGTGACCCTCGGGGCGAACCTGGCGATCGTCACCAACGGCTCCATCAGCACCGCCAACCACTCGCGCTTCCTGTCCAGCGACGGCACCATCAGGGAGATGCACTTCATCGTCCCCCGCGAGCTGTTCACCCCGGCCACGCCGCCGGACGCCCGCGCGACGAACTGCCCCGCCACCGCCAACAACATCAACCTGGTGAACAACACGGACTTCGTGAACGTCCAGACCTTCCTGTACACGCCCTGCACGATCAACCTGAACAACAACAACCTCGGGCACGGCGGCCAGATCTTCGGCCAGAACGTGAACATCAACAACCACTTCTCGTTCACGTACCGTCCCATGCTCATCCCCGGGGCCGGGAACATCATCGGGTTCAACACCGACATCGCGTACCTGCGCGAGATCACGAACGCGTAGCTTCAGCGGCGCCCCGGCCCGGCCGATACCTGCTTCATGGCGATCCTCCGCCGCGTCCTGCGCGGCGCCCGCGCGCGGCTCCGCCGTCCTCGGGGTGAGGGCGGGTTCACGCTGGTCGAGCTCATGGTGGCCCAGGGCATCATCCTGGTGTCCCTGCTGTCCCTCGCCTACACGGCGACGGTGGGGTTCTCCGACATCGCTCTGGCCCGGCAGCGCCAGGGCGCGAACGGGATCGCCAACCGGCTGCTCGAGCAGGTCCGCGCCCTTCCGTTCGACACCCTGAAGCGGGGGCTGGCCAACGCGGACCTCCCCGGAGGCGATCCGGCGATCGTCACGTCCGGCTGCCCCGGGGGTGGCCCGTACTGCTACCGGTCCTCGCCCTCCGCGCCGCTGGAGGAGATCCCCCACGGGAACAACGGGGCGGTGGAGCCGCTGGTGCCGCACCGGGGGAGCGCGACCGTGGGGCAGACCACGTACGGGCGCTCGGTGTACGTGACCCACTATCAGAACGACACCTCGCTGAACGCGTTCAGGGTCACCGCGGTGGTGTCGTGGGCGAACCCGGCCCGTCGCGGCGTGGATTCCACGGTGGTGGCCCAGAGCGTCATGTACTCGCCGCCCGGGTGCCGATCGACGGCGACCCACCCGTTCGCCGCCCCATGCCAGCCGTTCTTCTACGGGGCGGCGCAGAACCCGGCCGGGCAGCTCGCGATCTCGGGTGAGCTCGCCGGGCTCGACCTGGACCAGGCCACCCTGTGGACGCCGGCCCAGTCCTCGACCATGCAGGTGGAGCAGATCTCGACCGTGCAGGGCTCCACGACCACCGCCGGCACGACGCTCACGGTGGCGGGGAGCGAGTCGGCCACCGGTCGGAGCCAGGCGACCTCGGCCGCTCAGAACGACCCCGCCCGGCCGGGCATGGACTACGAGTCGGCCTCCACCAGCGAGACGAGCCAGAACCTGAGCGCGGGGGGCGAGAACAGTCTGGCGCTCTCGGTGAGCGCGGGGTCGAGCGGCAGCACGATCAGCACCACCTCGGCCAGCACCTCCCATCCGTGCGCGGGCCAGACCGACGGTCAGCCGTGCGGCCGCTCGACCGCCGCCCAGGGCGCCGCCTTCGGCGCGACGGTCGGGCTGAACACGGGCTTCCTGAGCCTGGGGAGCGCCAACCTCGTCTCGGTGGCGTCGTACACGACGACCGGCACCACCGATCGGAACCTGGACGCCTCGGGGGACGGCCGGATGACCGTCACCGCGAGCCGGTCCATCGGCGACGTGCGGATCGGCGGCCTGCCCGGGGGCCTGGGAGGGCTGCTCGTCCCCCTCGGCTGGCAGGGCCACCTGGTCCGGCTGACCGGGTACGGCGACTCGGTGACCGCGGAGACCGGGACCAACACGTCGGCGCCGGCGGTCACCGCCGGGGGGACCCTCAGCGTCTGGAACGGGCTCGGCTACACGAACGTGGCGGTGGTCCCCGGAGCCTCGGTCAACGTCCCCGTGACCTCGCTGACGGTGCAGGATCCGCTGTCGCCGGGCGGTCTGCTCCGGATCACGCTCGGGGCAACCGTGCGCACGGGGGGCACCGCCGCCCAGGCCACGTCCAAGACCTGTTCCCCCACCCCCTGCGTCAACACCCGGACGTCCGCCTCCGCCTCGGCCGCCTCGCCGATCGTCGTGGACCTCACGTTCGAGGTGAGCCTGGCCGGCAACGAGATCGCGGACCTCGACGTCCACGTGGACCTGGGGACCCTCCAGGTCACGGGCGCGTACACGGAGGCGCCCGGTGGCTGAGCGAGGACCCCGCGTGCGATCCGAGTCGGGGATGACCCTCGTGGAGCTGCTGGTCACCACCAGCCTGCTCGGCGTGGTGAGCGTCATCTTCCTGTCGATCATGGTCTCGGTGCAGTCCGGGGTGCAGATGGAGACCGACCGGAGCAACGACAACGACCAGGCGCGGCTCGCCGTGCAGCAGCTCGACCGTGAGATCCGGTCCGGCAACGTGCTGTACGACCCCGGCGCCGAGCCCGCCCCGTTCAGCCCGTACTACAGCCTTCGCGTGTACACCCAGAGCAACGCCAACATCCGAACCCCCGGCAACCGGTGCGTCCAGTGGCGGATCCTGGAGGGTGAGCTGCAGCGGCGGGACTGGGACGGCGTGAACCCCGCGGCAACGGTCTCGGGGTGGCGGGTGGTCGCGGAGAACCTGGTCAACGTCGATCTCGGGATCCCCGCGTTCGTCCTGGACTCGGACCCCCTCAAGGGAAGCCGGATCGTGAACGTGACGATCGTGACCCAGACCGACCCGGACTCGGGCAACCCCGTGCGGATCACCGCCTCGCTCACCGGACGCAACACCTCCTACGGCTACCCCGTGAACGTGTGCGGGACCATCCCGGCGGCGTAGATGGGCGGGGCGATCCTGGGACGGCTGCATCGGGACGAGCGGGGCGTGGCCCTGGTCACGGCGATGCTCGTGGGGATGGTCGTGCTGTCCCTGGGCCTGATCACGATCCAGCTGTCCGCCCACAACGTCGACGCGAGCTCGGGCGATCGCAAGCGGGTGCAGGCGATCCACGCGGCGGAGGCCGGCCTGGACTCCTACCTCGCCATGCTCACCCGAACCCCGACGGCCGGCATCCAGTGCTCGCCGGCCGCGTCGAGCCTGCCGATCGAGCCCGGCGCCCGGTTCCAGATCACCGCCGCCTTCTACCCGACCTATCCGGGGATCCCCGGCCAGGAGCTCGCGTGTCCGCTGAACCCCAGCGCTCCGCCGGCGGGGGCGGTGGTCACGTCCCGGGGGACCGCGGGGGGCGCGACGGGCTCGCGGGAGGTCTCCAGGACCATGCAGACCCAGGTCCGGCTGAGCCCCCGCTTCGGTGGGTACGGGTTCGCGATCTTCTCCGACACCGGGCTCGACGTGCAGAACAACCTGACGATCAACGGCAACTCGGGCAACGACGGGGACATCTACACGAACGGGAACTTCGCGTGTTCCAACGGCACCACCGACTACGGGACCGTCGTCGCGCACGGCACGGCCACGGTGTCGAACACGTGCAACATCCTGCAGGACCTGCGGGCGAGCGGGTCCATCTCGATGTCGGGCTCCGGGCACGTCGGCCACGACGCGATCTCGTCCACGGGCTCGATCACCATGGCGAACTCCTCGCGGATCGACAACAGCGCCCGGGCCGCCACGACGTGCGGGGGGTGCACGGGGCGGGTCCTGGGCACGATCACCACGGGCTCGCCCTCGCCGGTCCCCACCCTGGTCCCGATGCCCCAGATCGACTACGACCAGAGCGCGTGGCAGGCGGCCGGGTACACCATCCATCCGGATTCGAGCTGCACGTCCGCGCGGACGTTCATCCAGGGGCTGAACGGATCGACGACCCGGTACGTGGAGCGGATCAGTCCCGGCTGCTCGCTGTCGCTCGCCAACAACACCACGATCTCGCTGGGCGCCGATCTGGCGATCATCAGCGACGGCGCGATCTCGACGAGCAACCTCACCACCATCAGATCCTCGGACGGGCAACCCAAGGACCTCTACCTGATCGTCCCGTGGAGCTCCGTGACGAGCTGCACCGGTTCCCAGGACATCTTTTTCTCGAACAACACCGACTTCGTGAACGTCCGGGTGTTCGTGTACACCCCGTGCACGGCCACGATGAACAACAACAACCTCGGGCTGGGGGGACAGATCATCGGGGGCTCGGTGGCCCTGACGAACCAATTCGCGTTCACGTACCGTCCGATGCTCGTGCCGGGGGGCGGCTCGATCACGGGCTATACGCCCGACATCGCATACCTGCGCGAGATCACCAACGCCTAGGGTCCGGGTACGCTTCGCGCCGTGGCCGTCGCGATCGCCGTCCTGTTCGGGCTGACGTTCGGCAGCTTCCTCACGGTCGTCGTCCACCGCACGCCGCGCCGTGAGGCCATCGGGCGGGGGAGGAGCCGCTGCCCGTCGTGCGGGGCCACGCTCACCTGGCGGGACAACATCCCGCTGGTCTCCTATCTGGTGCTCCGGGGACGGTGCCGGCACTGCGGGGCCCGGATCTCCGTCCGGTACCCCCTGATCGAACTGGGAACGGCGGCCCTGTTCGTGGCGGCGGTCGTCCGGTACCAGGATGACGCCGTCGCGGCGGTGATCGCCCCGTTCCTCGGGCTGCTCCTGGCCCTGGGACTGGTGGACGTGGAGCACCGGATCATCCCGAACGCGGTGGTCTACCCGGCCATCCCGCTGTTCGCGGCGGCCGTGGTGGCCCTGGACCTGGCGGGCCGGGCGGCGAGCGCCGTCGACGCCGGGATCGGGTTCCTGGCGTTCGGGGGCGGGCTCTTCCTGATCGCCCTCATCCGTCCCGGAGGGATGGGGATGGGCGACGTGAAGCTCGCCGGCCTGATCGGCCTGGTGCTGGGCAGCCAGGGGATCGCCGTGGTGGGGGTCGCCGCCGCGCTGGGGATCCTCGCGGGCGGCGTCGGGGGGGCGGTGGCCCTGGCCGCCGGCCGGTCCGGGAAGTCCGCCATGCCGTTCGGCCCGTTCCTGGCCGCCGGCGCCATCGTCGCCGCCCTGTGGGGCCGGCAGATCGCCGACGCCTACCTCTCGCTCCTGACCTAGCCGCGACCCCTCGGCAGGACCCGGCGCGCGGCCGCCGAACGCCCCGAAATTACAGTTCTGTCATTGAACGCACGGGCGAAAAAGTGTCTCCCGTGATGTTTGACTACGACCGTTGGCATCGTTAGCCTCGGGGTCAGCGGGGCTCCTGTGAGTCTTGTTGAAGCTGTTAAACTTGTTGAAGTTGTGAAAGCCGCAGGTCAGGCGGCCGAAAAAGGGGTAGCGCATGGCACCGAAGGGCCGAAGCTTCGTGGGGGACCGCCTCCTCACGGTGGGTGAGGTGGCGGGGAGCATGCGCGTCTCGAACATGACCGTGTACCGCCTGATCAAGAGCGGCCAGCTCGCGGCGATCCGCGTCGGGAAGAACTACCGGATCCGCGAGTCCGACGTCGACCGGTACCTCTCGGACCGGTCGGTCCGCGTCGAGGAGCTTCCCTAGTGGCCCGTTCGCGGATCGGCGTCGACGTCGGCTCCACGGCCGTTCGGGCGGCGGAGCTCTCCGTGGGCTCCGAGCCTCCCACGCTGGTGCGCGCCGCGCAGGTCCGCCTGGCGCCCGGCGTGGTTGAGAACGGCGAGGTTCGCCAGCCGGAGCTGCTCGCGGAGGCCATGCGGGAGCTCTGGCAGCGGGGAGGGTTCAAGGCCAGGCAGGTCGTCGTGGGCGTCGGGAACCAGCGGGTGATCGTGCGCGAGGTCACCCTGCCATCGCTGCCCGAGAAGGAGATGCGGGCCTCGCTGCCGTTCCAGGTGCAGGAGTTCATCCCGCTCCCGGTGGACGAGGCGATCCTGGACTACGACGTCATCGAGGAGTTCACCGAGGACGGCCGCAAGCTGGTCAGGCTCCTCCTGGTCGCCGCGCAGAAGGACATGGTCAGCACGCTGGTCGGCGCCGCCTCCGCGGCCAAGCTCGACACCATCGGGGTCGACCTGGTGCCGTTCGCGATCGTGCGCTCGATCGGCTCGACGGCCACCATCGGCCTCGACCCCGAGGTGGGCGGTGAGGCGGTCGTCGACATCGGGGCCGACGTGACGAACATCTGCGTCCACGAGAACGGGACGCCGCGGTTCGTGCGCATCCTTCCTTCCGGCGGCCGGGACGTGACCCAGGCCATCGGACGAGCCCTGGGCATGGACGACGAGGCCGCCGAGAACGCGAAGCGCGGCCAGGCCGAGGGGGAAGGTCCGGCCCCGGACGAGGTCGACCGCGTGGCGTTCAGCCGCGCCGGCACGTTCGTCGACGAGGTGCGCTCCTCGCTCGACTTCTACCTTGCCCAGACCCCGGGCGCCCGGATCACCCGCGTCGTGGTGAGCGGGGGAGGATCAAAGCTGGCCGGGCTCGTCGAGCTGCTGCGCGAGCGCCTCTCCACGAATGTCGACCGAGGGCGGCCGTTCGACCGGGTGAGCGCCCGGTTGAACCTGCCCGAAGCTGAGCTCAGCGAGGCGGAGCCGGTGCTGGCCGTCGCCGTCGGGCTCGCGCTCCCCCCGGAGGACTGATGACGAAGATCAACCTTCTCCCCCCGGAGCTCATCGAGCGCCAGAGGGCCCGGCGCCAGACCACGATCGTCGCCGTCGTCGGGTTCGTGGTCATCCTGCTCCTGGGCGGCTTCTACGTCCTGCAGCAGCTGAAGCTCTCCGACCTCGACGAAAAGCTGGCCCAGCAGCGGGCCACCAACGAGGACCTGGCCGCCCAGGTCAACGACCTCAAGCGCTTCGACGAGCTCATCGCCCAGATCCGGGACCGTGAGGAGCTGCTGGTGACCCTGCTCGAGAACGAGGTCCGGTGGTCCGGGGTTCTCCGCGACCTCTCGCTGGTGATCCCCAGCACCGCGTGGCTCGAGAGCCTCGAAGCGGCGGTGCGGGACCCGCTGGTGACCAACGTGGACACGGGCGTGATCGGGGCCGCCGACCCGGGCATCGTCGGGGCCATCACGTTCACGGGGAAGGCCGACCGGCACCCGACGGTCGCGGAATGGCTCACGGCGCTCGAAAAGATCCGAGGGTTCTTGAACCCGTGGATCTCGGAGTCGATCCTCGAGCTGGTCGGTGACATCCAGGTCGTGCAGTTCACCTCCTCGGTGGACCTGACCGGTGACGTGACCGTCGAGGGGAGGGATGCGCCGTGAACCGCCGGGCCCCGTTGTTCGCCGCCATCGGCATGGTCCTGTTGGTGATCGTGGTCGTGTTCGTGGCGATCCTGCCCAAGATGGAACAGGTCACCCAGCGCGAGGACGAGCTGGCGGCCGCCGAGCAGGAGGAGCAGTTCCTGCTCGCCGAGCTGCAGCGGCTCCAGGACGTGCGGGCGCAGCTTCCCGAGGTCCGCCGCCGGCTGGCCAAGTTCAACCAGAAGGTCCCGGGCACGGCCGACCTGCCCGGCCTGATCCGGCTGCTCCAGAACGCGGCCGACGCCTCGAACCTCACGTTCTTCTCGATCGCGCCCGGCGATCCCACCCCGGTGGGTGCGGCCGCGCCGGTGCTTCCGACGGCGCCCCCCTCACCGGATGCGACCGCGGCGCCCCCGCCCGTCGTCCCCGTGGCGCCGGTCGGCAACGCGTCGGTGATCCCCTCCGAGGTCGTGATCGTCGGCTTCTTCTTCGACGTCGACCAGTTCCTGTTCCGCCTCGAGAACCTGCCGCGGTCGGCGAAGGTGATCTCGATCTCCATCGTGGCGGGACCCAACTCCCAAGCCGTTCCCGGTGAGCTCCAGGCCACCCTGCTCGTCCAGGTGTTCACCACGGATCCGAACGCCGGACCGGGGTCCGCCGCCGAGCTCCCGCCCGACGAGCCGGGAGCCAGCCCGTCGCCGGGGGCCACCGTATCCCCGGCCGCGAGCCCGTCCCCGACCACCACCGGAGGCTGATCGATGAGTCAGCGTGAGCGGACGATGCTGATGGTTCTCGGAGGCGTGGCGTTGCTCGGCGCGTTGTGGTTCCTGTTCCTGCGCGGCGGCGACGAGCCGCCGCCCGAGGACCCCGGTGCGCTGCCGCCGATCGTCGTCCCCACCGCGTCCCCGACCGTGGTCGGGCCGCCCAGGCTGCCGCCGCTGGCGATCTTCGGCGGCCGCGATCCCTTCTTCCCGCTGGTCCGCGTGATCACCGATACCGGGACCGGGACCGAGACCGCGCCGCCCACGACCTCCGCTCCGACGGGGTCTCCCGGTCCAACCGTCTCGCCCGCGCCGCCGCCCACCGGGGGCGACGGGATCGGGGGCCACGACGTCCGGGTCCTCGACATCTTCATTCGCGACGGGGAGGAGCTCGTCCAGGTCGAGGTGGACGGCGACGTCTTCACGGTCGGCGAGGGGGACTCGTTCGCCGGCAACTTCAAGGTCGTCTCGATCGACGGGCAGTGCGCGACGTTCCTGTTCGGCGACGAGCAGTTCACGAGGTGCGAACCCGGCGTCAACAAGTAACCCCACGGCGACACCCAGACGTCCGGCGGCCACACCGGGGGGAGCGGCCGCCGGCCCAGAGACGGCTCGAGCGATCGGGCCGTCTCTGTTTATGCGACTTTTGTCGCGCGAATGAATCGCGCGACGTCGCGAGCGCTCGGCTGGCGACTGTCCGGTCGCCAGAGGCGTTGGTGTTGGGGAGGAGACCCTCCCCAACCCCCACCCGTCGGGCCCGCGTTCGCTCATACCGGACGGCAGAACCCGTCGGGCCCGCGTCCGCTCATACCCCGAAGGAGTCGGCGCTGGCCTTCCACCGTTGCCGGTTCCCCGTCGCGCCAGCAACGAAGAAAGCCCCGCCGGTTGCCCTTGGCGGGGCGTTCTTCGTCGAGCCGTTCTTGTCGCACTTTGGGGTCAGACGGTGATGGTCATCTTCTTGAAGGCGCAGGTGGCGCCCACGCAGGCTCGTGCCCAGACGTCGACGGGGCCCTTGAGGCCGGCGGGCTTGATCGCGCCGGAGAAGGCTCCGGCCGGGGTCAGCTTGGTGGCGGTGCCGAACTTCACCTTGGAGACCGGGGTGCCCCGCTTGGCGATGCCCAGGTACACCGTCCTGCCGAGCAGGTAGGGCTTGAACTTGCTCCACACGGCGTCGTCGCACGTGAAGGCGTTGGAGACCCCGGCCGAGTGACACGAGGAGATCTCCGCCGCGGAAAACAGGAACGGCGAGATGGTGGCGCCGGGGACGGCCTCGGGCATGAACGGCTGCCCCAGCGGGACGATGATCCGTACGACGTCGTTCTCGGTGTCGAACGCCCCCTCGAGCCAGGCGAGATGCTCGCACGTCGACAGCGCCACTACCGCCTCGATCACGCCGCAGTTCCCGCGGACCTGGAAGGCGTTGCCGATATGGGTGAGGTGCCCCGGCGGGTCGTCCGGCAGGTTCGTGGTCACGATGTTCGTGAACTTGGCCTGGAGCACGTAGTCGGCCGTCTTGGCCCCGTTCTTCAGGCGGATCGCCCAGATGTACCGGTTGATCTCGGGGAGGCCGCCCGTGGGCGGGGGCAGCCCGGGGGGGCCGATCTTCCACTCGAACACCACGGATCCGGTCTTGGGGTCGGGGGTGTACACGTTGGCGCCGATCATCTCCACGCCGAGCGGCGAGATGCCGGTACCGGCCGCGTCCGGGGGGGCACCGGGGGGGCCGTCGCCGGGGTCGTCGGTGGAGACCAGGTTCGGCTTCTCGCCGACGAACGTCGCCTTTCCGGAGACGCTGACCACCGCACCGGACTTCTTCGCGGTGAGCTTGGTCACCCCGGTGGCGGCGGAGACCGGCGAGGGCAGGAACGCCACCGTCGCCAGCGCGAGCAGGGTGAGAAGCGCGATCGTTCTGCGGG
>Ga0299907_10002728_pt1 | contig 11040 bp, 12 predicted proteins | sample RVTome_16_FD_198680 | JGI IMG/M metagenome (GOLD analysis project Ga0299907, IMG submission 198680) | Soil microbial communities from uranium-contaminated site in the Upper Colorado River Basin, Wyoming, United States - RVT152D67 (version 2) ...
ATTGCCGGGAATGACCGACACCAGCTCGACGACTTGGCGGCTCCGACGGCTCAGTGTCGACATCTGAAAGCCGACAGCGTCGGCCACGGAGAGCGGAATCTCATCTCCGGGATGACGGACGATCTCACTCACGAAGAAGGGGTTGCCTCGGGTGAGCCGCATGATCTCGTCGACATCGAGCCCCGGACCGACCAGGTCGGCGACGCCCTCTCGACTGAGGGGACCGAGTTGGATCCTCTCGAGCGAACCCGGCGGGATTGCGCCCACCACACGACGGAGGGGATGCTCGATGGCGAAGTGATCGTCGCGGAACGTGACGATGAGTAGACCGTGAGACTTCGATGCCCGTCGGCCAAGCACTCGAATGAGGGCCAGGGTTGCCTCGTCCGCCCATTGTGCGTCTTCGACGACGACAACGGTTGGACGCAGGGTGCGAGACATGCGGTCCAGGACGGTGCGAAGTGTCCTGACACGGTCACCTGCGCTGATGACCGAGTGCAGCTCAGCGTCAGAGGCCGCCATATCCCATAGCGGCGCAAATGGAACAGCGGTGACTATGTCCTCACATGCTCCCCATAGGAGGTGGGCGCGGTTGCCGATGTCATCCAGAAACCTTTGAACCAGGGCTGTCTTGCCCACACCGGACTCACCACGAACCAACACGACCGAGCCGTTGCCCTGCTGCGCCGCAACGAGCAGTTCGGTCAGACGTCCGAGCTCGTCGTCGCGTTCGACCAGCTGCATCGAACGACACTAATTGGTTCTATGAATCATGATCACAAGGCGCTCGATGCGGTCGATGCGGGCATCGGGCACGGGAACTTCGACCAGCGGGGGAAGGCCAAATCGGGAGCGGTTGGCGACTATCAAGTAGCTTGATAACATCGTCCTCCTCGGAAGGAGGTAGCTACGAGACTGACGAGCAAAGTGGCGGTCGTCACCGGTGCCGGTCGTGGGTTGGGCTTCGCCTATGCCCGGGCTCTGGCCGCTGCCGAGGCGTCAGTTGTGATGAACGACGTCGACGGGGACTCTGTGCACGACGCGGCCAAGGCAATTGAATCCGACGGTGGTGTGGTCGCCGTGCACGTCGGCCCGGTTGGGACCGGTGAGACTGCGGACGCCCTGGTCGAGACGGCACTCGACAACTTCGGACGGCTCGACGCGATGATCACCAACGCGGGCGTGATCAGGGACAGAGTTCTCTGGAAGATGACAGACGACGACTTCGATCAGGTGGTGAGTGTCCACCTACGAGGAACTTTCGCCTGTGCCCGAAGTGCTGCCATCCACTTTCGGGACGCCGGTCATGGCGGCCGATTGATTCTCGTCGGGTCCCCAGCCGGACAACACGGCAATTTCGGGCAGGCGAACTATGCGGCTTGCAAGGCGGGCATCACCGCCATGACTCGCACCTGGGCGATGGAGCTGGCACGGTCAGATGTGACAGTCAACTGCATCATCCCCACCGCTGCCACCGAGATGACCAAGACCATCCCGATATTCGCACCGCACATAGAGGCGTGGGAGAAGGATGGGACCCCTCTTCCGGAATGGTTGCGTCGAGACCAGGCGCTGGGCTCTGTCGATGACGTCGCCCCTCTCGTCGTGTTCCTCGCCTCCGATGAGAGCTCGGAGATCACCGGCCAGACCATCGGTTTGGGTGGCGACCGCCTGGCACTGTGGAGTTATCCCCACGAGATCGCGACTGTCTTCCGCGACGGTGGCTGGGATGCAGCCGGCGTCGCCTCCGAGTTCGCCCACCATCTGGGGGCCATGAGCCAGCCGTACGGCATCGCGATGCCGGAGCCGAAGGCATGAGCGTCGTTGTTCGAAGCCCCGAAGATCTCCATGCTCTGGTCGGCCAGGAGATCGGCTCCTCGTCGTGGGTCGATGTGACGCAGGACCAGATCGACGGTTTTGCCGACGTGACCGGGGATCACCAATGGATCCACACCGACCCTGAACGGGCGGCATCGGGTCCGTTTGGAACGACCATCGCCCATGGCTACCTGACGCTTGCGTTGCTGGTCCCTCTCCTCGAAGAGGTGCTCGTAATCGAGAATCGGACCTCATCGATCAACTACGGTCTCGACAAAGTCAGGTTCCCTGCTCCGGTGCCATCAGGCTCGCGCCTGCGGCTGACAGCGACCCTTGCCGAGGCAACGAATGTGGATTCGGGAGTGCAAGTGAAGGTGGATTGCGTTGTTCAAATCGACGGGCAAGAACGCCCAGCGTGCGTGGCCAGGGCAGTGCTTCGGCACCAGTTCGCGCTGTGAACGATCGAGCCCAGGACACGACGGCGGCAGACACCGGTCCCGATGGAGGCAAGCTCGAAGGACCTCGTTTCAGCTATGCCGTCGGGGCACTTGACCGCAGCCTTCGCCGCAATCTCGTGACGATTCTCCGCCCTTTCGGACTGACCGTGGCCGAATACACGGCACTGAGTCTGATCCGTCGTCGTGGCGGGTACTCCAATGCGCAGCTGGCCCGTCGCTCATTCGTGTCCCCCCAGGCGATGCATGAGATGATCAGCTCGCTCGAGAAGCGGGGCCTGTTGGAGAGGGCTCCCTCGGAGTCGCACCGATCGATGCGTCACACTCATCTCACCAGAACAGGCCGCGACCTGCTCGATCGGTGCAACGTGGCGGTGGACGAGATGGAGCAGGCGATGCTCGAGGGGGTTCCCGCGGAGAGACGCGCCGAGATCATCACTCTTCTTCTCCAGTCGGCTCGCAATCTGCGGGACGTTGCGGCTTCCGATTAGCCGAGCCCAAGAATCCGCTTCGCGTTCTCCTTGAGAATCGCCGACCTCACCTCGGCATCCAACTCCAGGTTGGCGAAGTCGTCGAGCCAGCGGTCCGGCGCGATCAGCGGATAGTCCGAGCCGAAGAGTGTTTGGCTCCTCAGATTTCTGTTCATGGCGGTCACCAAGGTTTGGGGAAAGCGCTTGGGGGTCCATCCGGATAGATCGATAGAAACCTGCGGCTTGTGCATCGCAATCGACAGTGCTTCGTCCTGCCAGGGAAACGATGGGTGAGCCATCACTATCGACATCTGCGGGAAATCGACGGCGACATCATCGATGTCCATCGGATTGCCGTACTTGAGACGAATCCCCCCACCGCCGGGAAGCCCGGCGCCGATGCCACTGTGCCCGGTGTGGAACAGGGCTACGACGCCTGAATCCTCGATCAGTTGGTACAGGGGGTAGGCGAGCCGATCGTTGGCATGAAACATCTGAATGTTGGGGTGGAACTTGAACCCACGTACCGCGCCGGCGCTCAACAGCTCCTTGGCCTCGGCAACGCCCTCCTTGCCGCGGCGGGGATCGATGCTGGCGAACGGGATGAGCACATCCGAATGCTCGCGTGCCTTGTCCACGACGAACGAGTTGGGGATGCGTGGCTGGCCCGTGGTCAGTGATGAGTCGACTGCGAAGACAACAGCGAGGAGATTGCGATCGCGGTAGTAGGCCGCGATGTCGTCGGCAGTGGGTATCGCCGGGTCTCCTTTGAAGTAGCGGCTCGCGGCCCCGCGAAGCTCCGGGCTGAGGTGGTCCTCCCCAGTGGGCCCTAGCTCGATGTGGACGTGGAAGTCGATGGCAACCACATCTTCAAATGATTCGATTTCCAAGGTCACACTATCAAGCTACCTGATATATTCGCTCACCATCAGCTACCGCGGAGATTGGTGCACATGAAAGGCCTCATGCAGGACGTGCCGCTGTCGATCTCGATGATCCTGCAACGAGCGGCCACCCTGGGTCATTCCATGAAGGTGGTGTCGGCCACTCCGGAAGGAGTCGATCGCCGAACCTGGGTCGAGATCACCAATCGGGCGCTCCAGCTCGCGAGTGCGCTCGACACGCTAGGTGTCCCTCGCGGTGCGTCGGTCGGGAGTTTCGCCTGGAACAGTCACCGCCACCTCGAGCTCTATCTGGGAGTCCCCTGCTCCGGTCGTGTCCTCCACACGATCAACGTCCGGATGCACCATGACGCAGTCCTCTATGTGGTCGGTCACGCCGAGGACAGGGTGATCTTCGTCGACGCCTCTTTGACGCCATTGCTCGCACCTCTGCGCGATCGTCTCGGCGTGGAGACCTTCGTGATCATGGAGGACGGTGGCGATGTGGATCCCGCATTCGCTTCCGATCCCGGCTACGAGGACCTCATTGGGAGCGAGAGCCCCGTTGAGCCCGCACCCATCGATGAGCGTGATGCCGCTTCCATCTGCTTCACGAGCGGAACGACGGGCCGTCCCAAGGCAGTTGTCTACTCGCACCGGTCGGTGGTCCTCCATTCGATGGGAGAGCTCATGGTGGACGGACATGCCGTGCGACGTGGCGATGTGATCTTGCCTTTGACTCCGATGTTTCACGTCAATTGCTGGGGCTTGCCCTATACAGCCGGGTTGGCTCCGGCGTCTTTGGTGTTCGCCGGCGCAGATACCAGCCCGTCGGCAGCGGCCTCATTGATTCAATCCGAGCGACCCAATGTCCTGGCAGGGATCCCCACCTTCTGGGTGCAGATGGATTCCGTGTTCGGTTCCGATGACTACGACCTGTCCTCGGTGGAGCGGATTCTCTGTGGCGGCGCCGAGGCTGCCCCCGCCCTCATCGAGCGCTACACCAGTAGGGGCATCGACTTCTTCCACGGCTGGGGCATGACCGAGATGTCGCCGAGCGGCACCGGGAATTGGATCAGGGCGCATTCCGAGGACGTCGAGCACGGCGCCAAGCAGGGGGTGCCCGCGCCCACCGTGGAGATGCGAATCGTGTCCGACGATGGCTCTGTCCTGGCCTGGGACGGTGAGTCCGCCGGGGAGATCCAGGTGAGAGGTCCCTGGATTGCCGCCGCCTATCTCAACCCGGCGAACGGAGCCAATGAGGAGCGTTTTGTCGACGGGTGGCTTCGAACCGGAGACGTAGGTCGGGTCGCCCCGGACGGGACGCTCGAGATCGTCGACCGGACAAAGGACCTGATCAAGTCGGGAGGTGAGTGGATCAGCTCGGTCGAATTGGAGCGACATCTCGCCGCGCACCCTGCGGTGAACGAGGCCGCCGTGGTCGCGGTGCCCAACGAGCGTTGGGGCGAGCGGCCGGTGGCTCTGGTGGTGCTCAGAAAGGGCACCGATCCGAGTCCGGGCGACATCGTCGAGTTTCTCTCGACCAAGGTGGCGTCATGGCAGATCCCCGACCAAATCGAATTCGTCGTGGATCTTCCCAAGACAGGCGTGGGGAAGATCGACAAGCGTCGTCTCCGCGACGAGGTGGTGCCTGGTCTCCTCGAGGGGATGAGCTCGGAGCGGCCGGAGTGAGCCTCATCACCCGTGTCGCCTCGTGCAACCGATCCGGGTTGATGGAATGCTCGAGCTCGTAGACGTAGACAAGACCTTCGGCGGCCTGCGCGCTCTCGACGGGCTGTCCTTCACCGTCAAACCAGGCGAGATCCTGGGGATGATCGGTCCCAATGGGTCGGGCAAGTCGACCGCTTTCAACGTGATCACAGGCACGCTCCGCTGCGACTCCGGGGCGGTGGTCTTCGAGGACGAGGAGATCACCGGTCTGCGACCTCACAGCATCTCGCACAAAGGCATCGCAAGGACTTTCCAGGTGGTCAAGCCCTTTCCCCAACTCAGTGGATTGGAGAACGTCTTGGTCGGCGGGCTCTTCGGAGGTCCCGGCTCCAGTCGGAGCGATGAGGCCAACGTATGGGCTAGAGAGGTCTTGGATCGCGTCGGTCTCGCTGACAAGGCGGAGGCCAAGGCCGGTTCGTTCACCATCGTGGAGCGCAAGTGGCTCGAAGTGGCACGAGCGCTGGCCACTCGACCGAGACTGCTCCTCCTCGATGAGTTCATGGCCGGGCTCAGCCCGCAGGAGATCCCCAACGCGGTCGAGCTGGTCCGATCGATCCGGGAGTCGGGCGTCACCATCATCTTGGTGGAGCATGTGGTCAAGGCGATCACCGGTGCCTGCGACCGCGTGATAGTCCTCGACGCAGGCAGGAAGCTGGCCGAGGGGCCTGTCTCCGACATCGTCAACGACCCTCGTGTGATCGAAGCCTATTTGGGGAGCCGACATGTTGAGGGTTGACGGGCTAGAGGTGGCGTACGGCGATCTTCAAGTCGTCTGGGGTGTCTCTTTCGAAGTTCCCGAGGAGTCGATCGTGACGATCCTCGGGCCAAACGGAGCCGGCAAGACCACGACCCTCCTCGCCCTAATGGGTCTCCTCCCGGTCGTGGCCGGCTCCGTGACATTCGACGGATCCTCCCTCATCGATGTTCCGACTCATCAGATCGTGGAGCACGGCCTGGTGATGATTCCGGAGGAGAGAGCGACGTTCTCGGCTATGTCCGTTGAGGAGAACCTGGAGCTTGGCGCCTACACGCCACGCGCCCGGCAGTCCCGGGAAGAGACGCTGGCTGAGGTTCTCGAGCTCTTTCCACGACTCGGCGAGCGTATGCGGCAGCGGGCAGGGACTCTGAGTGGCGGAGAACGTCAAATGCTGGCCATTGGTAAGGCGCTGATGGCCAAGCCTCTATTGCTCATCCTCGACGAACCCTCGTTGGGTCTCGCCCCGATAATCGTTGAGCACACTTTTGAGGCGATTGAGCAGATTCGGGGCCGAGGCGTGTCGGTGCTGATGGTGGAACAGCACGTCGAGATGGCGCTTCAGATCGCCGACCACGCCTACGTGTTGGAGATGGGCTCGATCGTCGCCGAGGGCTCGAGCTCAGAAATGTCAGACAACCCTCGCGTCCAGGAGGCGTACCTGAGCCTATGACCCAGTTGGTCCTGCAGAGTGTGGTGTCCGGCCTCCTGGTGGGGGGCATGTATGGCCTGGTCGCCCTCGGCCTCGCCCTCGCCTTTGGGGTCCTCAAGGTGTTGAACGTGGCCCACGGCGAGCTGCTCATGGTTGGTGGGTATGCCGCCTTCTTTGCGTTCACGGTCTGGGGATTGGATCCGTTCGTCTCTTTGCCGCTGGTCTTCATCGTCATGTTCGGTTTCGGCACGGTCCTCTATCTGATCGTCTTCAGATATGTCACTCGAACCGAGATTCACACCCGGATCAAGAACTCGCTACTCATCTCTTTTGGCCTGGTCCTCGTGCTCCAGGCCCTGGCCGTCCGCTTCTTCACCGCCGACGAGCGCACCATCTCCACCGCGTACTCCTCAGAGGCGATCACCATCGGCCTGGTCCGCGTCCCGGTGGTGCGTCTGGCCGGCTTGATCGTGGCCGTGGTGGCAGCCGTGCTGCTCGAGTGGCTGCTCAACCGCACCAGATTCGGGCGCGCTGTGCGCGCAACCTCTGAAGACTGGACCCGGGCTGCCCTGACCGGCATCGACGTGAACCGGGTGTATCTCATCGCGTTCGCTCTGTCCGCAGCCCTCGCCGGTGTGGCCGGGTCGCTGATCAGCCTCGGGTACAGCGTCAGTCCCAACATCGGCCTGGGCTGGACTCTCAAGGCCTTGATCGTGGTGGTGCTCGCCGGCCTGGGGAGCATGCGTGGGATCATCGTGGCCGGGCTCTTCCTCGGGCTCACCGAAAGCCTGGCTGCCGTGTGGCTTGGCGGCGAGTACCGGGAGGTGGCGGCGCTCGTGCTGTTCCTCGTCGTGCTCAGCTTCCGCCCCCAGGGGCTGTTCGGGAGGGCCTATGCGTAGTCGCACCCAAGCCGTGCTCTGGCTGGCGGGCCTCGCCGGTGTTGTCGCTATTGGCGTCGTTTCGGGCACTCAACACGTGCTGACTCTTTCGATCCAGACCATGACCCTGGCAGCGCTCGCTCTGAGCTGGAACATTCTGGGCGGCTACGCCGGCCAGATCAGCCTCGGCCACGCCGCCTTCTTCGGACTCGGCGCGCTGATCACCCGTGAGCTCTGGCTGGGCGGTAGCTCCCTGGTGCTCGCCGTCGCCGCCGCGGTCGCCGTGACCGCTGCTGTCGCCGCCATCGTCGGTATCCCGATGTTGAGGTTCCGCGACATCTATTTCGCCATCGGCACTCTGGCTTTGGGCGTCGCCGTCTTCATCACCTCCGGAAACCTCTGGCCCGGCATCACCTCACTGCCCGCCGATGACCTTCGCGACTACGACTTCACCAGTCGATTCTTCATGACTCTTGGCGTGCTCCTGGTCGCCATTTTGGTGTCGGTCTGGCTGAAGCACAGCAAGCTAGGTCTGGGGATGACTGCCGTCCGCGACGACGAAGAAGCCGCCGAGGCGACCGGTGTGAATGCCTTCGCCCACAAGATGATTGCCTTCGTCATCAGCGCCTCGCTCGCAGCCCTTGCAGGGTCTGCCTTCGCATACTTCAGCGCCAGTTACTTCCCCAACTTCGCATTCAGTGTCGTCTGGACCTTCGAGGCGATTCTGGTTGTCTTCATCGGGGGAGTCGGAACCATCGTCGGCCCCATCCTCGGTTCGATTTTCTTCGTCGTCGGTAGGGACGCACTTCCCAGCGGCATCGACGAGTTTCAGGTAGCGCTGTTCGGGGTGCTCTTCATCGTCGTTGTCCTCCTGTTCCCCGGTGGTCTCACCGAAGGAGCGCAAAAACTCTTGGGAGGGGCTCCGAATCGGAGCCAATCCCCAGCAGATAAGCCCACGACAAGAGGAGGAAAGGAACTGGTATGAGAACACGACTACTCGTCGTACTGTCCGTTTTGGCACTGGTCTTCGCCGCATGCGGCGACGGCGAAGGAGGCGACACCACTCAGCCACAGGACGGTGAAACCACGACGACCGCAGAGACCACGACCACTGCGGACGAGACAACGACGACCGGCCAGGCGATGGAGGCCCCCGAGTCGATCAATATTGGAGCCGTGGTCCCGCTCACCGGAGCATTCGGCGGCGGTGGAGCTCAAATCGAACGGGGCTATGTCTATGCGGTGGACGCGATCAACGAGGCCGGGGGTGTCTTCGTCGAAGAATTCGGCGTTGCCATACCTCTCGAGCTAGATGTCCGCGACGATGCGTCTGACCCCAATCAGACCACCAGCATCATGGACGAGCTCGCCGGCGAGGACATCGTGGCCTACCTGGGTGGTTTCGCCACTCCTGTCCATGCCGCCGGCTCGGCGACCGCGGAGAGAAATGGAATCCCATATCTGGGTGCCGCCACGTCGACACAGGCACTTCACGAACAGGGGTACCAGTACTTCTTCTCCCCGTTCCCCAAGTCACCAGACATGGCGGTGACGGTGTTCGAGATGCTCGACGGTCTCATTCCGGAGGGAGAGCGCCCGCTTCGAGTCGGCATCTTCCAGGAAGCGACCGACTGGGGTGAGGAGCTCGGGCCGCTGTTCGTGCAGGAAGCCGAGAATCATGGATACGAGGTGGTTCTCCATGAGACCTATGCCCCGGGGACGACGGACTACACCGATCTCATCCTGGCGGGTCAGGCCGCGGATGTGGAAGCCCTTCTCAGCCTGCCGACCCCGCCTGATGGGTTTGCCATCTATCAGCAGATGGGCGAATTGGGGTGGAAGCCACCGTTCAACCTGGTGATTCGGGCTGCAGACGTTCCAACGTGGAACGATCTTGGCGCTGCGGGAGAGGGTGTTGTGCTCTCGACACCGTGGCACCCGGGACTCGGTCTTCCGGGCACAGAAGCAGTGAACGAACGCCACATCGAAGAGGTTGGACGTCCCGCTGACCCTGTGGTGGGCAGTGCCTATGCGCTGGTCGAGATCCTCGCCGACGCCATTGAGCGCGCCGGGACCCTCGAGCACGACGCGGTGCGGGACGCCATCGCATCGAGCGATGGGCTGTCGACGATCATCGGTCCGATCACGTTCCGCGAAGACGGGACTGCACCGGTGCCCAACCCGCACATGCAGCGGGTTGGTGCTGCGATCGAGCTGATTTGGCCGGCCGAGTCGGCCACTGCCGATTTGGTCTATCCGTCACCCTGAGCCAACGAGACCCCGGTCAGCGCCTCGGCTGACCGGGGTCTTGCTCGTTGATCTGTGGTCCGCGAGCACGGTGGGCGGCATGGCGTGGAGCAGAGCGATAGGAACCAGCAGACGGCTTCACTGAGGAGGGAAACCGTCCGACGGGCTTCCCCGAAGCGATGCTTGGCGCTAGCGATACTCCTCGATCAGCCAGGCTGCATAGGCCTTGGGCCATGAAGAGGTCTGTGGCTCACTTCGATAGCGATGGTCGGCTTCGGCGAGCCAATCTGTCAGCTCGTCGATCTCGATCTCAGAGGAGAGCACCGAGTTCAGATCGTCTATGAGGTGTTCGGCATACCAGCGTGCCCACTCCGGATTGACCCCTCCTGTGGCTGCGTGATGGGCCTTGGCTGTGGCCACCAGATGGCCCACTAACTCGTCGAAGGGATCGGATGCGACCATCAACCCAGGCTATCCGCATCATCCGGGGCGAACCAAGCGCCTCGGGCGACTCTCGAGATGCTTGACAGGCTTGCCCGGTATGAGGCTCTACCCCTCGGGAGTGCTTCGGACTCGGTCAGACGTTGAGGACGATCACCGAGCACGGGGACTCGGTGACCAGACGCTCCACTTTGGGACCGAGAGAGAGCCGAGACGAGCCGGCTCGGACCCGGGTACCGAGGATGATCAGGTCGACGTTGTCGCGGGCCCGGTTGACCAGGGTGTCCACCGTCGTCCCTTCCATACTGACCTCGGTGGCAACTTTCGCCCCCAACCGCAGCCCCACTTCCTTTAGCTCGTTGACCATGCCCTCTCCCGCCTTCAAACGTGTGGCCGCCGATTCGGCTCGGCCAGTAGGCGCTTCGGTAGCGAGTTCCGGGTCGACCACGTGGTAGAGAAGGACTTCGGTTTGGTCGGCTGCCACAGAGAAGGCGAGTGCCGCGGCCCGCGAGGCGGGTTCGCTTCCCCCTATTGGGACCAAAATGGTGCGTGGAGGCCATCGGGGGCTCCGCGCCGTGAAGACGAGTGATGGGCAAGGAGCCAGTCTGACCACCTCATTCACCAGCGAGCCGAACAAGTGCGAGGAGCCGGCATCGGGTACCGGGGCGCCCATGGCCAACAGGTCATAGCCCTTAGCCGCCTCGTCGAGGATG
>Ga0299907_10002729_pt1 | contig 11039 bp, 9 predicted proteins | sample RVTome_16_FD_198680 | JGI IMG/M metagenome (GOLD analysis project Ga0299907, IMG submission 198680) | Soil microbial communities from uranium-contaminated site in the Upper Colorado River Basin, Wyoming, United States - RVT152D67 (version 2) ...
GCCCGCGGAGAGGGTGGCATAGACCTTGGAGGTCTCGCCGTCGATCATGATCGCCTCGATCGCACCGGCGTCGAACCGATAGAGCACGTTGGACAACGAGCAGTCGCCCCAGTAGCAACCGGACATGTGCAGCTCGACGAGGAGGCTTGCCAAGGCGTCGAGCATCTGATCGCGTCGCTCCCCGAACCCTGCGCCCGAGATGAGGCGTCGATAGGGGAAGGCATGGTCGACGTATCGGGTGATGACCGCCCCGGCGCCTTCCTCATGGGGATCGAGCCAATCGCGATCGACGAGACCTGCCGGCTCGGCAGCGCGATGGGTCTCTTCTTCCAGGGCCCTGAGCACTCGATACTCGTTGGCGGCCAAACGGGACGACATCTCCTTGATCGCGTAGACCCCCTCCTCGTACGCGACGAATACCACCGGGTGACGATGGATGCCGGTGGGCATCTTACAGAGACGATCGACATCCCATTCGTTGATCCTCTTCTCCCACGGCAGGTCGAGAAAGTCCGGGTTGTCGGGTCGGATCTGGAGAGTGGGCGTTCCCATCAGGCCGCCACCCGCTCCGCCAGCACCAAGCCGCCGGCCAAACCGGACAGGTCGCCGAGGCCGGGCTTAGAGATGAGTAGATCGAGGTCGGGCTCGCCGGGGTAGTCATTGAGCCGTGAGCCAACGGCCTCGCGTAGACGGGCGTGGAACCCGGGGAGTGCCGTGACGCCACCGCCGACGATGATGCGTTCCGGAGCCACCGTGTAGACGAGATTGGCCATGCCCTGTGCCAGGTAGTGGGTGACGAGATCGAGAACCCGGTCGTTCCCCGCCCAGTTGCCGGCCTGGCCAAACCGATCTTCCAGAGCCGGTCCGGAGGCCAAGCCCTCGAGACATGCGCCGTGATAGGGGCACCGTCCCGCGAACCCGTCACCCTCCATTCGACTCACCGTGATGTGGCCCATCTCCGGGTGTCTCTCGCCTCCGATGGGCCGCCCACCAACTACCGAGCCGCCACCGATCCCGGTGCCAACGGTCACGTAGCTGTAGTGGTCCATGCCCGTCGCCGCGCCCCATCTGCCCTCGCCGAGAGCAGAGCCGTTGACGTCCAGCTCCATGGCGACTGGAACTCCCAGGGCAGCGCTCAACCGGGCGTGGACCGGGGTCCCCGACCAGCCCGGCTTGGGGGTGGAGCGCATCGTTCCATACGAGCGGTGTCCCGGGCTGAGCTGCAGGGGACCGAAGCAGGCGACCCCGACCGCGTCGACCGGATGCTCACCGAAGTATCTGATGATCCCTTCCAGCGTGTCCTCGGGCAGTGTGGTATTGATCTCCGCGCGGGCCATCAGATCGTCGGGGGTGACTCCGACGGCCAGATGCGTGCGCGTCCCGCCGATCTCGACAGCACCGAATAGAGCCACGGCGCGAATGTAGGGCGCAGCCCGTTCGACCGCCGATCGGATCGGCTAACCGGCCTTGGCCTGCTTCTCCTTGGTCGCCTCGACTGACGCCTTGAGCGCCTCGAGCAGGTCGACCACCTTGGTCGGCTCGGGTGAGGCCGGCGCCACGATCTCCTCCCCGGCGACCTTCTTCTCAGCGAGCTCCTCGATGACGGCCCGGCTCTTGTCCTCGAACTGCTCTTCGTCGAAGGGCCTGGTCAGGTTGTCGATGATGGCCCCCGCCATCTCGACTTCCTCGGGGCGGATCTCCACATTGGCATCGAGCTCTTCGAACTCGCCCTGTCTGATCTCGTCCGGCCAGTACATCGTCTCCATCACGATCACGTCACCCTTGACGCGGAGCGTGGCTAACTGCTGCCTCTCCCTGATCGATACCTTGGCGAGGCCGACTCGTCCCTTCGCGCCCAGGGCTTGCTGGAGGATGCGGTAGGCCTTGATCCCGGTCTTTTCTGGAGCCAGGTAGTAGGCCTTCTTGTACATCATCGGGTCGATCTCGGACTCGTCCACGAACTGGATCACGTCGACGAGCTTGTTGCCCTCCGGGTTGGCCGACTCGAGCTCCTCGTCGGTGAACACCACATAGCGGTCCTTCTCGAATTCGTAGCCTTTGACGATGTCGTCCCAGGGGACTTCCTCACCGTCGGCCTCGGCGACCCGCTTGTAGCGGATCGGGGAGTGGTCGCTCTTCCTCAGTTGTTTGAAGCTGGGCGTCTTGTTGTCGGTGGCGGTGTACATCCCCACTGGGATGGTCACCAAGCCGAAATTGATCGCGCCCTTCCATATAGCTCTGGGCATGTGGACAACTCTACGCGCCGGTGGGGACAGGTTCGCCAGGGGGCGCGCTCGAGAGGCAATCTCGACGAGAGCGCATCGGGCTGCGCTAAGCGACGCGCCATGCTCACTGGTTAGATTTCTCACCCATGGGGACCGCCCCGACAGGAACCGTCACCTTTCTGTTCAGTGACGTGGAGGGGAGCACCCGGCTTTGGGAGAGTCATGCCGAGAGGATGAGCACCGCCCTTGCTCGGTACGACGACATCATGCGCAAGATGGTGGACGACGCCGGCGGCTACATCTTCTCGACCGCCGGTGACTCCTACTCGGCAGCGTTCACGACACCGGCGCGAGCCGTGGAGGCGGCGATCCAGGCTCAATCACTCCTCGTCGATCTCGACCGGGAGCCCGTCTCGTTTCGGGTCCGGATGGCTGTCCACACGGGCACCGCCGAGGAACGCGACGGCGACTACTTCGGACCTGCCCTCAACCGGACGGCCCGACTCATGTCGATCGGCAATGGACGGCAGGTCCTGGTCAGCCGGGCGACGGCCGAGCTCGCTCAGGACTCACTGCCTGAGGATGCTCGGCTGGAAGACCTCGGTCAGCATCGACTCAAGGACCTCTCTCGCCCCGAATTCGTATACAAGCTGGCCCACCCCTCGCTCCCGGACGACCCACGCCCGTTGCGGTCGCTGGACATGTATCCCCACAACCTCCCCATCCAGCTCACCAGCTTCGTCGGGCGGGAGGAGGAAGTGGAGGAGGTCATGAAGCTGCTCAGAGGATCTCGGCTGGTGACCCTTGCCGGAGTCGGTGGTGTCGGGAAGACCCGTCTCGCGGTCCAAGCGGCAGCCGAGATCCTGTCCCAATACGAGGACGGGGTGTGGCTGGTCGAGCTGGCTCCACTCACCGATCGGTCGAAGCTGGCGACGACGGTGATGGACGTGTTGGGCATCGAGGAGAAGGCCGGGGAGGACCCGATCGACACGGCCGTGCGCTGGCTGTCCGACAAGGAGATCCTCCTCATCCTCGACAACTGTGAGCACGTCGTCGACGAGGCAGCCCGTTTCGCGGCGAGGGCATTGGCCTCCGGCAGCGGACTGTCGATCCTGGCCACCAGCAGGGAGATGCTGGGTGTTCCCGGCGAGTACCCGTTTCAGGTGAGATCACTGGCAGCACCGGAGTCGATGGACGACTCCGTGCAATCGGCGCTGATGAGGTACCCCGCGATCCGGCTGTTCGCCGAGCGTGGCGAGCTGGCCCGGGCCGGCTGGCGAATCACGAGTGAGAACGGGATGGCCGTGGTCCAGATCTGCAACCGGCTGGATGGCATGCCACTCGCGATCGAGCTGGCCGCGGCCCGTCTCAGGATGATGCGTACCAGCCAGATCGCCGAGAGGCTCGACAATCGGTTCCGGTTGCTCACCGGCGGGAGTCGCACCGTCCTGCCCCGGCAGCAGACGCTTGAGGCGGCCATCGACTGGAGCTTCGATCTCCTCTCGGAGGAGGAGAAGGTCCTGTTCCGGAGACTGGCGGTCTTCATGGGCGGGTTCACACTGGAGGCCGTGGAGGCGGTATGCGGAGCGGACCCGCTCGATGATCTGATGGTTCTCGATCTCCTGGGGCACCTCGTCGAGAAGTCACTGGTGCAGGCTGCGGAGCGGCCCGAGGGAGTCCGCTACCAGATGCTGGAGACGTTGCGTCAGTATTCACGTGACAAGCTGGCGAAGTCCGCCGAGATCGAGCCGATGCGCCGCCGCCACGCCGAGTACTTCCTCGGGTTGGCAGACCAGGCCGAGCCCAACCTGCGGGGGAAGGAAGAGGACTACTGGATCAATGTCCTCGACGACGAACTGGACAATCTTCGTCAAGCGATGAATTGGGCTCTGGAGGCGCCAGCCCCTGAGATCGCACAGGCTCTTGCGGGAGACCTGTACCGCTACTTCATGTTCCGATTCAGGACCATCGAGGGCCGGGAATGGGCGGAAAGGGCTTTGCAGGCGTCACAGGATCAGACGGTGGCCAGGGCCAAGGCGCTGCTGGCCGCCGGGACTCTGGCCCAGATCGGCCTCGACCTCGAGGGTGCGTTGACCCGGCTCGACGATGCGGTGGAGATATCGAGAGCGCTCCAGGCGAACGAAATTCTCACGCCGGCACTCAACAATCGAGCGGGCGTGGCCTCGGCGCTGGGCAGATGGGAGGAGGCCGAGCGATTCTTCCAGGAAGATCTCGAGCTCTCTCGTCGTCTCGGGGCCAGGGACAGCATCATCTTCTGCTTGGTGAATCTGTCCGGGCTCGCTCTCGACCGGGAGGACTACTCACAGGCGATATCGCTGGCGGAGGAGGCCGTGGAGGTCGCGGTAGACCTCGGGTCGGCTCGGATGATCGACGAGGCCTACATGGATCTGGCCTTCGCCTTTCGAGAGAGTGGGGACCTCGATGCGGCAGCCACGGCGCTCGACGTCGTCGCGCGTCAGGAGGAAGAGCTCGGGTTCAGGTTCTATCCTGGCCGGACCCGGGTCTTGGCTGGGATACTTGCCATGGACAACGGCGACTTCGATGCGGCCGTGCCATTGTTTCGAGAGGCCCTTCACGCCTTCCGCGATCTACCTGATGCCCTCGACCTCGTCTGGGTGGTTCAGTGGCTGGTCGTCCAGGGCGCACGACTCCTCACGCACCTCGAAAGGCCGGCGGAGGGTGCAGGTTTGCTTGGTGCGGCTGACGAGGGCCTCGCAGAGAAGGGCTACATCAGGGGCGCTGGCGAGGCCAGGGAAGCCGATCATGTACGCCATCACTTGGAACAGGCCATGGGAGCAGAGGAGTTCCAAACCGCCTACCAAAGGGGCAGGAGCGTTGGGCTCAGAGAGGCACTCGATCGATTGATCGCCACCCTCGACGAGCGCTGAGGGTCGCGGATTGCAGCCTGCTCGCCCCATTGGGCACCGAACTTGAGCGGATTCATACCGAATATGGGGCTCTACAACCCCGGGTTCGAGGAGGCGCGCCCCCGGCAGGACTCGAACCTGCGCACCCGGTTCCGGAGACCGGTGCTCTATCCCCTGAGCTACGGGGGCGGCAGCCCTGATGCTACGCCCTCGCCGGGCCAACCCCCCAACCTGTTGATAACCTCGTCTGGATGCCTGCGACAGGGATCGACCTTGACAGTGGTGCGGTCTCATTGAATCAGTGACTCACCTCTCTTTCAGACGTGCCCGGGGAGACGAATCGGACCTCCTCAACGAGATGACCCTCGCCGGCTTGCGGCATTGGGGTCACCACGAGAGCCATCCTGCGTTGTACAACTCCTTGGCCGATGACCTACCCGGCGCCGAGGACGTCGTCAACAACCCGGTCAACGTGCTGGAGAGAGACGGTGAGGTGATCGCTTTCTACGAGATGAGGGATCGTGGTGACCACATCGAGCTCCTGCGCATGTTCCAGAAGGTCGAGCTGATCGGCCACGGCTACGGGCGCATGATGTGGGATCACTGTGTCCAGGAGGCACGTCAGATGGGAGCACGGCGCATGAGGATCATCTCGGACCCAGGGGCGATCGGCTTCTACGAGGCGATGGGAGCCACACTGGAGAGGCTGCAGGAAGTCGCCCCTGGTTTCTCGCTGGGACTGTTCTGGTATGACCTCCGCTGATATCGCGGTGGTGGTGCATCGTCGACAGGTCATCGAGGCTCGACGTGCTCTATCGATCCACTAGGGGCACAGCCGACCCGGTCGATTTCACCACGGCGATGCTCAACGGTCTCGCCCCGGATGGCGGTCTGTATGTCCCCGTCCGCACCCCGGCATTGCCCGCCGGCTGGGAGACATGGTCCTACCAAGAGGCGGTCGCCTCGACGCTGCATCTCTACGGGGCGGACGACACCGACGAACTGGTCAAGGAGGCGGCCTCCCGTTTCCACCACCCAGAGGTGGCACCCATCGTCGGGGTGGGAGATCGTCTCGTGCTCGAGCTGTTCCATGGGCCGACGCTGTCATTCAAGGATCACCCGCTCCAGGTCGTGGCCCGACTGCTGTCCCGCGAGGTCGACCGCGGCATGGTGCTCGGCGCCACCAGTGGTGACACCGGTTCGGCGGCGATCGAAGCATGCCGCGGTGCTGAGAATCTCGAGATCGTCATGCTGTTCCCCGAAGGCAGGGTCTCGGAGTTCCAGAGAAGGCAGATGACCGGCGTCCCCGACCGCAACGTGCACGCCGTTGCGGTGCGGGGAACGTTCGACGACTGCCAGCGCATGGTCAAGGAGGCGTTCGCCCTCCACCCTCTGTTGCTGGCGATCAACTCGATCAACTGGGCCCGGATCGCGGCACAGGCCGGCTATCACATCCATGCCGCAGCCAGGATCGGCGGGCCAGTCGACGTCGTCGTGCCCACCGGTAATTTCGGCAACGCCTACTCCTGTTGGCTGGCCAAGCAGATGGGGGCTCCGATCGAGACGATCACGATCGCCAACAACGCCAATCATGGTCTCAGCGACCTTGTCAACACCGGAAGCCGCACCGAGACGAGTGTGGTGCCGACCCTGGCGCCGGCGATGGACATCCAGGTGCCGTCCAACCTCGAACGCTTCCCGGGCGACCCGGCTGAAGAGTTCAGTGCGAGCTGGTGCGACGACAATCAGATCAGGAGCACGATCGAAGCCGTCCAAGAGACCTACGGCTACCGGCTCGATCCCCACACCGCCACGGCCTGGCACGCAGGCGACCAGAACCGAACAGATCGGCCGCAGCTGGTGGTCGCGACCGCACATCCGGCCAAGTTCGACGATCTCCTGGCCCCACCTATCTGGTTCCCCGCGCTATCCGATCGGGAGAGAGTGGTGACGATCGACGCCAGCAATTCAGAGCTGACCAACCTGATCCGATAACCGAGGCGACGCTGCTTTGCGCAGCAGGTAGAACCGGCTACGATGTGACGAGCAGGCACGAGACGTGCCGGCACCCCCGCCGCACCTGACCAGGGTCCCTCCCGCGTGACGTGCTGCGGAAGTCCTGATCCAACAATCCCCTCGGGGGATCAAACCGAAGGATCCAATGACCACACGAGCTCAACTTCAGGGCAAATCAATCGATGAGCTGAGAGAGGTCGCCGAGGCGGCCGGCATCGAAACCGACGGTCTCCAGAAATCCAAGCTGATCGCAGCACTCATGGATGCCGGAGAAGTGGCCGAGGGCAGGCCATCCGAGGAGATCGACCTTCCCAGGGCGACCTCACGCTCCGAGCGGGCAGAGACCGACTCCTATGACGACGATGACGACGATCGCGACAACCGCGACCGTCAGGGCGGCGGCGGCCAGGGTCGTCAGCGCAACCGTCGGCGCCGTGACGAGGAGCGCATCCCCGAGAGCGAGATGGAGGTGCGCGAGGGCATTCTCGACATCCTTCCGGAGGGATACGGCTTCCTGAGAGTCACCGGCTACAAGTCGGGTGACAAGGACGTCTATGTCTCGGCCAACCAGGTCCGCAAGTTCCGTTTGCGCAAAGGCGACATCGTCTCCGGCCCGATACGCCCTCCACGGTCCAAAGAGAAGTTCCCGGCTGTCGTCCGAATCGCGTCGGTGAACGGAATGGACCCCGACGAGGCGATGAATCGCCCCAAGTTCGAGAGCTTGACCCCCTTGTTCCCCGACCAGAGACTCCGTCTCGAGGTCGAGGGCAGGTCCAACAACATCCTCACCCGCATCGTCGACCTGATCGCCCCGATCGGGAAGGGCCAGCGCGGTCTGATCGTGTCGCCGCCCAAGGCCGGCAAGACCACCGTGCTTCAGGAGCTCGCCCAATCGATCACCACCAACAACCCTGAGTGCTACCTGATGGTGGTCCTGGTCGATGAGCGGCCCGAGGAAGTCACCGACATGCAGCGCTCGGTCAAGGGAGAAGTCATCTACTCCACGTTCGACCGTCCCGCCGAGGAGCACACCCAGGTCTCCGAGCTGGCCATCGAGCGAGCCAAGCGGCTCGTCGAGATGGGGACCGACGTCGTTATCGTGCTCGACTCGATCACCAGGCTGGCCCGGGCTCACAACCTGGCGACCCCGGCCTCGGGTCGAATCCTTTCGGGTGGCGTCGATTCCCAGGCCCTCTACCCGCCCAAGCGCTTCTTCGGCGCCGCGAGGAACATCGAGGAGGGCGGATCGTTGACGATCATGGCGACCGCTCTCGTCGAGACGGGCTCCAAGATGGACGAGGTCATCTTCGAGGAGTTCAAAGGCACCGGCAACATGGAGCTTCGCCTCGACCGCAAGCTCGCCGACAAGCGCATCTACCCTGCCGTCGATATCGAGGCATCGGGAACACGAAAGGAAGAGCTGTTGTTCGACCGAACGGAGCTCACCCAGGTCTGGAAACTGCGCAGGGTCTTGCTGGCCCTCGAGTCAGGCGCCGCGATCGAGCTCCTGATCGATCGTTTGAAGACCACCAAGACCAACGCCGAGTTCCTCGCCGAAGTGGCGAAGAGCAGCGGCTGATCAGGAGACACCTTGAAGACCGAAATTCACCCCAGCTACGACACCACGGTGGTGACGTGCTCGTGTGGGAACACATTCAGCACCAGGAGCACCAAGCCGGGCGAGATGCACATCGAGCTGTGCAACGTGTGCCATCCGTTCTTCACAGGCAAGCAGAAGGTCGTCGACTCCGGTGGTCGTGTCGAGCGATTCCAGAAGCGCTATGGCAAGCGGTCGTTCACGAAGGCCGGCAATGCGAAGGACGAGTCCGAGACAGAGCCCGAGGCCGGGACCACTGACTCGGAGTGAGCTTCCCGCTCCCGAAGGGAGCGGACCCATCGACCCCGCCAACACGGTAGGGGGTCAGGCCGTCATCGAAGGGGTGATGATGCGCGCCCCAAGGGCGTGGTCGGTAGCCGTACGTCAGCCCAACGGCCACATCACCGCCAGGCGCACCGAGCTACCCCGGCTCACGGAGAGGAACAAGTGGGCTCGAGTCGCCTTCGTCAGAGGGATCCTCGTCCTCGCCGAGTCCCTCTCGCTTGGGTTCAAGGCGCTCTCCTGGTCGGCACAGGTGGCCACCGAGGAAGAGGAGAAGCCTCTGACCCGCGCCCAGATCGGTATGAGCATGGTGGTGGCATTCGCCCTGTTCGCCGGGGTGTTCATTTTGTTGCCCGCTCTGGCCGCCGATCTGGTCACCGACGACTCCGACCTCCTCTTCAGCGCGATCGAGGGAATCATCCGACTCGCCATCTTCATCGGCTACATCTGGGTGATCGGCCGGTCCCAGGAGATCGCACGGGTCTTCGAGTACCACGGTGCCGAGCACATGACCATCCATGCATTCGAGGCAGGACAGCCGTTGACCGTGGAGACGGTGGCGCTCTATCCCCCGGAGCACCCGCGCTGCGGGACCAGCTTCCTCCTGATCGTCGTCCTCGGGTCGATCGTGCTCTTCACTTTCCTCGGTCAGCCCGATCTGCCCTTCCTCATCGTCTCGCGGTTGATCGGGATCCCGCTGATCGCCGGTCTGTCCTACGAGCTGCTTCGCTGGTCGGGGACCCGCCCGGACGGCACCCTGGCTTCGATCCTCGCCAAGCCGGGCATCTGGCTGCAGAAGCTGACGACGGCTGTTCCGGATGGGAGTCAGATCGAGGTGGCAATATCGAGCCTCGTGGTAGCACTGGACGACGAGCAATTCGCGGACGTGTCGGCTCGAGGCGCGCTTCCGGCGACTGCTTTGGGTGTCAGGGAGGCCGTCCGCACCGGAGGTCTTTGAGTGGATGCCGCCCTGAATCAGAGGTTCGCAGATATCGAGGCCGCCTTCGGCGACGTCGAGACCGCGCTCGGCGATCCCGAGGTGATCGGCGATCCGAGGCGGCTCGCCGAGTTGGGAAGGCGCCACTCCGAGCTCAAGGACATCGTCACCGAGATTCGACGATGGCGTCGTGCGACGGAGGATTTGGGTGCGGCCCGCGCGATGTCCGAGGATCCCGACATGGCGAAGCTGGCCGATGAGCTGGAGTCCGAGATCGAGTCGCTCGAGGAGTCGATCAGGATCTCCCTCGTCCCCACCGACCCGAATGACGCCAAGGACGTCATCGTCGAGATCAGGTCGGGAGTGGGCGGCGACGAGGCATCGATCTGGGTAGGCGACCTCCTCCGCATGTATCAGAAGTACTCGGAGAGCCACGGTTTCCGCCTGGAGGAGATGGAGGCGTCGCCGTCGGAGACCGGCGGGTACGACAAGGTGACCGTCGCAGTCAAGGGCCGAGGCGCCTATTCCAAGCTCAAATACGAGGGCGGCGTGCATCGAGTCCAGCGTGTGCCCAGGACCGAATCGCAGGGCCGGGTCCACACCTCCACGGCTACCGTTGCCGTGCTGCCCGAGGCGGAGGAGGTCGACATCCACATCGACCCCAACGACGTGAGGGTCGACGTGTACCGATCGACGGGGCCAGGTGGCCAGTCGGTGAATACCACCGACTCCGCGGTGCGACTCACCCACGAGCCCACCGGGATACAGGTCTCGATGCAGGACGAGAAGAGCCAACTGCAGAACAAGGAGAAGGCCTGGCGCGTGCTGCGAGCTCGGCTGATGCAGCTCGAGCAGGATAAGGCGGCGGCCGAGCTGGCCGGGGCTCGTAAGAGCCAGGTGGGGACGGGTGGGCGATCCGAGAAGATCAGGACCTACAACTACAAGGACAACCGGGTGACCGATCATCGCATCCGTTTGACCATCAAGCGGTTGGATGCGGTGCTCGAGGGCGCTCTCGACGACTTCGTCGACGCCCTGTCAGCCGCCGAGCAGGCGGAGAGATTGGCCGAAGGGGCCGATGGACCAGTTACCAC
>Ga0299907_10002730_pt1 | contig 11038 bp, 11 predicted proteins | sample RVTome_16_FD_198680 | JGI IMG/M metagenome (GOLD analysis project Ga0299907, IMG submission 198680) | Soil microbial communities from uranium-contaminated site in the Upper Colorado River Basin, Wyoming, United States - RVT152D67 (version 2) ...
ATCAACCGGCGGTATGGCACGCTGGACAGACCACGATGACCGCCCTTCCGGTGCCCACTCCGTGGGACGAGCCGACGCCCACCGTTGCCGCCGAGCGACCTCCGTCGGCTCCCGTCGATCGGTTCCGCGACGCCATGTCCCGGCTGGCCGGCGGCGTCGGCGTGATCGCCACCGTCGATCCCGTGGGCCGTGACTGCGGCATCACCGTCACCGCCGTGTCGTCGGTCTCGCTCGAGCCGCCGCTCGTCCTGACCTGTGTGCGCCGCGGCGGGTTCATCCACGATGCGCTGCTTGTGGCCGACGGGTGGGCGCTCACACTCCTCGCCGACGATCAGACCGACCTGGCCCGTTACGCAGCACGGCACCGGCACGCGGGCGACCGTGACGACTTCTCGGCGTGGCCGTCTCGCCGCGGACCCGCGAGCGGAGCGCTGGTCTTCACCGGTGGTGTGTCGGCCGTCGAGTGCGTGCCGTACGACCTCGTCGACGCGGGGGACCACTCCGTCGCCATCGGTCGTGTCGTCCGCATACCCGACGATCTCGGCGGAGAGCATCCACTGGTCTACGTCGACCGCGGGTACCACACCTCAGGCCGGCCCGTCGCCTGACACCTGCGGGCGTGGCCCTCGGACCATCCACCTGTCCGGGTCGTCGAGCGGGGTGAAGCCGAGCGCCTCGTAGACGCCGTGGGCGTCCGCGGTGGCCAGCATCCACCGTCGCAGCGTGGCGAGATCGGGATGCTCCAGCAGAGCGCGCACCAGGAACCGGGACAGTCCGCGGCCGCGGTGTTCGGGCAGCACGAACACGTCGGCCAGGTATCCGAACGTCGCCCGGTCGGTGACCGCGCGCGCGTAGCCGGCCTGGGCGCCGTCGGGCGCGTAGAGACCCATCGGCAGCGAGCCGGCGACCGAGGAGTCGACCGTCTCCCGCGTCACTCCCGGGCTCCAGTACGCGGTCCGCAAGAAGCCGTGAATCGTGTCGAGATCGAGCCGAGCCGGGTCGTCGCTGACCTCGTAGCCGTCTTCCCGCTGACGCCGCATTCGGTCACCCTAAGGTCCGGACTCGGCCCCGTGGCGGTCCGGACGATCTCCACCCCCGACCCCGACCCACCACCGTTCTGAGCGCCTGACCACAGCTGCATCGAGGCGGACGCATCTCAGCCTCAGGTGCGCAGGCGCAGGCCGCGGGGGGTCACGTGGAAACCAGCCTGGGCCAGTGCCTCACCGAGCGCGGTGTCGGTGACCGTCTCGCCGTCGGCCCGCTCGACGCGAAGCGAGCCCAGGGCGCCGTCGCGGACGGCGAGGGCGAGTGCGTCGGCGGCGGCGCGCAACCCGTCGGCGTCGTCCGACCACGACAGCAGCGTGCGACCGCCCCGTTCGACGTACAGCACGAGGTCGCCGTCGACCAGGACGACCAGAGCGCCCGCCTTGCGGCCGGGCCGGTGGCCTCCGGGCTGGTCTCGTTCGGGCCAGGGCAGTGCCGCGCCGTAGGGGTTGGCGGGATCCGTGGCCGCGAGCACCAGGGCTGGTACGGGCCGGCGACGGGCAGCCGTGTCGGCGAAGGTCCGCAGCCTGTCGACGGCGCCGACCTGGGCGAACTGCGCGGCCCCCAGGCCGGCGACGAAGTACCCCCGCCGTACGCGACCGGATTCCTCGAACGCGGACAGCACTCGGTAGGCGGCGGCAAATCCACCTGGCAGCCGTTCGGCGACGACGGCGCCCCGGGTCACGACGCCATGTCGGTCGAGCAGGCCCTCGGCGGCGGCATGGGCGCGCCGCGTGGGGTCCACCTCCCGCGACGGCAGCAGGGACCAGCGGCCGGCAGCAGTGGGCGGGCCGACGCGAGCGGGCAGAGCGGGCCGGGCCCTGGCGTACCGAGATCGCGGCGGACGAGCCGGACGGGACCGGTGCGTGGTCCGGCCGCCGCCGACCAGCGATCGCAGCGGCGCGAGGGTGTCGTTGGTGATCCGGGCGGCCCAGACCAGGTCCCACAGGGCCGTCGTCACGGCGGAGTCGTCGGTGGAACCGACCGCGTCGGCGAGCTGCCGGAAGAAGTAGGCACCACCCGTCGACATCACCTCCACCAGCGCCTCGTGCAACGGGGACGTCGGCGCCGCGTCGTCAGGGTCGGGCAGCGTCAGCGACGCAGCATCGGCCGGGTGCAGCGAGACCCAGCCGTCGGCGCCCGGAAGCGATCCGTGCCCGGCCCACACCACCTCGCCTCCGGTCGTCAGCTCGTCCAGCCAAGCCGGGGAGTAGGCCGCCACTCGCGCCGGCAGGACGAGCCGCTCCAGGGCGCTGGCCGGAACCGCACACCCGCCGAGCTGCTCGACCACGCGCAGCACGCCGTCGACCCCGCGCAGGGAGCCACCGACGTGCTGCCAGGCCGGCAGGAAGCGGCTCAGCGCCACCGGCTCGACCGGTTCGGCCTCGTGCCGCAGCGCGGCGACCGACCGGCGCCGGAGGAGCCGCAGCACCTCGGCGTCGCACCACTCGGTTCCGGACGCGCCCGGCGTGAGCTCACCCTCGACGACACGCCCGTCGGCGGCGAGCCGCCGGAGCGTGTCGATGACGACGGCAACGCCCAGGCCCAGTCGTACGGCCACATCGACGGCGTGGAAGGGCACGTGGGTGCGCGCATAGCGGGCGACGAGGTCGCCCAGGGGGTCGGGAACCGGCTCGGTGAACGCCACTGGCACGCCAACGGGCAGCGGAGCGCCGAGAGCGTCGCGCAGCCGTCCCGCGTCCTCGATCGCCGCCCACCGCTCCTCGCCGGCCACGCGGACGCGGATGGCGCGCCGCGACGCCTCCAGCGCCTCGAGATGGCGGGGGGCGTCGGTCGCGTCGACACAGCGGTCGGTCACCTCGGCGGTCGAGAGCGGACCGAGGATGCGCACCAGGTCGGCGACGCCCTCGATGTCCCGGGCCCTCCGGTCGGGCGCAAGCCGCTGCAGCTCGGCAGCCGTCCGCTCCACCACGCCGGCGTCGAGCAGCTCGCGCAGCTCCGTGCGCCCGAGCAGCTCGGCGAGCAGCGTCGGGTCCAGCGACAGGGCCTGCGCCCGCCGTTCGGCCAGCGGCGAGTCGCCCTCGTACAGGAACTGCGCGACATAGCCGAACAGCAGCGACCGCGCGAACGGCGACGGCTGCGGCGTCTCGACCTCCACCACTCGGACGGTGCGGTCGGCGACCGCCCGCATCAGCCGCTGCAGGCCCGGCAGGTCGTACACGTCCTGCACGCACTCGCGCAGCGCTTCGAGCAGTATCGGGAACGAGCCGTACTTCGACGCGACCTCGAGCAACTGGGCCGAGCGCTGCCGCTGCTGCCACAGCGGCGTACGGCGGCGCGGGTCGCGGCGGGGCAGCAGCAGCGCGCGGGCGGCGCACTCGCGGAACCGGGAGGCGAACATGGCCGACCCGCCGACCTCGGCGGTGACCGCGTCGTCGACCTCGTCGGGTTCGAGCACCACCAAGTCGGCTCCCGGCACGCCGGCGTCGTCGGCGACATCGGGGATGCGCAGCACGATGCCGTCGTCGGCGTGCGCGGCCTGGACGTCGACGCCGTACCGCTCGCGCAGCCGCGCGCCGATGGCCAGCGCCCACGGCGCGTGCACTTGCGCCCCGAACGGGGAGTGGACGATCAGCCGCCAGTCGCCGAGCTCGTCGCGGAACCGCTCGACCAGCAACGTGCGGTCGTCCGGCACGTGACCCGTGGCCTCACGCTGCTCACGCAGGTAGCTGATCAGGTTGCCGGTGGCCCATTCGTCCAGGCCGGCGGACGCCGCCCGCCGGCGGGCGGCGACGTCGTCCAACGCGGAGACCTCGCGGACGAACGCGCCCACGGCTGCGCCGAGCTCGGCGGGACGGCCGAGTGCGTCGCCCTTCCAGAACGGCAGGCGACCCGGCTGGCCGGGGGCCGGCGAGACGATCACCCGATCGTGGGTGATGTCCTCGATCCGCCAGCTGGTGGCGCCGAGCGCGAACACGTCGCCGACCCGCGACTCGTACACCATCTCCTCGTCGAGCTCACCGACCCGCGCGCCGCGCTCGGACCCGGCGAGGAAGACGCCGAAAAGACCGCGGTCGGGGATGGTGCCTCCGCTGGTGACGGCGAGCCGCTGGGCGCCGGGGCGGCCGGTGAGGGTGCCGGTGGTGCGGTCCCAGACGATCCGCGGCCGCAGCTCGGCGAACTCGTCGGACGGGTAGCGCCCGGACAGCATGTCGAGGACGGCGTCGTACGCGCTGCGGGGAAGCGTTGCGAAAGGATGGGCGCGCCTGACGAGTGTGAGCAGTTCGTCGACGTGCCACTCGTCCATTGCCAGTGCGGCGACGATGTGCTGGGCCAGGACGTCGAGCGGGTTGCGCGGCGCATGCAGCTCCTCGATCTGGCCGCTGCGCATGCGCTCGACGACGACGGCGGTCTGAACGAGATCCCCGCGGTACTTGGGGAAGAGCACGCCGCGGGAGACGGCGCCGACCTGGTGGCCGGCGCGGCCGACCCGTTGCAGGCCGCTCGCGACCGACGGCGGCGACTCGACCTGGACGACGAGGTCGACCGCGCCCATGTCGATGCCGAGCTCGAGGCTGCTGGTGGCGACGACGGCGGGCAGGCGGCCGGTCTTGAGGTCGTCCTCGATGGCTGCGCGCTGCTCCTTGCTGACCGAGCCGTGGTGGGCGCGGGCGACGTTTCCCGGGATGCCGCGGGTGGCACCGGCCTGGGCCATGATCTCCGACGGCCGCAGCTCGCCGGGAGCGGGCAGCGCCTCGCCGGTGGCGCGTTCCTCGGAGATCTCGTTGAGCCTGGCGGTCAGCCGCTCGGCCAGGCGGCGGGAGTTGGCGAAGACGATCGTCGACCGATGGTCCTCCACCAGGTCGAGGACGCGTTCCTCGACGTGCGGCCAGATCGACGAGCGTCCTTCGGGACCGACGTCGGGGCCGGTGTCGTGGCCGCCGAGCTCGGCGAGGTCCTCGACGGGGACGACGACGCGCAGGTCCCACTCCTTGGTGCTGCCGGGGTCGACGACGTGGACCGGGCGCCCGCCGCCGATGAACCGGGCGACCTCGTCGACGGGCCGCACCGTGGCGGACAGGCCGACCCGTTGGGCCGGCTGGGGGAGCAGCGCATCGAGCCGTTCGAGGGAGAGGGCCAGGTGCGCGCCGCGTTTGGTGCCGGCGACGGCGTGGACCTCGTCCAGGATGACGGTTTCGACGCCCCGGAGGGACTCGCGGGCCTGCGAGGTGAGGATGAGAAACAGCGACTCGGGCGTGGTGATGAGAACGTCAGGCGGGGTGCGCTGGAACCGTCGCCGCTCGTCCGCGGGTGTGTCGCCGGACCGGATGGCGACGGTGACGTCGGGCTCAGGGACCCTCAGGCGCTGGGTGGCCTGACGGATGCCGGCGAGCGGGGCGCGGAGGTTGCGCTCGATGTCGACGGCCAGTGCCTTCAGCGGCGAGACGTAGAGGACGCGACAGCGCTGCTGGGGATCGTCCGGCTTCGGCTCGGCGGTGAGGCGGTCGAGCGCCCACAGGAACGCGGCCAGCGTCTTGCCCGACCCGGTGGGAGCGACGACGAGCGTATGGTGACCCGCAGCCACCGCGCGCCACGCGCCTTCCTGAGCAGGGGTCGGCGCGGCGAACGCGTCCGCGAACCAGTCCCTGGTCGCCGGCCCGAACAGCTCGAGGACGTCACTCACGCCCCTATCCTCACCCGTGGCGCTGACAACGCTGAGTCGTGGTCGCGGATCGGATGGGTATTGGCTGGAACACAACCTTCCGAGGAGGACACCATGGACGACTACGTGGCCACGGCGGATACGGAGATCAGCGCGTCGCCCGCGCAGGTGTGGAACGCACTGACCGATCCCGAGCAGGTCAAGAAGTACATGTTCGGTACCGATGTGGAGACCGACTGGCGGCAGGGCAGCCCGATCACCTGGAAGGGCGAGTACGAAGGCAAGGCGTACGAGGACAAGGGTGAGATCGTCGAGGTCGTGCCCGAACGGCGCCTGAAGGTCACCCACTTCAGTCCCTTGAGCGGCCAGGACGACGTGCCGGAGAACTACCACACGCTCACCTACGAGATCGAGGCACTCGAGGGGAAGACGCGTGTCTCGCTGAGTCAGGACAAGAATGCGAGCGCCGAAGCGGCCGAGCACTCCAGGGGCAACTGGGAGATGATGCTCGCCGGTCTCAAGGAAGTCGTCGAACGCGGCTGAAGGATGTTGCTGCCGCCCTCATCGCAGCACCGATGAGTTTGTGTGGGCGTCGACGTTGTACGCGTGAGACGGCTGACCGCCCCACAAGCCGAGGAGGCTGCATACCATGGACTACAAGCTCGAGGTCGTGCTGGTTCCCGTGTCGGACGTGGACCGGGCCAAGGCGTTCTACACCGAGCAGTGCGGGTTCACCCTGGACGTGGATCACCGCGCCGGCGACGACTTCCGCGTCGTGCAGATGACGCCGCCGGGCTCGGCATGCTCGGTCACGATCGGGCTGGGAATCACCAAGGCGACGCCGGGGTCGATCGAGGGCCTCCACCTGATCGTCACCGACATCGACGCGGCGCGGGCGGAGCTGGCCGATCGTGGAGTCGACATCGGCGAGGTGTTCCACTTCGACGCCGGCGGCCGGGTGTCCGGCCCGCATCCGGAGCGCGCCGACTACGGCTCGTACCTCGCTTTCAGCGATCCCGACGGGAACAGTTGGGTCGTGCAGGAGGTCCGAGGAAGGACGTCGGAGGCATGACGATCGATCGCACCGACGAGCTCGGTGCGGCCGCGGCCGCCGGTGACGAGGGTGCCTTCGCGACGCTCACCGAGCGGCACCGTCGTGAGCTGCACGTGCACTGCTACCGGATGCTGGCGTCGTTCGAGGAGGCGGAGGACGCGGTGCAGGAGACGTTCCTGCGCGCGTGGCGCGGCCGTGAGCGCTTCGACGGCGGTGCCCGGTTCCGCGCCTGGCTCTACCGGATCGCGACGAACGTCTGCCTCGACGCGCTCCGGCACCGCTCGCGACAGCTGACGAAGCTGCAGTCCTTCGCCGAGGTGCCGTGGCTGCAGCCGTACCCGGACCGGCTGCTGGACGAGGTGGCCCCGAGCGACGAGGAGCCGGACGCCGTCGTCGTCGAGCGCGAGACGATCGAGCTGGCGTTCGTGGCCGCAATGCAGCTCCTGCCGCCACGGCAGCGAGCGGCGTTCGTCGCCCGCGACGTGCTCGGCTGGCCCGCTGCCGAGACGGCCTCGCTCCTGGAGACGAGCGTCGCCGCGGCGAACAGCGCGCTGCAGCGGGCCCGGGCCACGATGCAGGAACATCTGCCGGCACGGCGTGCGGAGTGGTCCGGCCGCGAGCTGAGCGAGGAGGAGCGTGACGTGCTCGCCCGGTTCATCGACGCGCACCAGCGATGCGACGCCGTGGCCGCGGTGGCCGCGGCCGCGCAGGACATCCGCATCACGATGCCGCCGAACCCGCACGTCTTTCAGGGGCTCGACTCCATCGCGCCGCTGCTCGAACGCGCGTTCGGCGAGGATCGCGACGGCGACTGGCGGCTGCTGCCGACCAGCGCCAACCGGATGCCCACCGCCGCGAGCTATCTGCGCCGGCCGGGGGACAGCGCGTTCCGGGCGTTCAAGATGGACGTGCTGCGCGTCGAGGCCGGCAAGATCGCCGAGATCACGACGTTCGGGTACGCACTGTTCCCGGCGTTCGGCCTGCCGCAGGCCCTGTGAGGGCGGCTGACCTCGTTCATCGAGGGCATCCCGCGCTGTCCGCTTTCGCTGCCGTTCTTCGGTGCGTACTCACTATGGCGAGATGATCGCCGCAATGGTCGTCGGAATGACGATGTTCTATCCGCTCCTGACCTGGGTGCTCGACCGCCTGGGACGCGGCGATCTCCTGGATGCGGCAATCCCGACGGCACTCGTCATGGCCACCAGCATGACCCTGGGCATGTCGATCTGGATGGCGATCCGGAGGCACTCCTGGCGCTTCATCCTCGAGATGGGCGCAGCGATGTACCTGTCGTCGTCCTGTTCCCGGCGTACTGGGCGGGCGTGCTCTCCGGGGACGGCCTGCTCGTGGTCGGCCACGTCGTGATGCTGCCGGCGATGGCCGTGGTCATCCTCCGGCATTGATCCTCGCCCGTCCCGGGCCACGGGCTACGCTCGCGTCCGTGCGGCTGACGGAGTTCTGGCGGCGCATGGAGCACCATCTCGGGCCTGCCTATGCCGACTCCTGGGCCCGCGACCAGGTGCTCGCGGGCCTGGGCAGCCGCACCGTGCACGAGGCGCTGGACGCGGGCGAGGACCCAAAGCTGGTCTGGCGCGCTGTGTGCGACGCGCTGCGGCTGCCCGCGAGCGAGCGCTGAGCCGCGCCTGCACGTGCAGCTCCGAGCCGGAGACGTATCAGCCGGTTGGCGCAGCCGAGGGGGAACCGTGTTCTTGCCGCGGGTCATGCGTCCTCTCCGTCGATGGCGATGTCCGCCACGCCGAACGTCCAGCGCATGGGCGACGTGCCGTTCTCGGTCGTGCGCGGGCCACCCGGGTCCTACGTCGCGGAGCGGCTCGCGGGCCTGATCGAGGGCTGGGACCGATGGCAGCGGTGTGTGTGGCTTCGTTCCCCGAAGGCCGGGCGCGACGCGCTCGCCGGGTCACTGGCGAGCGCCTGCCGGCATCGCTGGGTCGACGCCGCCGAGCTGGACGAGGGGCGGATCGACGTGACACCGAGCACCCGCCTGGACGAGACCTTGCGCCGGTCCCCGACCGGGGCCGTGATCGTGCTGGAGCTGGCCGGACGGCTCACGGTCGACGTCGGGCGGCTGGTCGAGAGCATCTGTCCCGTCCTCGCCGACCGTGGCGTCAGCCTGGTGGCTGTCACCGAGAGTCGCCATCCCTTGGCGTTCCTGCGCGGCGCGGAGCATCTTGTCCCGGCGGTCGATCTCGCCCGGTCCCAACGGGATCGAGGCGTTCGGCGGGCTCCCCGAGCGGTACCGCAACCGGCGCCTCGAGTTGGGCGGGCGTCGCGCAACGGTCGTCCGCGACGTGCTCGAGGCCGCCGCGGCGTGGCCCCGCGACGCTGCCCACGTGTACACACCCGCCTCGTGCAGCTTGGCCTCCGTTGCCGGCCCGATGCCCTTCAGCTCGCGGAAGCTGGCCAGGACGTCGCTCATATGGAGTTGCACCTCGCAGGTGTGGATCCGGCGGGCGAAACGCAGATGTGCCGTGTCATGACGTGCCGGTACCGTCGATGCACGTGACTGTCCTGCCCGAGTCGAACGCCGCCGACGTGCTCATCAGGGCTCGCGACCTGACCAAGCGCTTCGGCGGACTCACCGCCGTCGACGGCGTCGACTTCGACGTCGCACACGGCGAGGCGTTCGGCTTCCTCGGTCCGAACGGCGCCGGCAAGTCGTCCACCATGCGGATGATCGGCTGTGTCTCGCCGCCGACCGGCGGCCGGCTGGACGTCCTCGGCCTGGATCCACGCACCGACGGGCCCGCCATCCGGGCCCGGCTCGGCGTCGTCCCGCAGCGCGACACGCTGGACGAGGAGCTCACGGTCCGAGAGAACATCCTGGTCTACGGGCGGTACTTCGGACTTCCGCGGGCCGTCGTCCGCGAGCGGGCGGTCGAGCTGCTCGACTTCGCGCAACTCACCGACCGGGCCGACAGCCTGGTCGAACCGCTGTCCGGCGGCATGAAGCGGCGGTTGACGATCGCCCGGGCCCTGGTCAACCAGCCCGAGATCCTGCTCCTCGACGAGCCCACCACCGGGCTCGACCCGCAGGCCCGCCATGCGCTGTGGGACCGTCTGTTCCGGCTCAAGCGGCAGGGCGTCACCCTCGTCCTCACCACCCACTACATGGATGAGGCCGAGCAGCTGTGCGACCGCCTCGTGGTGATGGACGGAGGGCGGATCGTCGCGCACGGTTCGCCGCGCGAGCTCATCGAGGAGCACTCCACGCGCGAGGTGCTGGAGCTCCGCTTCGCCGTCGACGACCATGTGCCCTACGCGGGCAAGGTCGCCGATCTCGCCGCCCGCGTCGAGGTGCTGCCCGACCGCCTCCTGCTCTACACCGACGACGGTGACGACGCGGCCGGCGCCGTGCACACCCGCGGGCTCCGGCCGATCTCGGTACTCGTACGTCGCTCGACGCTCGAGGACGTCTTCCTGCACCTGACCGGGCGGACACTGGTCGACTGATGAGCGCCGCGACGAAGCTGGAGACGCGTCCCTCCCCACCGGCACCAGGGCTGATGTGGGACCGTTCCCTCGCCTACTGGTTGACGTCCTACCGGCGGGTCTGGCGCGGATCGCTGTTCAGCGGGTTCCTCTCGCCGGTCTTCTTCCTGGTCGCCATGGGCTTCGGCCTCGGTGCGCTGGTCGACGCCGGCGACGGCATCGCCGGCGTGGGCTACGTCGCCTTCATCGCGCCGGGAATCCTCGCAGCGCAGGCGATGCAGACGGCCGTCATCGAGTCGACCTACCCGGTCCTGGGCGCGGTGAAGTGGCAGCGGCAGTACCACGCCATGCTCGCCGCGCCGCTCGGTCCGTACGACATCGTCCTGGGGCATCTGGCCTTCATCCTGATGCGGGTAGCCATCACCAGCACGTCGTTCCTGCTCGTGGCCTGGGCGCTGGGCGCGATCGGGTCGCCCTGGGCGGTGCTGGCCCTGCCGGTGGCCGCGCTGTGCGGCATGGCGCACGCGGCCCCGGTCTACGCCTTCGCGGTCCGCCAGGAGATCGACGGCGGGTTCGCGATGCTGTTCCGGTTCGTGATCCTGCCGATGTTCCTGTTCTCCGGGACGTTCTTCCCCGTCGACCAGCTGCCGTCCTGGCTCGAGCCGGTCGCATGGGTGACGCCGCTGTGGCACGCCGTCGACCTGTGCCGTTCACTCGCGCTGGGGACGGCCACGCCGGGGGCAGCGTCGGGCCACGTCGCGTACCTGCTGCTCTGGGTCGCCGTCGGTCTGTGGCTGGCCGTGCGCTCGTTCCGGCGGAGGTTGGTCGTATGACCGCCACCGACGTCACCTCGCGCCGCGGTGGGC
>Ga0299907_10002731_pt1 | contig 11038 bp, 19 predicted proteins | sample RVTome_16_FD_198680 | JGI IMG/M metagenome (GOLD analysis project Ga0299907, IMG submission 198680) | Soil microbial communities from uranium-contaminated site in the Upper Colorado River Basin, Wyoming, United States - RVT152D67 (version 2) ...
CGCATCCAGCGCAGCCTCAACGACCGGCCTCGCAAGACCCTCAACTACCTGACACCATCAGAGACCTACACGCAGGTCGTTGCAGCCACCGCCTGAACCCGCCCTCTTCCCGGCGGTCAGTAGTCGCCGTGGTTGTTCGATCCGTTGCCGACTCATCGTCGTGTGACCTCGCACAAAGGGACTGAGCATCCCCCGGTTTGACGGACACCTGCGCTGAGGTGGTGAGACCATCTCGGGAAGGAGTCCTGATGCCGCGTCCTCATCCGCCGGAGTTCCGTCAGCGTGCGGTCGAGCTTGCTCGGCTGCGGGAGAAGCCCGTCGCGCAGATCGCCACCGATCTCGGGATCAGTGATAGCTGTCTGCGGAACTGGATGGCCCAAGCCGACATCGATGAGGGCCGCCGTGAGGGCCTATCGAGCCGGGAGCGGGAAGAGCTGGTCGAGCTGCGTCGCGTGACGCGCACCCTGAAACTCGAGAACGAAATCCTCAAGCGGGCGGCGGCGTATTTCGCTCGCGAGAATGTGCTCCCAAAATGATCTACACCTTCATCTGCCGACGCTGCGACGACCTGCCGGTCGCGGCGTGCTGCCGGGTGATGGGGGTGTCGCCGTCGGGGTTCTACGCATGGCGGGCGCGCCCGGTGAGTGACCGGGACTGGGACGACGCGGTGCTGACCAACACCATCGTCGACATCCACCGGGCCAGCCGGTGCTCTTATGGGTCGCCTCGGGTGCACGCCGATCTGCGCCTGGACCAGGACCTGCGCTGTAGTCGCAAACGGGTCGAGCGGGTTGATGCGCCAGGCGAACATCCGCGGCATCTACCGCCGCAAGGGTCAGCTACACGTCACTCCCCACCCCAACGCGAAGAGCCAAACCGGCCCGCCGCAGGGGAAGTAATACCCTGCAAAGCAACGTCCTCGAACATAGGAGATCTTCATGACAGACCGTCGAGACCTTGGCGCCATCTTGGCGACGGTCGGTGCCCTGTTCGTCGCGGCGAGCTCATACATCGACTGGTTCGCCAACCGCACAGCGATCGATACACCCCTGCACCGGCTCTACGAGACGTCGATCAGTCCTCCGGCCGCATCCTGGTGGAGGTCGGTGGCTCTCCCGTTGATCGTGGTCATCGTCGTCGCGGTGATCGGGCTGATCTTGCGCTCGCAGCTGGTGTTCTTCGTGTCCTGGGCGGTCGGTGCCGCGACGCTGGTGCTGTTCATTGCCATGCAATACAACGACGACGCGGTCGACTTCGCCTTCGCCGACCTCCAGGCCGGCGTCTGGCAGTCGCTCATTGCCCTGGGTGTGATGCTCTTCGGCATCGCCATCATGGGCAGGCCGCCTCGTCCGGAACCCGTACCCGAGGAGAGGCCTCGCGTGCGCGAGGAGGAGACCACTCGCCGGGCCGACGAGGCAGCCGGTCGGGCCGACGAAGCGGCCGGCAGAGCCGCCGAAGCAGCCGGGCGGGCGGACGCAGCGGCTGGCAGGGTCGAGCCCGGTCCGAGCCGTACCGACACCGAGCACACCGAGCGTCCGGGGCGTGCCGGGCGTTGGGGGCGTGGCAGGCGTGCCGAACGTGCCGAGAGAGCCGAGGCAGAGGGAGCCGAAGCCGAGAGGGCTGAGGCCGAGAGAGCCGAAGCGGAGAGAGCCAAGGCAGAGAGAGCCGAGGACACAGAGCGCCGCTGACACAACTCGGGGGTCGCATCAGCCGCAGACGCTTGCGCCGTTTCGGCCACCAAGCGGAGCTTGGCGCGCTCGTCGTCGATCGTGAGCGCGTTGCCCAGCACCTGGCGGCGTTGCCGCGGGCGGCGGGACGACCACGGGCCTGCGGGGAGGCTACGAACGGCGTGGCAACGGCGTGACATCAGTCGTCACAGCGTCAACGATCGCGGTGCGCTGACCCGCGATGAGCCGTCTGATCTCGGACGCGTCGAGGCGGCGCTTCTCGCCGCCTGGAATGCCGTCTAGGGCAGTCAGCTGCGTTGCACGAGACTTGTGAAGGCAGCGACAAAGACAGACGCCAACACCCATCCAACCGCGATGAACGCCCAGCGGGCACGCACCCATAGCTGCCCTTGGTCGCCGGTGGCGACCGGGCGCCATGCGCTGTCCTGGCCGACGTCGATGATCGGTAGGACCACGTCTGCGCCGTAGACCCACGAGTTGAAGCATGGATATGCCGCTCCGCACGGCAGCGGCGTGCCGTTCTCGTCGACGACAGGCTCGTCCGGAGTCATCGCTCCTTCGGAGTCGGCACGGAGGAATGCCAACCCGGCCAGGACGATCGTGGCTAGCAGCAGCAACGCCGCCCGGTGCCGGCGGTACCCATAGCCCACCAGCCACCCCAGGGGCCTGCGCCACATCCGGTAGCCCAGACTCCGCCATCGGTTCGTCTGGCGAAGATGTCTGAGGTGGTCGTTTTCTTTCGCGACCCGGACCCGTCGGGCGGCGTCCTCATCGCCCGTGCGGTCATACCAGGCTGCCAGCTGCTCGTACGGATCGGGTGACCAGTTCTCGCGACCCTGGAGACCAATCCACTCCAACTGCTGGCGCCAGTTCGTGCCACCGCCCAGCGCCCCAAACCGGAAGCCTCTCAACCAAAGCCCACCCTCGGGGGGCGACACCGCCTCAATGACCACGAAATCGCCGCAGCTCGCGGCGTTTAGGTTCAAGCCACCGGTGAGGTCGGCCCTTCTCATTCCCAGCTGGTGCTCGATGCGGGCACCAATGAGACGTACGACCCCGGACGATTCGAACCCCTCGTCGATGAACGCGTCGCGAACCCGCACGCCGTCGGCAATCAACGAATCGCCTTCACCGTCCGTGCCGGTCAACTTGACACCCCTAAGCGACAGCTGGCCGTCGATCGTGGCGCCCGCAAGACGCACTGATCCCGCGGTCTCAAATCCAGGGGAGAGGAAGGCACTGCCAGCCCGAATCCGATCAGCGACCAACGAGTTGCCGTCACCGTCGACGCCGGCCACCTTCGCCCCACTCATGGTCAGCTGGCCGTCGACCCGGGCATCCTGGAAGCGGACGACACCCGACGATTTGAACCCTTCGTCAAGAAGCGCATCACGGCCCACCCGCAGCGCATCGGCGTCCAACATCGAGCCTTCTGCACCGGTCAGCTTGGCGTCCCTCAGCGACAACTGGCCGTCGATCGAGGCACCCACGAGCCTCACGGATCCCGCGGTCTCGAACCCATCGTCGAGACGGGCGTCGCCGGCCACCCGCATTCGCTCGGCGCTCAACGAATAGCCGTTGTCGGCGCCTACGATCTTCGTGCCGCTCATCATCAGAATGCCGTCGGTCTCAGGGGGTCAACGCATCACCGGCCTTGATGGGGTTCGATCCGGTCGGGAGGTGCGGTGGAACGGTTATCGGACAAGGAGCGCGAGCGGCTTGCTGAGCTGTTAGCCGGGGGTGCGCCGGCGTGGCGGATGCATCAGGAGGTGCATCGCTCGCGGTGGGCGATCCGGCGGGCGAATCAACGCGTTGCAGCGGCCACCCAGGCGCGAGCCGCGACGGTCGCCGCTGCGGCTGTCGTTGGTCGAGCGGGAGGAGATCTCTCGCGGGTTGGCAGCGGGTGAGTCACTGCGGGTGATCGCTGAGCGGCTGGGTCGGTCGCCGTCGACGGTGTCGCGTGAGGTCGCGGCCCACGGAGGTCGTCGCCGGTATCGGGCCGCTCGAGCTGACGTGGTCGCGGTCCGTCGGATGCGGCGACCGAAGCCGTCGAAGCTCGCGGGCAACGTCGAGCTGCGTGCGATCGTGGAGGCGAAGCTCGAGCTGAAGTGGTCACCAGAGCAGATCGCCGGCTGGCTCGGCGAGAACTTCCCCGACGACCCGGAGATGCGCGTGTCGCACGAGACGATCTACCTGTCGCTGTTCGTGCAGTCCAAGGGCGCTCTCCGGAAGGAACTGACCAGGTTCTTGCGGACGGGCCGCGCCAACCGGCGACCGCTCGGCCACTCGGTGATCAACGGCCAGGGCCAGCTGCGCGGCACGGTCAACATCAGCGAACGCCCGGCTGAGGCCAACGATCGTGCCGTGCCGGGTCACTGGGAAGAGACCTGATCTTCGGCAAAGGCATGAGCGCGATCGCGACGCTCGTCGAGCGCAAGACCCGGTTCGTGATGGCGGGTTCAACCGGTGTGCGCAAGATGGCGGTCCGCGGGCAGATCGCCGGGCCGGCGGTGGTGACCGTTCAGCGGCGTCGATCGTGCGCATCGACGGTGCCGAGGAGCGGCGAGGTGTGTTCGAGGGGTTCGTCGATGATCTGCGTGGCCGCTGAGTTGCCTGGGCCGGCGCACGGGCCGGCCGATGAGGGGATGTCGCCCTTTCCGTTAGCTGGCGGCGTGGGTGGGTATATAGGGACTAGCGGACGGTTTCACCATGGGGAGTGAGACACATGCCGTGGATCACAGGCATAGGCCGCACCTACTACGGCTGGCAGGATGTGCCGCGCGACGTGCTGCCAGGCGACCGTGAGTTGAGGTCGGTCCTGGTCGACCGGTTGAAGGAGAACATCTTCACGCAGGACGCCCGGATCAGGGTCGAGGTCGACCACCGGGTGGTCGTGCTCGGCGGCGAGGTCGACTCGCCGATCGCCAAGCGGGTAGCCGGCGATGACGCCTGGGACACGCCCGGTGTCCTCGACGTGAGCAACCAGTTGATGGTGTCCGGGACATCCTGAGACCCCGGCCGGCCGAGCGGTTCGTCGATCAGGCGAGCCGGCATCTAGGCAGCGACCAGCACGCCATGACCACCGAAGGCCTGGCGCTGGGCGACAACACCGACGTGGCCGCCTGGATGCGGCTGCTCCCCAAACGCTTCGCCGCTGCGGGTGCCGCCGTCGTCGTGATCGACCACGTGGTCAAGAATCGGGACGACCAGGGGCGCTACGCCATCGGGGGTCAGCACTAGCTGGCCGGCGTCACCGGGGCCGCGTATCGCTTCACCCTGATCCGCCCCCTGGCCCGCTGTCACGGGTCGGACCCCACCACCGGCGTGGTGGTCCTCACGGTGGTGAAGGATCGGGTGGGCTACGTCCGGGCCCGGGCCGCCGATGGTCAGAAGGCCGGCACTCTCAGCCTGACCGCCTGGCCGGACGGCGGGGTCACCGCCCACCTGGAGCCGCCGGGGACGGCGGTCGAGATCAACATGACCGTGGTCGCCCGCATCCTGGAGCACCTGGCGATCTATGACGGCGCCAGCAAGAACGCTCTGGAGAAGGGGGTCGAGGGTAAGACCGACGTGATCCGCCAGGCGCTCCAGTGGATGGCCGTCGAGGGCTACATCGAGGTCGAGCGCAAGGGTCAGAGTTACTGCCACTGGCTCACCGACAAGGGGCGCGAAGCGGCGGACGAGACGGAGGGGCGAGGTTGACAGATCTCCAGGCTTCGACCCTGTGGCCCGATGGACCTCGACCTCGCCCCTGCGTTATACGCAGTGGGGCGAGGGGGCGAGGTTGCCATCGACCTCGACCGGGGCGAGGTAGGGGCGAGTCCGGGCGAGGGGGCGAGGTCTCTCCGATGTCGCGTGACAACCACGTGAATGTCACCGAACGGTGACACGATCGAGTGGCGCCATGGCCAGACTTGGAGCTGGGCCGGAGCCGGCCCCATTCGGATGGGTTGTGCCACCCCGGCGCCGACTCCGACCCGCCTCGGCCTCCGATTTCTGACCCGCGTCGGCCCGGCGATCCGTTTTTTCGAGCCGGCGCTTCCGGACACCAAAGACCGGGTCCGTTACACACACACGCCCCGGCCGCCAGACTGGTGATCGTGCCGAAAGTCCGCCAAATGCCCGGAGACGACGAGGCGGGAGCCTGGCTCGGCCCGGTCACCGTGGCACCGGACGTGCTGGCCTGCCTGAGCGAGGAGAAGATCCTCGACCTGCTCCACGAGCATTACGCCAAGGGCCCGTCGCTGATGCTCCAGCCGACGTTTCGGAGCCTGGTCGCGGTGGCCACGCCCGCTGGCGTGGTCAACGTCCAGCTCTGGACCAACCTCTCTGGCCCGGAGGCCCCGGCCACCGTCGTGGCCCTGTCGGAGACATCGCCCGAGGAGGAGCGTCGTGGCCACGCGTGAGCTGCGAGGCCGGACCAATCCGGCGGCGCCGCATCCCGCCCCGCTGCGGCGGCTCGGGCCGCGCACGAGCGACGGCTACGCCGTGGCCGCGTTCGCCGCCAACGTGCTCCGCCAGCCGTTCCACCCCTGGCAGCGCCGGGCCGCGATCCTGGCCGGCGAGCGGCTGCCGGGTGGCCGGCTGCGCTACCGCCGGGTGCTGATCATCGTGGGAGGCGCAACGGCAAGAGCTACCTGGCGGCCGCTCACCTGCTGTGGCGGGCGGTCGAGCGCGGCGAGAAGGTGCTGGCCTGCGCGCAGAACCTCCGCACCGCGAAGGAGCTGTGGCGCGACGCCTGCGGGCTGGTGATGGCCAACGCCGAGCTGGCGGCGCAGGTGGTCGCCCGGCGCGAGAGCCTGGGCGACGAGACGCTGCGCTTCGCCAACGGGGGGGAGTACCGCCTAGTCGCCGCCGACGAGCGCGCCCCCGCGGGCTCACCTGCTCGTTTCTCGTGCTCGATGAGCTGGCGCTTCAGCGGGGCGAGCGCGGCATGGCCGCCTTCGAGGCCCTCGACCCCACGGTGGCGGTGGCGCGCGCTGCCGGCGAGGGTCAGTTGTTCTGCGCTTCGAGCGGCGCCTTCGATGACTCGGGTGCTCATGAATCGCATGCTGGACGCGCAGGCCGATGACCTGCTGGTGCTGCGCTGGGTCACGCCCGAGCGCTTCGAGGCCGACAACCCCCGCGGCTGGGTCTACTCCAACCCCAGCATCGGCCGCGGGCTGACCGTGGGCGAGGTCGCATCCGCCTTCGAGCTGTTCCGACCGGAGGGTTTCCGCCGGGAGTACCTGGGCCAGACCGTCGCCGCCGAGGATCGCCCCATCCCCACCGAGTCGTGGGCCGCCTGCGCGGATCCGGGCTCGACACTCGACCCCGCACGCCCGCTGGCGGCATGCCTCGACGTGGCGCCCGATGGCGACCACGCCAGCCTCGTGGCCGCCCAGCCGGCCGGCGAGCGGCTGCGGCTCGAGACCGTCGCCGCCTGGGATGACCCCGCCGTGGCGTGAGCGGAGCTGGCCGGCTGGCTGCGGCGCATCCGGCCCCGTGCCTTCGGCTGGTTCGCCAACGGCCCCGCCGCCGCGCTGGCCTCGACCCTGGCGGTGCTGCCCAAAGCGGCCCCGATCCCCGCCAGCGAGGCGCCGGTGGCGTGCATGGCGTTGGCCGAGGCGGCGCGGGCTCGGCGCCTGGTGCACAACGGCGATCCGCTGCTGGCCGAGCAGGTGGCCGGTGCCCGCCGCCGGCCGATGGGTGACCGCTGGGTGGTCGACCGCCGCGACGGCGGCGCGGTCGATGCCGTCTACGCCGCGGCCGGTGCCTGTCACCTGGCCGCGGCGCTCCCGAAGCGCAAGGCCCGTCGCGTCATCATCATGCCGGACTACGACGAGGCGGCATGAGCCGGGGCCGGTCCGGCTCCACCCGCGTCTGGCGCAAGGCGCGGGCGGCGCAGCTCGCCCGGCGGCCCTGGTGCGAGGATTGCGGCCGGCGCCCGGCGGTCGAGGTCGATCACGTGGCTGGCTGGCGGGCCGATCCGGGCCGCGCTGTTGGCCAGCGTGTGTCATGACTGCCACGCCAAGCGCACGACCCGGCGGCTGCGGCGCCGATATCCGCCGCCACGGCGCACGACGATTTGACCCGAGTAGCGCCGGTGATTCGCGTTTACACGCGGAAGCGCCCGGCGGTGCTCGGCCATCCGCGGCATCGGCCGATTGCGCTGCGAGAATCGTGGGCATGGATCTCCTGACGACGCCCCCGCCTGGCTGGCCGGTCGGCCGTGCATTCACCCCTATCTTGATGCCGCCCAGCGACGGCCCCGGCTATCCGCATTCCGCCGAGTTCCGCACCCCTGCCCACCAGCCGGCATGGGAGCTGAGCGACGACCTGGCGACCTGGCGACGTGGGCCATGCAGCGGTCACCAGAGCTGCACGCTGGTCGAGTCCTGGCAGCCGCGCCCGCCGGCACCGCCGCGGCCCGACGGGCCGAGGTCACCGAGTTCCAGGCCCAGCACGGCGAGCTGCACACGGAAATCAAGCTGGAGGTCGCTCCCGGCGACCGGCTGCCGAGCTGGGTCGCGACCTGCGCGCAATGCCACGCCACCAAGCGCTGGTGGACGCAGGCGGCCCGCCACTATGAGGCCCACGGCGTCCGGATCACATCGCGCCGCATCGGCGGGACCTTCGAGCTTGGCGGCATGGTCGATGCCGACGCTGGCTGAGGCGGTCGAGCGCTGGGCGGCCGAGATCGGTGTCGACGCCTTGGCCAAGGCCCGAGCGCGCCACGAGGCCGCCGAGGCCGAGCGCTGGCGACGGCGCGAGACGTTCGATCTCTGCCGGGAGCTGAACGAGGCCGGCCGGCCCTGGCCGTGCCCTGATCCCTACGTCCAATGAGTTTCGGGCTGGGGAGCTAGCTATGTGGGTCATGCGCCAGGACTGCCCAACCCTTGCCGGCCCTGGCGTGCCGCCCGATGATGGCGGCCCTGCCACATTTTGGCGATCGGCCACACGCGATCGCCTGGGTGGTTGAAAGGGTCGCCGCCGGCTTCGACGAGGCGGGGGTGAGTGATGGTAAAGCGCACCTCCGCAGCCCGGTTTCAACCACAATCACTCACGGAAACCGGCGGCAATTCAACACTGAGTCGTCACGTCTCAACGCTCAATCGTCACGGCCGCCCGAGGCGAAATTGCCGGAGAGGCCCGTAGATGGCCGTCTAACCGCCTCGGGGCCGTTTCGGGTATGTCCGTCCGACCCTCTGAGCGCTCACGAGGCGCTGACGGGGCTACCGATCCGGCCGCTTCAGCCGAGACGACGAAGCCGCCCCCGGCCGATTGACCGGAGGCGGTCCCCTGGGTCGAGGCCCCTGCGCGGGCCTCGGGATGGCGCTGCTGACCTGGCCCTAATCTCACGTCGTGCGAGGCATCGACTGGTCCGAGAGACCAATGGCGGCCTCGACGCTCACGAGGCGCCCTCCTCGCTCAGCAGCCGGTCGAGCTGCCGGGACAGCTCGACGCGCCGCATCGCCAGACCGGTGGCCGGTGGCCGTGTGGTCCGCGCCCGTACCTCGTGGCCCACGAGCAGCGCCAGCAGCTGGGAGGCATGGGCGATGACCTGCCGGTCGTGGCCGTCGATGGCGTCGTCACCTGGCCAGGTTTCGTAGAGGTCCACCACCGCGTGGCCGAGGTCCTCGATCCGGCGCAGCGTCACGAGGCGGCTCACCGGTCGCCGTCGCCCCCGGGCTCGTCGTCGGGGCGAGGTTCATCGTCGGGGCCGAGGATGCGCTCGACGCCCTCGGCGGCGGCCGCCTGGCGGTTGAGGGCGGTCATGATCGCCTCCACGTCGGCTTGGAGCTGGCTGACCTGAGCCTCCAGCTCAGCGATGCGCGCCGCTTGGCGGTCCTGGCGGGCCACCAACCCCTGGAGCATCGCGACCGTCTCGGTGTCTGGTGGCATCGCGCTCCTCCCTCCACCGTGGGTCATCGCGTCGAACCACCCGCCCGTTACAGGCGAGCTTGCATGCACCAACGCACCAATGCACCCAACTAGGGTATGGCGAGAGGTCCACCCATGTCCACCACAGAACAACTAGACATCGGAGGCGTGGCCGTCGTGCACGTGAGAGATGTCCCCGATGAGCTGCACCGCGAGCTGCGCAAGCTCGGCATCGACCGCAGCGAGAGCCTGCGCACCATCGTCATCCGGGCGCTGGAGCGCGAACGCGACCGCATGCGCGCCGAGGCGGAGGCGCCCGACGTCACGCCGATGGCGGCCGAGCGCAAAGAACGGAGGAAGCGATGACCCCGAGGAGGAGCGCCTTGCGGCGCTGACGAACGAGGAGCTGGTCGAGGAGCTGGCGGTCGATGCCGACGTGCCCGATGAGCTGTGGGTCGAGGTCGGGCTACGCCTGGGTGTCGAAGGGCTCCACGGCATCCGTGCCGCCGCCATTCCGGGTGTTTCGACCGGCGACCAGGCCGAGCGCCTGCGGCGCTTCATGGCGCTGTGGGAGCTGGAACGCAGGAGGCCGCCTACACCGAGCGCACACGGGAACGGAGGAAGTGATGCCGGAGCGCACCCCTGATAAGGCCATCGCCGTCATGCCCGCGGTCTGGCGCAAGCTGTCCCCGAGCGCGCGACGGGCCCTCGTCACCGCTTGGCACTCCGAGGGCGTCGGCTACAGCTCGTGGCGCCAACTGATCGAGCTGAGCGCGCCGAAGGCCTCCGCGCTCCTCGACGAGTACGGCCTATCCCGCCGCCCACCCCGCCCGCCGAAAGATGACGCCTGATCTGACTGCCGAGGTCGCCGCCTGGCTGGTCGAGGTCGGCTACGGGTTCGATTGGCGGGCGCCCGACCATCCGCTGCCGGAGGCGCTGCGCTGGCCGCTGGCGAAGGCGTGGCACGACCACGACGCCACCGATGAGACAGTGGAGGATTACTACGCCCTGCTGGCCGAGGAATGCGGCTGGCCGAGCAGCACGGGGAAGCGGTCATGACAGACGACGAGCGCGACGCCTCCGTCCGCCGGGTGGTCGAGCAGGCCGGCGAGCTGACGCCCGAGCACGTCGAGCGCATCCGGGTGCTGCTGCCGCCGGTCCGCCAGTCCTCAGTGAGTCCTCAGCCGGTCGAGATCGGATGCGATCTCCTGAGACCCGCCGAGACCTAGATCGCCTGGTCAGAGGCCAATCGAGGCCAACACCGCAGGTCACGGGAACGGGCCGAATGGTTGCAGGGCAACCATGACGACCAAGCACGCGCCGCCACCCGCTTCGGTGGCGGCGACACGGGACGCCGTCGTTCGCTGGCGTTGGCGACGCTCCTCGCGGTGCTGCCAGGCATGACCTTCACCTACCAGGGTGAAGAGCTCGGCCTCGATGATGGCGATGTCGCCTTCGAGGACATGCAGGACCCCTTGGCGGTACGC
>Ga0299907_10002732_pt1 | contig 11038 bp, 11 predicted proteins | sample RVTome_16_FD_198680 | JGI IMG/M metagenome (GOLD analysis project Ga0299907, IMG submission 198680) | Soil microbial communities from uranium-contaminated site in the Upper Colorado River Basin, Wyoming, United States - RVT152D67 (version 2) ...
CGGAGGACTACGTGACGGGGCGCTTCGGATGAGGGTCACGCTCCAGGAGGACCTCGACCAGCTCGAGGCGGCGCTGCAGGAGGAGGGCTCGCTCGTCCTCCGCGCGCTTCGCGGCTGCCTGAACGCCCTCGCGCAGTCCGACGTCGAGCTGGCCGACGAGGTCATCGCCTTCGACGACGAGATCGACGCGGCCTACCTCGGCATCGAGGAAGGCATCCAGTCCCTTCTCGCACGCCAGACGCCGGTCGCGGTCGACCTCCGCCTCGTCCTGGCGATGCTCCACGACAACCTGCATCTCGAGCGGATGGCGGACTACTGCGTGACGATCGCCAAGCTCACGAAGCTCGTGCGCGACGTCCCGCACGACAAGACGCTCATCGAGGGCTTCGAGGAGATGGGCGCTCGGGCCGAGGAGATGATCCGCGTCGCGCTCGACTCGTTCCGGGACCGAAACGCGGGTCGCGCAGAGTCGCTCGTCGACCTCGACGAGCTCATCGACCGCGCCAACCGCCGCGTCGTGCAGCACGTCCTCTCGCTCGGAGCCGACCCCGACGTGCGCGAGTGGGGACTGCGCATGATCATCGTCTCGCGCTGCCTGGAGCGGATCGGCGACCACGCGGTGGACATCGGCGAGCAGACCGCCTATCTGGTGAGCGGCGAGTTCCGCGAGTTCACGGACGCCTCGCACGACCCCGGGACGACGCCCCGCGACCTCTGATGGCCACGCCGACGGTCCTCTTCGTCTGTGTCCACAACGCGGGCCGCAGCCAGATGGCGGCCGCGCTCCTCGATCTCCACGCGGGAGGACGAGTACGGGCGCTCTCTGCCGGAAGCGAGCCGGCCGACGCCGTCCACCCCGGCGTCCTCGAAGCGATGGCCGAACGCGGCATCGACCTCGACGATGCGGTGCCCAAGCGGCTCGAGGACGAGGCCGTCCGCGAGGCCGACGTCGTCGTCACCATGGGCTGCGGCGACGCTTGCCCGGTCTACCCGGGCAAGCGTTACGAGGACTGGGAGCTTCCGGACCCCGGCGGGAGAAGCGTCGAGGAGGTTCGCCCCATCCGGGACGAGATCGACCGGCGGGTGCGGTCGCTGCTCGCCGAGCTGACTGCCGGTTAGGCGGCCTCGGCGACCCGCAGCCGGCGCGTCTGCCAGCTTCGGGCCCCGAACGCCGTCGCCGCGATCAGGCCGGCGAGCACGAACACGAGCACGTCACCCGCCGGCAGTCGCGTCAGGAGCTCCATGCCCGCGCCGACCAGGGCCGCAGCCGGAATGGTCAAGACCCAGGCGACGAGGATGTTGCCCGCGACCCCCCAGCGGACCGCGTTCAGGCGCCGTGTGGCGCCGGCTCCGAGCACGGAGCCCGAGACCGTGTGCGTGGTCGACACCGGGAAGCCGTAGTGGGCGGTCGTCCAGAGGATCCCGGCCGTGGCCGTCTGCGCCGCGAACCCGCGCGGCGGGTCGAGCTTCGCGACGCGCGTCCCCAGCGTCTTGATGATGCGCCACCCGCCGGCGTAGGTGCCCGCGCCCATGGCGAGGGCCGCACTCACGATCACCCAGAAGGGCGGCCGGTCGAAGTCCTCCCCGAGATGGCCGGAGGCCACGAGCGCGAGCGCGATCACCCCCATCGTCTTCTGGGCGTCGTTCGTCCCGTGCGTGAAGGCCACGAACCCGCCCGAGACGAGCTGGAGCCGCCGGAAGACCCGATTGACCGTTCCCGGCGCCCGCCGTCGCACGATCCACATGAGGCCGACCATCAGCGCGGCCGCACCGACGATCCCGAGCAGCGGAGCGGCGAGGGAAGGAATCGCGACCTTCTCCACGAGGCCGCGCCACTGCACCACGTCGAAGCCGCTGGCAGCGATCGCCGAGCCGGCGATGCCTCCGATCAAGGCGTGGCTCGAGCTCGAGGGCAGGCCCAGATACCAGGTGATGAGGTTCCAGGCGATGGCGCCTACGAGCCCCGCGAGGACGACGTCGAGGGTGACGACGTCGGGCATGACGATGCCCTTCGCAACCGTCGCGGCGACCTCGAACGAGACGAAGGCTCCGGCGACGTTCAGGATGGCGGCCGAGAGGACGGCGGGTCGCGGGGCGAGCGCGCGCGTCGAGACGCTCGTGGCGATCGAGTTCGCGGTGTCGTGGAAGCCGTTCGTGAAGTCGAAGAAGAGCGCGACCGCGACGACGGCGACGAGCGTGAGATCCTCCAACCTAGCGCCCCTCCAGGCGATACACGCCTACGCGTTCTTGACGACGATGTTCCCGATCACGTTGGCGGCCGTCTCGCACGCGTCGAGCGCATCCTCGAGCGCCTCGAAGATGTCCTTCCAGCGGATGACGATCAGCGGGTCGATGCGCGGGTCGCGGAACAGGTCCGCGATGGCGTCGTGGAGGACGCGGTCGCCCTCGTCCTCCAGCTTCTTGAGGGCGACGAGCTCCCGCTCGACCCCGCGCATCCCCTTCAGCTCCGCGAGCGCGACCGAGAGGTGCTCGACCGCCCCGACGAGGATCCGGCACTGCTCGATCGCCTGCCGCGTCGGCGACTCGACGCCGTACAGCTCGAGCAGCTCGGAGGCCTCGTCCAGGTGGTCGACGACGTCGTCGAGCGTCGTGGCGAGCTGGTAGATGTCCTCGCGGTCGAACGGGGTGATGTACTGCGTGTTGAGCAGCTGGATGAGGTCGCGCGTGATGGTGTCTCCCTCGTCCTCGATCGCCTTCACGTCCGAGTGGCGCACGCTCGAGTTGGGGTGCTCGCGGAAGCGCCGCTCGACGAGCCTCGCCGCATCGAGCGCATTCGCGCCGGCTCTCGTGAAGAGGTCGTAGAACGCGGTCGTACGGGGAACGAGGGAGATCTTCAAGCGGCGGCATGCTACAGGTTCACCATGCCGTCATCCCTCCGACACACGTCCGCAAGCCTGTTCGCCTGTCTGGCCCTCTCCGGACCGGCGGCGGCCGACACGGGGATCGTCGCGATCGGAGATTTCGGCGTCGGCGGGGACCGCGAGCGGGCAACCGGTGCGGCGGTCGAGCGCTTCCTCGCGCAACGGCCCGCGGACGCGCTCGTCACGCTCGGCGACAACGACTACACCGAGCGCCCGAGCGCCTTCCGCCGCAACTGGAGGGCGGCGTTCGGCTGGGCCGCGGCCGATGGCCTGCTCGTGGCCGGCACGCTGGGAAACCATGACGTCCGCGTGGACGGCGGACGCTACGAGTTCGCGCTGCTCGGGATGCCGGGCCGCTACTACCGGCGCCGCGTCGGCGACGTCGCCCTGTTTCTGCTCGACTCGAACAGAGTCGGCCCGGCCCAGCTCCGCTGGCTCGACGGGGCGCTCGGCACAACCGACGCGCCCTGGAAGGTCGTTGCGCTCCATCACCCGCCCTTCAGCTGCGGGGGCTACCTCGGCGAGCAGCGGGTGCGGCGCCTGCTCGTTCCGCTCTTCGAGCTCCACGACGTCGACCTGGTCCTCTCCGGCCACGACCACAACTTTCAGCGCTTTGCGCGCGCGGGCGTGACGTACGTCGTGCACGGAGGCGGCGGCGCCCGGCTCTACGGGCTCAGGACCTGCCCGCGGTGGTTTCCGCAGCGTCTCGCGGCCCGCAAGGTGCGCGGCTGGGTCTACCTGCGCGCGACGGCGGACTCGCTGCGCGTACGGGCGGTCGGCCGCTGGGGCGGCGTGCAGGACGATCTCGTCCTCTACCCCTAGCGAGGGGGCGCGGCCAGAGCCTGGACGAGGGTGAGCGGCAGCACCCTTCTCACAGCGCACCCAGACGCAGGCAGGTCTGAGCTCCTCCGGCTGCGCCCAGGAGATGAGCGCGCCCGGGCACCATCGCGAGCACGCCCTCGCCCTCGAGACGGACGACCATCGCTCCGCCGACCTGGTCGCGCCGAGTCACGAACGTCTGGAGTGCCTCCTCCCAGGTGCCCTGGCCCCACGCGACGAGGAAGACCCTGCGACAGCCTCTGTCACGCCGAGTTCCCAGGGGCAGGTTCGGGCGCCCGGGAAGGTACCAGTGGAGCGGTATGCCCGCTCCGTATCGCGGGCCGATGACGGCGATCGGGCTCGCGGAGTCCCAGCCCTGGTCGATGAGAACGGAAGCGATCCGCTCGTAGTCGGGCGGCGGGGACGGACCGTGGCGAACGAGCAGGGCCCCGACGAGCGCCGCCGCGGCGAACGCCGTCGCGAGCGCCGCCATCCGCGGTAGGGCTGCCACGGCGGCAGCGACCGCGATCGTCGCGAACGGTACGACCCCGAGGAAGTTCCGCGGCACGAAGATGTTCGCGCCCGCGAGCCAGGTGAGCGCCGCGAGCACCACCGGAACGACGGCAAGCAGCGCGCAATGCTTCCCGTACTCGCTCCGTCGCGCCAGCACCACACACCCGGTGATGACGACGGCGAGCACGCCGAGTCCAGCGACGAGCCCCGAGACGCCCGGCACCCGAGCAAAGAGGTCGTAGTAGAGCTCGACGACCGCCGTCCCGTCGAACGGACCGATCCAGCCGAAGCGCTGGTGGCCGTATTGCTCCGCGAAGCCAGGCAGCCAGAGGGCGAAGGGAACGAGGCCGAGGGCAACCGCGACCGCGACCCGCCTTCTCGCGCCGTATGCGAGCGGTGACGTGAAAAGCCAGAGAAGCGAGGCGGCGAGCGAGAAGAGGAAGAAGTAGTGGGTCAGCGCACCGAGGACGACGGTGGCGGCGAGGAGGGCGAGACGGGATCTGGTCGGCGATGCGACGGCGCGCTCGAGCAGGAACGCGAGCAGGAGCGTGACGAGCGCGAGGAGCGCATACGCGCGTAGCTCCCAACCGTGCCGCACGAGCTGCCAGCCGGCTCCTCCTAGGAAGGCGGCGAGCGCCGCCGCCCACAGCGGCAGAAACCGCCGCGCGTACAGAACTACGAGAGCCAGAAGCGCCGCGGCGAATACGACCGACGCGAGGCGCACGTGCTCGACCGGGACGCCGAGACGGTGAAGCGCCCAAGCGAGCCCGTACCAGGCCGGCGGTGTCGACTCCCCGACGGCGACCTCGCGCGCAACGTCGACGGGCGTCGGCTCGACGATGATCTCTGCCGAGGCGACTTCGTCCTGCCAGAACGCGTACGAGAGAGCGCGAGGCAGCATCACCCCTAGGCCGAATACGGCTGCGGCGGCGAGGACGACGTCTTTCGGGACGAGACTCATACCCCTCACGGGTATGCTTCGCACCATGAACCAGACTAGCGTGTTCCGCGTTCCGGGCATCTCGTGCGGCCACTGCGTCGAAGCGGTCGAGGGCGGGCTGACCGCGGTCGCCGGCGTCGAGAGCGCCTCCGCCGACCTCGAGACAAAGGTCGTCACCGTCCGCGGCTCGGACCTCGACGACGCTTCGCTGCGCGCGGCTATCGCCGAGGCCGGCTACGAGGCCGAGTGACCGATAACGCGGCCGTCCAGCTCGAGCTCGAGGGCATGACGTGCGCCGCCTGCGCGGCGCGGATCGAGCGCAGCCTCAACAAGCTCGAGGGCGTGGAGGCGACCGTCAACTACGCGACGGAGAAGGCGGCCGTCTCCTACGACGACGGACGCGTCGTGTTCGACGATCTCGTGCGCGCCGTCGAAGAAGCGGGCTACCGCGCCTCGCTGACGCGCACCGAGGGCGCGGGGTCGCGGCTCGGCCTGCGGCTCGCCGTCGCGGCCGGGCTCACGGTGCCGCTCGCACTCGTCGCGATGGTGCCTCCCTTCCGCTTCGACGGCTGGGAGTGGCTCGCGCTCGCCCTCACAACCCCTGTGTGGGCCTGGGCGGGCTGGCCCTTCCACCGCGCCGCCATGGCGAACCTGCGCCACGGCGCCGCAACGATGGACACGCTCATCTCGCTCGGCACGACGGCGGCGTTCGTCTGGTCGCTCGCCGCGCTCCTCGCGCTCGAGGACGCCGAGGTCTACTTCGAGGTCGCCGGCGTCGTCACGACGCTGATCCTGCTCGGGCGCTGGCTCGAGGTGCGTGCCCGCCGCCGCTCGGGCGCCGCGCTGCGCGCCCTCCTCGAGCTCGGCGCGAAGGAGGCGCGCGTCCTCCAGGACGGCGTCGAGGTCGCGGTGCCCGTGGAGGAGCTCGCCGTGGGAGACGTCTTCGTCGTGCGCCCCGGCGAGAAGCTCGCCGCCGACGGCGTCGTCCTCGAGGGCCGCTCCGCGGTCGACCAGTCGATGCTGACCGGCGAGCCCATGCCGGTGGACGTCGGGCCGGGCGACGAGGTCGCCGGCGCCACGGTCAACGCGTCCGGGCGCCTCGTCGTGCGCGCCGCGCGGGTCGGCGCCGAGACGGCTCTCGCCCAGATCGCCCGCCTCGTCGCGGACGCTCAGGCGGGGAAGGCGCCGATCCAGCGCCTCGCCGACCGGGTCTCAGGCGTCTTCGTCCCGATCGTGATCGCGCTCTCGCTCGCCACGCTCGGGGGCTGGCTCCTCCTCGACGGCGACGTCGCGAACGCCTTCACGGCCGCCGTTGCCGTGCTCATCATCGCGTGCCCGTGCGCTCTCGGGCTCGCCACCCCGACGGCGCTCATGGTCGGCACCGGCCGCGGCGCGCAGCTCGGCGTCCTCATCAAGGGCCCCGAGGTGCTCGAGCAGACGCGCCGCGTGACGACCGCGATCCTCGACAAGACGGGGACGGTCACAGAGGGACGCATGCGGCTCGTGGAAGTCGTCCCGACGAACGGCGCGACACGCGCCGACGTCCTTCGGCTCGCGGGCGCGGTCGAGGATGCGAGCGAGCATCCGATCGCCCAGGCCGTCGCCTCCGCCGCGCGCGCCGAGCTCGGCGCGCTTCCGCCCGTGGAGGAGTTCGAGAGCCGGCCGGGCCTCGGCGTCGGCGGGCTCGTCGAGGGTCACGCGGTCGAGGTGGGCCGCGGCGTCGACGGCGTGACGGTGTCCTGGGACGGCCTCCCCCGGGCGACGCTCGTCGTCGCCGACACGGTCAAGCCGACGAGTGCCGAGGCCGTCGCCGAGCTGCGCGCGCTCGGGCTCACGCCTGTCCTCCTGACCGGAGATCGCGCCGAGACCGCGCGGGCCGTGGCCGCGGAGGTCGGCATCGAGCGCGTGCTCGCCGAGGTCCTGCCGGGCGACAAGGCGGCCGAGGTGCGCCGGCTCCAGAGCGAGGGCGAGGTCGTAGCGATGGTCGGCGACGGCGTCAACGACGCGCCCGCGCTCGCCCAGGCCGATCTCGGCATCGCCATCGGCACGGGCACCGACGTCGCCATCGAGGCGAGCGACCTGACGCTCGTCTCAGGCGACCTGCGTGCCGCCGCGGACGCGATCCGGCTCTCCCGGCGCGTGCTCGTCACGATCAAGGGCAACCTCTTCTGGGCCTTCGCCTACAACGTCGCGGCGATCCCGCTCGCGGTCGCCGGGCTCCTGAACCCGATCGTGGCCGCGGCGGCCATGGCCGGCTCGAGCCTCTTCGTCGTCTCCAACTCGCTCCGGCTCCGCCGCTTCCGGAGCCCCAGGGAGGTGCTGACGTGACCCACGGCTACGTCCAGGACAAGGAGGCGCTCGTCAAGCGCCTGCACAGGATCGAGGGCCAGGTGCGCGGGATCGAGCGCATGATCGAGGACGAGCGCTACTGCATCGACATCCTCACGCAGATCGGCGCGGTCACGACGGCCCTCGAGAGCCTCGCGTTCGAGATCCTCGACGACCACGTGAGCCACTGCGTCTCCGGCGCGCTCTCCTCCGGCGACGCGGCGGTGGCCGAGGAGAAGAGCCGTGAGCTCCTCGAGGCCGTGCAGCGCTTCGCGCGCACGCGGTAGAGAGGCACCAGATGCCGCGCTATCTCACGGCGGCCGCCGTCGCGCTCGCGCTTTGGGTCGCGATCGGCTCGCGTGAGGTGCTGACGGGCATCCTCCCCGCGCTCGTCGTCCTCCTCCTCCCCGTGGCGGACTACCGTCTCTGGACAGCCCGCGCCCGGCCCTGGCACGACTGGACGGTGATCCTGGTCCTCCTGCCCGCCATCCTCGCAGCCGTCTGGATCACTGTCGGCGGCCTCGTGACCGGCGTCGACCGCTCGGACGAGGCGCGGCTCCTCCTCGAGGTCGGCCCGGGAGTGGCCCTGACCGGCCTCCTCTGCACGCTGATCTCCTACCACGGCCGCCATCACCCAGACGAAGAGCGAGCCTGACCGGAGCCCGTTCAGACAGCGCCTCGCAGGCCACGACGGGGTCAGACCCCGCCACGTCCCTTCCGGACGCGGCGGGTGCCTGGCACCGGACCTGTCCCGGCCGCTCCGCTCCTGGGCTGCGGCCGTGAAGGCGGTCGTGAGCGGGCACCGAGGTCGACGAGTTTGCTCTAGCCATGTCGGGGTCTGACCCCGACATGGCCGAAACGGACGCTACGAGCCGGGGCTCGGGGCAGGGCGCGGCTCCCTCTCCTCTTCGTGGCCCTCGACGTGGACGTCGGGGAGCCAGCGGAGCCAGGAGGGGAGGTACCAGTTCCAGCGGCCGAGGAGCGTCATCGTCGCCGGCACGACGACCGAGCGGATCACGGTCGCGTCGATCAGGAGCGCCACGGCGATGCCGAAGCCCATCTGCTGGAACATGACCAGGTCGCCGCGGGCGAAGCCCGCGAAGACGGCGATGATGATGAGCGCCGCGCCCGTGATCAGGCGCGCCGTCGAGCCGACGCCGAACGACACGGACTCGTCGTTCGACCCGGTCTGGGTGAACCGCTCGCGGATGCGGCTGAGCAGGAAGACCTGGTAGTCCATCGAGAGGCCGAAGAGAACGGCGAAGAGGAAGAGCGGCACCCAGGCCTCCACGATGTCGACCTGCTGGAAGCCGAACAGCTCGTTGCCCATTCCCTTCAGGAAGACGAGCACGAGCAGCCCGTACGCGGCGCCGACCGACAGAAGGTTCATCGCGATCGCCGTCGCCGGAACGACGATGGAGCGGAACGCGATGGTGAGGAGCACGAAGCTCAACCCCAGGACGAACACGAAGACGATCGGCAGCCAGGTGTTCATGACGTCGTAGTAGTCGATGTCCTCGGCGGTGTCGCCGCCCACGAACGCCTCCGCGCCCGAGCCGGCGAAGGCCTGGGGGATCACCTCCTCGCGGAGGTCTCGCACGGCCGCGACGGCCTCCGGGGAGACCGCGTCGCCGGCGATCGGGACGGTCACCACCACGAGATCGCCGCCGGGGCTCGTCTCCTCCTCCGGCAGGCCCAGGATCGGACGCTCCGCGAGCCCTTGCTCCAGCCGCTCGATCGCGGCCCGCACCTCGGCTGAGCTCGCATCCCCGTCGACGACGATCTGCACCGGGTCGACCGTCTGGCCGGGGAACTCGCTGTTGAGGAGCTCGAATCCCCGCTTCGACGAGAAGCGGTCGGGCAGCGTGCTGATGCCGGCGGTGCCGGTCTCGAGCGCGAGGGCGGGCACGGCCACGGCCAGGAGCAGCGCGACGGCCGCCGCGAGACTGATCGCCGGGCGCCGCATCACAGCGCGGACGATCCGTCCCCAGAAGCGGCTCTCGGCGCCCGCGGCCGCCCGGCCGAAGAAGGGCACCCGCAGCGCGTCGATCCGGTCTCCGAGCAGGCTGAGCACGGCCGGGAGAAGCGTCAGGGCCGCGATCACCGAGACGATCCCGACGAGGATCGCACCGGTGGCGAGGCTCCGCATGATCGTGTTGGGCACGAGCTCGAGCCCGGTCATGGCGAGGACGAAGGCCGCGCCGCTGAAGAGGACGGCCCGGCTCGCCGTCGACCCCGCGGTGACGATCGCGTCGAGCTTCTCGCGGCCCTCCGCGCGCTCCTCGCGGAAGCGGCTGAGGATGAAGAGCGAGTAGTCGATCCCGAGCGCGAGGCCCATCCCGAAGATCATGTTCGTGACGAAGAGCGAGAGCTCGAACGCCTGCCCGACGAGCGCGGTGAGCGCCAGCGCCACGACGATCGAGAGCACCGCGAGGACGAGCGGGATGACCCCGGCGACGACCGTGCCGAAGACGAGCAGGAGGACGATCAGGGCAGCCGGCGCGCCGAAGAAGAGCTCCCCGTTTTGCAGGTCCTCCTCCGAGAGCCGCCCGAAGTCCTCGTCGAGCGTGAGCTCGCCGGTGACCGCCGCCTCGAAACCCGGCTCGGCGTCGAGCTCCTCGACGACCTCGACCAGGGGCTCGACCTTGTCCTCCCCGTCGACGCCCAGAGCGACGAGCACCGCCGCCGCGCCCCTGTCCTCCGCGACGAGCTCGTCGCCCCCGTCGTCGAACGGCGTCACGACGCTCGTCGCCCCGGCTGCGCGGATCTCCTCGGCGAGCGCTCCCAGTCGCTCCCGGACCGCGGGATCGTCGACGGTGCCGTCGTCGAGACTCACGACGACGACCTCGCTCGCCTGGCGCTCGAGGTCCTCGGGCGTCGGCCGGAAGCGCTCGAAGCGGAGCTCGTCGGCGCGCTTCGAGTCCGTCTCGCTCGTCACGTCGCCCTCGCTCGTCAGGACGTCGCCGAGCAGCGTTGCGACGAGTCCGAGCGAGACGACGACGGCTGCGAGCCAGGCGCCGACCGTGCGCCACGGATGCCGCGCGGAGGCGCCCGCGAGCGAGTCGGTGGAGAGCCTCACGGCCCCGACGCTAGCGCGTCAGGGCCGGGGGGTCGAGCCGGAACCGGACCGGCGCGCTGGTCTCGCTAGCGGGTGGGCGTCTCGACGTCTGGGTCGACTTCGTCGGCGCGGCGAGCGTGCGCCTGGGCGACCTCGCGCTCCGTCTGCGCGCGCTCGAGCTCGTCCTGCGCCGCCTGCTCGCGCTCGCGCGCGCGCAGCGACTGCAGCTCGGCCTTCTCCCGGTGCTCCCCCGCCTCGGCCCTCTGCTCTTCGAGCTGGCGGTTCCGCGAGCGGCTGAGCGCCCAGAGCGCGAGTGCGACGACGAGCACGGCCGCGATTGCGATGACGATGATGAGCCAGGTATCCATCGGCTTCCTTTCCCGGCGCCCCTGAGCGGCACCGTCCGCGGCCACTTGTGCCCCGGCGACGGAATCGGCAAACGGCCGCGAGGTAAGGTGCCGCCCGTGCTGGAGATCACCGCCGGCAGCTTCCGCTTCA
>Ga0299907_10002733_pt1 | contig 11038 bp, 15 predicted proteins | sample RVTome_16_FD_198680 | JGI IMG/M metagenome (GOLD analysis project Ga0299907, IMG submission 198680) | Soil microbial communities from uranium-contaminated site in the Upper Colorado River Basin, Wyoming, United States - RVT152D67 (version 2) ...
TTCGTACAATCTGAACCCGGCAGGCCCGGAGGGACTTGAACCCCCAACCCCCGGTTTTGGAGACCGGTGCTCTGCCAGTTGAGCCACGGGCCTAAACGGCTATTCCACGCCTAAAATTGTTCCTCTAGTCGAGATTAAAGCCTTTTCCGGCGGCCACGACTTTATGGCAATTCACGGCTCTAGCTCCGAACAGGCCAATAGACCGCCCATAAGTCTAAACCGAATCCGCCCGATGCTGCGATTGCTTACCCACCGAACGCGAACGGGCCGCCCCTACGTTAAGTAAAACCGAATTCGCTGAGCCAGCTCTCACGCTCATTTGGAAAGTTTTGACGAAAGGCTATCGCGATTGCCCTTCTGAGCCGATAAGTAACTACAGGGGCAGATTCACTGCACCCAATGGGAGGGCACCAATCGTGCTGGAATTCACCAAGCTTCTTTCGACCCTGCAAGGAAAGCTCATTGCAGGCGTAGTTGCAACATCGCTGGCCGCAGCAACCGGCGTTGCAGCCGTCCAGATTGCCACCAGCTTTTCCGCTTCAGATCAAGTCGCCTCGAGCAGAGCGGCCGACACTCGCACCAGCGCCTCAGCAAACTCACCGGCAGGCGACCGAATCGCCGGCAACAGTTCCGGAACAGTTGGAGGGTCCGCATCTGCCAGCGCACAGAGCGGTCCCGGGACCAGCGCCTCAGCCGGTTCCGGCGCGTCGGCACCGGGTACCTTAGGTTCCGCCGGAGTCAACGTCAACTCTGGAATTGCCGTTCTGACACCTGCGATTCCGGGCAGCAATCTCGTGGGTCCCGGAGGCACTGTGACGGCTCCTGGTGGCACGCTTCCGTCGGGTGGCGTCCAGGCGCCTGCCGTCATTACTCCAGCAGTACCCTCAGCACCGCCGGTCGAGCCTGAAATTTCGGGTCTTGGAATACCGGTGCCCGCTGCACCTTCCGCTACCACGCCTACTGGCGTGAAGGTGTACGAAAGCGGTACCTACTCAGTGGTCGTCCCGGGTACCGCCGGCGACGCCCAGCAACTGTGCCTCAGCGGACTGGTCGACAAATGCCACACTGTGAAGGTTCCCGCTACCAAGTCGGTCACTCTGACCATCTCGTACACAGGCAACGCCAGCGCTCCGGCGCCGACGTTCACCGTCAACCGCTGCGACCGAGGTCTTCAGATCGGCGTTAACGGTTTGACCCCTGGTTCGACTGTGAACACGAATGCCGAAGGAACCACGCTAAGCGCCAACCTCACTTCCACCGAAGTTGGACAGACTGCATCATTCTGCAAGGCGTAGATTCACCGGTTCACAAAAACGGCCCAGCATTAGCTGGGCCGTTTTTTCTACCCTTAAAACCACAGAGGGCGCCGGAGCGCCCTCTGTGGTTCAAGTCCTTGCGGTGTTACGCGGTCTTGCTGAACTTGCCCGTGATTCCGGTCAACACCCCTGCGACTACCACTGCGGTACCGAGGGTGGCTACATAACCGTAGATATCCTCGGACAGTATCGTCGACAGAAAGTAGGCCACAAGACCACCGGCTGCCCCGAGCACGACACTCAACATCGTGTTGGAGTCCTTCAGAAAGACTCCCTTGATGAAGATGCCGGCTGCGATACCAAGGACCACCGCGGCGAGAACTTCCATTGCTAACCTCCTGCTGGTTCGGGCTCATCCTCAGCCGGCGGCCGAGGTATTTCCCGAGCTTCGTGCTGGTTTAGACGCGGCGGTCGATCACACCGTTACGCAGCAGCTTTGAGACCGGTCAGCTGGGCGACTCTGAGTCTCCTGGACCGGCGCCTACCAACGAACAATGCTCCTGCCACGCCCGCCAATAGGATTGCGCCGCCGGCCGCCAGGCGATGCTCGCCTATCTGCTTGCCGGTAGCCCTGATGGCCGCCGTTCTCCGCAGGCGTTCCAGGGTGGTTTCCGTGAGGCTAGCCAGCAGCCAGGCCGGAGGCTCCAGGGGAGCGGCTTCGAGCGCTCGCATCGCGGCTCCAAGCTCCTGAAACCGTCTCTGCTCCTCACGGCAGCCCTCACACCCCTGCAGGTGAAGCGAGATCTCCTTCATCGGAGGTGTTTTCTCTTCGAATGCCGAGAGATGCTCCCGGACTTCGCCACATTCCATTGCATTTACCTCTTTCCAGATTTCACGTTGACGACTCTTCAAAAAGGAGGTCCCGCAGCCTGCGCCGCGCCCGAAAGAGCCTCACCCGTGCAGTGCCTTCGCTTATACGAAGGTCCCGGGCGATCTCCTCGAAGCCAAGGCCGTAAACATCCCTCATAACCACAACAGCCCGATAATCCTCGGGCAAAGAGGCAATAGCCCCGTCGAGGCGTTCCCTCAGCGATCGCTGCTCCGCCGTCGCAGCCGGATCCATCGACACGGGAGCCGGAAGGAGATCCCAGTCTTCAGGTGTGATGGAAACTTCCGGACGCCTGCGGGACCTCTTCCTCAGGAACGAGATTGCTACGTTGGAGGTGACGCGGTAAAGCCAGGTGGAGAACTTCGAATCTCCCCTGAATTGCTTGATCACCCTCAGAAGCTTCATATAGGTCTCTTGAGAGACCTCTGCGGCATCTTCGGGGTTGCCCACGATCCTCAGCGACAGGCTGTAGACGGACGCGTGGGTCAACTTGATCAACTCCTCAAACGCAGCGTGGTCGCCCCGTTTGCAAGCCTCAATGACGCTGGACGGGACCTCCAAGGAAAACTGGTTGCCTAGTTGTCCGACGCGCCGAAGATGCGAATCGTTACAGGGGAGGCCTGCCCTCGCCGGCCGGCGTCGGCGGGGATTGGGGGCGGGCTGAGGATCTTAAGAACCGAGCAGTTGGAGAGCATGCGGGGGGGAACCCCCCGCATGCTATCTGGTCTCCCGGTGCGGAGTGTGTACCCGGCACCAACGGCAGTATTTCTTGAGCTCCAGGCGCCCTTGCTGCTTCTGGCGATTCTTGGTGGTTATGTAGTTTCGCCGCTTGCACTCCTGGCACGCGAGCGTCACATGGGGGCGCTTGTCGCCTACTTTTGCCATTTTGTTCTGGTCCTTACTTCTTGATCTTCGTCACTCGCCCGGCGCCGACGGTACGGCCGCCTTCACGAATTGCGAACTGGAGTCCTTCGTCCATTGCGATCGGCTGAATCAGCTCGACATTCATTACGGTGTTGTCGCCCGGCATCACCATCTCGATGCCTTCCGGAAGCGTAACCGCCCCGGTGACGTCGGTCGTGCGGAAGTAGAACTGCGGGCGGTAGTTGTTGAAGAACGGCGTGTGACGGCCGCCCTCGTCCTTGCCCAGAACGTAGACCTGCGCCTCGAACTCGGTGTGCGGGGTGATCGATCCCGGTGCGGCCAGAACCTGCCCGCGCTCCACGTTGTTCTTGTCGATACCGCGCAGCAGTGCCCCGATGTTGTCGCCGGCCTGACCCGAGTCGAGCAGCTTGCGGAACATCTCAACGCCGGTGCAGACGGTGGACTGGACCTTGTCCTGGATGCCGACGATCTCGACGGTCTGGCCAACCTTGACCTGGCCCCGCTCGACGCGGCCGGTGACGACCGTGCCTCGGCCGGTGATCGAGAACACGTCCTCGATCGGCATCAGGAACGGCTTGTCGATGTCACGGGTAGGCTCGGGGATGGCCTCATCGCACGCCTCCATGAGCTTCCAGACGCCCTCCTGAGCCTCGGCGTCACCCTCCAATGCCTTCAGAGCCGAGACACGGATCACCGGCAGATCGTCGCCGGGGAAGTTGTAGGAGCTGAGAAGCTCGCGGACCTCGAGCTCCACGAGATCGAGAATCTCAGGGTCGTCAACCATATCCACCTTGTTCATGGCAACCACGATATAGGGCACCCCCACCTGACGGGCGAGAAGGACGTGCTCACGGGTCTGCGGCATTGGGCCATCGGCAGCGGATACCACCAGGATGGCGCCGTCCATCTGGGCCGCACCGGTGATCATGTTCTTGATGTAGTCGGCGTGGCCTGGGCAGTCCACGTGGGCGTAGTGGCGGTTGGGCGTCTCATACTCGACGTGGGCGATGGTGATTGTGATGCCGCGGGCCTTCTCCTCCGGCGCCTTGTCGATCTGGTCGAACGCGGTGAAGAAGTTACCGAGACCCCTGTCGGTCAGAGTCTTGGTGATTGCTGCGGTAAGGGTAGTCTTGCCGTGGTCGATATGTCCGATTGTTCCGATATTCAAATGCGGCTTGTTCCGCTCAAACTTAGCCTTTGCCATGCCCAATCCCTTCCGGCTTTGCTGTAGCCCGTTATCTTTGTTGCTCTCAAAAAAATGCTCGCTGTAATACCGCCAGATTAACCTGATACGTAGCGGCGGGCGGAATCGAACCGCCGACACAGCGATTATGAGCCGCTTGCTCTGCCTCTGAGCTACGCCGCCTCTATCTACCGAACGACCTACGCATTGCCTTACATCCACCGAAAAACGCTGCGCGATGCTTCCGGGGCGATGCTATCAAGTTGATCGAACCCAACATTTCAGGGCTTGTTCGAGCCCTCTCGCGGAATCGAACCGCGGACCTACGCCTTACCATGGCGTCGCTCTACCGACTGAGCTAAGAGGGCAAGACGCTAAATGATAGCTGCCGCGGCCAAAGCGACTGCTCATACCAAGTGTATGTCTGATCGAACGTGTCGTAAAAGGGCTCGCTCGAAGGGTACCCGGCGGCCTCCAACGACGCCGCGCTGTCAAATATTCCGGGCCGTCCCGGCCGGGTGGGCTCAGCCCCCCGCCGTCTGAATGGCGAAAAGAAAGCGATTGTACGCTTTTGCGTCATGGGCATCGCGTAGTATGACGAACAGGCGTTCGTTGGGCTAGGGAGAGTGGAAGACGGCTGACTCCAGGAAGAGCTCGTTCACCTCGCGCTTTGGCGTCTCCAAGCGGGAGAGCCACGACGCGGCCGAGTTCTACGCCAGATTTGCCGCGCCGGAATTGAACGCCGACACTGAGATTGCTCTTCCCGCGGCGCGCAAGGTCGACCAGATCTTTATCGGCCATGCCCGCGAAATGAACGAGGTGGCGAACAACTCCGTGGCACTCGTCGTCACTTCACCCCCTTACTTTGCGGGCAAGGAGTACGAGGAGCGCCTCGGCGAGGGGCACGTCCCGGCTACCTACATCGAGTATTTGAAGATGCTGGAAGAGGTATTTGCGGAGTGCGTCACGAAGATGGAGCCCGGTGGGCGGATCGCCGTCAACGTGGCGAACCTGGGACGTAAGCCGTACCGTTCGCTCTCCTCGGATGTAATTGCGATTCTTCAGGACAGGCTTCGGTTGCTGCTGAGGGGAGAGGTGATCTGGCTGAAATCTCGCGGTTCCTCGGGAAATTGCGCCTGGGGATCGTTCCAGCGGCCTGCCAATCCGGTGCTCCGTGATCTGACCGAACGAGTGATCATCGCAAGCAAAGGAAGGTTCGACCGTGCGCTCACAGCTCGCGAACGTCTATCGAAGAACTACCCCTCAGCCCACTCGCTGTCGAGCGACGAGTACATGGAGGCGACCATGGATGTCTGGGAGATCCCGCCCGAATTCGCCAAACGGGTGGGCCACCCGGCACCCTTCCCGGTAGGTCTCCCCAAGAAGCTGATCGGCTTGTACACGTACGAAGGCGACCTGGTGCTCGACCCGTTCATGGGCTCGGGGACCACAGCCGTTGCAGCCATCCAAACCGACAGGCACTACGTTGGATACGACACCGAGGCGGCTTACGTCCTGGAGGCTCGCAAACGGACAACCGAAGCCAAGCTGCGCCGGGAGCGCAATGAAAACGACTCCGAGTTCCGATTCTCGATTCCGGCAGTTCCACTTCCGGCGCCTCCCGGCGAGGACTTCCAGAAGCGGGCGGTTCGGGAGGGGCGGGCGGCTAAACATGTTGCCAGGGCGCTTCTGAAGGATTGCGGCTTCCACTCGATCCAGGCCGACCTTCGACTGGCCCATGGAGTGGAGATCAACTTTCGAGCGTACGATCAGACCGGGGAGCCTTGGCTCTTCGACGTTTCGGGCGGATTCACCAGCAATCGACCCGGACTCAAACGGACGGACACGCTCTGGAAAGCGCTGGGCAAGGCGGCGGTCATCCACGAAGCCGATCCCGGGACACGGCTCGTTCTCCTGACCACCGATGCGCCCGCCAAAGGCAGCGCAGGCGACGCTGCTCTGAAGGTGCTCCTGGGGGACGGCAAACCGATCCGTGACGTGGTTCAGATGCTTTCTGATCCCGACCGGATACGTCTTAGAGCGTTTGCCCAGAGGGGACCGGGGCTGGATTGACCGTGGGTGCCGTAGAACCGACCACTCCCGGCTGGCCTGGACGTGTGGCGGTAGGGATTGTTCGCGGGGACCCTCCCCAGGTGTTCCTGGCGGACTCGGCGACGACGTTGGGCCGGCTTCTGGCCTCCCGTGTCGTGGCCGCATCGAAAGCGTCCGCCGTGGCGGATAGGAACGTGGCGGATGAAATCGACAAGGCCCTCCGGGAGGAGAGGTGGGCGGACTCGATATCGCTGTGGATGGAGGCGACGGGTGAGGTGGTGGACGCCTACCCCGATGAAGAAATCGTGACGGCAGAAGGCTTGGGGGCATGATGCCTGAAGGGAGCCCGTTCCAGGCGGCAGCCGGGGAGCAGGGCAGGCAGTTTGCCGGCCAGTGCGATCTGCTTCTCCGCAACTGCGGGTTCGAGCTGGGTAGCCGCATCCTCGTCAGCCGGATAGGGATCGAGATCGACCGGGAGGCGATAAGCCCCAGCGGCGAGACGATCTGGTTCGAGTACAAAGGGAGCGTCCAGGGAGCACGGCCCGGCCTGCTCAGGACCGATACGTTGAAGAAGGCCATCGCCAATGGGGCCCTGCTGGCGTCGCTGGAGGATCACCCTCCGTTCGTAGTCCTCACCTCGCACCTCCCCGAAGCCGGATCCGGCCTTGCGATGCTCAATGCTGCGAAGGGCCTCGGGTACCTCAGGGACGTGATCTGTATCTACCGGCCTGCCGACACCGTTCGGCTCAAACGGCTCTAGATCGGCGCGGCGCGATCAGACGGCGCGGCGGTCTGTCATAGTTCGGTTGACAGGCCCATGAATTGAGGGCGCATACGAGAGGTGGAGGAATTAATGGGAAAGCTTGTACGCATTTTGATGGCGATGCTTCTAGTTATGCTCGCCGCGTGTGGCGGTGGCGACGAAGAGGAGCCCACCGACGAACCCACGGACGTCCCCACCATGGAGGAAAGCACAACCACGCCGGCCGCCAGCGCTGCATTCCTCTCACCTGCAGACGGTGCGACGGTTACCAGCCCCGTCATGGTGCAGATGGAGGCGATTGGTGTGGCGATTGAACCTGCAGCTGATGGTGTCAAGCCCAACTCGGGGCACTTCCACATCATCGTGGACGCCGATTGTGCCCCCGCCGGGCAGGTGATTCCCGCCGATGCTACCCACGTCCACTTCGGCATGGCGCAGAAGGAGGGCGAGCTGACCCTGACTCCCGGCGAGCACACCCTGTGCCTGCAGGTGGCAAATGCTTCGCACATCGCGACCGACGTGACCGATAGGATCACAATCACGGTCGGAAGCTGACCGTTATTCGGAAGGCCGTCCAGTCTGCTTGGGCGGCCTTCCGAATGTAGGCGGGAGCCGAGAATCAGCCTGTTTCGATGGGGCGGAAACGAGTGCCCAACCGTCAATCGTTAAGGGATATTCTCTAACTCCTACGATGATCAGTCAGCCTCGGCAAGCCATTGAGGAGCCGCCTTGAGGGGGGCGGGATACGTCTCGGCTGCCGTGCTTGCCTGTGTGTTCGCTTGGGCCGGCAGCTCCAAGCTGCGGCACGGGGACCAAGCCGCCGAAGCGTTCCGGGCCATGGGCCTGCCGGCCCCGATGAAGCTGAGCAGAGCGGTGGCGCTTGCAGAGCTGACGCTGGCGCTCCTCCTGTTGACCACTCCCTTAATGGGAGGGCTCCTGGCCCTGATAGTTCTCGCAGCCTTCACGATCGTGCTAGGTCGGTCGATCAGATCGGGACGCAGTGTGCAGTGCGGGTGCTTCGGCACCGCCCGGAAGAAGCCGGTGTCCTGGGTCGAGCTGGTGAGAAACCTGCTGCTGGCGATGCTGGCGTTCGGAGCCACGTTTGCCACGTCGCCGGTGGCGCCATCGATCCCGGAAGCCGTGCTGGTGACCAGCGCGGTTGCCGCCGGTGCAATGATCGTTGCCCTTTGTGACCTTCGCCGGGAGGCGGGAGCCGTCTGGGGCAACCGGCGAGCATGGGAAAGAGCGGATCAACGATGAGAGGCGGGCTCTGGGTAGCCTCCTACGTCATGCTCTGGGTCACAGTGGTCGTCCTGAGCCTGGTCGTCCTGGCCATGTTGCGGCAGATCGGCGTTCTCCACGCTCGACTGCGCCCGATGGGAGTTCACTTTGCCGGAGAGGGACCCGAGCGCAACGCGCCCGCGCCCCTGCCGGATGTGTTCGACTACGGCCGCAGACGGCTGACGCTCGTCACCTTCACCGCTCCGGATTGCGTCATCTGCGCCCAGATCCGCCCCGGGATTCGGGCGCTGGAGCAGCAGTACACGGACATCTCGGTGCAGATCGTCGATCATCACCCTTCGACCCAACCCACCTTTCGGGCCTTCAACGTGACCTCGACCCCCTACATGGTGACGGTCGGTCGGGACGGCATCGTTCGGGGACGCGGGGTGGCCAACACAGTCGAGCAGGTTGAGGTCCTGATCGAGGAGTCGCTGGCCGCGGAGGTCGAGGCACCTTGAACGACGCGTGGGTCGAGGAGGCCGGCCGCTGGACCGCTGCTCGATACACCCGCCGCTCGTTCCTGGGTAAGTTCGGGCGGGCGGCGGTCATGATCGCCGGGGGGCCGATGCTGGCCACCCTTTTGGCGGATCCGGCATACGGCCGGGTCTGCGGCCAGAGCGGCGAGTCAAGCCCATGTCCCACCTTCGACTGCGATGCGGTGTGGGGATGGTGCTGGTACGCCTCCGGATGCTGCGCCGACGGCAGCCTCAAGAAGATCTGTGACTGCTGCGAGGCCAACTACCCCAACGTGCACGGCTACTGCCCCGACGGCACCAACGTGAAATGTTTGGTCCAGAGCTGCGGAACCGATCCACGGGTTCAGACGGTGCCCGTCCACCGGGTAAGCAGCGACGACCGCGTCCAGGCGGCGGCTGCCATCCGGCGGGTGAGGTTCCCGGGCGGAAGCTCGACGGTGGTGCTTGCCGACGCGGAGGATAGCCTGATAGTCGCCATTGCCACCGCTCTGGCAGGTACGCTCGGCATCCCGGTGGTACAGGTCAGCAGGCTGCTTCCCGGCCCCGAGACGCTGGCGGGGCTCCGCGAGATGGGGGCACGCTCGGCAAAGCTGGTAGGCCCTTCGGTCCTGACGACCGTGGACCTGCTCCTCGCGGTGAATGGGGTGTCGGTGGAGCGTGTCGGCAGCTCACCCGATGTCTCAACCCTCTCCGCACAGGTGGCTCAGTGGGCACGGGGCAGGGGCGGGGAGCCCAGCGGAACCGTCTGCGTGGCCCCCGCCGGTATCTCGAGGGCGGCCGCCGGGCTGGCGGCAGCCCTCGGCTCCGCCAAGCACTGGCCTCTAGTGGTGGGTGCAGGGGCCGCACGCACGGCCGGCGTGCCCACCCACCTGGTTGGGCCCGAGGCGGCTGCGTTTTCGGGCGAGGTGCCTGCTCCAACCGCCTTTGCCTCCGCATCGCTCTTTGACCTTGCCAACGAGATCGCACGCTTTGCGCACGGCACGGCGCCGGTGCCGGGGCCCGTGGTGGTTGCACCCGAGGGGGCTCGGGCAGTCACGGAGCTGGCAGGCATGGGTGCACCCGTTCTCCTTTACCGGGCCGGCTCTCTCGCTGAGGTTAGGGACTGGCTCATCGAGCGGGCCAGGGCCCACGGCCTGCCCAGTCACGCCGTGCTCGCGGAAGGGCCGTCGGGCAGCGTGGGGACTCCCGGGCTTTACGAGCTCCAGTCTCTCGTCAACGGTTTTGCAGTCCACAACCTGGTGGGGGTCGGCGGCCAGGGGCTTCCGGTAATTGAGCAGCCCCCGGAGGAGCGGCCGCTGGGCTTCGCCCGAGTGGGCCCTGCCCCCGGCCGGCGCCGCAGATGAACCTCGAGCCTCTTAAATGACCGGCTCCTCCGCCCTGTGGATCGGGGTCTCGCTGGCCACCGTGGCGGCGGTGCGCTCGCTCTGGTCGCCGTGAGGGCTGTCGGTCACCGAAACGGTGACTCCCTCCGTGCGGGGGAGCCGGCGCCTTCAGGTAGCAGGGTTGTTGACGGTTTCAGCAGCTTCCAGCGGTGCCCTCCTGGGCCTGGTCCTGGGAGCGGCCTGGGCCGCTGTTCAGATTCCTACACTGACCCTGCGGGTGGCCGTGCTGATATCGGCAATGGCGCTGACGGCGGACATCTCCAGATACTTCACCGGGCACCCCAGACCATTTTCTATTCAGACACAGGTCCCCATGCAGTGGGCGCGCCTGTTCGACCTCAGAACCGCGGCGACTCTGTACGGTGCGCGGCTCGGCATCGGCCCACTGACGCCGATGACGAGCTGGATGTGGTGGGCGGCTGCGGTTTTAGGGGCTTCGGCGGGCGCCTGGGAGTCGGCTTTGGTGGGAGCATCGTTCGGCGCGGTTCGGATGGCCGTCGTGGTGGGAGCGGGGCTTGGAGTGGAGCCTGCCATGGCCCGGCGAATGGCCCTGCTTCGTAGAAGCGAGCGCGTCGTGGTCCCGGCAATCTTCGTGGCAGTGCCGCTGGGATGGTTGATGTTGCTGCGGCTGGTGGGCTCCCCTATGTAGGACTGATCTTTGCACAACCCAATTGCCGCCCCCACGTCGTTGATTAGCGTGCTTGCCGGTCACGCCTGTGGCGGCCACTCCATCTGAATGTTAGTCCGGTTTCCCGAAACACCGTACTTCGCTTGATGGGTCCAGCAGTGCAGGGGACCGGTCTGTATTCGAACCGGTCCCCTGAAGATCGTTGGTTCACCTTTCGGCAGTCGATCGAACTCTCATGAC
>Ga0299907_10002734_pt1 | contig 11034 bp, 9 predicted proteins | sample RVTome_16_FD_198680 | JGI IMG/M metagenome (GOLD analysis project Ga0299907, IMG submission 198680) | Soil microbial communities from uranium-contaminated site in the Upper Colorado River Basin, Wyoming, United States - RVT152D67 (version 2) ...
ATGGGACTCGTCTCCATTCTTCTGCTCCTGGCGGTCGTCCTCGCCGTGGTGATATCGATTCAGCGTTCGATGAGCGGCAAGGATGAATCACCGACGGCCACCGGAGCCGACATCGTCGCTTACCTGGTACTCGCCTTGTCCATGGGTGTGGCCGGATTCTCTTTGGCCAGACTCGCATCGACTGCGTTTCCGGGCGAGACATTCGTGTTCAACCCGGCGGAGGAGGTGGCCACCTCGCTTTCAGCTCTGGTCGTCTCCACCCCGTTCCTCATCTACTTCTGGCGACGGCAGGCACGGAGAAGGGCTACCTACCCCGGCTCGGCCGGATGGACGTTGTATCTGGCGCTGATCGAGCTGACCTTCATGACGGCGTTCGTGGTAAGCACAGTCAGTTTCCTGGATCGGGCGTTCGACGGGGAGGTGACGTCGGCATGGACAGGTGTCGTCGTTTTCGGCGCGATCGTCGTTTTCCACGAATACGCAGCCAGGGTGACGCCACCCCGATCGGATGCCGGCGAATTGCGCAGGGTCCTCGGCTCGGCGATCGGGCTCATCACCGCCACCATTGGCCTCATCGGAGTCGCCGCGGGTCTCATTGGCCTGGGTATCGAGGTGCTCGGAGGAAGTCCTCAGGACAATGGGTTCCAACCCTGGCTGGCCATGCTGGTGGTGGGCTCCCCCATCTGGTGGTATCGCTGGCTGAGACGGTGGGACTCCAAGCCAGGATTACCCAAGCTCACCTGGACGGTGATAGTCACTACGGCCGCGCTTGCGGTTTGTCTCGGTGCCGCCACCAGCGGCATGGTGATGATCACCCAATACCTGATGACGGAGACCCCACCGGCTGGACAGCACTTCGATTCGGTTCACGTCGAACTTGCCCTCTTCCTGGTCACTCTCGTCGTATGGATCCGGCATCGCCGCGAGTTGCGCACGGCCCCGGCCAACGCCTACGAGGTCTATGCCTACGCCATCGCAGCTACGGGTCTGGCTACGGCTGTAGCCTTGGCAATCGCCCTCACCATCTCGACATTCAGCGCAACCCTCATCGTGGGGCGGGGCGGAACCGGCGTGGTCACCTTTGCCGTGGTCCTGGTCGCGGGAGCCGCCACATGGATGGTCATGGAGCGACGGGCCGCGGCAGCCGCGGAGCATCCCGGGACCCTCTCCTGGCCCAGACGTCTCTACTCCCTCGGCCTGGGAGCCGTCTTCGGGCTGATCGGTGCTGGTGCCTTGATCACGACGATCTTCGTGTTGCTGCGACGTGTCCTCGCCGACGCTCGTTCGGGTTCGCTCCTGGAGCCGGTGACCGTTCTCGTATACGCCGGTCTCGCCTCGTTCTACCTGCTGCGGCTCTATGCGGCCGAACGCGCCGCCGTGGCCCCCTCCGACCTGGTCGCCCCATTCGAGGTCACGATCATCTGCTCCCACCCGGGCATGATCGCCGCCAGATTCCCATCCGAGGCAAGACTGAAGGTGTTGCATCACGATGATCCAGCCGGACTGGTCACCGAGGAGATGGCCGATGAGATCGTGGCGGCGGTCGCCAATCGCCCCTCGTTCGTATGGGTTGACGGCGATGGGTTCCGGGTCGCCCCGATGCGTGCCTCGTCGTGAATCCAGGTTAGGCGCCCCGACCTGGGAGCATCGATGCGATGAGATGGCTTTCACATCGGATCTTCACCATCCTGGGGTGGGAAATAGACGGGGAGATCCCCGACATCCCGAAGATGGTGCTCATCGGGGCACCGCACACCTCGAACTGGGACTTCTTCCTTTTCCTCGCCGCACTCCACCACTTCCGGATAAAGGTGAAGTTCCTCGGGAAGTCATCGCTGTTTCGATGGCCGTTCGGGTTCATGTTCCGGAATGTCGGTGGTGTGCCAGTTGTCCGGTCCCACCCCGGAGGGTTGGTGCGTCAGGTGAAAGCCGCTTTTGACGAAGCCGACGAGATGATCCTCGTTATCGCACCTGAAGGGACGAGGAGGGCTGTCGACACCTGGAAGTCTGGCTTCGTCGAGATCGCCCACGACGCCGGGGTCCCCGTTGTATTCGCCGGTGTCGACGGAGCCAACAAGATTCTCACGATCGGCGCTGCGCAAGAGGTTGGTGATGACCGCACGGCCTTCATGGATCTGGTCCGAACTTTCTTCTCCGACAAACCCGGCCTGAGGCCATCGGGCAAGGGACCTGTCCAGTTGGATCGAGAGACGGCCCTGTCATGACTTCTCGGCAAGACGTCTGAAATCGTCGCTTGCACCCTTCGGTCCTGTGCCATATCGGATGAGGTCGCGTCCGAAACGCTCACGCACCTCATCGACGCTGCCTTCGAGTCGGGACCGCTTGATCGCCACATCGCTGCCAGCGCGGAGCAGGTCGCCGTCGCCGAGGTCGAACTCGAGCTGGACGAAGTCGTCCGTGGTGAGGTTGGAAACCGACAAGCCGATGAGCGTCACCGTCTCCCCGGGATTGTCCTCCAGGGCACGGTCGACCAACACCATGCCCAGATCGGCCAGGGCCGCAGTCGAGCCGGTGGGTGAGGGCAGGGTGTGACTGCGGGTCACCGAGCGCGGCCCGGGGAATCTGATCCGAGTTGTGAGAGTGGCGCCGGCCCGGCCTTTGGCCCTCAATCGTCTGCCGACCCGGTCGGCCAGACCAAGGACGACAACCGCCATCTCATCACGGTCGGTCAGCCCACGTCCCAGAGCGTTCTGGCTGCCAACTGAGCCTGCTCGACGGCCTCCACGAACCGGGCGAGGATCCAGGTTCCACGACAGCGACCGCAACGCCCCAGAGGCGGCGGGGCCGAGTTGCGGCCGGAGTGCCGCTGACGAAACCTCGGAAAGCTCGCCGATGGTGTTGATGCCGAACCGATGGAGGCGGGCGGCAGTGACCCTGCCCACTCCCCACAGAGCCTCCACCGGCAGCGGGTGGAGGAACTCGAGCTCCGTCCCGACGCCGACGACGACCAGCCCGTCGGGTTTGGCCCGCGCCGAGGCGATCTTGGCGAGGAACTTGGTCGAGGCCACACCGACGGAGATGGGGAGACCTATTTCCTCCCGAACCCGGCGTCGGATGTTCCGGGCGATGTCGGACGGTTTGCCCAGGAGGTGTGTCGTACCGGACACGTCGAGAAAAGCCTCGTCGACCGAGATCTGCTCGACGACCGGTGTGGCATCGTCGAGCACTGCCATCACCCGATCGGACAGGTCGAGGTACTGGTCAAAATGACCGTCGACCACGATCGCCTTTGGGCAGAGTGCCAACGCGTCCCGCGTGGACATGGGTGCCCGGACCCCAAAGGAGCGGGCCTCATACGATGCGGCTACGACGATTCCCCCACCAACGAGCACCGGCTTGCCCTTCAGCTTGGGGTTCAACAGCTGCTCGGACGAGGCGTAGAACGCATCCAGGTCGGCATGGAGGATGGTCGGCTCCATCATGCGATCATCGCGCAAGTCAGGGACAGGTTTGACTGTTTGGTGTTGCCACCGGCGAACTTTGCGGTGTCCTGTGGCGTCATTCGGCTATGAGCCGGTTGGCTTTCATGATTAAGTTGTCGGCGGCGGCATCACTCTTCCTCGCGGTGATGGCCTGCGCCGCCCCCGTCAGCCAGGAATCCTCCGCCGAAACCACGACATCCACCCACCTGTCGCCCACAACGACTCAGCCTTTCAGCACGTCGTCTACATCAATCCCCGAAAGAACACATGTCGTGGGGCTTTACCGGGTTGATCCGGCGACATTGCAGCCGATCCCCGGGTCCGAACCGGTCACTTCCGGAGATTGGATTTCAGGCAGGTCCTCCAACAACGGACGTTGGCTGATGCTGAACGTGTGGATCGACACCGAGCCGGACACGGACATAGTGAGAGTGGTCGATGTATCCACCGGGCATGTGGTCACCGATTGGCAGGGCCCATTGCTTCACGACTTGGTCGTCGGCGACGACGGGTCTGTATACAGAGGGACGCAAACATGTGGTCAGGGTGCCAGTCGCATGGCTCCAGGCACCGACAGATTCTCCGCCGTGTTCGATTCGTTTCCCGCCGAGTTCTGCCCGGTGGCTCCAATGACACCGCTCGATCGGGACCGGTTGGGATGGTTTGGCTGGATTTCTGAAAACCCCGACGAGTACCAGGCCGGCATCGTGATCGGAGACATGTCCGACGGATCTGTCGCGCTGACGCTTCTCCCGAGTGTGACGGTGGGATCTGTGGGCGAACAGGACCTGGGCGATTGGGTGGCTCTCGAGTTGATCGAACCCGCTGTTGTCTGGGACTCTGAGCGAGATCGAGCCTATGTCATCCATGCGGACCAACCACAAGTTTCTCTCGTCGATCTGACAACCGGGGATCTCTCCGAGCATTCCCTGGAAAAACAGACTTGGGTCGACGGTCTGCTCACCTGGCTGATGCCACCGGCACAAGCCAAAGGTCCGAGTTTTGGTGTCAAGAAGTATGCGGCCCTGAGCCCGAGCGGAGACGTTCTCTATACAGGTGGAGAACAGTCGGAGGTCGTCACTGTCGAGGACGGAACCTGGAGGGTTGAGACCTTCCCCCGCGGAATCGATGTCATCAGCACCGACACATGGGAGGTGCTGACTCGTTTCGAAATCCCTGCCTCACAATTGACGCTCTCACCCGACGGGAAGCACCTGGTGACGACCGGAGTCGAGGTTGTCGACACCCTCTCCTCATCTGGCACCAACCCCACAGGGGCGTTCATCATCGGTACCGACACAATGGAGGTGGTCGCAGAAGTCGACTATCCCGGCGAGTGGCACCCCGATGTCCAATTCTCTGCCGACAGCCGCTATGCCTACCTGACCCACTTCTGGGGTGGCAAGATAGCCATCGTGGACCTGGAGAACGGCCGAACTCTCGACCAGCTAACCGGCTCGGAGAGGCTAACGGTGTTCGGCGAAGCCGCGATGCTTTCGACACCCATTCGGCCTTAGGTCTTGTGATTGGCGAGCTGGCGAATCCGAAAAACGCGAGCCACCGAGTTCTAAACGACTCAATCGGCCGCACGCTTCAGTGCCGACCGGTCGACCTTCCCGAGGTGCGTCTGAGGTAACTCGTCGAGGAAATACACCCGTCGTGGATGCTTGTAAGCCTCCATTCGTTGCAGCGACCAGTCGATCAGGTCATGCTCGGTGACCTCGTCGGACGTCACCACGAAAGCCACCGGCCGGGCCAGGCCGGCGTCGTCTTCGACGGCGACGACCGCACACTCTTTGACGGCGGGATGGTCGAGCAGCGTTGACTCCACCTCCTGGGGTCGGAACCACTTCCCCTTCACCTTGATTGCGTCATCGGCCCTTCCCCGATGGGTGACATATCCGTCTTCGTCGATCGATACCAGATCACCACCGACGAACCACTCCCCTCGGAAGGCCTCCTCGGTCCGTTCCGGGTCGTTGTAATAGCCAAGTGCCATTGAGTCACCTTTCACCCAGAGACGCCCCACCTCACCTGGAATCACCTCTACGCCGTTGTCATCACAAACCTTGATCTCGAACCCGGGCACGACCTTGCCCAACGTCCCTGGCCGAACCTCACCCGCGGTGTTGGTGACGAAGACATGCCACATCTCCGCGGTGCCAAGCCCGTCGAGCAACTCCACACCGAAGGTGTCCTTCCAACGGTTGTAGAGGGTCTCGGGTAGGGCCTCCCCGGCAGATGTTGCCAGTCGAAGGCTCGACAGATCCTGACTATCGGCTCCCGGCGCGGACAGCATCTGATTGATCGCAGAGGGCACGTTGACCAGGACCGTGGGCCGATGTTCACGGATCTGGTGAAAGAGAACGTCGGGAGTGGGGTGCTGTGCGAAGAGGACCGACGAGGCACCAACGGAGAACGGGAACAACAGGTTGGAACCGGTGGCGTATCCAAAGTAGAGCTTGGGTACGGACATTGTGATGTCGTCAGCGGTCAACCCCAACGCACCCTGGCCGTATAGACGGGTGGTGTTGACCAGACTCTTGTGAGTTTGCACCACGGCCTTGGGCGCGCCGGTAGTCCCCCCGGAGAACAACCAGATGGCAGGGTCGTCAGGTGACGTCTCCGCGGGTTCTCCATCATGTGAGCCCGGCTTCACCATTTCGGGGTCGACAAGGGCCGGGCGCCAGCTTTTTAGACAGAAATCGAAGTGATCCCGGTAATGAGGATCAACGACCGCAGCCGCAGCCTGGGACTGGTCCACGATGGCCCCCATCGCATCTGCGGTGAGACCCGGGTTGAGCATGACCACCACCGCCCCTACTCGCAAGGTGGCGAAAAGCGCGGCGACAAAGTCCGGCCCATCGGGCATCACGAGCAGAACCCGATCGCTCCGCTCGACCCCGGCGGCGTCTAGCGCCGTTCCAAATCCGGCAGTCAACTGGTCGACTTTGGCGTAGCTGACCAGCCCGTCACCGAGACGTAAGGCCGGCCGTTCACCGAGGCCCTCGACGATCCGATCGCCAAGAAAGAACTGGTAGACGTTGAGGTGTTCCGGCCAGTCGGTCACCGAACCGAAACTAGCGACGGGCATCGTCTGTACGGTGCATCATGTGAAGATCGCCTTGATCACCGGCCCGTCCTCCGGAATCGGCAAGGCCACTGCGCTAGAGATGGCCAGACGGGGATACCACATAGTTGCTGCGGGGCGCTCCAGGAAGCGGATCAGCGACGTCGTCAGCACAATCGAAAAGAAGGGCGGCTCGGCCGAACACCTTCATCTCGACCTGGCCTCACTGGGCTCCTGCACCGAGGCAGCCCGCACGTTCGCCGATTCCGGGCGGGTTCTCGACGTCATCATCGACAACGCCGGCGTCGGAGCCGTACGTGGCCTGACCGACGATGGCTTCGAAATTCACTTCGGAGTCAACCATCTCGGCCATTTCATGCTGACCCATCACCTGGCGCCCAGCTTCCGACCGGGGAGTCGCATTGTCGTCGTGAGCAGTGAGGCGCATCGACGCGCCAGTGGAGTCGACTTCGGCCAGGTGCGCAGGAGAGTCGGGGTTCTCGGTGTGCTCAACGCCTATGCGGTGTCCAAGCTGGCCAACATCCTGTTCGCCAGTCACCTTGCCCACCTTCAACCCGAATGGAGGACTTATGCGGTTCATCCCGGCGTCGCCAACACCAACATATTTCCCACCGTCGTCAAACCCTTCCTCCGCAGCGTGGAAACGCCCGAGCAGGCCGCGCAGACGAGTGTTTGGTGTGCCACCTCAGATGAGGTCGCCGACCAGTCGGGTCTGTACTACTCCAGAATGAAGCAGCGGGAAGCGTCGCCGGCGGGTCACGACGACAGTCTCGCCGCAGAACTGTGGCGCAGGTCGGAGCAATGGTGCGGCATCAGCCGTCATACCAACTAGTGGTGTGTTTCGTAAATAGACCACTAGCTTCCCGGTGACGATATGAGCGATGAAGGTCTGTATTACCCCGACTATCTGCGTCTCGACGCGCTCCTCGCCACACAGCGATTGGAGAGCGCCAAGAAAGGCGAAGTCATCCACGACGAGATGTTGTTCATCATCGTCCACCAGGCTTACGAGCTGTGGTTCAAGCAGATCATCTGGGAATTGGACAGCATTCTCGACATCTTTGCCCGAGAACGTGTCGCCGAACAGGACATGGGAACGGCCGTGGCCCGGCTTCGCCGGATCAGCAAGATACAGGACTTGCTGATCGAACAGATCAAGGTGCTCGAGACGATGACCCCTCTCGACTTCCTCGACTTCAGGGATCATCTTTTCCCGGCGTCGGGCTTCCAATCGGCACAGTTCCGCATCGTCGAGAACAAGCTGGGGCTGCGCCGTCAAGACCGACTTCTGCTGGCCGGCGACGAATACACGATCCGATTCGATCCAGAGGACAGAGACGCCGTCGAGGAAACCGAGGGACAGCCGTCGCTGTTCGATCTCGTCGAGCTCTGGTTGGAGCGGACGCCATTCCTCGACCAGGGTGAATTCAGCTTCTGGGAGGCCTACCGCGAGGCGGTGCGCGACCGGATTCGAGCCGACCGAACCGTGGTGGAGAACAACCCCAAACTCACCGACGAGGAGAGAAAGACTCAGCTCCGCGAGTTCGATCAGGTAGAGACCCAGTATCAGGCCTTGTTCGACGTCGAAAAGCACGATCTGGAGAAGGCCGCCGGGCGAATCAGATTGAGCCAGCGCGCCTTTCAGGCCGCTGTGTTCATCACCCTCTATCGGGACCAGCCGGCCCTTCAGGAGCCCTACCGACTCATCGAGTTGTTGATGGACGTCGATGAGGGGTTCACCACATGGCGCTATCGCCATGCCCAGATGGCGTTGCGGATGATCGGTCGACGGGTGGGTACCGGTGGGTCTGCGGGAGCCAAGTACCTGGAGAAGTCAGCCGAACGCAGCCGCGTGTTCGACGACCTGCTCAATCTGTCGACATTTCTGGTTCCCAGGGCAGACCGGCCCGAACTTCCTCGGGGCATTGTGGAGTCGATGAGGTTCCGCTTCGAGTCATGAACCTCAAATCCGAGTTCAGCGCCTTCCTCGCATCGCATCCCGACAGACTCCATTTCGCCGCCCACTCCCATCACCCCTGGCCGGACGTGTCCTACCAGGCCCACCAGAGAGCATGGCTTGACGCCGCCGAGATGGTCGATGACAAGTGGAGTCACATCTACGGGACTGTCATTCCCCGGACCCAGGCCCGGATCGCTTCGATCCTCAGACTCGCCCGAGACGAAACTCTGGTGTTCGCTCCCAACACCCACGAATTCGTGGTACGCCTGATCTCCTGCTTCGAACCGCCCGTACGCATTCTCTCCACCGACGCCGAATTTCATTCGTTCACCCGCCAATCGCGACGGTGGGAAGAGGAAGGCCTCGTCATCGTCGATCGAGTGCCCGCTGAGCCATTCGACACCTTCGCCGAGCGTTTCACCGCGTATGCCCGATCCGCGGCCCATGACGTGATCTTCCTGTCCCAGGTCTTTTTCGACTCGGGCTTCGTCGTCCCCGAGATCGACCGGATCGTCTCGTCTGTATCCGAAGAGCGGGTCTTCATCGTCATCGACGGCTACCACGCTTTCATGGCCTTGCCCGTCGACTTGTCCACGGTTCAGGATCGGGTCTTCTTCATCGCCGGTGGTTACAAGTACGCCATGTCGGGAGAAGGCGTGTGTTTCATGCACTGCCCACCGGGCTATGGGCAGCGACCGGTGAACACCGGCTGGTATGCCAGCTTCGAGCACCTGGAGAAGGGATTGGACTCGAAGGTGCGATTCACACCCGACGCGACCAGGTTCGCCGGTGCCACCTTCGATCCTTCCGGGATCTATCGGTTGGATGCCGTGCTCACCTGGCTCGAGTCCCGGGGAATCGACTCGATGCTGATCCACACCCACGTGAAAGGGCTTCAGGATTTGTTTCTCGACAGCTCGAGAACGTGGCCGGGTCGACTCATGCCAGAGCGAAATACAGAACGCGGCAACTTCCTGACCTTCCAATCCGACAGTGCCGAGAGCTACTACCGAACACTTCACGCCAGGAAGGTGATTGCCGACTACAGGGGCGATCGGCTGCGAATCGGCTTCGGGATCTACCACGATAAGGACGATGTGGCTCGGCTCGTCGAGATCGTCGACACGCTCGACCCGTCGTGATCAGCTCCACGAAGAGGGCATCGCCGGTCCGATCACTACAGTGATCGCATGCCTCACCTGCCGCTGCTTCGTGTGGTCCCCCTGGAGAGCATTCGCCGGCATGAGGAGATCGATCCTCTTCGAGTAGAGCGTCTGGTCGGACGGATTGAGGCCGAGGGGGTCCAGGTCAACCCAATGGTCTGCACACCGGCGGACGGAGGGGAAATGATCCTGCTCGACGGCGCGACCAGGACCGAATCGCTGAAGACGCTTGGTCTGGAGCATGCCGTCGTGCAGGTGGTCGAACCGGCCAAGGTGAGGTTGCAAACATGGCACCACGTAGTGAGGGGTTGTGATCCCGCGGAACTGATGGAAGCTGTCGATCTGAATTCCGAACTGATCCTCAGTGGGGAGAAGGGCGCCCCCGGCATACACCTCAAGGATGACGGTTCCTGGTTGGTGCTTGGCGAGGGGATCAGTCCCAATGCCACCCTCTCCACTCTGGTGGGATCGTATGTCGGGAAGTGGAGGGTCTCTCGGGTGGCCGACACCGGGATGGGGCCCTGGAGTTTCCCCGACTGGTCGGCATTAGTCGAATTCCCGACTCTGAGCCTCGACGATGTCATGAAGGCTGCGATGACCGACGACTTGCTTCCTGCTGGAATCACCAGGTTCTTGGTTGAGGAACGGGCCCTCCTACTCAACGCGCCCCTGGATCTGCTCGCCGGGACCGAGCCCATTGAGGACAAGCAGCGGGCGCTGCAAGAGTTGATCGCGGATCGCGCCCAGGACGGACGTGTCCGTCGCTACGACGAGACGGTGTTCATCCTCGACGAGTGAGCCGTCAATCCGGCACCACCGCCACACACACCAGCTCAACCAAGGCAGCCGGATCGAACAATTCCGCGATCCCGAACAGGGCCATCGGCGGGTAGTGATGGCCGAAAACTGAGCGATATCGCTCTCCTATAGGGCTCAGCTGGTCTCGATAGGTGGTGACGTCTGTGGCGAAGATCGTCATCGAGACCATGTCGGTGGGCTCGCCACCGGCCCTTTCGATCACCCTCACCACCGACGCACAAGCGGCCCCGAACTGATCAGCGAGACCTTCGTCGATGGAACCATCCTCTCGGTGCCCAGTGATTCCGGCGATGTACAGGGTTCGCCCCCCGGCGGGCATGGCGCCATAGGAGAAACCCACTGCGGGAGCCATCCCCTCAGGATCGAACAGGTGGTGCCGACTCATCGACCGGTCCAGTTCGGTGGCAGTTTCCCGGTGAACGCCCGGTAGAACTCGGCGTGATCTTCGCTCGTCATCAGCAAAGCCTGAGTGAACGCCTCCAGCTCGATCGATGATCCGAGATCCATATCCAACTCCCGGCCGAGGAGAACCTTGGTGGCACCCAGCGCCAGGGTGGG
>Ga0299907_10002735_pt1 | contig 11034 bp, 10 predicted proteins | sample RVTome_16_FD_198680 | JGI IMG/M metagenome (GOLD analysis project Ga0299907, IMG submission 198680) | Soil microbial communities from uranium-contaminated site in the Upper Colorado River Basin, Wyoming, United States - RVT152D67 (version 2) ...
TGCCCCGGTGTCACCTTGCCCTTCGCAGTGGATATCGACTCCGCAGGCAAGGGTTGGATCGCCGGCACCAACAACTCGAGTGCCCCCGCCGTGGCGGTCACGTCTGATGGCGGCGAGACGTGGACTGGGATCTGCATCCCCGTCCGCGAAGGCCTCGGACGGCTGACCGACGTCGTCTCCTTTGACCACTCGCACGTCTGGGCGGTGGGCTACGACCCTGACGGTGGGGTCGCGCTCAGTTCCCATGACGCCGGGCGGACCTGGGACCGCGGCGTTGTGCCTCCACTGGTCTGGATGCTCACCAGCGCGTCCTTCGTCGACGCCGATCACGGCTGGGCGGTGGGTGCGCTGCGAGTCGGAGGAGCAGCAGTCGTGGTCACGACCGACGGTGGCCGGACATGGGAACTCCAGACGCTTCCGGAGGGCGTCGTGGACCTCAACGGTGTCGCCTTTGCCGACGAACAACGTGGCTGGGCAGTTGGCGCGCACAACGGGGCCAATGGCGGCAACCGCCCCCCGGTGCTGCTGGCCACCTCCGACGGGGGTTCGACGTGGACCTCCCGTCCCGTTCCTCCCGGGGCGGCCGATGTCGAGGTCGTCGGCGGCAATCGGATCGTGGTCGTCGGTCAAGGACCGATCTGTACGCTGGAGGGAGTCTCCACTGGGTGGTGCGGCCCGGAAAGCCGGCCCATGGCCGGAGTCGGTGTTGCCGCCATCAGCGACGACGGCGGGACGACCTGGCAGGCCGTGACCCAGATGCCGGAGACCAACTTCTGGAAGGTGGCCGTGCATGACCAGCACGTCTGGGCTTTGGGAGGTCTCGGAGGGGACTGGGGCAGCACGGTGTACCGATCCGACGATGCCGGGCTGACCTGGACCGAAACGAGCAGGGCAGGACGCCAGCACCTCATTGGCGGCGCCTTCAGCCGCGACACCGGTTGGACCGTGAGCAACGCCGCGCCGTGCGTCTTCGTCACCGAAGATGCCGGCACGTCGTGGCGCGGGTATCCGCTCGTACCCTCGTTTTCCTGCTGACCAGTCCGGGCCGCAGGCCAGCGCGGAGGGACCGGGATTCGAACCCGGGGGGCTTGCACCCAGCAGTTTTCAAGACTGCCCCATTCGGCCGCTCTGGCACCCCTCCGGGGTGGAGGGTAGTGGCGCTCCGGGCCTCAGACGAGGCTGTTCATGGCCCCCACGGTGACGACGACGGTGAGGAGGGCGGCGGCCACGGTGCCGGCCTCGCCGCGGCCGCCCAGGCGGGCGCCGACGGGCACGAGGATCACGAGGGCGACGAGGAGCAGGGCGAGGGGCATGACGGTCCTCCCGGGTCGTGGGCTCGGGGGACGATTCGGCACAAATCGAACACGACTTGAGTCCCTCCGGCTAACTGGCGCTTCTCAGACCCGGTATGCGGGGTTGAGCCACGCCGGTTGGCAGAGGCTGACCGGCGGGCGGGCGGTGGGCGGGCCGAGCGCTCAGGTGTCGAGTGGGGCGGCGGCGGAGGCCATCCAGCGGGGGTAGGTCTTGCCCTGCTTGGCCTCGACGATCTCGGCGATCAGGCGGTGGAAGCGGTGGGGTTCCCGCAGGTCGGTGATCTCCTTGAAGCCCGACGCCTCGTTGGCCGACTCGATCCGCACGGTGGCGTAACCCAGGACCCGCCCCGCCAGGCTCTGGGCCACCGAGCAGTCGGTGACCTTGGACCAGGGGATCCAGGCCATGCGGCGGGAGAGGATGCCCCAGGAGCGGATGACCCGGAAGTCGGTGAGGGCATAGCGGGTGTACCAGGCCTGGGCCCGGCGGACGACCAGCATGATGGCGAGCACGTCGACCACCAGGAAGCCGGCCACGCTGAACAGGTTGGCGCCGCTGCGCCCGGCGACGTAGCCGGTCAGGAGGGCCACCCCCACCATGAGCAGGATCTGGTGGGCGGCGTCGACCAGGAAGGCGCCGGTGGAGGGCTCGTCGACGAGGATGAGCTGCTCGTCGCCGATCAGGTAGCCGCGCAGGATGTCATCCGGCGGCGGCAGGACAGCCGACCGCAGGCGACGCAACGGCCTCAGTTGACCAGGTCTCCGAAGAACTCCGCGCCCTTGTCCAGGGCCTGGGCGAAGAAGTCGCCGGTGTCGCCGAGGAAGGACCCCATCGAATCGGACGAGCTGTTCGGGTCGTTCCAGATGTTCATGATGACAAAGGCCAGCGCGAGATAGATGAGCCCTTGTTTCAGGTTCAGTTTCACGCCACGATCCTAACGCAACTAGTGAGGAATTTGTATACCTATGTTGCGAATGATCGCTTTAGGTTCGGGGTGCTACCCGGTCGAAGCCGGTGAAGGGGCGCAGGACCTCGGGGACGGACAGCGCGCCCCCCTCGTCCTGGTAGTGCTCGAAGAGGAAGAGCAGGGTGCGGCCCACGGCGCAGGCGGTGCCGTTCAGGGTGTGGACCAGGCGGGTGGCGCCGCCGCCGGCGGGCCGCAGCCGGGTGGTGAGGCGCCGGGCCGAGTAGTCGGTGTAGTTGGAGCAGGAAGTGAGCTCCCGGTAGCGGCCCTCGGAGGGCAGCCACACCTCGAGGTCGTACTTCTTGGCCGCCGGGGCGCCGAGATCGCCGGCGGCCACCGCGATCACCCGGTAGGGCAGGCCGAGACCGTCCACGATGGACTCCTCCACGGCCAGCATGGCTTCGTGCTCCTCCCAGGAGCTCTCGGGGTGGGCGTAGCTGAACATCTCCACCTTGTCGAACTGGTGGACCCGGAAGATCCCCCGGGTGTCCTTCCCGTAGGTGCCCGCCTCGCGCCGGAAGCACGACGAGAATCCGCCGTAGCGCCGGGGGAGGGACTCCTCGTCCAGCACCTCCCCCATGTGGATCCCGGCCAGGGGCACCTCGCTGGTGCCGACCAGGAACAGCTCGCCGCCGTCGACCTCGTAGACCTGGGAGCGGTCGGTGGGGAAGAACCCCGCCGCCTCCATCATCTGCTCCCGCACCAGCACGGGCGGCACCACCGGAGTGAAGCCCTCCTCCACCAGGCGGCCCATGACCCAGCGCACCAGGGCCAGCTCCAGGAGCACCGCCTCGCCCATGAGATAGGCGAAGCGGCTGCCGCTGGCCCGGACCGCCCGCTCGGAGTCGACGAAGCCCAGGGCCTCCCCCAAGGCGGCGTGGTCGAGAGCAGGGGCGGGCCCGGTGGCGCCCACCGCCCGGAGCACCTCGTAGTCGTCCTCGCCGCCGTCGGGCACCGAAGGATGAGCCGGATTGGGCACGCCGAGGACCAGGTCCTTGAGGCGGGCCTCGGCTTCGGCCAGGCGGGGTTCGGCCGCGGCCAGCTCGTCCTTGAGGGCGGAGGCGGCGGCGATCCGGGCCGGGCGCTCCTCGGGGGTGGCCTCCTTGATCTCCTTGCTGGCCGAGTTCTGGCGGGCCCGGAGCTGCTCCACCTCGGTGCGCAACGCCCGGGCGGCTTCGTCGGCGGCCAGCACCTCGTCGATGAGACCCTCGGGGACCCGCTTGCGGGCCACGCCCTCCCGGTAGGCGGGGTCGTCGCGCAGGGCGCGGAGGTCGATCACATCAGGACCTGCGTCAGCAGGGACTGGCGGCTGGGGCAGGGGCCCCCAGTCGCACCGCGATGAGCCGCCAGGCGAAGAGCCATCAAGGCTGCACCTGGGAGCGGAGGTCCTCGACCCAGGCGGTGGCCTCTTTCCAGGCCTTGCCCGCCGCCGTCCGCCGAGCCTCGCCCTCACCCTCGCCCGCCACCGGGTAGGAGCCCAGGAACTTCACGTTGTGCTTGGCTTTCAGGTTGCGCAGCACATCGGCCACCAGCTCGTCGGAGATGTGGCCCTCGCAGTCGATGAAGAAGCAGTAGTTCCCCAGGCCCCGCTTGGTGGGCCGGGACTCCAGCTTGGTCAGGTTGACGGCCCGGGCGGCGAACTCCTGGAGGATGGCCAGGAGCGAGCCGGGGCGGTCCTGGGACTGGAACACCACCACCGACGTCTTGTCGTGGCCGGTGCGGGCCGGTATCCCCCGGCCCAGCAGCACGAAGCGGGTCTGGTTCTCGGGATGGTCCTCCACGTCGCTGGCCAGCACCTCCAGGCCGTAGAGCCGGGCGGCCAGGGTGGTGGAGATGGCGGCCCGCCCCTTCGACCGGGAGCGGGCCACCTGCTGGGCGGCCTCGGCGGTGGAGTTGGCCGCCGCCACCTCGACACCGGGGAGCTTGGCCGCCAGCCACTCCCGGCACTGGGCCACGGCGTGGGGCATGGAGACGACGGCCTTGACGGCGGCCAGCGTCGTCCCGGCCTTGGCGCAGAGGTTGAGGGAGATGGCCAGCACCACCTCGCGCTGGATGAGCAGCTCGGGATCGGCGTCGAACCCGAGGGTGTCGAGGGTGATGTTGACGGAGCCCTCGATGGCGTTCTCGATGGGGACGACACCGAGGTCGGCGTCGCCCTGCTCCACGGCGCTGATCACCTCGGCGATCGACCGGATGGGCACCAGCACCCCGGCCGCCAGATCGGGCTGGGAGAGCAGAGCCTCCTCGGTGAAGGTGCCCGGGGGGCCGAGGAAGGCGACACGGGCCGCGGGCGGCTGGGCGGGCGAAGTCACGGTGCGTCATCCTATTCACGCCCATGGACGAACCGACCCTGCGGGAGATCCTGGAGAACGTGGCCGCCGGCGCCGTTTCCGCCGACACGGCCTTCGAGCGCGTCCGGACGCTTCCCTTCGCCGATCTGGGGTTCGCCCGGGTGGACCATCACCGGGAGCTGCGCCAGGGCTTCCCCGAGGCGGTCTACTCGCCGGGGAAGACACCGGAGCAGTGCATCGCCATCGTCATCGAGCTCATCGAGGGCCCGAGCGGCGGGCCGGTCCTCCTCACCCGGGCCGAGCCCGGCGTGGCCGCCGCCGTCATGGACGCCGTGCCGGGTGGCACCTATCACGCCGCCGCCCGCCTCGGCGTCTGGCGTCCGGCGCCGCGGCGCGAGGGGGTGCCGGTCGTGGCCTGCGCCGGCACCGCCGACCTGCCCGTGGCCGAAGAGGCGGCCGCCACCCTGGAGGCCCTGGGCTGGCCCCCCGCCCGCCTCACCGACGTGGGCGTGTCCGGCCTCCACCGCCTGCTGGCCGACGAGCCCCTCCTGCGGGCGGCCGATGCGGTCGTGGTGGTGGCGGGCATGGAGGGTGCGCTGGCTTCGGCGGTGGGCGGCCTGGTGGCCGCCCCGGTGGTGGCCGTGCCCACCAGCGCCGGCTACGGCTCCTCCCTGGAGGGGATCACGGCCCTGCTGGCCATGCTGGCCAGCTGCGCGCCCGGTGTGACGGTCGTCGGGATCGACAACGGCTACGGGGCGGCCTGCGCCGCCGCCCGCATCCTCGGCCGCCGGTCGGCGGTCCCCCGGGCACCGCAGTGATCACCGCTTGGTTCCACTGCTTCGCCGGGATCGCCGGGGACATGGCCCTGGGTGCCTGCCTCGACGCCGGGGCTCCGCTGGACGAGGTGCGCGAGATCCTCGGGCGCCTGCCGGTCCGGGGCTGGGCCCTGTCCACCGAGCCGGTCCTGCGCGGCGGTCTGGCCGCCACCCGGGCGGTGGTGGTGGTCCGGGAGGACACAGTGGCCCGGACCTACTCCCACATCGCCGGGCTGCTGGAGGAGGCCCGCCTCCCCGACCGGGTCCGGGACCGGGCCGGGCGGGTGTTCCGGGTCCTGGCCGAGACCGAGAGCCGATTGCACCGCCGGCCCATGGCCCAGGTCCACTTCCACGAGGTCGGATCGCTCGATGCCATCGTCGACGTGGTGGGGACCTGCGCCGCCCTGGAGACGCTGGGGGTGGACGAGCTCACCGCCTCGCCGGTGGCGGTGGGCACGGGCATGGTCCGCTCGGCCCACGGGCTCCTGCCCAATCCGGCCCCGGCCGTCGTCGATCTCCTGAAGGGCGCTCCACTGGCGGGATTGGACGTGAACGTCGAGCTGACCACCCCGACGGGCGCCGCCCTGCTGGCCGGTCTGTGCCACCGGTTCGGGCCGCTGCCGTCGATGCGCCTGATCCGCGCCGGCTTCGGGGCCGGGACCAAGGACATGGAAGCCATGCCCAACCTGCTCCATCTGGCGGTGGGGGAGGCCACCGGCGCCGGGGCGGAGGCCGATGCGACGCCGGGCCAGCCCCTGGCCCTGCTCGAAGCCAACCTGGACGACGTGTCGGGCGAGGTGGTGGCCCACGCCGTCGACGCCCTCCTCGGCGCCGGCGCGCTCGACGCCTGGACCACGGCGGTGACCATGAAGAAAGGCCGGCCCGGGGTGGTGGTGGCAGTGCTGTGCCATCTGCTCGACGCCCCCCGTCTGCGTGACGTCATGGCCCACGAGACGGGGACCCTGGGGGTGCGCCTGTCCCAGCTGGAGCGCTGGCCCTTCGCCCGTTCGGTGGAGGAGGTGGAGGTGGCGGGCTTGCCGGTGCGGGTGAAGCGGGCCGCCCGGCGGGTCAAGGTGGAATACGAGGACGCGGCCCGGGTGGCCCGGCGTACCGGCCTCCCGCTGCGCGAGGTCGTCTCCCGGGCCGAGGCCGAAGCCCGGGAGCGCCCACCGATCGACGAGCCCGACCCGGCCAGCTGAGCGCCCGGGGCTCGGGGTGTCCCCGACACTCGGCGGTTTTCGATGGCCGCGTTGGGGCGGGCCCGGGGTGAACGGTAGGTTTCCGGTCAGAGAACACTCGCTGGGAGGCTTGCTGTTGACCACGAACTCGTTGTCGCCGGCCGGTCCGCTGCCCGTACCAGAGGACTTTCCGGTGGAATGGCCCGACCCGGCCGACGAGGCCCGGTTGTGGATGCGGGACCGGATGCACTGGCCCGATCCCGTGAGCCCGCTCGCCTTCTCGGTGGTGCAGGAGGCCTTCCCGGCCGGGTTCACGGCCGCGGCCCGGGCTCTGGCCGCACCCCTGGGCGACATCGGCATGCGCCGGATCAACACCTACTTCTACATGGGGGCGGCGCCTCCGCCGGCAGCTTCGCCCGAGGAGATGGCGGCCGCCGCGGCCCGGTCGGCGGCGGCCATGGACGCGGCCATGGCCCGCATCCACGACGACTGGGAGCGCGAGTACCTCCCCGAGATCCATCTCCACCTCTCCGCCTGGGAGGCGTTCGACCTGCCGGGGGCGACGATGCCCGAGCTCCTCGCCCATCTCGAGGACACGCTGGCCCGGTTCACCCGCCTCATGGAGCTGCACTTCCTGGCCGTCTTCCCGGCCTACCTCGCCCTCTCCGAACTCGACGAGCTCCACCGCCGGCTGCTGGCCGGTCACGGTGACGACGGCCCGTCGGCGGCGTCGTCGGCCTTCGACGCCTTCGCGCTCGTCGCCGGTTTTCCCAACAAGACCGTGGAGGTGGGACATGCCCTCTGGCAACTGTCGCGCACGGTCCGGGAGCGGCCGGGGGTGCTGGCCAAGCTGGTGAGCCGGTGGCCCAGCACCGCCGACGCCCTGACGGCCCTGGCCGAGACGGCCGAGGGAGCCGAGTTCCTGGTGCTCCTCCGCCGGTACCTGGAGGATTACGGCCAGCGGGGCGACAAGTTCTTCGATCTCGACCGCCCCGCCTGGGTGGAGGATCCGACCCCCGTCCTCGACCGGCTCCGGGCCTACGTGGCCCAGCCCGACGAGGAGGATCCCGCCCGGGCGCAGCAGGAGCTTGCCGCGGAGCGGGAGCAGGCCCGGGTCCGGGTGCGGCGGCAACTCAGCGCCTGCTCGCCCGAGGACCGAGAGCGCTACGAGTTCCTCCTGGCCGCCGCCTCCACGGGGGTGGTCATCACCGAGGACCACGGATTCTGGATCGATTTCCGGGCCTCCTACAAGGTCCGACGCGTGCTGTCCGAGCTCGGCTGGCGTCTCGTACCCGCCGCTTTCAACGTCCCCGCCGACGTGTTCTTCCTGACCCTCGACGAACTGCGGGAGACGGCGACGGCGGAGCGGACGCCCGACCGCCGGGCCCTGGTCGAGGACCGGCGGGCCGAGATGGCACGGTTCGCCGCCGTCCGCCCCCCCGAGCAGCTCGGCACTCCCCTCCCACCGCCGCCCCCCGGGGGCCCCCTCAACCCCTTCATGCGCTCGATGACCAAGTTCAACGGCCGCGTGTTCGGCACCCCCGAAGCCGACGCCCCCCCTGAGAACCCCGCCGTCGTCCGGGGTCATCCCGGTTCGCCGGGACGGGTCCGGGGTGTGGCCCGGGTCGTCCGCGACCTGGACGACGCCGACCGCCTGGCGCCGGGGGATGTGCTGGTGGCGGAGACGACCACACCGCCGTGGACACCGTTGTTCGCCACCCTGGCGGCGGTGGTCACCGACACCGGCGGGATCCTCTCCCACTGCGCGGTGGTGGCCCGGGAGTACGGGATGCCGGCCGTGGTCGGTACCGGTGACGGCAGCGACCGCATCCCCGACGGGGCGCTGGTGGAGGTCGACGGAGACGCCGGAGTCGTCCGGATCGTTGGCTGACGCCGACATCGATACGCAGGGAGGAAGGGAGGGGGAGGACGTGTCCCGAGGAGGACGTGGTTTTGTCCGACGAGGGAGCACCCCTGCCCCGACCGACCGGACCGACCGGCGGGTCCTCGTGGCCGTCGCCCTGGGGGCGTGCCTGGCGCCTCTCAACTCCACCATGCTGCTGGTCGCCCTGCCCGAGATCCTCGACGACTTCTCCGCCGACCTGTCCGCCGGCGGCTGGCTGATCACCAGCTATCTCATCGCCGTCGCCGCCCTGCAGACCCCGGCCGGCAAGCTCGGCGACCGTCTCGGGCACCGCAAGATCTTCATCGGCGCCCTGCTGGCGTTCATGGCCACCACCCTGGCCGCCGCCGTCGCACCCACCCTGCCCCTGCTGATCGCCTTCCGGGTCGGGCAGGGCGTGGCCATCGCCGGCGCCTTTCCCAACGGGTGGGCGATGCTGCGCCAGTCGGCCCCACCGGGTCGGGTGGCCAGCCGCTTCGCCGTGGTGGGCTCGGTCCTGTCCGTCTCGGTGGCAGTGGGCCCGCCGCTGTCCGGCGTCCTGGTGGACCTGGCCGGTTGGCGCTCGGTGTTCCTGGTCAACCTGGCCGTGGCCGGCCCCGCCCTGCTGCTGGCCCGGCGGATCCGGCCGGCGCCCGTGCCGGAGCGGGCCGGCGCCTTCGACCTGGCCGGGGCTCTGGGGTGGACCGTGTTGCTGGTCACCACCGCCGGTTTGATCAACCGGTCCACCCACGGGGACGGTTCAGGCCTGCTGCTGGTGGTCGGGTTGCCGGTGCTGGCGGGGGCGGCGGTCCTGCTCGTCCGCCGGGAGCTCGCTCATCCCGACCCGGTGCTGCAGCCCCGCTTTTTCACCCGCCCGGCGTTCGCCGCGGCCAACGCCGGTATCGGCTTCGGCAACCTGGCCTGGTACCTCATGCTGATCGTGGTGCCGCTGATGCTGGAAGACCGGCCGGGCGCCAGTGGTCTGGGCACGGGACTGGTGCTCTCCGCCCCCGCCCTGGCCTTCATGGTGCTCGTCCCGGTCGGGGGCCGCCTGGCCGACCGGGTGGGCCGCCGTCGCCCCGCGGTCATCGGTATGAGCCTCATGGTCGCCGGCCTGTCGCCCCTCCCCTTCGCCGGAGCGGGCATCGCCCTGCCCCTGCTCGTTCCCGCCCTGGTGGTGACGGGGGCCGGCCTGGCCCTGTCCTCGTCCGCCATGCAGGCGGCCGCCCTCGACGCGGTGGCGCCCGAGGACTCCGGCGCCGCCAGCGGCGTCTACGCCACCAGCCGGTATCTCGGTTCGATCCTCGGCTCCAGCCTGCTGGCCGCGGCGGCCGACCCCACCGGCCGGGCCGTCTTCGCCCTCATCCTGGCCGGCGCGGTGGCGGCCGCGCTCTCGGTCAGCCGCTTACCCGCCGGCGGCGGGCACACCGCCGCTCCCCAGCCGGCGCCGGCGCCCACCTGACGCCGGCGCTACAGGCCGAGCGGCCCCGGGGGCTCGGGACGGGGCGGGTTCGCCGGCGGCGTCGAGGAGCGCGACCCCGAAGACAGCCAGCGCCGCCCCGTAGTAGGCCCCACCCACGCCGTAGACCTCGAAGCCCACGACCAGGGCGATGAGGATGGCGGCGGGACCGACGCTGAGCGACCAGGGACCGACGACGCGGCGCAGGACGATCCCGTCGATCACCTGCAGCACGACGAAGGCCGCCGCCAGGCGGAGGGCTCCGTCCCCGCTCCCCAGCCCCGCCTCGAGCATGAGGGCGGGCAGCGAGCCGACCAGGATCCCGAAGCCGGGGATGACGCTGAGCGCCCCCACGGCCACGGCCAGCACGACGGTGGCGGGCACGTCCTCCACCCGGCACAGCACCCACGCCGCCAGCCCGGCCAACACCGCCCGGCCGACGGCGGCCAGGGCGTAGCGCTGGGCGTGGGTGAACCCGGTGCCGACCACCTTCCGGACCCGGGCCTGGACCGCCGGGTCCGGAAGCTGCCTGGCGGCGGAACGCGCCACCCGGGGACCCCAGGAGACGAAGAAGGCGGTGAGGATGGCGCACAGGAAGTAAATGCTGGCCCGGGAGGGCACTTCGGCGGCCAGGCCGCTGGTCGGATCCCGGATGCGCTCGATCAGTTCCGTGACCCGCTCTTCGAGCCGGAAGTCGCGGGCCAGCCCACCGGCCCGGTCGGAGCGTTCCAGTTGGGCGGCGGCCCGGGGCGCCTCCCGCTGCAGCCGGTCGAACTGGTTGTCCAGGTCCCGCAGCACGCCGCCGGCGACGCTGACCCCGGCCACGCCGACCACCAGCAACACGAGGCCGACGGCCAGCGCCCGGGGCAGCCAACGGTGGAGGACGGACACGAAGGGGGCCATCAATGACGCCACCACGGCACAGGCCACCGCCCACCCCAGAGTGCGCCGCGCCGCGGTGGCCACCCCGAAGGCGACGGTGGCGGTGGCGACCGCTCCCAGCACCACGGCCATCGCCTGGGGCCCGACCGTCACCCACAACGTCCTCCCGGCCGGTGCCACGGGTCCGTACGATAGCCACCGGCCGGGCGCCGGGTAGTGGCCACGGGGCTCAGGCGACGTGGCCCGTGCATC
>Ga0299907_10002736_pt1 | contig 11034 bp, 8 predicted proteins | sample RVTome_16_FD_198680 | JGI IMG/M metagenome (GOLD analysis project Ga0299907, IMG submission 198680) | Soil microbial communities from uranium-contaminated site in the Upper Colorado River Basin, Wyoming, United States - RVT152D67 (version 2) ...
GCTGCTGTTCGGGACGACCTGGTTCGTGAACGCGCTGGTGTTCGCCGGCGTGCTCGCCTCGGTACTCGCCGCCATCGAGGTCGCCCGCCGCGTCCGCATCCGCCGGCCGGAGCTCCTGTACGTTGCCCTGCTCGCCGTCCTCTCCGTGGCGTGGCTGGTCCCGTCCGATGCGCTGCTGCAGCTGGGTCCCACGCCGCGCTTCATCGGCGCGGTGGCCCTCTGGTTCACTCCGATCTTCATCGCCAATCTCGTGTTCGCCCATCGGTTCGCGAACGTGGAGCAATCGAACGTCGCGTTCGGTGCGAATCTGTTGGGCGCCATGATCGGTGGCATCCTCGAATACATCGCCCTGCTCACCGGCTACCAGGCCCTGATCCTGGTGGTGGGCGTCCTGTACGGACTGGCGTTCCTGACCGGCAGGGCCCACCTGCGCATCCCCATCGGATCGGTACGGGGCGTCGCCGTGGGGAACACCGATTGAGGTGAGCGATCGTCCATCGATGGCCAGGCCTCGGCGCCGGCCAGCGGCGCGCTCGAGTGTCGTGGCGCTGGCCGTCTTCGCCGCTCTCGTCGTCGCCGCGGCCATTCTCGCGCTGAACCCGGTCGCGCAGCGCTGGAGCGGTGACGTTCCCCTCCTGGAGGAACAGGCCAGGCTCGTGCTGACCGGGCGCCAGGACGAGGCGCAATTCCTGAGCTGGTATCCGCCGCTTGCGTTGGTGCCGCTCGGCCTTCCCCTCCTGGCAGGCAGCGGTCCGATCTATGCGTTCGCGCTGGCGGTCGAGATGGCGGCCGCTGCCGCCGTCGGGGCGTATGCCATCGCTCGGGCCGGCGACGCGTCTGAGCCGACCTCTCGACACACTCTCCTGTATGCCGCTCTCGTGCTCGCCAGCGCTGCCCTGGTCGTCTGGCGGTACGACATCCTGCCCGCGGTGCTCGTCCTTGGTGCGATCTGGGGAGCCACGGCGCGACATTGGGTTGCACCGGGCATCGCCCTCGGGCTGGCCGCGGGGCTGAAGGTCTTTGCCGTCTTCCTCATTCCCTTGTTCGCCGTGTACGCCTGGCGGACCGGTGGGAGGTCGCCACTCGCGAGGTTCCTGTTCGCGGTGGCCATCGTGGGCCTCGTCTCGTTGGGGGCATACCTGGTCTCTCCCGGCGCGACACCGCTCGAACTCCTCGCATTCACCGCCAATCGACCGCTCCAGATCGAGTCGGTCGTGGGTTCGGTCATGGCACTCCTCGCCGCGTTGGGCATCAGCGCGACGCAGGTCGCGTTCGGGTCGTTCTCCTTCAACCTCGTCGGGGATGCCGCCACGGCCGCACCCGGCGCGCTTCGCCTGCTGCAGCTGCCGGTCCTTGCCGGGACGCTCTTCCTCGGCTCAGCCGCGATCTGGCGTTCGGACCGAGCGCGCGACGCCACGCTGCTCGTGGCCGTCGTGTCGACCCTGCTGGCGCTGCTCGTCACGAATCCGGTGCTGTCGGCGCAATACGTCATCTGGGTCCTGCCGCTGGCTCCGCTGCTTCCACGATGGGTCCGGTGGCCGCTGATCGGGGCCATCGGCCTGACGGCACTGCTCTTCCCGTGGTTGTACAGCGGCCTGGTGGAGCTGGAGCCGCTACCCGCGGTGGTCCTCGTGGCCCGCAATGGCCTCCTGCTCGTCGCGTGGATCGCTACGCTCACCAGGCTGATTTCGGTCGCCTCCGCGCCGGATCAGCGCTCCGCCAATGAGCGCCACGGCGAAGAGGATGGTCGTCCCGTAGTGGATCCAGAGGTTCGGGATGGCGGCCATGCCTGCCAGGATGGCCGCGCCGATCGCGGCTGGCCCGCGCAACGGCAGGGCAAGGATGACCACGCCCACGAGCAACCCCAGGCCGCTGTTCCAGGTCTCTCGTAGCCCGTCGACAGCTGCGGGCCCGATCAGCATTCCGGTCGGTGGAATCTCCGTGCCGAGGCGTTCGACGAACAGGGGGACGGCGTCGACGCCGAGCCAGGCGAACAGGACCACGCCCTGGGCGAGGGCGACCCCGGTTGCCCAGGCGACGACTGTCCATCGACGCTCTCTGACGGCGGGGACGAGAAGGACGGCTGGCCAGAGCTTGGTCGCAATGGCGATCCCGAGCAGCATTCCAGCCGGCGCATCGGCGGCGCGAAGGTACCGCCATGCGAAGCCGGCGACCACGCCAAGGACCAGGTAGTTGTTCGTCGCGAGGTGCAGGCCCTCGAGATAGAGCAGCGTCAGGGCGAGAGGCCCGAGGACGATCCCGGCCATCAGCCACGGGCGGGAAACGCGAACGAGGTCGAGCGTGACGATCGCCGCGACCGCGATCGATGCCGCCCCGATTGCCTGCCAGATGAATCCCCCGGTCGAGATCGGGACGCCGAGCAGCGGAAGAGCCCAGACCGCGGAGAAGGGCGGAAGGTTGAAATGTGGCGTGGAGAGTGTGAGGCCCTGCGCCTCGAGTGGCGTCCGGTACAGCTCGCGGCCGAGGAGGTCGTTCGCGCCCGCCCAATAGACATGCCAGTCGACCTGGAACACGTCGCCGTTCGACACCGCCCCCCCTGACAGAGTCGTCAGCGTGAGGTATCCGAAGAACAGCCAGCCGGCCACTCCCGCGATCGCGGATGCCCGGCCAGCGAGGCGCCTGGTCATGGGAATCGCCTGTCCCGAGCCAGGCCGACGAGCACGAAGCTGACCTGATACAGCAGGGAGCGCGGGAGAGCCAGGAACATCGCCACGGATCCGGCCACCCACGCATACCTCGTCCTGGCCAGCCGGAATGTCGCCGCGGTCGCGACGAGGGCCACGGCCGCCCAGATCAGCGGTGACCACTGCATCGGGCTGAGCTGACCGCTGCCGACCTCGGTGGAGTAGCCCGAAAGATCGAACAGCAGCATCGGAGCGACAAGGACCGCGGTGATGCCCACTGTCGCGGCCGCACGCTTCCACTCACCACGGCCCGCATAGACGGTCGCCAGCACGAGGGGAGCGCCCTTGAGGGAGGCGCCGAGAGCGATCCAGAAGGGACCACTCCGCCTCGGCACTCCCCACATGAGCATCAGCACGAGGAGCGGCTGCACGTTTCCGTACGCCGCACCTTCCAGCTGGAGAGGAAGCAGGAATACCAGCGCTGCCCATCCGGCGAGCCCTTCCCTCGCCAACGGCGCGACCGATGCGATGGCCGCCGCGAGGCACAGGCTCACCCATGCGATCAGGACCACATCCTTTGGCAGGTACGTCAGCGGTATCCAGGCAAAGGCGAACCACGGGGCATAGCGGTACAGGTCCGAGTCCGTTTCGTTGCCTGGCCGATACAGCGGCTCGCCATTCCGGAGCCGCAGCGCCGCCTCCCAGTAGGCGTCCATGTCCGAGCCGGTCGAGTGCGAGACAGCCTTGCCGAACACGGTCCAAGCTGCCAGCGCGATGAGCGTCGCGACGGTCGCCGCTCCGACGAAGAGAAGGACCCGACGTGCCACGATCAGCGTTCGACCTCGAAGACGCGCAGGTCGGGAGTCTCGAACGCCGGTTCATCCGCCAGCCAGGTGGCCCGATTGCCCTCCGCGTCGATTGCCGCCCCGCCATGCCAGAGGCCGAGCGGGTCGACGTTCTCGCCCTCGGGCAGCTGGACCATCACCCACCGCGCGCCGTAGGCGTCCACGATCTCCTCGAGCACCGGGTATGGGTCGAAGCTGGGCGAGACGCCGGGGTTGCCCGACAGGAGCGCCAGGGTGGCCGGATCGCCAAACAGCACCACGTCGTCGGTCGCCCCGGCATCGATGAAGAACTGCGCGCCGGCGATGTCCAGCTGATGCGAGTGATCCCACTCGCGGAAGATCGCGACCGACCCGATGATCGAGAGCACCACGGCGCCCGCCGTTCCGGCCACCGCCAGGAACCGATGCGTCTGCGGGCGCTGCAGGAACGGCCACACACGCCCCGCGGCAGTGGCGACCGCGGGGATGGCGGCCAGTGCCATCGGGATCGCAATCGGAAGCCACGCCGGTGCCGAGTGGTAGAAGGCGCCGCGCGGTGCGTGGAACGTGAAGATTCCGCCCATAGCCATGAACATCGTCACGAAGTACGCGAGAAACGGCCACAGATCGCGTCGCGTACGAGCCATCCACAGCGCCGGGATGAAGGTGAACAGGAACGTCCCGCCGAGGAGCACCGCCGTTCGTCCGATCAGCTGAACCCAGGATTCCAGCCTGGATCCGATGATGACCCCCGGTCCGGCCTCGAGGTATGTGCGCAACGAGACTTCGTGGCCGATGCTGAATTGCTCGTTGTAGCTGGTGATCCACAGCGTCGATCCGCCCGCGCTCGGCAGCGCCGCCCCGAAGACCATGGCATTGCGGATGAGCCAGGGAGTGACCACGAGGAGGAAGGCACCGGCCGCAGCGAACCCGACGAGCCAGCCGGATGGCCGGCGGAACTCGCCGCGGACGAGCCACGCGACTGCCGTGGCCACCGTGAGCAGGGCGCCGTCGATCCGTGCGAGCGTCGCTGCGGCCGCGAGCAGTCCTGATGCGACGAGCCACCATCCGGAAGTGCCCGGCTGCGCCGCCCGGATTGCCGCCATCAGCGACCCGGCACCGAGCACGCCAAACACCGCGAAGTTCTCGATGAGCGGGTAGTAGACGAGCAGGGGGCCACTGAAGATCGCGAGGACGCCCGCGAGGATGGCGACCCACCGACGGTGGAAGAGCCAGGCGCCGGCGAATGCCGTCATCGGAACCAGGAGGGCGCTGAGGATGACCATCAGCACCTGGCCGGCGCGCCATGTCTCGCCGAACAGCGCCATCGTCCCGGCCGCGACGATCGAGGTCAGCGGCATCCAGTGGCCGTTGCTGGCAACCGGCAGGACGGCCGGGTCGGGGATGCTGCTCCCGACCTCCAGGAAGCTCCAGATGACGGGAATGGTGAAGCCGTCCCCGGAGGCCAGTCGCTGCGCGACCAGCGTGTAGTACGCGGGGTCCGTGTACGGCGCGTAGTCAACGGGAGCCGCCGCGATGATGCGCGCCACCAGCCCGACGAGGAACAGGACGATGAGATCGACACCGGAGAGGACCGGCCGATCGGTTGCGCCTTCGACCGCCGCGTGCGACGACATGGGCCGCATGGTGTCACGACGCGGCGCGAGGAGAGTCCCCTGATCGTCATGGGCCGCGGCCATCGTCGGATCGGGTAGGCTGGCGCGCGTGCCATCGGTGGAGCGGATCGCGCGGTTCGTCGTTACCGGCCTGGACCTGCAGGTGCGGAGCGCCGAGCGGTGACGGGACACGCCCACGCCCGGGATCTCCTGGAGGCACTCCGAGGGGCTGACGGCGGCTTCGCACCCGCTCCGGGCGGCTCGTCGGAGCCGGAGCCGACCGCCCTGGCCGCGCTAGCCCTCGATGACGTGCCGGCGCGCCAGTGGTTGGAAGCTCACCAGTCCTCGGACGGCGGGCTCGTCGTTGGGCCTCCAGCCGTGCGCAACGACACCGCCACGGCGCTTGCGGCGATTGCGCTCGAGGGCGCGGCCCGAGAGCGAGCACTGGAGTACGTGGTCGGACATCGGGCGCAGCTGCGGGACGACGACCCCCGCTTCCCGCACGACCCTGACACACGCGGATGGGGATGGACCTCGCTGACCTTTGGGTGGACGGAACCAACGGCCAGGGGCGTGCTGGCTTTGAAGCTCCTGCGGCCGGAGGCGGACGAGCTGCAGGACGGGCTCCGCACCCTCGCCGACCGCGAATGCGTCGGCGGTGGCTGGAACTATGGGAACCGCGAGGTGCTGGGCCGCGATCTAGAACCGTTCCTTCAGACCACAGCGGCGGCGCTCATGGCGGTCCAGGATGGGCCGGCGGAGCTACGTGATCGCGCCATCGCGGTGGTGGAACGCCTGTGGGATCGGGAGCGCGGTGGGCTCAGCTGGGCGATGTCGCTGACGGCGCTTCAGCTGGCCGGCATGACCGATGACGACCGCGCAGCGGAGCTGTCCGAGCTCGTCGACCGGACGATGCTGCTTTCGGATGGCGTCGCGCTGGCATGGGCAGTCATTGCGCTCGGCGACCGGTGGCAGGTCCTCTCGGTGGCAGTGGCATGACCGAGACCGATCCCGCCGCTGAGCTGCACCCACGGCCCGACGATGCTCCGGGCGACGCGATCGAGCGGCACCTGCGCCGGCCGCTCACCCGCCGTCGGTTCCTGCTACGGGCGACGCAGGTCGGCCTCGCGGTCGGGGCTGCCGGCATCGGCATCGGCGGGTACCTGGTGCAACAGCGAGCATCGCCCTGGGACGCATCCGTCTTCCCACCGCCGGGCAGATCGAGCGTCGCGGTCCTGCGGGCGCCGCGCTACGAGGCCGATCTGGAGGCAATTGTGCGGCAGGCCCTTCGGTTGCTCCAGGTCGACGTCCGCGGTCGGTCGGTTCTCCTGAAACCGAACATCGTCGAGTTTGACCCGGCCGCGGCGATCAACACGGATCCGCGACTCGTCGCTGCAACCGCCGCGGCCATGCGAAGCGCCGGTGCACGCCAGGTCACGGTCGGCGAGGGCTCTGGACATCGGCGCGACGCGCATTTCATTGCCGGGCAGAGCGGCCTGCTGGACCTGCTCGAGGACATCGACGTGCCATTCGTCGACCTCAACACCACGGCCATCGGACGGGTACAGCTCCACTCCCGGTTCACGTCGCTCGGCGAGCTGTGGCTGCCCGCGCCTGTTACGAAGGCGGATCTCGTCGTCTCGATGCCGAAGCTGAAGACGCACCACTGGGGTGGCGTGACGCTCTCGCTCAAGAACATGTTCGGGACCGTGCCGGGACGGATCTATGGCTGGCCCAAGAACGTACTGCACTGGGCGGGATTGGAGGAGTCGATCCTGGACGTCGCCGCGGCCGTCCGCCCGCAGCTGGCGATCGTCGACGGCATCGTCGGCATGCAGGGCGACGGTCCGATCAAAGGAGACGCCGTGGACGTCGGGGTGATCATCGCCGGCACAGACCCCGTGGCGGTCGACAGCACCGCCGCGCGATTGATGGGCATCGACCCGGAGCGGGTCGGGTACCTCGAGGAGGCAGGCCGATTTCTGGGCCAGCTCACGCCAGAGCTCATCGACCAGCTCGGGGAGGAGCCGGAGGGGGAGGCAGTGCTGTTCGAGCTCCTCCCGCAGTTCTCGACCCTTCGGATCGGCTCGCCTCTGCCAGCAGACGACCCGGCGCCCGCCGACAATACCGGGGCCTGATCAGGGGGACGGACACTCCCTGAGCAGCAGGACCGATTCGTCGTCCCGGTACGCTTCGCACCAACCGGCGGCCTCCGCCAGGCCCCTGGTGATCGGCTGGCTCGGCGGGAACAGGAGCGCGTCGACGCCATAATCATCCGCCAGCCGCTCCCATCCCTCGTCGCCCCGCGAGATGGCCGTGTAGTCGTCGAGGATCTGTTCGGCGTACATGTCGTTGCGCCCATCGACGAACACGCGGCCACCCTGGTCGTAGAGCCGGTAGATGAGGTAGCCGCCCCAGCCGTACTCCGCGAGGACGCGCGCCTCCGGATGGTCCCGCGCGAGCAGATTGACCGCGCGCACGGGATAGCCCGCATCGACCTGCTGGTCGCTCGCAGTCCTCGTCAGCGCCGGGGGCACGAAGATGATCAAGGCGCCGGCGACGACGGCGAGGGCAGCGAGGACTTCCATCCAACGCCGTGCCGATGCGACCCGTGGGCTCGCGGGCCGGTGGCTGCCCCGCCAGGCGCGCAACCGGTCCTCGAGCCCGAGTGCCAGGGTCGGGGTGGCGAGGACGGCAGCCACCGGGGCGTTTCGTAGCGCAACCAGCGCCATGACCGTCCCCACGTAGGCGATCAGCTGGAGCCAGCCTGGCGTCGCGCGTCCGCCATTGAGGATGAGCGCCACGATGAGGGCGATGAGCGGCCAATGCGCCGGCGAGTGGAAGTCGGGCGACTGCCACTCCTGGATGTTGGCGAGGCCCCATTCCTGGCTGTAGCGGAGTGGATAGACGACGCCCAGTGGCCCGGCCGGCGTCAGCATCGCCCCGAGGACCGCCAGCCCCACCGCGGCGATCGCCCAGCCTCGGTGCTCGGCGAGTGGAGTTCTGCCGAGGAGCGTGAACAGGCCGTAGGCTCCGACGACGCCGATCCCGACGATGTACAGCCCGTGCATGTTCGCCCACAGCACGAACAGCGGCAGGACGAGTACGAGCCGTCGCCTCGACACCGCCTGGACCGATACCAGGAGGGCAACCGTGACTGCCAGGAGGAGCCAGCTGAGGGCCTGAGGCCGGAGGGTCGCGTACGGCGAGATGACGATTGCCGTGAGGGCGAGCACCGGAGCCTGGGCCCACGTCCGCACCCCGAGCCGGGCGAGCAGGAGGGCGAGCAGGAGGATCGTCGCACCGGGGATCGCCGCGAATACGGCAAGCGCGCCGATCTCGCCGAGCGTGGCCACCAGGCCATGGATGAGCACCTCGCTCAGCCATTCGTGTGGCGTCCACGGCTGGCCGATCCACGTGAAGGAGAAGGGATCCACGTCCGGCACCCCGCCGGTCGAAAGGATGTACTCGCCCGCGATCACGTGCCAGAAGTAGTCGGGATCTCGAACGCCCTTGCCAAGGGTGACGGCAAAGAGGATGGCGCCCAGCGTCAGGGCGACGATCAGGTGACTCGGGGGTAGCCACTTCGGGACGGCGCGGGGTGGCCGGGCGTCGGACATCGCGGCGAGTCTAGTGTCTCGGCTTCGAAGGCCGCACCGGCCGAACGTACCAGCGACGGCGCCGCAGCGAGCGGTACGCTGCGCCGGTTGTGGTAGCCCGCTCGCCTTCCACCGGGGCAGTACTGGCGGTCGCGTTCTTCGCGATCGTGGTGCTCGTTCGGACCACGCTGCCGCTCCTCGATGGCGATGTCTGGTGGCACCTCCGTGCCGGAGAAACGATCCTGCGAGCTGGCGCGATTCCGTCGATGGACTCCTGGACGATCGCTGGCGCTGGCCGGCCGTGGGTCAGCCAGGACTGGCTGAGCAACGTGCTCATCGCAGCCCTCTACTCCGTGGATGACCAGTGGGGCGCCACCTTGCTCTCGCTGGCATTCGGCGCGATCGCCGTGGCCGCCTTCATGGTCGTGTGGGCGGCGATCCGTCGTCGGCGCCCGTCCGGATCGACCCTCGGGCGCGTCCTCTTCCTCGGCGCCGGCCTGGTGGTTGCCGCGCCGGTTCTCGGCGTGCGCGTGCAGAGTATCGACCTCCTCATGATCGCCCTCACCGTGTGGCTGCTCTGGGGATATCTCGCCGATCGTCGCGTCCGCTGGTTGATCGGCCTGCCAATCCTGGCGGTCGTATGGGCAAACACCCACGCGGGCTGGCCGCTCCTCTTTGCCCTGGGTGGGGCGGTCGTCGTCGGGGAGTCGCTTGATCACGCGCTCGGTCGACAGGTCGGCGAACAGCGCCCGCTCGGGTGGCAGCGGGTTGCTGCGCTCGTCGGAGCGCTGGCCGCCTGCGGGCCAGCGCTGCTGATCAATCCGAACGGCACGGGGTTGCTGCTCTACCCCTTTGCGACCGCCGGCATCGAGGCCCACCGGGACTTCCTCTTCGAGTGGTCGCCGCCGGATATCGGAACCTTCCCGGGACAGGCGCTGGTCGCATTCCTCGTCGTCGTGGTTCTCCCCACCCTCCTCCTCGGACATCGCCATCTGCGCTCCGCGGAGATGCTCTGGCTCGGTGGACTGAGCGTCCTCAGCCTGTCAGCCATCCGCTTCGTCATCGCCATCGGGCCGATTGGTGCCGCGGTCGCGGCCGTCGCGCTCGCGCCGGCGATGGCCGATCGAGGTTGGCTGACGGCGGACGGGATGGCGCGGATGCTCGACCGACCCCCAAGGTCGGGCCGGCTCGCCGCCGTGAACCTCGCACTGGCATGCCTGCTGGTAGCCATCGGAGTGGCCGTGGCGACGGCTCGTACCGGGCCGTCGGCGCAGGCATCGGCGGTCCACGAGGCGATGCCGGTCAACGCCACCGCCGTGCTGGCGGACGAGCGGCCATCGTCCCGGATCTTCAACGTCTACGCATGGGGCGGCTACATCGGCAGGGAGCTGCCCGACTCCGTCGTGTACATCGACGGGCGTTCGGACATCTACGGGGACGGGCCGATTCGCGAGTACGCCGAAGCGATCACCCTGCTGCGGGATCCGTTCGAGATCCTCGACCGCGGGGCGATCGACGTCGTCATGTTCTGGCCCGAGACTCCGTTCAGTGCGGCCCTCGATGAGCACGCGTCGTGGCGGCTCATCTACGAGGACTCCCAGGCGGCCATCTGGGTGCGCGATTCAGGCGGGTAGTACTTCCGGTGCCCAAAGTACTGTTGCCCGCATGCACAGTGCGCCGACAGCATGGCCATCGCGTCCGGTACTACGCCGGACCCCGTACCTCAGGGAGGCCATGGGCAACGAGACAGCCGCGGGCACGGCACAGGAGCGGTTCGACCGCATCGGCGAGCAGGCAACAGAGAGCCTGCGCGGCGACGCGCGCCGGCTGCACGACCTGGCGGAGCAGTTCCGCGAGCAGTACCGCCGGGACCTCGAGGAGTGGATGCAGCTCCGCGCGCGGCTCGATCGCCGCGGCGGTGCCCTCCGCCCGCTCGGGACCGATGCGCTGCGCGCCGAGTACGAGCAGCGCGGCCGCGAGCTGGCGGAGCTACAGTCGCGGCTGAAGCGCCTCGACGTCGTCGCAAAGCAGCTGGACCTGCTGTTCAGCTACCTCGAATCGCGCGAAGCCGCCGGCGACGAGCCGGGACCGATGGCGGTCGAGTCGCCCGCCACGATGAGCCTGCGCATCATCCAGGCCCAGGAGGCCGAGCGGCAGCGCATGGCCGAGGACATCCACGACGGGCCGGCGCAGGTCCTGACCAACGCGATCTTCCAGGTCGAGTACCTCGACCGGATGCTGACGCCGGAGGAGCGCGAGGCGCATGCCGAGCTCGCCTTCCTGCGCGACATGTTGCGGGGTGGCCTGGACGAAGTCCGCTCGTACATTTCCGACCTGCGGCCACCGGTCG
>Ga0299907_10002737_pt1 | contig 11032 bp, 11 predicted proteins | sample RVTome_16_FD_198680 | JGI IMG/M metagenome (GOLD analysis project Ga0299907, IMG submission 198680) | Soil microbial communities from uranium-contaminated site in the Upper Colorado River Basin, Wyoming, United States - RVT152D67 (version 2) ...
CTATCGCTTGCGCTTGATCCAATGACCTGGAGTCGGTTTGTTGTGGTCCGAGGCTGAGTTCGTCAATGAGAGGGGGGCCTCGGCCGGCTAAGTCGGGTAACGTCCAGTTCGGTGTCGGAATCTGTCCACGTCGAAACGACTCTGCTTCCTTCTGGCCAACGCGCTGATCTTTGGATTCAGTCTGGGCGGTACGTGGACGGCCCGTTGGATGGTGTGAAGGTCTTTTCGGGCGGGTATGCGGTTCCGGGTCTGGTCGACGCCCACGCCCATCTTGCCCTGGCCAGTCCTTCCCCTGATGCGGATGATGACGAGAGGGCTCGGGCATCGGCCCTCTCCCACCTCGAGGCTGGTGTGTTGACTGTGCGGGAACCGGGCAGCCCAAATCACGCCTCGGCTGTGATAGGTCGATCGGATGGGCTCCCTACCGTCATCACAGCCGGTCGCTTTCTGGCTCCGCCCGACCGTTACTTCCCTGGGCTTGCGAAAGAGGTCGATGACCATGGATTGGTCTCCGCAGCCATGAGCGAGCTGGAGCATTCGGGTAGCTGGGTCAAAGTGATCGGCGACTTCTTCGACGAGTCGGGTCGTTTCTCTGTCAACTACCGGACTGAGACGCTGACCGAGACGGCGGTCAGGGTCCACGAGGCTGGGGGTCGAATAACCATGCACGCCATGATTCCCGACTCGATCCAACAGGCCATCGACTCGGGCTTCGACGGTATCGAACACGGGTCCGTCGTGGAGGAAGGACAGGTCGAGTCGATGGCATCTGCGGGGATCACATGGACGCCGACGGCCGTGATCGATGAAATACTCCGGAACACCGGCGAGGACATGCTGGGACGCGCTGGCGCCACTTGGCTCAACGAAGGACTCGAATCACACGGTGAAGCGATCCGTCGAGCCCATGAACTCGGGGTCGGGATACTGGCAGGCACCGACGCTGGGATGAACCCCCACGGGATCGTCGCACAGGAGATCCGTCTCCTCCACGCATTCGGGCTGCCCCCAGAAGCCGCCCTGGCGGCTGGATCCTGGGAGGCCAGAACTTACCTCGGGCTCTCCGGCATTGAAGTGGGCGCATCAGCCGACCTCGTGGTCTTCCCCGATGACCCTCGCCAGGATCTAACCGTGCTCGATCATCCCGAGCTGGTACTCCTTGAGGGCCGAGTGGTTCGTTCACCTGACAAGCCCCCATCCCGGTAGCCACGAATCGACAACGTCCATGATCATGTGGAAACCCTCCGGGTCTGATCGTTCAGCAACAGACCGGTCGGGAGTTGCCGGTCTGCGCACTCATGGAATGTTCGACACGCACCATGGCGCTTGACCTATCTTTCTGGGGCAGGAGGTTCTCTTGGGAAACGAACAAGCATCCGCTGATGTAAGTGGCGTGCTCCATCAACTAGCCGAACGATATGGAGCCATGGATGCAGAGGGAGTCCTCGCTTTGTTTGCCGGCGACGACACGGTGCTTGTTGGGACGGGTGCTGATGAGGTCCGCTTCGGCATGGCTGCGACGCGGGCACAAGTGGAGCGGGACATGTCACAGGCCGATGAAGTGTCCTTTGGAATCGAGAATCTCAGGGTGAGCGTTTTTGGTGATGCTGCGTTCGGGTATGCGGACGCCACTTTCGCGGGTTCGGCCGGTGGGACGCCATTCGAGATTCCGGGCCGTTGGACTACCGGGCTGGTCCATACTGAAGATGGCTGGCGGATCGTCCAGTTCCATGTGTCAGTCGCATATGAGGAGCAGCCCGAAGGCGAATCCTTCCCGGGCTAGGCCTTACCAGACGTCTCGGTCACGCCGGATAACCGACACAAATCTGCGTCCGCCGTAAACCGAGTAACACGCCAGAGGTTCTCATAAGACGGCGAGCTCGAAAGCAAATGGGAGGCCGGTCACCTGTTCGACGCGGCGCTTCGCCTTTTCATCTGAATGTCGGGACTACAAACTCGCCCTTGCACCTGGTGGAGATGCGCACACTCATGCCGAGCTGATGCGGTCTGTGCGGATCCTCTGCTAGTCGTCGGAACCGAGAGGCTGATGGTGAAGTGATCCAGTCCGCCAGTTCGGACGTAAAGTCTCGGCACCATGACATCTGACTCCTTGTTCGTGCCCGTTGGCCGCGCGCGTCGCTTGGGTGGCTTCAAGCCACCGTGGCGGATCCTCCTGTTGGCCGTCGCCACTCTCTTCGCCCTTCTCGTCGGATCGACAGCAGCCCACCTCACCGTCCTTTCACCGACCGGGTCGCACCCAGTTGGTCGGGACCGGGTCGTTCTCGTGGACGCCGATCGACCCGAGTCGCACACTCCTGAGTCGGGAGACGTTCGTTCGGTTCCCATTCAGCTCTGGTATCCAGCCGAGGCGGACACTGGGACTCCCGCTGCGTATGTCGATGAGCTCGACGGCATCGCCGAAGGATTGACGGCGAGCGGCACTCTCAGCGGTGTCCAGGTCGCCGCGCTGTTCATTGTGAGGACCGGTGCTCTCGATGGTGCGGCCATAGCGGCTGGGCGCCACCCTGTGATCGTCCTCTCTCCCGGCAATCAGACCAACGTCGCCTTCTATGGGTCCCTGGCGGAGGAACTGGCGTCCCATGGGTATCTGGTGGTCGGAGTTGATCATCCCTTCCAGGTGGCGGCGACGACCATCGCTGGTGGCCAGGTCGCCATCTACGACACGGCGATGGACACAGGAGATGTGGGTTCGTCGGTCGCAGCCAAGATCGACGAGAGGGTGGCCGATGTGATGTTCGTCCTCGATTCGTTCCGCTCGGACGACGCCAAACTCGCGCCTTTCGTGGCGAGGGCTGACCTGAATCGGATCGGAGTGCTCGGCCACTCAAACGGCGGTCTGACTGCGTTCGAAGTATGTCGGGCCGATCCCACCTTGGATGCCTGCCTGAACATGGATGGGCAGGGGGCGGGAGGACCGTTTGGTAATCAATCCGACGCGTCGGCACCTCCCGTACCCTTTCTTTTCCTCACCAAAGAGACGCTCCTGCACCCAGCTATCGGGAACCGCTTCGAGGCGGCTCGCTCCTCGGCGGTGCGTGCCGTCGTGCCTGACGCCTCACACGACAACTTCACCGATGGTCCCCTGTTTCAACCCGGCATCAACCCCATGACCACATCCGCACAGCGGGTCATGACCAGCGTTAGATCCGTCACATTGGCGTTTTTCGACCAGTGGCTAATGGAGAGTCGCGACCGACCATACGACGGTCTGGTGGCACCGGCGGACATCTTTATCAACGTCTACCCCCTTGGCGACTTTGAGCCGATCCCAGCCCAGTAGGGGACCGAACTGGTCGACAACAGCAGCACTCTATCCCACCTCTTCTCGAGGTTCGTTCATGCGACGGCTAGTTCGACGGCAAATGGCTATCCGGTTACCTCGTCGACGCGGCGCTTCGCTGCGTCATCTGACATGACATCCCTTCCTGACTGTCGGCGACCTGCCGGTACCACGGCATCAGCCAGCCCAACTTCTACAAGTGGCTCAACCGCAACGAGGAATTCGGCGAGGACGGCGACGGCATGACCGGCAGGCTAAGTGTTTTGACGACGCTCAGCCTGCCGAGCTGACCGCGCTCCGGGAGACCGGCTTGACGGGAGCGAACATGCTCCGTGCATTCCAGGTGGGGAAGGCTCGCACTAGCGACGTCGGGCAGTGGAGTTGGATGCGGCCGCTCCGGGTGGCCGCGGCCCAGGTGAGCTGGCCTCGTGCCATTTGACGAATGCTTCGGCTTCGGCCTGATGTAAAGGTCCTCGTCGGGGCTTGGGTCCTTCTTGCAGATCTCGGTGTCTGCTTGCTCGATCACCAGCCAGTACCGCTCGGGACGCTGTCGGCCGGTGAAGTCGAAGCGGATGACAACCCGTCGATCCGGGAGCCGGTCCGGCGCAGCGCATTGCACATCGACCACAGCGCCACGAAGGAATCGAGGGGCTCGGGAGCGATCCGAGCCAGCCGCCCCCCACTCGCCCAGCGACGCGCAGACCTGAAAAGGTGCTGGCCCGCGCTCGTGAGCTCGTAGAGGTGCCCGCGCCCCTGGGGCTTGGGTGCTGACTGGACGATCCCGAGCCGTTCGAGTTGCTTGAGCCGCTGGGAGAGCAGGGTGCGCGACAGCCCGGGTGCAGGGCTGTGCGCTGTGGAGCGATGTTCGATTCGGCGATGGCAATACCCAGGACCAAGGTGATGTAGAGGAATGAGGCAGTCAGGCTGTATCTGCTACCTCGTTCCTTCACCCACATGTATAGGGACCCTGCACCGACCAACAGGAACACGGCAGCTCTTTTCAGGTGGTAGTAGCCCGGATTTCACGCACTCCAGAAGGCGAGCACCGTTGCGACGACGACTGAGATCAGCACGCGGCTCCTCACTCGTGGGAATCTACTCGCACAGGAACCGGAAATCGGCACCGGTACCGGATTCCAAGATCTCGACAAGGCTTCACGCCACGGCGAATTCGAAGGCAAGGTGAGCCCGATTACCTGTTCGACGCGGGGCTTCCATGAGTCATCTGACCTGACATGAGTGCTGACTCCCGCGTGTGTCTGGTGAGCGGACAATGTGCTTGGAACGAACAGACTCGATTCTCCCGCAGGGGCCGAGAAGGCCGTTTGGAACGAACCATCGCAAATTCGCTGCCAGGTTGGTCGACCTAGCGTTCTTGTGGAGGCAGGTCCCGTATATGAACGAACAGCCTGAAGTGCTGTTAGATGGGCTGTGTGCGCTCCAAGGCTTCCACGGGGCGGACAGCTGCGAGTAGTTCCAACCCGAACACCGTGTGCCCATCAACCCGGCGATATGTGAGCTGCCCGCCCATCAAGGTGGCCAGCTCTCGTGAGACCGCGAGCCCAAGCCCCAGGGAAGCAGGCGTGGTCGTTGCTTGAGTGACCGTGTAGAAAGGTTGAAAAACCCTTTCGATCGACTTTTCGGGAACGCCGGGCCCGTCGTCTCGTACCATGAGAACTTGTTGCTGGCCAGAGGGAGAGATCTCGATCTCAACGTTGGCGCCGCCGTAGCGGATTGCGTTGCTGACCAGATTGCGGATGATCTGACGGACTCGGAGGCCATCGGCCACGGTGAGCACCTCTGCCGAGTTGGCCAGACGAATGGAGGCTCCGAGCGCCCTCTCTTGCATCTCATGCACCACGGTCTGGGCCTCGGCATTCAGGTCGACCACCTCAGAGTGGATGTTCAGGCCCCCGGACTCGAGTCTCGCCGCCACCAACAGGTCGTCGATCATGCTCACCAATTCCGCCGACTGCCGGTAGACGTCGGCAATGAGCCCCATCCTTTCCTCTTTGGTGATCTCGTCTCCGTGCTCGTGAAGTACCTGGGCGAAACCGAAGACGGCGGTCAGAGGAGTGCGAAGCTCGTGACTGACTGAGGCAACGAAGTCTCGTCTCCGATTGAGCATCCGACGGAATTGGTCGGTTGAAATCCCCGCGACTGTCCCGATAAGCACGAAGAACCCTGTCCTGATCAGCCAACCGAACGAGGTCTGCGGCAGGGCCGCTGCAACGTCGAGGGGCACGAACGGCCCAACCGATAGTCCAGCGACCACACCCGAGACCACACCTCCCCTCCAGCCAAACAGGATCCCACCGATCAAGACCGGCACATAAAGGACATGGGGGGTCACGAACTTTGTCCCCCCGGTCGCGTAGACCAAGACGGCGCCGACGGCGATCCCGACGGCCACCAACAACATGGCGATGGGTGCCAATCGTCGGCGCGTCGGATCTCGCCCTCCAGCCTCTCCTCCCAGCAGTTTGTACATCGTGGTGGACACGGTCACTCCGAGGGAAAGCGATCGGGGGAGTATCGACCAGCAGACAAACCACCTTTAGACCCAGCACAAATAGAGTGGCCTGATTGGGTCGATCAGATAGGCCGTTCTCGGCCGGTCAAGGCCCGCCTCCCACGGCGAGTTCGATATCGAATGGCAGTCCGGTCACCTGTTCGACGCGGCCCTTCGGCGCACCAGCTCTCCACCGCTGGCACGAGCGCCTCCCATAGAGCTTGACCCATTCTCGGGCGTCGGCATTGGCCGTCGCGATCAAGTCGACCCAGAACCAGTTGACACAACACCGGGCGTAATCGCGCTCCAGCGGAATCCGAGGGTCTCGTAGAAGGCGGCCATCATCGCCACATCGGAGACCTGGTAGCGGCAGAGATGCTGTTCGGATTCATTTCGTTCACAGCCACTCACCGTACGTCACCCCTGTCCCACTCCACCCCGGCGGTTGCGCCACTCGCGGTGGTGACACTCGTGGTGGCGGCGCACATTTACCGCCGCTGGTTCAGTTTCGACCGCGACCGCAAACAGCTTCAGGATCTACTCGAAGTCGCGACCGGGATCCAGGCCGGCACCACGGTGGACGAGGTCGAATCTGCCCTCGTTGTCAACAAACGTGTCTGGGTCTGTTCCCGGCATATCGGGCTCCGTCGACGGACCACCGCCGGACCACAGAAGTAGAGCCGGTAACGCCAGGGCTATCACCACTGCTGCGCCGGTAAGAGCGAAAACGGACCCACGCCTCCAACCAGCTGGCCTCGGCATTGAGGCCTGCTTCGGCGGGGGAACGACGAGCGCGTCCCCCGGCGCCTTCAGGTTGTCGCGCAACCTCTCTTCGACACTCATCATTACTCCTCGATCACCTCGCGAAGACGTTTCAGGGCACGGTGAGTTCGCGTCTTCACCGTTCCCTCCGGGGTTTGCAGCACCAGGGCGGTCTCTTCGACCGACCAGTCCAGGAAGAAGCGGGCCACGATCACCGCGCGACAACCGGCGGGTAGGATCAATACGGCGTCGATGAGCTCGGGATCGGGCAACCTCTGCTCGTAGCCGGGTTCGAACACGAGGGATCCTCGCTCACGTGTGAGACGCCGCAGATGCGTCCGGGCCCAATTCAGGGCCAGGAGGCCATGACCCGTGCCGCGGAACGGTGGCCAGTCGTCGGTCGATATGACAGCGTCCAACGCAACATCGGTATCGCCCAACACGAGGGCGACCGCCCGGAAGATGCGGGGTCGGGTCGCCTTGTAGAAGGTCTCGAAGGATCCCCCTAGCTGAAGGGCTTCGGACACAGATCTCGAAGTATGGGACACGTCCCCCTAAACCTGCAGACAGGCCATCGGGTTTCACGCTTCCGAAGAATCCGTGGACCGGACCAACGGATGCCTCAAGGACGATGTGGCAATCGTCGATGAGAAAGCCCCCGATGACGTCGGATACCCTGCGAACCGGAATGTCGACCGCACTTGGAGACTCGGACCTCATCCGCAGGCCGAGCCTGGAACGCCTCCTCTCCGCCGCCCAGGACCGGAGACTCACCGCGCTCGTCGCCGACGCCGGTTTCGGGAAGACGACGACCATGTCCCAGGTCTTCGACTCCGGCCGCACGGTCTGGCACACGATCACGCCCGTCGACCAGTCGGTGTCAGCCTTGGGGCGATCGATCATCCAAAAGCTGCGGCTGCTGGTCCCCGCCATGTCAGGTGACGTGTTGCTGGCAGTGGCTGGAGGTCGGGGCCCCGACACTGGTTCGGGAACCTCCAGGCCGGAGGCACTTGCCGCCGCGATCGCCCAAGATCTCTCCGATCACTTGCGCCGCCACATCGTGTTCGTCGTCGACGACGCCCACGAGTTGAGTGGCGCCTCTGAGAGCTCGCGCTTCCTCGCTGCCCTGTCCCGTCACGCCCCGCCAACGCTCCACCTGGTGGTGGCTTCACGATCAAAACTTCCCTTCCCGACTGCCCGAATGCAGCTCGCCAAGGAGGCAGCGGAGATCACCGCGGAGCATCTGGCCTTCACCGTCGACGAGGTCGGTGAGCTCGCCGGGAGACGTTTGGCCCGAGTCGACCCTGACCTGGTCGAAGCGGTTCACGAGCGCACCGCCGGATGGCCGGTCGCGGTGGTGTACGCCATCGAGGCTGCCCGCGAGAGTGGAACCGTTGACCTCGATGCCGCTCTACGTGGAGAGACCCTGTTCCGCTACCTGGCCGAGGAGGTACTGGGCAAGAGCCCGCCTGAGCTGACCTCTGCCCTTCGCTCGGCCGCAGAGCTTCCGTGGATCGACCCTGATCTCCTCGAACATCTGGGAAAGGCGGACGACGATCAAAAGGCCCTAAACCAGCCACTGCCCCATCTGCTAACCGGCGTGCCGGAGGTGTCGCGGGCTCGGGCGGTCGCTCCGCTGGTCCGCGAGTTCCTAAAGGACCGATATGACTTGAGCGACGACGAACGTCGCTCGACGCTGGAACGGGCAGCCGAGTGGTACGAGACGGGAGGCTTCTTCTCGGAGGCACTGGCATGCCGGCTCGGCGTGGACGACCCGAAGGCAACGACCGCTTTCCTGGTATCCCACGGAACCGAAATGATCTCACGCGGCATGGCTCAGGAACTGGTCACAGCCCTCGGCCGACTGGGCGACGACGTTTCACCTGAGGTTTTGCTCCTCGGAGCCGAGGCAACACAGCTGTTGGGCGACTGGGAGAAGGCGATGTCGATGTACACGCGTCTCGTCCCGTCTGCTGGAGAAATGCCGGCGCGCATCGCATGGCGGCTCGGGTTCCTCCATCACATGCGCGGTGACGTTTCCGCGGCCCTGGAGACATATCGACTGGGAAGCGTTGACTCCGCGTCACCCGTAGATGGCGCATCGCTCTATGCGTGGATGGCGAGCGCCCATTGGCTCAGGGGCGAGAGAGCGGAGGCCGAGCGCCTCGCTGGGGACGCCCTGATCCTGGCTCAGGAGGCAAACGCAGCCGCCAGCCTCGCCACGGCACACACGGTGCTGGCCATGGTGGCTGCCCTCAACGGTGATCGAGCTGCCAACGACATGCACTACCTGCGCGCTCTCGAGCACGCCGATCGCGCCCGCGACGTCGTCCAGACCATCCGCATCCGCTCCAACCGCAGCTCGCATTTCCTCGAAGAGGGAGACTTTGACTCCGCTCTTGCCGAGCTCGATATCGCCCTCAGGCTGGCCGACATGTCGGGGTTCGAGTTGTGGAGAGGCATGGCGCTGTCCAATCGAGGTCAGGTGATCTCGATGCTGGGCTCCCTGGAGGAGGCGATCTCGGATCTCACCCAGTCCCGGGAAGTATTTCGGCGTATCGGGTCAAGCTTCGAGGCCTACCCGCTGTCCCATCTCGGGGACGTGTACGCCCTGCGAGGGGACACTGCACTGTCGAGGGCCTGCTACGAGGAAGCTATCTCCATGGCCGACCAGACCGACCTACAGGCGCTTGTCCCTGCCCTGTCGGGTCTGGCGCGTCTGATCGCGGCCGATGACGTGACGGATGCGCGCGCCTTCGCCAAGAGCGCGACCGAGGTCGACTCGGTCATCGGGCGGGTACGCGCCCTGGTCACATCGGGCTGGGTGGAGTTCGAGGCTGGTGACCTCGACAATGCAACACAACTGGCCGCCCAAGCTGCCGACGTGGCCCGGACCCGACGCGACCTCCCCGGGCTGGCCGAGTCACTCGAACTCCAGGCTCACTGTGCCAGCGCCGACGCGAGGGTTGACCTCCTCGAGCAGGCGAGAGCGGTCTGGAGTGAGATCGGCGCTCCGGTAGGGGTGGCCCGCATCGACGTCGCCATCGCCGCGGAGGCTGGCGGCACCGATGGAATGGCGCTTGCCCGTGCTGCGGCATCGACCCTCGGCCGCCTGGGAGCCAAGGGGCTGGCGCTCGAAGGGGCTCGAGTCGCCGAGCTGCTGGCCAAAACGGCTCTAGAGGGAGTGCGTATCCACACTCTGGGCGGCTTTGGCGTCTCGATCTCGGGTTCACCGGTACCGCTCTCGGCATGGCAGTCGAAAGTGGCCCGAGACCTATTGGGCATGCTGGTGGCAGCCCGAGGGCGCCCGACTCATCGTGAGGTTCTCATCGAACGTCTCTGGCCGGGCGAGGACCCATCCAAGGCGAGCAATCGTCTGTCTGTCGCGCTCACCACGATCAGAACCGTTCTCGATCCGGCGAAGGAACACGATGCCGGCTGGTTCCTGGAGGCCGGCCGGGACAGCGTGGCCCTCGCCATTGGACGGTTGCACGTCGATGTGGATGTCTTCTTAGAGACCGGGGCCCAGGGCATGAAGCTGGTCCGGGGAGCCGAACGCGATCGCGGGCTGGTCATCCTCGAATCGGCCGAAGCGATGTACCTGGGTGACTTTCTCGAAGAGCATCCGTACGAGGATTGGACCGTGGCTCTTCGTGAAGAGGCCAAGGCCCTCTATGTCAGTATCGCCAGCGTCCTGGCCCAAGCAGACTTCGAAGCCGGCGACTTCGACGGTGCCGCCCGCCGCTATCTGCGAATCCTCGAACGCGACCCGTTCAACGAACCTGCACACCTCAGTCTGGTGGAGGCCATGGTCCGCTCGGGCCGACATGGAGCCTCTCGGCGTCTCTATGGGATCTACGTGTCCCGGATGGGCGAGCTGGATGTCGAACCTGAGGCCTTCCCGGTCTGAGATTCCCTGACATCCCGCTCCCAACCCATGAGAATCGACACCAGCTCACCAGAGTCGTGGAAAGGCCGACCCTCCCCACCCGGCTGCTCAACGATCCCGACCAGATCGCCCTCGATGGGCGCAACGCGAACGATGTACGTGCTCAACCTTGCCATCTCTCCAGACCGGTCACCGCCAGTTGAGCTGCCTCTTCGATACGAGCCGTGTCATCCGGGTCGATTCCGATGAAGACAATGGCCAACTCGACGAAGCGGCCACCGTCGCCGGTGATTATCGACGCAATCGTGTCCCCGGAGGGGTCGGTGACCGCGACCGTATCGGCACCGATCGCGACGGGAATGATTTCGGTTGCGTTGGGGAATCCATCGCTGGCCACTGACGCAGCGTCCCCCTCGAGTCGAGCGGTGTTGACCACGACGTCGGCGACAGATGAATCGGGGGGAAGGAATCCGCAGCCGAGAATCGAGTCCTCGCCCAACTCCAGCTCGTAGCCGGCTAGCGCCGTCGCCTCCTCGGCAGTGATCAACGAGCAGTTATCGGGGAGGTC
>Ga0299907_10002738_pt1 | contig 11031 bp, 10 predicted proteins | sample RVTome_16_FD_198680 | JGI IMG/M metagenome (GOLD analysis project Ga0299907, IMG submission 198680) | Soil microbial communities from uranium-contaminated site in the Upper Colorado River Basin, Wyoming, United States - RVT152D67 (version 2) ...
CATCACCTTCGTCTACGTCACCCATGACCAGGAGGAGGCGCTGACGATGTCGGATCGGATCGCGGTGATGAATCTCGGCGAGGTTGAGCAGGTCGCCGATCCCGAGCAGGTATACGAGAGACCCGCAACGACCTTCGTCGCCGGCTTCATCGGGGTCTCGAACCTGATGCCGGCGACGGTCGAGGCCGGCGGAGAGGTGCGCCTGGACAACGGTCCCACGGTGCCGGCCGCGGAGACGAACGGCTTTCGCCACGGGGAGCGCTGCCATGCCGTGGTGCGGCCGGAGAAGCTTCGGATCACGCTGGCAGATCCCGCCTCGAATGGCGGCTTGCCCAGCGTCGAGGGAACGGTGGAGAGCTCGCTCTACCTGGGCACCTCGACCCAGATCGTCGTCGATCTTGGCGATGAGGTGCGGATGACGGTCCTCTATCCGAACGCCGACGAGGCGGACCGCCAGCGCCTGCCCGGAGGTGGGGCGCGCGTGAGGTTGAGCTGGCAGCCCGAGCACATGCACCTGGTGCGCGAGTCCGACGCGCCGGCACCCGACGCAGCGGAACAGACTTGAGACGAGAGGAGAAGCGGTGAGCAACCAAAGCAAGCAGAGCTTCACGAGGAAATGGCGCTGGCTGGCTGGCGCGGCGGCCGGCCTCGCGGCGGCCCTGGTGCTCGCCGCCTGCGGCGGCGACGACGTCGGTGGAGAGAGGGAGGGAGACGTCGAGGTCGCCGAGGGCGGCAGGCCGACCGGCGAGATCACGATCTCCCAATGGCCCGGCTACATCGATCCCGGCTCCAACGGGACCGTCGCCGAGTTCGAGCAGCGGTTCGGCGTCAACGTCAATTACATCGAGGACGTCAACGACAACGTCCAGTTCTTCGGCAAGCTGCAGCCGCAGCTCGACCAGGGGCAGTCCGGTGGGCGGAGCCTGTTCGTCGTCACCGACTGGATGGCGAAGCAGATGTACGACCTCGGCTACCTGCAGGAGTTCAGCCACGAGGACCTGCAAACCGTCTTCGACAACATCCTGCCGCAGTTCGAGGAATCCGACTCCGACCCGGAGCGCAAGTTCTCCATCCCCTGGCAGGGAGGGCTGACGGGGATCTGGGTCAACACCAACCAAGCCCCGGAGATCAGGGCGGTCGAGGATCTCTTCGACCCCAAGTACAAGGGCAAGGTGACGATGCTGGCTGAGATGCGCGACACCATGCCCCTGGTGATGCAGAGTCAGGGGATCGATGTTGAAAACGCGACCACGGACGACTGGCTGAACACGATCGACCTCCTCAGGGAGGCCGCCGACTCGGGTCAGATTCGCCGCTTCACCGGCAATGAGTACACCGAGGACCTGACCTCCGGCAACGTCGTCGCGGCGATCGGCTGGTCCGGCGACGCATCCCTGATCGGCCGCGAGGGCATCGAGTGGCGCAGGCCCACCGACGGATGCGACACGTTCTTCGACCAGATGGTGATCCCCGTCGGCGCTCCCAATACGGCCGCGGCGCTCGCGTTCATGAACTTCGCCTACCGTCCCGAGGTTCAGGCCGACATCGCAACATATGTCAACTACGTAACCCCCGTCGAGGGTGTCCAGGAGATCCTCTTGCAGCGGGATCCGGAGCTGGGGCGGAACGAGCTGATCTTCCCGCCTCCGGAGCTGACCGAGGGCTGTACCGCCGACCCCAACCCGCCGGGAAGCGCGGAGGACCAGCAGGAGGTAACGGAGGAGTACCAGGACCTGATCACGGGGTGAAACGAGAACCCGCCCGCCGCGGACGCGGAAGCGAGCGAGCGAGATAGCCAGTGGTGATGAGCGCGAGCGAGCGAGAGCAGAGCAGGCGGGCGGAATTGTGACTATCGGCCGCCGGTTCATTCCCTACTGGCTGCTCCTCCCGGGCGCTGTCTGGCTGATCCTGTTCTTCGTCGTGCCCATGTACTTCATGGGCGAGCTGGCGCTGCGATCGGGAACCTTCGAGACCGGCTTCACCTTCGACTGGCAGTTCTCGAACTTCCCGGACTCGCTGGAGGGGAACGAAGAGCAGATCATCCGCTCCTTCTGGTACGCCGGGGTGGCGACGATCCTGGCGCTGCTGATCGCCTACCCGCTGGCCTACGCGATCGCGTTGCAGTCGGGGCGCTGGAAGCTCTTGCTGCTGTTCGCCGTGATCGCGCCCTTCTTCACCACCTACCTGATCCGCACGATCGCCTGGAAGACGATCCTTGCCGACTCGAGCCCGGTCGTCGACATCCTCCAGGCCCTCGCCCTCATCCCGGACGACGGCCGCGTCCTCGCCACGTCGGGCGCCGTGATCGCGGGCCTCACCTACAACTTCCTGCCGTTCATGATCCTGCCTATCTACGCCAGCATCGAGCGGCTGGATCTGCGCCTTGTCGAGGCGGCCAAGGACCTCTACGCCTCCTCCCGGCAGGCGTTCCTGCGAGTGACGCTGCCAATGACCGCCCCGGGGATCGTCGCCGGCGTCCTGCTCACCTTCATCCCGGCTTACGGCGACTACGTCAACGCGGCGATCCTCGGCGGGACGAACCAGGCGATGATCGGCAACAGGATCCAATCCCTCTACCTGTTCCAGCGCGACTACCCGGAGGCGGCGGCGCTCTCCTTCCTGATGATGGCCCTGATCCTGGTCGTGGTCCTCGTCTACATCCGCGCCGCCGGAACGGAGGCCTTCATGGGCGAGGACGAGGAGCGCTGATGGCCTGGCTGCGCCGAAATGGCCTGCGGATCTACGCCGGTTTCGCGGTCCTCTACATGCTCGTTCCGATCATCGTCATCGCGGTCTTCTCCTTCGGCGAGACGCCCCGGGACAGACTGAACTTCTCGCTCGGCGGTGGCTTCACGCTCGAGTACTGGGAGAACGCGTTCGCGATCGAGGAGCTCAACGATGCGCTGCGGACCTCGCTCGAGCTGGCGGCGCTTTCGACCGTGGCCTCGACCGCGATCGGGACGCTGATGGCGCTGGCGCTGGTTCGCTACCAATTCGTCGGCCGCCGCGCCTCGAACCTGTTGATCGTGCTGCCGATGGCGACGCCCGAGATCGTGATCGGCGCATCCCTGCTGTCGATGTTCATCATCTACACGATCGCGCTCGGGTTCACGACGCTGCTGATCGCTCACATCATGTTCTCGATCAGCTTCGTCGTCGTCGTCGTGCGCTCCCGCCTGATCGGCTTCGACCGCAGTCTCGAGGAGGCCGCGCGCGACCTCGGAGCGACGCCGTTTCAGACCTTCCGCTACGTGACCCTGCCCTTGATCCTGCCCGGGGTGATCGCCGCCGCCCTGCTCGCCTTCGCCCTCTCGATCGACGACTTCGTCATCTCCAACTTCAACTCCGGCACCACGGTGACCTTCCCCCTCTACGTCTTCGGCGTCGCCCTGCGCGGCATACCGGTGCAGGTCAACGTGCTGGCGACGATGCTCTTCGTCGTCACCGTGGCCGCGATCCTGCTCGTGATTTGGCAGCAGCGCCGCGCCGAGCGCATGGCGGCGGTGGCACCGGAACCAGAGCCGCAGCCGCAGGTCGCGTGATCGAGACGCGACTGCTGATCGGCGGCGAGCGGGCTGGCGGCGACGGTGAGCCGCTCGCTGTCGAGAACCCTGCGACAGAGGAGACGATCGCCGAGGTCGGCCTGCCGTCGGCCGAGCAGATCGACGCGGCGCTGGAGGCGGCCCACCGCGCAGCGCGCGATTGGGGCCGTACCCCGGCCCTCGAGCGCGGCGAGATGCTGCACGAGATCGCGTCGCGCCTGCGGGCCCGCACCGACGAGCTCGCCGAGCTGATGACCCTCGAGGGCGGCAAGCCGCTGGTCGAGAACTCCGACGAGGTCGGCTGGACCGCCGCCGCCTTCGACTACTACGCCGAGATCGGCCGCGACTCCGCCGGCCGGGTGATCCCACCGATCGAGGCCACCCAGCTCTCGCTCGTCGTCAAGGAGCCGCTCGGCGTCGTCGGCTGCATCGTGCCCTGGAACTATCCGCTGCTGCTGCTGGCGTGGAAGGTCGCCCCGGCGCTCGCCGCCGGCAACGCGGTCGTCTGCAAGCCCTCCGAGCTGACCCCGCTCTCGGCGCTGGCGCTCGCGCCCTGCTTCGAGCACCTGCCGGCCGGCGTCGTCGGCATCCTCGCCGGGGCCGGCGACGTCGGCGAGGCGATCGTCGGAGATGGGCGCGTCGACGGCGTCGCCTTCACCGGATCGGTGGAGACCGGCAAGCGGGTCGCCGCCCGCTGCGCCGAGCGCGTCGCCCGGGTCAACCTCGAGATGGGCGGCAAGGACCCGTTCATCGTCTGCTCCGACATCGGCGCCGACGGCGTCAGGGTGGCGGCGAGCGGCGGCGCCTGGGCGGCCTTTCTCAACGCCGGCCAGGTCTGCACGTCGGCCGAGCGCTTCTACGTCATGGACGACGTCTACGACGACTACGTCGGGGCCTTCGTCGAGCAAACCGGCTCGCTCGTGGTCGGCGACCCGCGCGACGGCGCCACCGACATCGGGCCGATGGTCTCGGCGACACAGCGCGAGAAGGTCGTCGGCCAGGTCGAGGCCGCGGTTGGCGCCGGCGCCGAGCTTCTGACCGGCGGCGGCGATGCGGGGCGCGACCGCGGTCACTACTTCGCTCCGGCGGTGGTCACCGGCGCCCCGCCCGAGACCGACCTGCTGCGAGAGGAGACCTTCGGCCCGGTCGCCCCGATCGTCCCGGTCGGCTCGCTCGAGGAGGCGATCGAGCTCGCCAACTCGACCCGGTTCGGGCTCGGCGCCAACGTCTACACGGCGGACCTGGCGACGATGGTCCGCTGCATGCGTGAGATCAAGGCGGGCACGGTCTGGTTCAACGACCCGCTGACCGACAACGACGCCGGTCCGTTCGGCGGCTTCAAGCAGTCGGGCCTGGGCCGGGAGCTCGGCCGCGAGGGGCTCGAGGCATTTCAGGAGACCAAGCACGTCCACATCGAGACCGAGATCGCGCCGAAGGACTGGTGGTACCCCTACGGCTCCTAGACTCGGCGCGATGGCCGACTCCGCGTCAACCCCGTACCTGACCGCTCTGCTCGAGTACGCCGCCCGCGAGCCGGGCCGATTCCACATTCCGGGCCACAAGGGCGGCGCCGGCGCCGACCCGGCGCTCGTCGAGCTGGTCGGCGAGGCCGGGCTACGCCACGACATCCCGGCGCTGATCGAGGGAATCGACGTCGGCCCGACCCCGACTCCGTTCGAGCAGGGGCAGCAACTCGCCGCCGAGGCCTGGGGGGCGCGGCGGAGCTGGTACCTGGTCAACGGCGCCTCGCAGGGGAACCTCGCGGCCTGCCTGGCGCTCGCCCACGCCGGCGAGCGGCTCGTCGTGCAGCGCAACGTCCACTCCTCGGTCGTCGACGGCCTCGTCCTGGGTGGGCTTCGCCCAACCTTCGTCGCGCCCGAGCTCGATCCCGAGCTCTACATCCCACACGGGTTGACGCCAGAGGCGCTCGAGCGGGCGCTGGCCTCGACCCCCGACGCGGTCGGCGCGATCGTCGTCTCTCCGACCTACTTCGGGGCCTGCGCCGACATCGGCGCGCTCGCCGCCGTGGCCCACGATCGCGGCGTGCCGCTGATCGCCGACGAGGCCTGGGGAGCCCACCTCCACTTCCATCCGGACCTTCCCGAGGACGCGTTGGGCGCCGGAGCCGACCTGGTGATCTCCTCGACCCACAAGATCGTCGGCAGCCTCGGCCAGGCGGCGATGCTCCACCTCGGGCACGGCGATCTGCTCGACGAGAGCGTGGTCGATCGCTGCGTCAGCCTGGTCGAGACGACCAGCCCCAATTCCCTGCTCTCGGGCTCGCTCGACGCCGCGCGGCGCCAGGCGGCTGTGCGCGGCCGGAAGCTGTTGGAGGAGGTCCTCGACGTGCTCGAGCAAACCCGCGCGGCGATTCGCGAGATCCCCGGCCTCGACGTGCTCGACGAGCGGCTCGTAGGACGGCCCAGTGTCGCCGCCTGGGACCCGCTGCGGCTGGCAGTCGACGTCCGCGGCACGGGAGCCACCGGGTACAGGGTCGCGCAGCTGACCCGGGATCTCGACGACATCAACTTCGAGCTCGCATCCGAGAACGTGGTCGTCGCGGTCTTCGGCATGGGTGCCCCGGCGGGACCCTTCGGCGGACGGCTGGTGGCGGCGCTGCGCCACGTCACCGAAAAGCTCGGCGCCAGCGGGCCCGACGAGCACCCGGAGTTCGCTCCGCCGCCGCCCTGGGGCGCGCTCGACCTCAGCCCCCGCGAGGCGTTCCTCGGACCGCAGGAAGTCGTCGGCTTCCGCGAGGCCGAGGGGCGGGTGGCGGCCGAGTCTCTGGCCGCCTACCCTCCCGGCGTCCCCAACGTGCTGCCGGGCGAGCGGCTCACGGCCGAGACACTCGACTACATCGAGGCGAGCGTCGCCCACGGGGGGGCGGTGCGGGGCGCCAGCGACCGCGCGCTGCGCACGCTGCGCGTGGCGAGGGAGCCGTGAGCGGGGCCGGCCAGGGCTCCCCCGGAGAGGCGCCGCCGCGCTTCTCGGGGATCCGCACCTTCGCGGCCCAGCCGCACCACCGCAACGCGGAGGGCGTCGATGTCGCCGTGGTCGGGGCGCCCTTCGACCAGGGGACGAGCTTCCGGCCGGGAGCGCGTTTCGGGCCGGAGGCGATCCGCTCGGCGTCTGCGCTGCTTCGCCCCTACCACCCGGCCCAGGAGGTCGATGTCCTGGGCGACCTCCGAATCGTGGATTGGGGCGACGTCACCTGCTCGCCCGGCAACGCCGAGCGGGCCATCGCCCAACTCGCCGCCGGCCTCGAGGAGATCGTTCGCGGCGGCCCGATCCCATTGGTCCTCGGCGGGGACCACACGATCGCCCTGGCCGAGCTGCGGGCCCTGGCTTCGCGCCATGGGCCGCTCGGCCTGATCCTGCTCGACTCGCACGCAGACACCTGGGACTCCTATCAGGGCGAGCGCTATTTCCACGGGACGCCGTTCCGTCGAGCGGTCGAGGAGGGTCTGCTCGATCCGGGTCGCTCGCTGCTCGCCGGGATGCGGGGACCCCTCTACTCTCCGCGGGATCTGGAGCAGACGCGCGAGCTCGGCTTCGAGGTGATCGAGTGGCAGGAGCTGCGTCGCCTCGAGCCGCGGGACTATCGCCGGCGGGCAAGCGAGCGGGCCGGCGACGGGGCCCTCTTCCTCAGCTTCGACATCGACTTCATCGATCCGGCGTTCGCCCCGGCCACCGGCACCCCGGAGCCCGGCGGCCCGACCACAGCCGAGGCGCTCGACCTCGTCCGCTCCCTGGCGGGGATGCGGTTCGCCGGCTTCGACGTGGTCGAGGTCTCCCCTCCCTACGACGATCCGGGGAAGACCACCGCCCTCGTGGCTGCCAACGTCGCCTACGAGATGCTGACGCTGGTGGCGCTCGACAGGCGCGGCTGATCCTGACCGCTCAACCCGTCTCTCCGGCATCGAGCTCGTCGGCGACCCGCAGCGCGTCATCGACGCTGTGGAATCCCTGCACACGAGCGAACCTGCCCTCCCTCACCGTCCAGAGGTGGACCTCGTGCACCTCACGGCCGGTGCCGCTCTGGCGCTCGCGCCCCGATGCCCGCACCAACACGATCAGATGGTTGCCGACCTCGATGATCCGGCGGACCTCGTAACGGAGGCCCTCGAAGGCCTCGATCGTCTCCCGCGTCGCGGCCTTGTAGCCCTCGCGACCGACGAAGACCCGCGGCTCGGGTGCGTCGTCGGGTTCGTGGACCTCGACGTCGTCGGCCAACCGCTCCCAGAACTCGGGGGCGATCACCTCCGGGTCGAACTCGCCCTCGGTCTCGGGAGCGTTGAAGCGCTCGTAGGTCTGGCGGAGCAGGCCGGCGAGCCCGGTGCTCACGCGCCGCCGCCGGGGCGCCTGATGACGAGCTTCTCGGGGTGCTCCGCGAGTGCCTCGGCCGCGTCGTCCCAATCGACCGTCCGCCGGGTGACGGGTTCGGGATCGAGCCGGCCGTCGGCGATCAGCTCGAGTGCCTCGGGCATCGCCTCGCGAGCGTGGACGCGGCCGGTGAGGAAGGTGATCCCCTTCGTGTACATCTCGAACAGCGGAATCGGCGTGGTCGGGGTCGCGTAGATGCCGACACTGGTGCAGGCGCCATCGGGTGCCGTCGATCGAAGCGCGCAGGCGAGGCCGGCCTCGCGACCACTCGCGTCGACGGTGATCGGGTAGGAGCCGACACGATCGGGGAACTCGTCCCCGATCACATTCGCGCCGAGCTCACCTGCGAGCTTCCGCCAGTCTTCGCCCCGGCCACCCACGTAGTCGACCCGCTCGGCGCCGAGGGCGGCCGCGATCGCGACCGCGTAGAGGTCGATCGAGCCGGCACCGCCGCAGACGAGCACCGCAGCGCCGGGGTTCTCGGCGAGTTGCGGGGCGACCGTTCGCCAGGCGTCGACGATGTTGTCGCTGAGGCTTGCGGCCGCCTCCGAGGCCACCCCGTCGGGGAGGCCGACCAGCATCGCGTCGGCGTAGGGGACGCGCACCGCGTCGGAGAGGAATCCGCCCCACGCGCCTCCGAGCGGCAGCCCGTACATCGCCAGTCTCGGCGTCGTCGTACAGCTGCCCGAGTGTCCGGCCCGACAGGTCTCGCACTGGCCGCATGAGATCTGGAAGGCGACCGAGACGCGGTCGCCCGGCTCCACCGAGCCGACCCCGCCCCCGACGTCGACCACCTCGGCGACGCACTCGTGTCCGAAGGGGAATGGCCCTTCGACCGGGAAGCGACCGGCGATCACGACGGCGTCGAGGTCACAGGTCGCGACCGCGACCGGCCGCACGATTGCCTCGCCGTCGCCCTCGAGCCGCGGCTCGTCGCCATCGCGCCACTCGAGCTTCCGAGGCTCGACGAAGTTCAGCTCACGCACTTGGCCGGCCCGCCGCCCGCTCCTCGGCCACTTCGCGCATCGCCGCGAGCGAGATCTGTAGCCAATTGCGGAAGTAGCGCTTGCCGGCCACCGCATCCCAGACTCGGTCCCCGAGCTTTCCGGGCTCCATTCCCATCCGGGCATCGAGGAAGGTCCCTTCCTGGGCGGGGGTCAGGGCCATCTTCACGAAGGTTCCGGTGTTGACGCAGCGGATCGTGAACTGCTCGCAATCCCTGAGCTCATCGACGCGGAGGATCATCTCGTCCTCCCCGAATGGCGTCTTCACCACCTCTCGATACGTGCAGCTCGGCTCGAGGCCGTCGCACTCGACCTCAAGTACCCGCGGCCACCACTCCGGATGGCGGTCGACGTCGCTGATCAGGTCCCAGACGACCTGCACCGGCGCGTCGATGTATGCCTGCTGGCGTGTATGCGACACGCCCCCATTCTCCCGGAATGACGCCTCAGCCGGTGTGAACCGCGTCCCCGCCGTGCTCCTCGAGGGTGTTCCCGATCGGTGGAATCGGGTTGTCGCGCAGGATCCGCGCCATGTGGAGCAGGTTGTGGGCGCACCAGTTGCTGGTCCGCTGGGTGTAGGGGTGCTCGGGGCCGCCGGCGTCGAGGTATGAAGGGCCGGGCCCGGCATCGCCCACCCAATATGTGTCGACGTTCGGCGCCACCGTGCAGCCGAGGTGGGTCATGTTGAAAAGGGTCGACTCGGCGCAGGCGTGGGCCCCATCCTCGTTGCCGGTGACGACCGCGCCTGCGACCTTGTTGTAGAGGGGATACTGGCCGACGTCGTTGCGCTCGTTGTAGGTCCCGTCGAGGCGCTCGATCACCATCTGGGCGACCGATGAGCGGTGGCCGAACCAGATCGACATTCCCATCAGCAGGATGTCGGCGGCCTTGATCTTCTCGAGGATCTGCGGCCACTCGTCGCCGTCCCCCTCGTCCGAGGTGACGCCGAACCTGACGTCGAAGTCGACCGGCCGGACGATCTCGGTCTCGACGCCATGCTCCTCGAGCAACCCGAGGACCCGCTGCATCAGGGCCTCGGTATGGGACTGCTCCGGTGACTTCTTCAGCGTGCAGTTGATGCCAAGGGCCTTGAGGCCGGCGCCGGCATCCGCGGCGAGCTCCTCCGCCATCTCGTCTCCCCTCTGTCGATTGACGGGCGCAACATATCCGCCGCGCCATTGCCGACCGGTTACGACCCCCGGGAGCCCGGCAGGGCGCCTCGCTAGGCTCCGCCACAAGTGGGCACCTTCGACCTCCTCGCCGACCTGCCGCTCGAGATCGAGGCCTACGAGCTCGATGGCCTTTCCTATTCCGCCGGCAGCTTCGAGCGCCTGACGACGCTGATTCGCGTCCGCGGCGGCGGCGAAGAGGGCATCGGCGAGGACGTCACCTACGACGCGCTCGACCACGTCGCGCTGCAGGACGCGGGGCCGGTCCACGACCTCAGCGGCGCCGGCACGCTCGGCGAGCTCTGTGAGGCGATCGGTGAGCTCGACCTCTTCCCGGCGGAGCCGGTGCGAGAGGTCTCGCGCAACTACAGGCGCTGGGCATTCGAGAGCGCCGCCCTCGACCTCGGCCTGCGCCAGGCGCGGAAGTCGCTCGCCGAGGCGCTGGGCCGGGACGCGGGCCCGGTCACCTTCGTCGCCTCGATGCGGCTGGCGAGCCTCGACGGCGGCGAGCGATCCTCGATCGAGCCATTGCGGCGCAAGCTGGAGCGATACCCGTCGCTTCGCTTCAAGCTCGACCCGGCCAACGACTGGGACGACGAGCTGATCGGGCAGCTGGTCGAGACCGGGGCGATCGACTCGCTCGACCTGAAGGGCTTCTACAAGGGCACCCCCGTGGACGTCGATACCGACCCCGAGCTCTACGCGAAGCTGGTCGAGGCCTTCCCCGAGGCCTGGCTCGAGGACCCCGACCTCACCGACGAGACCAGGCCCGTGCTCGAGCCCCACCTCGAGCGGGTCACCTGGGACGCACCGATCCACTCGGTCGAAGACATCGAGGCCCTGCCCTTCAAGCCGACGATGGTCAACATCAAGCCCTCGCGGATGGGCGGCCTGCGGTCGCTCTGCGCGGCCTACGACCATTGCGCCAAGAAC
>Ga0299907_10002739_pt1 | contig 11030 bp, 12 predicted proteins | sample RVTome_16_FD_198680 | JGI IMG/M metagenome (GOLD analysis project Ga0299907, IMG submission 198680) | Soil microbial communities from uranium-contaminated site in the Upper Colorado River Basin, Wyoming, United States - RVT152D67 (version 2) ...
GACGTCGCGCTGCCCGTGCCCTGCGACGTGACCGAGTGGGCCGACCAGGAGCGGGCGGTGGCGACGGCCCTGGACCGCTTCGGGCGCCTGGACGTCGCCTTCGCCAACGCCGGCTTCGGCGCCAAGCGCGGGTTCCGCGAGGAGTCGCCGGAGTTCTGGAAGTCGATGGTCCTCACCAACGTCTACGGCGCCGCGCTGACCATCCGCGCCACCATCGACGCCCTGACCGAGACCCGCGGCCACCTGATCCTCACCGGCTCGGTGGCGGGCCGCCGCGCCCTCTCCGGCTCGCTGTACTCGGCGACCAAGTGGGCGATCTCCGGGATGGGCGAGTCCGCGCGCCAGGAGCTCAACGGGACCGGCGTGCGCGTGAGCGTGATCGAGCCGGGGATGGTCGACACGCCCTTCTTCGAGAACCGCCCCACGTCCGGCGCGCTGGAGGCCGACGACGTCGCCCGCGCCGTCATGTTCGCCGTCGCCCAGCCGCCCCACGTGGACGTCAACGAGATCCTCATCCGCCCCGTCGCCCAGGAGGGGTAGTCCTCGGCGGCCGCCGGCTCAGTCGGCGGCGTCGACGTGGATCAGGCGGCCGCGGCGGCCGGTGTGGAAGCGGACCGTCCCCGCCCGGGTGGCGAAGATCGTGTCGTCCTTCCCGATGCCGGTGCCGTCGCCGGGCTTGAAGCGCGTGCCGCGCTGGCGGACGATGATCTCGCCGCCGCTCACGGCCTGGCCCGCGAACACCTTGACCCCCAGGAACTGGGGGTTGGAGTCGCGGCCGTTGCGCGAGGACCCGAGGCCCTTCTTATGAGCCATTCTCGGCCTCCTTGGCGGGTGGGCGGGGGGACTTGGCCGGCGCCTTCTTCGCCGCCGGCTTGCGCGACAGCAGCTTCACCGAGGTGACCTCCAGCCGGGTCAGCTCCTGCCGGTGCCCGGTGCGGCGCTTGTAGCCGCGCTTGGGCTTGAACTTGAGCACCCGCACCTTGGGGCCGCGCTCGTGCCCGACCACCGTGGCCTCGACCTTGACCTTCGCGAGGTCCTCGCCGTCGACCAGCTTGTCGCCGTCGCGCAGCATCAGCGGGTCGAGCAGGACCTTGTCCCCCTCGCCCGCGCGCAGGCGCTCGACGAGGAGCTCCTGCCCCTCCTCGACGCGGTACTGCTTGCCGCCGGTCTTGACGATCGCGTAGCTCATGTCTGGGTCTCGGCCTTGGCGCGAGAACGGCGCCGACCGCCTCTGCGGCCGCGGCGCCGTGAGGGCGATTGTAGGTCATCCTCGGGTGGCTCCTCGTCGCCCACCAGCGACGCGGTCGCGCCGGTGCGCTCGACCTCCTCGATGCGCACCAGCCGGCGCTCGCCCACGAACCGCAGGCCGTTCAGCACCGAGATCACGTAGCCGTCGAGCTTGGCCACGGCCGCGCCGTCGATGTACATGTGCGGCTCGACGATGTCCACGTGGACCTCGTCGCCCACCCGGAACGGCAGCGCCCGCTCCTTGACCTCCTCCGAGGTGCCCTCCAGGGTGATCGCCAGGTGGTCGAGGGGCAGGCCCGCGGACCCCTCGAAGAACAGCCGCTTGCCGGTGTCGGACTCGATCGCCTTCAGCAGCCAGCCGCCGTCGCCGGTGAACTCGGCCTGCACCCGCGGATGCATCTGCACGAGCAGCGCCTCCCCCTTGTGCTCGGGCGCCTGGTCGCGCAGGTGGCGCGAGAAGCGCAGGGCGATCGTCTCCTCGGAGGGGATCACGCCGTCGCCCTCGCACGTCGGGCATGGCCGGGTCATGATCTCGCGCACGCCCTCGGTCACGTTCTGGCGGGTCATCTCCACCAGGCCCAGGGGCGAGATCTCCACCACGAAGGTCTTGGTGCGGTCCTCGTCCAGCGCCTTGCGCAGCGTCTTGAGCACCGCGTCGCGGTTGCGCGCCCGGGCCATGTCGATGAAGTCGATGACGATGATCCCGCCGATGTCGCGCAGCCGCAGCTGCTTGACCACGGTGTCGGCGGCCTCGAGGTTGGTCTTGGTGATCGTGTCCTCCAGCCGCGCGCCCTTGCCGCGCCCGGTGAACGACCCCGAGTTGACGTCGATCACGGTCAGCGCCTCGGCGTAGTCGATCATCAGGTAGCCGCCGCTGGGCAGGTCCACCCGCCGCGACAGCGTCCCCCGCAGGACCTCCTCCACGCCGTAGCGCTCGAACAGCGGCTTGCGCTCGTCGTAGACGTCGACGCGCTCGACCAGCTCGGGCGCCGTGCGGGCCAGGAACGAGACCAGGCGATGGTGCGCGTGCTCGTCGTCGACCACGGCGCGCTCGAACTCCGCGGAGAAGATGTCGCGCACCACCCGCACGGGCAGGTCGGCCTCCTGGAAGACCATCGACGGCGCCGGCGACTCCTCCACGCGCTTCTGGAGCACCTCGTGCAGCTTGTAGAGGTACTTCAGCTCGCGGTCGAAGTCGGCGCGCTTGGCGCCCTGGGCCGCGGTGCGGATGATCACGCCGCCGCCCTTGAGGTCGAGCTTGGACGCCTCCTTGCGCAGCCGGTTGCGCTCGGAGTCGTCGAGCCGGCGCGAGACGCCGGCCCCCTCCCCCGTGGGCGCGTAGACCATGTAGCGCCCGGCGATCGTCAGCTCCATCGACAGGCGCGCCCCCTTGGTCTTCAGGGGGTCCTTGACCACCTGCACCACGACCTCCTGGCCGGGCTTGAGCAGGTCGGTGATCCGCCGCCCGCTGCGCCCGCCGCGCCCGCGGCGCGGGGTCTCCACGCCGGGCAGCACGATCTCGTCGACGTGCAGGAAGCCGTTCTTCTCCAGGCCGATGTCGACGAACGCCGCCTCCAGGCCCGCGAGCACGTTGTCCACGCGCCCCTTGTAGATGTTGCCCACGATCGACCGCGCTCCGCGGCGCTCGAGGTACAGCTCGGCGACGTCGTATCCGGTCGCCGGGTTCTTGCGGCGGCGCATGGCCGCCTTGGACGCCGGGTTACCCGGCGCCTCGAGCAGCGCGACCCGGGTCTCTCCCCGGTCCACGCTGACCAGCACTTGCTTTCTCACGTTCGAGTCCTTTGGTCAGAACGTCGGCACCCTGCCCTTGGCTTTGGCGGCGATCCGGGATTGCACGTGGATCGACTGCAGGATGCCGACGGCCATCAGTGTCATCAGGACCGACGAGCCGCCGTAGCTCATGAGCGGCAGCGGCACGCCGGTGATCGGCATGATCCCGATGGTCATGCCGACGTTGACGAAGACCTGGAACATCAGCATCGCCACGATGCCGCCGGCGATCAGCGCGCCGTACAGGTTCTTCGCCATGGTCAATATCCGCAGGGCTCGCCAGATCAGCAGCGCGAACAGCGACAGCACGATCGACGCCCCCAGGAATCCGTACTCCTCGCCCACCACCGCGAAGATGAAGTCGGTGTGGTGCTCGGGGAGGAAGTTCAGCCGCGTCTGCGTCGCGTCCTCGCCGCGGCCCGTCTTCTGGCCGGCGCCGATCGCGATCCGCGACTGGTTCTGCTGGTAGCCCGCGTCCCGCGGGTCCTCGGACGGGTTGAGGAACGCCGTCAGGCGCTCCTTCTGGTACGGCTTGATCACGTCCACGCCGGCGGCCGGAGCGGCCACCAGCGTGAAGGCGACCCCGACCGCCGCGATCGCGCCCAGGGCGGCGAAGTGGCGTGCGGGGGTGCCGGCCACGAACAGCACGGCCAGCGCGATCACGACGTAGACGAGGCTGGTGCCCAGATCGGGCTGGAGCATGACCAGCATCGCCGGCGCCAGCGCCACGAGCATGGCCCGGGCGGTGGTGTCGCGGTCGCGGAGCCGGCGGACGCGGCCGACGACGAACGCCGACAGCGCGAGGATCAGCAGCAGCTTGCCGATCTCCGACGGCTGGAAGGAGATGAAGCCCAGGTCGAAGGCGCGGCGCGAGCCGCGCGCCGTCGACCCCACGCCGATGACGAGCAGGATGAGCCCGAGCATCACCACGTAGAGGCCGTACTTGAGCTCGCGCACCCGCGAGTAGTCCACCCGGGTGAGCGCGACCATCAGCCCGAGGCCGACGACCGCGTACACCGCCTGGCGGGTCACGTAGTAGTAGGGCGATCCGGCCACGTCGTCCTGGGTGGCGGTGGCGAGGGCGACCAGCGAGCAGGCGAGCAGGCCGAGGGTGGCCAGCAGCAGCAGCGGGTCGATCGCCAGCGTGGGGCGGCCGGGGCCGTCGGCCTCGTCGACGCGACGGTGGATCGGGGTGCGGGCGGTCGAGGCTTCCATCAGAAGGTGGCGGACGAGCCGCGGATGAGCTTCTTCTCGACCCCGAACCACTCCGAGAGGATCAGCCGGGCCGCCGGGGCCGCCGCCTCGGCGCCGAAGCCTCCCTGCTCGACGGTGACCGCGACGACGATCGGCCGGCGCTGGTCGGGGCCGTAGGCGACGTACCAGGACTGGTCGGCCTGGCCCGGGCGCTCGGCGGTTCCCGTCTTGCCCATGACCGTGCGCCCGAAGCCGGCGAACACGTCGGCCGAGGTGCCGCCGGGCGCGCCCGCCGCCCCCTGCAGGCCGTCCATGATCGCCTGGCGGTAGGCGGGATCGATCTGCACCCGGCGCGCGGGCGGAGGCTCGACCTTCTGGAGCAGGCGCCCGGCGCCGTCCTCGATGCGCAGGCCGAGGTGCGGGGTGGGCACCTTGCCGCCGTTGACCACCGTCGAGTAGGCCACGGCGAGCTGGAGCGGCGTGGCCTGGAGGTCGCCCTGGCCCACCGACAGGTTGACGTTGTCGCCCACCGACCACGGGCGGTCGGTCTGCTTGCGGCGGTACAGCGCGTTGCGCCACGCCGGGCTGGGGATCAGGCCCTCGCGCTCCTCGGGCAGGTCGATCCCGGTGGACCGCCCCAGCCCCAGCCGCCGCGCCCACTTCTGGAGGATGTCGCCGCCGAGGCCGTTCATCTGCGCGCCCAGCCGGTAGAAGTAGACGTCGGAGGACACGCGCAGCGCGTCGCGCATGGCCACGGCGCCGTGCGGCGTCTTGCCCGCGTTCTGGAAGACGATGTTGCCGATCTGGATCGAGCCCGGGTCGTTGATCACCGTGTCCGGGGTGATCGTGGCGCTCTGCATCCCCGCCACGGCGGTGATGAGCTTGAACGTGGAACCGGTCGGGTAGGCGCCGGCGGTCGCCCGGTTGACCAGCGGCGCGCCGGTCTCCTCGGAGTTCAGGCGGCGGAACACCGAGGGCTTCAGCGGCTTGGCGAACAGGTTGGGGTCGAAGGACGGGAACGAGCCCATGCCCACGACCTCGCCGGTCCGCGGGTCCATGGCCACGAAGGCGCCGCCGCGGTTCTGCACGCCCTCGGTGATGGGGATGCCGCCGGCCTCGGACATCGCCTGCTGCCCGGCGCGCTGGAGGTCGAGGTCGAGCGAGAGCTTTAGCTGCTTGCCCTGGAGCGGCAGGCGCTGGGGGAACTCGCCGGTGGCCCGGCCGAAGGCGTCGACCTGGATGCGCGTGGCGCCCGGGCGCCCGCGCAGGTAGCGGTCGTAGGTGTGCTCCAGGCCGCCCTTGCCCACGATCGTGCCCTGCTCGACGCCGCGGAAGCGCGACTCCTTGAGCTCCTCCGGGCTGATCTCGCCGACCGTCCCGAAGATCTGCGCCGCCAGCTCCTTGTGGGGATAGGAGCGCAGGAAGACCTTGTTGACCTCGACGCCGGGGAAGCGGTCCTGGCGCTCGCGCAGGTAGTTGCGCACGGCCGGGGGCACGTCCTGCTTGAGCGTGACGTTCGCGTAGGGCAGGAGCTTGCGCTGCTCGCGGATCTCCCGCTGCATGCCCAGCGGCGAGACGCCGATCACCGGCCGCAGGCGGCGCAGCAGGCGGTCGCGCGCCGGGCCCGGCGGCGGGATCTCGTCGGCGCGCAGCTGCACGGCGATCGAGATCCGGTTGTCGACGAGGATGCGGCCGTTGCGGTCCAGGATGTCCCCGCGCGGCGCCGGCACCACCACGTCGCGCACCTGGTTGTTGGAGGCCTCGGCCAGGTACTTGTCGCCCGAGAGCACCTGGAGGTACCACAGGCGGAAGAAGACGATCGCGAACATGGCCAGCGCGACCCCGGCCAGCATGGCCACGCGCAGGGCGAGCTGGGGCGTGATCGGCGGGCGGCGGTCCTCCTGGAGCTGGAGCATGCGCGCGGTCCCCTAGGCCCTGGAGATCGGGGACAGGCCGCCGGTCACGTAGGCGCGCCGGCGGCGGCGGCGCGGATCCTGCGGCAGCACGCGCGCGAGGCTGCGGCGCACCAGCGCGTAGACGGGCATGGCGAGGACGGCGTTGACGGCGATGGTCACGAGTATGTCGCGCAGGAGCAGCAGGCTCACGGGCGCGTCCACGCCGAGCAGGAACTGGACCAGCGAGAAGCCGATCGCGGCGGCCGCGGTGGCCGCGGCGCCGACGGCCACCGGGGTCAGCCCGTGGGCGGGATCGCGCAGCTCGCGCAGGCGCCCGGCCCAGTAGCCGACGCCCAGCAGCACGAGGCTCGAGACGCCGAGGGTCTGGAGCAGCGCGGTGTCCACGAACAGGCCGACGGCGAAGCCCATGACCGCCCCGATGGTCGAGCCGCACAGCAGCCCCACGGAGGCCACCACCAGCGGCGAGAGGTCGGCCGACACGCCCAGCAGCGAGACCTGCGAGACCGCGGAGATCTGCACGAGCACGGTCACCACCGCGATCAGCGCCAGCCGCAGCGCGAGGGCCACCTGGGGGGTCACGGCGTCCGCCCCTGGGCGCGCAGGGTGGCGGCGCCGCGGTCGCCGCCGCGGGTGAGGATCTGGACGAAGTCCAGGCGGCGCAGGTCGGCGAAGGGCCGGACGTGCACGCGCTGGTACTGCGAGAGCTCCTCGTCGTCGGCCTTGGTCACCACGCCGATCGGCAGGTTGGCGGGGAACAGCGACTCCAGCCGGCTGGACTGGCTGCCGGCGGTCACCACGGCGTCGCCCTTGCGGATGTTCGCCCGCCGGGGGACGAACTCCAGCAGCAGGTCGCGCGGGCGGCCGACCGCGGGCTGGACGACCCCGGTGATCCCGTTGCCGCTGTCGGTCACCACCGGCGTGAGCACGCGGGCCGACACCCCGCTGGTGCTGTCGGTGATCAGCGTGACCTGGCTCGCGCCGCCGGTGACCGCGGTCACCTTGCCGACCAGGCCGTCGCCGGAGACGACCGGCTGGTCGACCCGCACGCCGGCCGAGCTGCCCTTGTCCACGGTGATCGTGGCGTACCAGACGGTCGGGGAGCGCCCGATCACGCGCGCGGTGACGGGCTCGTAGCCGTCGACGGTGTCGGAGCGGTCGAGGTTGACCAGGCGGCGCAGCTGCGCGTTCTCGCGCTCGGCGGCCTGGGCCCCGATCACGCGCTTGCGCAGCTCGTTGCGCTCCTTGCGCAGGCGGTCGCGCTCGTCGCGCGCGTCGATGGTGTCGTCGAACCACCCGAACAGGTCGCGGAGCGGCTTCAGGGCGCGGCTGGACCCCTCCTGGATGGGAGCCGTGACCTCCAGCACCCCGCGCTGGAGCGCGTGGAACGGGCCTCCGGCGGACTCGCCGAAGTACGCGGTCAGAAGGACCAGTGAGGCGGCGACGAGCAGCGCGAGGACCGCGCGTCGCCTGCGGACCGATTGCTTGTACACGTGAAGTTCAAACCTTGGCAGCCGCCGCGGCGCTACTGGTAGCGCCGCTTGCGGTTGCGCGAATTCTTGTTCGTACGGTGGATGACCTCGAACTCCTCGAGGGACCTTCCGCTCCCGACCGCCACGCAGGTGAGCGGTGACTCGGCCAGGTGCGCCGGCATCTGCGTCTCCTCGCGCAGGCGGTCGTCGAGGCCCTGCAGCAGGGAGCCGCCCCCCGCCAGCATGATCCCACGATCCATGATGTCGGAGGCCAGCTCCGGCGGGGTGCGGTCCAGGGTCTCCTTGACCGCGTCCACGATCTGGGTCAGCGGCTCGTCGAGGGCCTGGCGGATCTCCTCCGAGGTCAGGACGATGGTCTTGGGCAGGCCGGTGACCATGTCGCGGCCCCGGATCTCCGCCTGCACCTCCTCGGCCATGGGGAACGCCGAGCCGATCTCCAGCTTGACCTCCTCGGCGGTCTGCTGCCCGATGAGCAGCTTGTACTCGCGCTTGCAGTAGTTGATGATCGCCTCGTCGAGCTCGTCGCCGCCGATCCGGATCGACTGGGAGACGACGATCCCGCCCAGGCTGATGACCGCGACCTCGGAGGTCCCGCCGCCGATGTCCACGACCATGCTTCCGGTGGGCTCGCCGACGGGCAGGCCGGAGCCGATCGCCGCGGCCATCGGCTCCTCGATCAGGTAGGCGGTGCGGGCGCCCGCGGACAGGCAGGCCTCCTCGACCGCGCGCTTCTCGACCCCGGTCACGCCGGACGGCACGCACACGACCACGCGCGGGTGCGCCCAGCGGTTCTGGTGGACCTTCTGGATGAAGTGGCGCAGCATCTCCTCGGTCACGTCGAAGTCGGCGATCACGCCGTCCTTCAGCGGCCGGATGGCGCTGATCGTGCCGGGGGTGCGGCCGAGCATGCGCTTGGCCTCGATCCCCACGGCGTGGACCTCGCCCGTGCGCGAGTCGATGGCCACGACGCTGGGCTCGGACAGCACGATCCCGCGCCCGCGCACGTAGACGAGCGTGTTGGCGGTGCCCAGGTCGACCGCCATGTCGCGGCCGCCGAAGCCGGTCAGGTACGAGAAGAACCCCATGCGAGAGCGCGCGGCAAGCCGCGCCGAAGCAGTGTAGGGAACGGGAGATTCCCCCGCATTTCACGAACTTCGCAGAAGGTCGAGCAGGACGGCGACGGGCAGTCCGACCACGTTGTAGAAGTCGCCGGTGACCGAGCGGACCAGGCCCGCCCCGCGCGCCTGGATCGCGTAGCCGCCCGCCTTGCCCTCCCACTCGCCGGTGGCCACGTACTCGGAGACGTCGCTGGCCGTCAGCTCGCGGAAGCTCACGTCGGTCGACGCGAGCGCCTCGCGCTCGCGCTCGGGGCTGCGGTCGACCAGGCACAGGCCGCCCAGGACGGTGTGGGTGCGCCCCGACAGCTCGCGCAGCCACTCGGTCGCCTGCCGCGCGTCGGCCGGCTTGGTCAGGACGCGCCCGCCCAGCGCCACCACGGTGTCCACGCCCAGGACCGGCTCGCCCGGCCGCTGCTCGGCCACCGCCCGCGCCTTGCGCCGCGCGTTCTCCCGCGCGGCGTCGCGGGGGTCGCCGGTCTCGATCTCCTCCACCTGCGCCGGGACCGCCTCGAAGGCGACCCCGAGCTGCTCGAGGATGGCGGCGCGCCGCGGCGAGCCCGACGCGAGGACGATGGGGCCGGTCACGCGCCTAGCCGCCGAAGAACAGCTCGATCTCCCGCACGGCGGACTCGTCGGAGTCCGAGCCGTGGACGAGGTTGGTCCCGGTCTCGATCGCCAGGTCGCCGCGGATGGAGCCGGGAGAGGCCTCCAGGGGGTTGGTGGCGCCGATCACCTGGCGCGCGGCGGCCACCGCCTGCTCGCCCTCGAGCACCATGGCGACCAGCGGGCCGCTGGTGATGAACTCGACCAGCTCTCCGAAGAACGGCTTGTCGGTGTGCTCGGCGTAGTGGCGCTCGGCCAGCTCGGTCTCCATGGTCGTCTGGCGCAGGGCGGCGATCCGCAGCCCCTTGCGCTCGAAGCGGGCGATGATCTCGCCGGTCAGGCCGCGCTCGAACGCGTCGGGCTTGACCAGGATGAGGGTCCGGTCCATCGGGTGGGTCCTTTCGGGAGGCGTTACGTCGTGGCTTGGGCGGAGCGCCGGCGGCGCCGGGGCTCCTCCGGGGGCGCGCCGACCTCGGCCTCGCAGTACGGGCAGATGCGCCAGGCGGGGTCGAGGGGGCGCGCGCAGTTGTGGCACGGGTCCTTGAGCTTGCGCATGCACGCCGGGCAGCGCAGGAAGTCACGCTCGATCTCGGCGTCGCAGTACGGGCACAGCTGGAAGCCGGCCGCGTGCAGCCGCGCCTCGGCCGCCTGCATCTCCAGCTCGCGCTCGCGGATGTCCTCGAGGAACTCGGGGGGGCGCACGATCACGTAGACCAGCGTCCCCACGAACGGGAACAGCGAGGCGGCGGTGGAGCAGCCGATGAGCATCGGGTCGGTCATCCGGCGCCGCGCGTCGGCGTACGTCCAGTACACGAGCGCCAGCCACACGACCACCATGAAGAGGATCAGCAGGTTCACGACCAGGCTGAGCCCGGCGTTGTCTATGCCGAAGACGGCTAGCACCGGGCGCGAGTGTAAACCGTGGTGCTCACAGGAAGAGCCGTCCGAAGCCGTAGCCGATGGCGAAGAACACGAGGATCACGATCGCCACGATCACCGCGACGAACCCGATCATCGGGAGGAATCTCGGCTCTTCCTCGTTCACAGCGTGGAGGCGCGGCGGGCGGGGCCGCCGCGGGCCAGGTCGGCGATCAGGTAGATGGATCCGGTGGCCAGGACGGCGCCGTCCGGGCCGGCCAGTTCGCGGGCGCGGGCGAGCGCGCGGCCGGGGTCGGCCTCCAGCTCGATGGGCGGCGGGTCCGCGCTCACCTGGCGCGCGAGCGACTCAAGCGTCCCCGGCGAGAGCGCGCGCGGGTTGGCGTTGCGGGTGAACACGACGGCGCAAGAGCATGCCAGGAGCTCACGCAGCATGCCCGCGGCGTCCTTGTCCTCCAGGACCGACACCACGGCCACCGGCCGCCGCTCTCCCACGACCTCGGGCAGCGACTCCACCAGCGCCCGCACGCCCGCGGGGTTGTGCGCCCCGTCCACCACCGTCACCGGCGCGCGCCCCACGACCTCGAGCCTCCCCGCCACGGAGACCGAGCCCGCGACCTCCCGCACGGCGGCCTCGTCGAGCCGGGCGAGGACCTCGCCCGCGACGTCGCCTCCCGCGAGGGCGTCCCCCGCGAGGGCGTCCCCCGCGAGGGTCTCCGCTCCCAGGAAGGCGGCGGTGGCGGTGGCGGCGAGGGCGAAGTTGTGGCGCTGGAAGGTCCCGGGGGCGGCCAGGT
>Ga0299907_10002740_pt1 | contig 11030 bp, 11 predicted proteins | sample RVTome_16_FD_198680 | JGI IMG/M metagenome (GOLD analysis project Ga0299907, IMG submission 198680) | Soil microbial communities from uranium-contaminated site in the Upper Colorado River Basin, Wyoming, United States - RVT152D67 (version 2) ...
TAGCCGAAGTCGATCGGTGACCCGAAACGGGCGAGGTTGTACGCGGCGATGGGCAGGGCCACGATCGCCACACCGGCGAGCAGCGCCACGTGGTCACGGGTCGGGCGCCATCGGCTGATGGGCCACGCGTACATCGCGAGCAGGAGGGGGAGGGCGAGGCCCATCGGCAGACGGGAGCCCGCGGCCAGGCCGAGCGCCAGGCCCGCGAGGAGCGGCCAGCGTCTACCCAGCGCCAGGTGGAGGGCAAGGAGCGTGAACGTGACGCCCAGGGTCTGGGCCCACAGGTGCGTGCCGGCCATGCCCGCCACCCACCAATGCGTGGTGAAGGCGAACCCGATGGTCAGCAGCTGGCGCGGGACGAAGGCGACACCGATCCGGCCCAGCAGCCAGAAGACGAGCCCCACGTTCAGCGCGCCGGCGACGGCGGTGTAGGCGTTCGAAGCCGGCTCGCCGGCGCCAACCAGGTTCGCCGCAGCCACCACCGGCATGAGCACGACCGCCGGCACCGGCGGGAACGGCGAATAGTGCCCGCCGTCCGGCACCGGCACGAGCTCGAGCCAGGGTCGATCGACCGGAATGGCGAGGCGGCCGTCGAGAAAGGCCTGCGCCAGGGGAACGTACGAGTCGGACCCAGGCTCAGTCGGCCCGGTGAACCAGTACGCGACGAGGGTTAGGAGGGTGAGGACCCCGCCGGCGATCAGCTCGGGGGAGAGGCGGCCGGGGCGGGCTGCGGCATCGGCGCGCTCCGCCGAGGTCATCAGGGGTGCCCGCTCATGGTGCGGATGATAGGGAGTGGCGCGCCCGGCAGGAGTCGAACCCGCAACCTTCTGATCCGAAGTCAGATGCTCTATCCATTGAGCTACAGGCGCACGAGTCACGCTCAAACTGAGCGGATAACCCGAGCGGCATTGTGCCACAGCACGCGACGAGCGCCTGACCCGTCGACCAATCCAGGCTACCGCTCGATGACAATCGAGTTGAGAATGGCCTGGCGCTCGGCGATCAGTTCGTCCGAGGCGTTTGCCGTCGCGATCGCCGAGATCACGACCCTGGTGCCATCGACATCGAGGATCCAGAAGTCCTCCGTCTCCTCCGGTGCCGTATACCCGTAGAACGCGAACGACAGCGGTGGAGCGATCCAGCTCGCCAGTGCTGAGTTGTCGCAGCCGATGAAGGCGCCGAGGTCGCTCAACGGTTGGCCGAGCGGGACCCGGAGCTGCAGGTGCGTGCCGCTGTATCCAGAGAGGGTGACGTCCTCAGCCGGCGAACTGACCTCGAACGGCGGCAAGTGTGCGAGGCCCGTTGCGAGGTCCTCCACGCTGGGCCCTACCGGTGGTTTGGCCGACCTCGGCTCCTTGCAGGCATCGATCGTCACGTTCTTGATGTCGGCAATCAGCACGCTCGCTCGCTGCGAGTCCAGGCCCTCGTCGACATCCTTGAAGGTCCCGATGAAGGCCGACCACTCTGGCGCCGGAATGGTGTAGCGGACCCGGATCGGCGTGTCGTCGCCCGCACCGATCTCGGTCCAGCACGCCGCGTCGGCGGGCAGCGCCTCGAAGTACCCGGTCCCCTGGCAGGACGTTTCCGACAGGGCCGGGGTCGGCACTGGTGACGGAGTGCCTGAGGCGCTGGCTGCACCACTCAGGCTTGGTATGTCGGGGCTGCCTAGCCGATCGCCCAGCCGACGCCGCGCTTGGTCGGCGTACTGCCGGTCCCGCTGAGGTGGTCATCGAGGGCAGGGCCTTCGGCCAGGCACGAGCCACAGCTGCCGAATCGGTACAGGCCGCTGACTTGCCAGCCGAGCGGTAGCGCAGCCTCAACGGACATCAGGAACTCGACGTAATGCTGGCCACTGGTGAGGAACCGTCCGCCCGACGCCTGATCCGCATGGCGGGCGGTACGCCTAAGGTCCAAATCTTCGACGTCGTTTCGCACGTTAGGTAGGAGGCCGGGGTCGCCTGCACCGCCGGATCCCCGCGGATCACCCTTCCTCGGGGTCCACCCCGTCGGGGGTTGACCGGCGACACTGGATCGAATCCGTAGGACACAGCGTTCATAGCAGGACTCCGACGCTTGTCTCGATAGCCGCTTACTGGCCGCCTTCCAGCCGCTCATCGGTAGGCAAACACCAATGTCACCTTTTGGCCGGATCCGCTCCCTATACCACCAGAATGGTGACTGTAGTGGCCACGGCTAACGGCGATCAGGCGCTTGAGACGCTGTACCGCGAGGACGGCGATCGCCTGTGGCGCGCCCTGCTTGCATTTGGCGGCGATCCTGAAGTTGCCAGCGATGCCGTCGCAGAGGCCTTCGCCCAGGCCCTGCGCCGCGGGAGCGCCGTCAGCGATCCGCAGGCGTGGATCTGGAGGGCCGGCTTTCGGATCGCGGCCGGAGAGCTCAAGAAGCGGGGCACGAGCGAGCTGATCCCCGACGTCGGCTACCTCGACGCCGCCGTCGATCAGGAGCTGCTCGACGCGCTGGCCCAGCTGCCGGAGCGGCAGCGCGCCGCGGTCCTCCTGTTCTACTACGTCGACGCCTCGGTACGCGACATCGCGTCGCGCACCGGAACCTCGCAGCTCGCCGTGCGCGCCAACCTGAGCCGTGGCCGCAAGCGGCTCAAGCAGATCCTGGGTGACCGCAATGACTGACCTGCACGACCGATTCCGAAGTCTCGACCAAGCGCCCGCGCCGGACCTGTGGTCCGAGGTGGCGCAGCGGGCCGCCATCGGCTCCGCATCGCAGACGGCTCTCCCGCGGATTACTCGATTCGCGCCGATCGCGCTGGTCGCCACGGCGGTCCTCTTGGTGATTGCCGGCATCAGCGCACTCGGCCTGGCGCCGAGCGTCGGACCGACGCCCGCCACGCCGCCGACCTCGCCAACCACGACCGATCCAACGTCGGCGGCGCAGGGGTCGTGGACCCTCACCGGCTCAATGACGCGCGGGCGCCAGAGCCACACAGCCACCCTGCTCATGGATGGCACGGTACTCGTCGCGGGAGGTTTAGAGATCGGCCTTCTGGACTCGGCTGAAATCTACGACACTGAAACCGGCACCTGGTCGGCGACCGGCAGCATGGTCGAAGCCAGGAGTGGCCATACGGCCACCTTGCTCCCCGACGGCCGCGTCCTGGTCGTCGGGATGGCCTCCGCGGAGTTATACGACCCAGCAGCCGGGTCGTGGTCGGCTACTGCCAGCATGACCGCCGCCGATCGAGGAGCGCACACCGCCACCTTGCTTCGCGACGGCCGAGTTCTGGTCGCTGGCGGACGTACCCAAGCGAATAATCTCGTGGACACTGCCGAAACATACGACCCGGCCACAGATACCTGGAGTCCGACTGGACGAATGACGCGCCCTCGCGCATTCCACACCGCCACCCTCCTCACCGACGGCACGGTCCTCGTGGCGGGCTCACTGACGTCCGACGCCTCCGCAGAACTCTACGATCCGGAGGCAGGCACGTGGACCTCAACTGGCTCCATGCAGGGCGGCCGCCACGACTTCACGGCGACCCTGCTCCCCGATGGCCGCGTGCTAGCGGGACCCTACGAGGGCTCGAGTTCCGCGGAGATTTACGACCCCGCTGCTGGAAGCTGGACGCAGGCGGGTAACACGCGTAACCCCCAGATCGGGACATACACTGCCACGCTGCTCCGCGACGGAACCGTTTTGGTGGCCGGGGGTGCGCCCAACCGTCACGAAAGGGCGGAGCTCTACGACGCCCGGACTGGTACCTGGACACCTGTCCCCGACATGCTCGATCCGCGTCACTTTCACACTGCGACGCTCCTGCCCGATGGAACAGTGCTGATTGCCGGCGGGCGCGGGACGCTCGCGTCGGCGGAGCTGTATGTCCCGTGAAGTGACACGACGCGTCAATTACACGAGTCCAACGCGTGGGCGGCGAGTCATGCCAGACGTGGCAATTAGGAAAACGTAAGCCAGGCTGAGGTCCGAGCTATGAGAACGACAACCCTGAAGCCCGGCCGCGGCATCTCCGCGGCCATAGGCGTCCTGTTGATGATGACTGGGTGCGCCGGGCCATCCATCACGGTTCCGTCGATGAACGAAGCCAGCTTGGTGCCGGCCACCGCTACCGGAAGCAGCACCGTGCCTCTATCGGGCGATCTGCCGGTGCTCCGTGAAGGCGTCATTACTCCAGACACCTACGTAATTCTGCCTCCGGAGGACGGCTGGGGGCCGAAGTGCATCGATGGCCTTGACTGCCCGGCGCCGCGTCCTCACGACCGCTCTATGCAACTGGAGATCACGATCCCTGCCGGCTGGGAATCGGCCTTTGACAGTACGGTGATCGTCCCGGCCTCCGGGACTACGGAGGGGCCGAACGGCTCAGGGCTCGTGATCGGGTGGAATCCCGTGGGCCTCCACTCGGACCCTTGCCACCCCGTGCAGGGCCACTTCACTCCCGACATCCTGCCCGGCCCCAGCGTCGACGACCTCGTCAGCGCGGTCGTCGCTCATCCTACCCTCGAGGTGCGCGAGCCCGTCGATGTGCAGATCGATCGCTACTCTGGCCAATTCTTCAAGCTGATCGTACCGTCAGACATAACCGACTGCGGCGACTGGCGGCCCTTCGAGCCCGGGATCTATGCGCAGGGTCCGGACAACATTTGGAACGTCTGGGTAATCGATGTGGATCGGCTCCGGATGCTCCTCCTCGTACAGGAATTCCAACAGACGCCCGAACAGGACAGCGCAGAGCTTCGAGCGATGGTCGAGTCAATTCGATTCGTTCCCTCCCCTTAAGACATAGCTCAAATTCAAGGCGAGCCAGAGCCGGCACGAACGCCGACCCGGCCCAGGGAGGCCAGGGAAAGGAACGCCGTTCACTCACCCCTCACCCCCGGGTTAGCGACGCATGGTTCGTCGACCGCATGGTGGAGAGGGTCACGCCGAGGCGGCATCGACGCGTGCCTTGACCAGCGACGAGCCGTATTAGCTGCTCCCTGACAAGGGACTGATGTGAATTACCTCGGCTGCGTCGTCAACGCCCGGTTCGCCATCGCCGACTATCGGTTGACCTTCAAGGCGGTTTGGAGCACAGGATGCGATCCCGACGACCGCACCATTTCGGGTACTAGAGACAGCAGATAACTCGACCCGATACGTACCCCTGCCCACGCTCAGTGCCACAGCGCATCGGCCGGGATGGTCCGAAGTCAGATGCTCTATCCATTGAGCTACGGGCGCGCGATTCACGCTCGAACAGAGCGGAATACCGATTGTTCCATTGTACGAGAGGGTCGTGCAGGCGCCTCACCCCGGCCGTCAGAGGACGAGAGGCAAGTACCGCGCCGTAGCCATGGCAGCGGCGGCAATCACTAGCAGCACGAGTACCGTGGCGCCGACTCGGCTGAGGACGCTCTGGGCAGCGGCGAGGATTCGTCGCTCATACTCGTTTGGCGGGCGCCGCTCCGCTTCAAGCTTGCCGCCGATCGCAATCATCCGCCGACCGGCCGGATATCCGACGAACAGGAACAGCAGCAAAGCGATCCCGCCGGCCAAGCCGCCGATGGTGAACCCGAGAATCTGCGGCTGCGTTATGGACGCCAGTCGAAGGCCGTTGGTATCGCGCCAGAACAGGATCGCGCCCGCCACCCCCGTCAGGAGAGCCGCGGCAAGTACCACCTCGCTGAAACGGCGATCGCGCAGCAGGTGCAGCATGAATCGGTTGCCTTCTGGAGCAGTTGCCTGTGCGGTGGGCTGCAGGAACAGAAACATCGTGACCGCTGCACCGAGCCAGAAGGCGCCGCCGAGGATGTGGATCAGCCGCAAGACCAAGAAGTCCATAGCGCATCATCCCTCGCGGGCGGATCGAGACTTTTGGGCGCCTTCGCCCCCTCCGGCCGTTCGCGTTGACCGGCTTCAGGGACCCACTGCAAGCCCGCCTGACGGAACCGTACGCCCGCGGTGAGGCCTCGGTCAACTTGGCCCTCGCGCGGCCCCGGGAGGCGGCCGGCGCAATGCCGACGGCGCGCCACTGGCAACTCCTGCTGTCATTGGCCGAGATCGAGCCCCAACTCCCGCCAACTGGGCCGCATACAGCCGCCATCGACCGGGTACTCCCTTCAGGACTCGGCTGCCGCGGTCCGCGAACGCCGTCCCAGAGCCGATGACGAGGTCGCGCACGGTGCTACTCACCAGGACCTCATCCGGGTCGGCGAGTGCGGCCACCCGAGCCGCAACATGGACGGCGATGCCGGCCACGTCGCCTTGCATCACCTCGATCTCGCCGACATGCAGTCCTGCCCGGACGTGCAGATCCAGATTCGGTGCGCCGCCCGAGATCTCATGCGCTGCGTCGATGGCGCGACCGGGGCCGTCGAAGCTGGCGAGCACGCCATCTCCGATTGACTTGATCATGCGGCCACCGGCGCGCTCGATGGAGGCCCTCGCGAACGCATGATGCCGGTTGAGCATCTCGCGCCAGGCGCGATCACCAACTGTGGCCGCCCGCTCGGTCGAACCGACGATATCGGTGAAGAGGATCGTGGCCAGCCGTCGGTCGGACGACCGCATTGACCTGGCTCCCACCACGAACGACTCGATCTCGGCCACGACGGTCGCCTGGTCGCCCGCCCACATCAGGTTGTCGATTCCCGGCACCTCCACGTAGCGGGCACCGTGGATGCCGTCTGCGATGAACCGGCCGAACGCAGGGCCGAAGGCGGCGACCTCGCCACGCTGGATCACCAGCGTCGGGACGTGGATCGCGGGCAGGACGTGCCGAACGTCGAGCTCCAGCAGGTTGGCGATCATGGCCCGCGCAACGCCCGGGCTGGCGGCGAAACGCTCGTACCGTGCCCAGGCCTCACGCAGGCCGGGAACGCCTCGCATGCTGGGCGCGAAGGCGTCGAGCATGAAGCCCTTGCCCCAGCCCTTAGTTTGCTCGACGCGCCTCCTGATCTCCTCGGGCGAGAGCCCGATCGGGTAGTCGGGCCCCGCCCGCGCCCTGGCCCAGCCGCCGACGATGACGAGAGCGCGCAGCCGGTCGGGATGGGTCGCCGCGAAGACCAGGCCCATCAGGCCACCGCCCAGGGTCGTGATAAGTGCCGCGCGCTCGCTGCGCGCGGCATCCATGACCGCACGGACATCGTCGATCCAGGCTTCGATTGAAGGCAGCGCGTTGATCGGCACCGGATCGGACATGCCGACGCCACGCTTGTCGAATGTGATCAGTCGACCGATCGCCGCAAGCCGACGACGAACCTCTGCCACCGGCGGCACGTCCCATTGGGCTTCCTGGTGACTCGTCCACTGGTCGGCGAGAACAAAATCGATCGGGCCCTCTCCGAGGGTCTGGTAGGCGAGGTACAGGCCATCGACCCGCGCGTACTGCGTCTCCGGCGTCACCTCGGGGAGCATAGCGGCGGCCGGGTGGCGCCGTGTGGCTGGCAGCTGCTTCGAGCACGAACCACCACATGTAAGACGGATCGGTAGCGCACTCCTGACTCCGGGTGAGAGCAGTCACCCGCCGGATTGGCGTCGAGGAAGCGGAAGCAAACGAGAGCAGATAACTCGACGCTCTACGCTCCCCCGCCCACGCTCGGTGCTACAGCGCATCGGCCGGGATAGTCCGAAGTCAGATGCTCTATCCATTGAGCTACAGGCGCGCGTTTCACGCTCGGACTGAGCGGAAAACTCGACCGGCATTGTGCCACAGCGCTCGGACAGCGCCCTACGTTGTCTCTCTCCTCAGCGCTCGGTGCAGTCGAAGCTGGCGGCCCTGTCTGGATCCCCTGTGCCGTCGTACGTGGCGACGGTTGGGTAAGGGCATAGCGGTCGAGTAGCGGCTTCTTCGCCTTGCTCGACGCTGGATGCCGTGATTGATTCCGGCGCCCGACCTGTTTCAACCCAATCGACCAGCGCACCGAAGGCGTCGAACGTGGTCAGGCCAGGACCCTCTCCGCAATGGAACACGCCGGGGGCCATGAACAGCCGTGTGAACTCGGCCACCTCGCCCTCGCCCAGGGTGTCGAGAACCCGCGCGTAGTAGTCGATGGAGCCTTCAGGGGGGATCAGTTCGTCGTACCAGCCGTGCCACATGAGGAGCCTGCCGCCGGCATCGCGGAACGAGGTGAGGTCAGGGTCATCGGTTCCGATAACGTCGTGGAACAGATCCTGAGAGGTTCGGTACGCGTTCTCGAAGCCTGAATACCCGAGGGTACGCCAGTCGAATGTCGGATCTTGTTCGACCCAGATACGATGGTAATCCACACCGATGGGGAATGGGTCGGACCCCGCGAGGGCGTCCAGTGGTGCCCCAGGAGCCAACCCGTACCACAAGAACTCCCCGTCCGAGTCTCTGGGGCCGTCCCAGATTGACTGGATGACCGCAGCGTCGGTCTCTGTGAACTCGCCGCAGGGCGTGTCGACCCCGACGAGTGAGACGGGATCGAAGTCGCACGCTCGTGGGTCGTCAAGGATTCCGTCGCTGACACCGTCAACGGCGTCGCATGCCTCGACCGCGGCGTTCGTCGCTTCAGCGAGCTTGCAGCCGTCGATGGAGCCACCAAGCTCCTGATCCATCACGATCTGTGGCCAGAGCAACGAGGGGACGAAACGGTCCCAGTTGATCGCCGGCGCGCCGGCCAGAATCCCGTCATAGGCGTCCGGATGGCGTTGCGCCAGCATGAGACCCTCGCGGCCCCCAGAAGAACACCCATTCCAGTACGCGTATTCCGCCGGCTCGCCGTAGAACTCATTGATGAGCGACCGGGACTTATCGGTCAGCTCGATCAGGGATCGGGATGCGAAGTCCTCGATCAGTGGCATGTTGCGGGTGCCATCGGCGGTGAGTGCGAAACTGCCATCAAGATCGTGCCCAACATGCCCAGTGTCCGTAGACGCTGTCGCATACCCAGCCCGCAGGGCCTCTGCCATGCCTCCGAAATTGATCCAACCGCCGTAGCCTCCGCCGCCCACCCCCTGGAAACGCCCGTTGTACTGGTCCGTCGGCAGCCATAGCTCGATGTTGATGGCCGGATCCACCGTCAGCCCGACACGACAGAAGTCAGGAAGGTCACCTTCACCCGCCACTGACCCCGATGTCTCCAGCTCGGCCGAAATCGCGATCACATCCCCATGTTCCACCTCGGCCAACCGCTCACAGTTCTGGGCAGCCGGCGACAGCGGACCATCGGTGCTTGAAGTGGGAGACGTCGTATCTCCCCCACATGACGCAGTCACCAGCGCGAGGAGTGCGACTGCGGCCACGCTTCTTGTTGGGGCCTGCGGCCATGTCGCCACTCCGCCGATCAGTCTCGGCATGTCGTTCCTCTCGCAGCTCAGTCGAAGATCTCCGCCGAGATGGCCCGGTCGGCCGCATCCGGGATGGCATCGAGGCCGTAACACCCCGGGTTCCAGCACTGGCTGCCGACCACGGGTACACGCCCGTCGGAGAGCATTGCGACCGGGGGCACCAGGCCGAGGTCGTTGGGCGGATCGGTGGCGACGATGGCGTCGGCGAACGAGCCGGCGTCCGCGTCTCCGACCCTCTGTTGTGCCGTCATTGGTCGATCACGGTGCACCCGCTGCCATCGCAGTCTGCGACGTAAGCCCCGACATTCATGAGCCCATCCACCGGTTCCATGGCATTCGCCACGTCGATGGGAATGCTGATGCCCTCGAGGAACGCGCCACAGGTCGGCGCGGCCGGCGAGTCCTCGAACCAGAGGAGCGCCGTGATGACGCTGCGGGGATGGAAGGCGATCACCACTCTGGTGCGTTCAGGCGCCGAAGCGTGCGTCGATTCAGTGACCTCGCCGCCGATCAGGAGTGTGTAGTAGTCGTCCCAACGCGTGCACTGGAGGTCAACGAAGAAGCGACCGTCGGCATCGGACACTTCCATGGAACCCCACGCAGGTGCCACGGATCGCGAGCCCCCACCACTAGGCCGCTGCTCGGTGGCGACGGCATCGATGTCGACCGTCGTCACACCCGACGCCAGCAACGGAGCGGTGAAGCTGCCCAACGCAAGCGTGACCCCTGGCGTCGGCGTCGGCGTCGGCGTCGGACCTCCGACGTTTCCCGGCAGGAAGCTGAGACCGATGACTCCTGCCGCGATGATTGCGATTGTGGCGATGCCGAAGCGAAGCCGCGTGCTGTTCATGATGGGGAACCTCCGCGCCAGCCAGCCGGCTCGGCGCTGTGGCGTTACTGAAATCTCCCGAAGGGCCGCGTCCAGGGACTGGTCGGGCAGTTGCTCTGATCCCTGGGCGACCCAGGCGCGCACGGCACGCTCGAGGTCTCGTTCAACCGTCATTGCACTGCCTCCGATATCGCCGGCCTGGCATCGGCCTCGAGTGCTCCCCGCAGACCCTTCAAGGCATAGCGCAGTCGCGAGCGAACCGTCCCGACCGGGATGCCGAGCAGCTCGGCGATGTCGGCGTGAGGTAAGTCGAGGTAGTAGCACAGCACAACGACGACGCGGTGATCCATTGACAACCGACGCGCCGCGCGATCCAGTTGGTCCCGGTCGATGACGATCGCCACCTCATCCGCACCGCCGTCGTGCGCAGTGGGCAACATCCGGAGCGACGGAGACCATCGGCGCTCCTGACGGCGCTCGGCGTAGCAGGCGCGCACCAGGAGCCGGTACGACCACGCATCAAAACGCGTCAGGTCGCGGAGTTGGGGAAGGTCTCGCCAGATGCCGATTAGCGCCCGCTGGGTCGCGTCGGCGGCGAGATCGTCATCGCGCAGGATCCGGGTGGCCACCGCGAAGAGGCGGTCGCCCAGCGGCACGGCCAGCAGCCCGAAGGCCTCCTCGTCGCCGCCTTGTGCCCGCTCCACGAGTCCGGTATCCACGCTTCCTACCGCCGCTTCATCGCGCCGCGAGGTGCCGCGCGTCATCTCTATGGGGCCTGGGGGAGGTCGAATTGCACAAATCTACAACTCGCCCGTGTGCGCGGCCCGCCGACGCGGAACTCGTGAGGTGGCGACGCTGCTCGGAGACGTTATCCGGCGGTCAAAGTCATCGATCCGAGCGATCGTGGCAGCAGTCG
>Ga0299907_10002741_pt1 | contig 11027 bp, 7 predicted proteins | sample RVTome_16_FD_198680 | JGI IMG/M metagenome (GOLD analysis project Ga0299907, IMG submission 198680) | Soil microbial communities from uranium-contaminated site in the Upper Colorado River Basin, Wyoming, United States - RVT152D67 (version 2) ...
ACGCAGGCCGAGAACGTGAGGGTGCGAGTCGTCCTCGAGGTGGCCGGCGACACCAACTCGGCCAACAACGGGTTCGAGGTCAGCGGGCTGAAGGTCCTCAGGCGCCCGTTCCCGGCGGTGCGGTTCGTCCCGATCGACTTTCACGACCTGATCCAGCCGAGCCCCGTGTTCATGGCGCGCGGGCGCGGCGACGCCTTCCTGCGCAGCGCCCTGCCCATCGACGACAGCTGCCCGGCCTGCGTCTACGCCCAGCAGCTCGCCACCCATCGCTCGCCTCAGCTCTTCACGCCGATCAGCGCCGTCCCGGGTGGCTGGGACCTGCTCGGGATCCTGCTCAACATCCGGACGATGGAGGCCCTGGGGAATCGGCTGCCGGGCGACGACACCATGCTGTTCGGATGGGTGCGCAGACTCGCCTCCGATCACCTGGGCATGGCGCTGCCCGGTGCGAACGTCGGCTACGGGGCCCAGTTCAACCCCGTGTCGGCGACCTCCACGGAGACCACGGGGCAGGGAACGCTCGCCCACGAAGCGCTGCACCTGCGCGGATTGGTGCCTAACACCTTCGACGCGCACAACGCGGGCAACCTCACGATCTCCTCCCAGATGACCGCGATGGGCTGGGACTTCAGGCGCCGCCTCATCGACAACCCCGTCTCCAACGCCATCACGACCCAGGTGAAGACCCGGTTCCTCGACGACCTGATGAACCCCTCGCGGGGCGCCTTCCCCCAGATGTGGGTGAGCCCGCTGAACTACCTCGCCGCCGTCGGCGAGGAGCCGATAGCCATCGACGTGGTCAACGGAAGCTCCACCGTGGTCCAGGGGAGCTTCGACCCCGGCGCGCGCGATCGCATCGTCGACTTCCGGCTGCTGAGGCTGCCCGGCGGCGGTTGCATCCGCCGCAAGGCTCGTGGCGTACCCCAGGCCTTTGCGGTCATCCGCTACGTCGGCCGCGTGATCGATCCCTGCCGCAGGCGCAGGGTCTCGCTTCGGTCCGCGCGGACCGCGGCGACGCTCCGGGTCCCGCTGGACGCCGTGATGCACATCGACGCCCCGCGCGGAAGGGGAGGCTCGCGCAACGTCCAGGGACCGTTCACGGCCCAGATCCCAGTCGAGGGAGAGATCCTTTCGGCTCGCATCGTCCACCCGGGCGGCCGCACGCTGGCCGCCCGCACACGCAATCGGCCGCCGCGTGGAGGCATCATCGCCTCGAGCCTCGGAAGCCGTCTGCGCCGGCCGTTCACGCTGCGCTGGAAGCTCGCCGACCGAGACACCCGGGCCTCGAGCCTGCGCTCCTTCGTCCTCTTCAGCCCCGACCGCGGCCGCAACTACTACGCCGTGGCTCCCAACCTGCGCACGCGATCGCTGGACGTCGACCCCACCCGACTTCCGCGAACCAAGAGCCGGGGCGCCGGCATCCTGCGCGTCCTCCTGTCCGACGGGATGAGCACTTCGGCGGTGCAAACCGGCGGCCTGACCAACGACGTCGGGCGCTTCCGGCCCCCCCGGCGATAGCCCACGACCGCCGGCTCCGGCCCCACGGAGCGGCGATGGAATCGAACCATCCAAGCGGTGGGCTGCACCGCCCTGCCGGTTTTGAAGACCGGATGGGCCACCAGGCCCGTGCCGCTCCGCGGCGGATCGTAGGCGCCGGCAGGTTTGTGCCGATCGTCGCGCGGGTACTCGCGGGACGCGGATGAGGAGGGCAGGCCTCACTCTGCTGGTCCTGGCGGTCGGCGTCGCCGGCATCTACCTGGCCGCGACCGGGGTGGTGTCCGCCGACCACGACGGCTCCGGCTCGCACTCGGACAACATGCGCCTCGTCGCCAACTACGACGACGGCGGCACGTACCGCAACGGGACCGACATCGCCTTCTGGGGCAGCACCGCGGTCCTGGGCAACCTCGACCAGGGCACGCCCGCCGGGCCCGGCGGGTTCCGCCTCCTGAACGTCGCCGACCCCGCCAACCCCCGCCAGTTCGGGCAGTTCACCTGCCTCGGCGACCAGAGCGACGTCTCGATCTGGCGTGACCTGGTGATCGTCTCCGTCGACAAGCCGACCCGCGAGCTCTGCACCGAGGGCGAGGAGAACTGGGAGGGCATCCGCATCGTCTCGATCGCCGACCCGCGCAACCCGCGGATCGTCGGGACCGTCAGGACCGACTGCGGCTCCCACACGAACACGATCTACCCGGACCCGACGAACGACCGGCTCCTGGTCTACGTCCTCAGCTATCCGCTCGCCGGGCGCTACAACCCGGCTCCGGCGGTGCCCACGTGCAACCCGGTCACCCACCGCAAGTTCAGCGTGGTCGAGGTGCCCCTGAAGAACCCCGCGGACTCGCGGGTCATCGGCACGCCCACGACCGGCTCGACCATCGGCTGCCACGACGTCTCCCTGTTCCTGGAGCGCAAGCTCGCCGGCGCCGCCTGCCTCACCGAGTCGCAGACCTGGGACCTGTCCGATCCGGAGAGCCCCCGGATCGTCGCCTCGGTCCGCGACCCGCGCATCAACATCCACCACTCCACGACCTTCTCCAACGACGGCAACACGATGGTGGTCGGCGACGAGCTGGGCGGCGCCGCCGCCTCGCCCGGCTGCTTCTCCGACCAGGACACCTACGGCGGCCTGTTCTTCTACGACGTCTCCGACCCGCAGGACCCGCAGCTGCGCGGCACCTACAAGCTTCCCCAGCAGGTCGTGTCGGAGTTCTGCACCGCCCACCTGTTCAACGTCGTCCCGCGCACCGACGACAAGGACGTCCTGGTCAGCTCCTGGTACGCCGGCGCGACCTCGGTGATCGACTTCACGGACCCGTCCCGGCCGACCCAGATCGCCTACCACATCCCCCGCGGCACGACGTCTCCCGACCAGCAGCCGACGGAGGCCGCCGCCTGGTCGTCCTACTGGTACAACGGCGCGATCTTCTCCAACAACTTCGACGAGGACGTCAACAGCCTCTCCCCGCGCAGCCGCGGCCTCGACGTCTTCGCCGTCGACCACCCGCTGCTGAGCAGGGGCGTCGTCCGCCTCCCCCGCCTGAACCCGCAGGTCCAGGAGCCCCTGCCGGGCAAACGCTCCAGGGGCCCCCGCTGACCGGGAGCGGCGGGTTCGATCCAGTACCTTGGGTCGATGCCCCCGATCCGCTGGGAGACCCGCCCCGACGGCCTGCGCGCGCCGGCCATGGTCTGCGCGTTCAAGGGCTGGAACGACGCCGCCGACGCCGCCTCGGCCGCGGTCACCTTCGTCGGGTCGTCGCTGGGCGCCAGCCGCTTCGCCTCGATCGACCCCGAGGACTTCTACGACTTCCAGAACACGCGACCGACGATCCGCCTGGTCGACGGTCGCCACCGCGAGATCGTGTGGCCCGAGGCGGAGATCTACGAGGCCCGCGTCCCGCGCGCGCCGCGCGACCTGGTGCTGGTCGTCGGTCACGAGCCCAGCTACCGCTGGCGCACGTTCTCCAGGACCGTCGTCGAGCTCGCCGAGGCGCTCGGCGTGCAGATGGTGGTGACCCTCGGCGCGCTGCTCGCCGACGTCGTCCACACCCGCCCGACCTCGATCACCGGCCTGGCCTCCGACGAGGCGCTGGTCGAGCGCCTCGACCTGCGCTCCACGCGCTACGAGGGCCCGACGGGGATCACCGGCGTCCTGCACGCCGCCTGCGCCGACGCCGGGATGCCCTCGGCCTCTCTGTGGGCGGCCGTCCCGCACTACATCGCCGCCACGCCCAACCCCAAGGCGGCGCTGGCCCTGGTGCGCCGGCTCGAGGGCCTGGTCGGCGTCTCGGTCGACGCCTCCGAGCTGGAGGGTGCGGCCGCCGACTACGAGCGCCAGGTCAACCTCGCCGTCCAGAGCGATCCCGAGGTCCAGGCCTTCGTCGAGCGCCTCGAGGAGGCGGCGGACGACGAGGAGCCGTCCCTCGGCCCCCCCGACGTCCCCTCGGGCGACACCATCGCGCGCGAGTTCCAGCGCTTCCTGCGCCAGCGCGGCCCCGAGGACGGCTAGCCGCTACTTCTCGGCCGCCGGGCAGATGATCCGGAAGTCGCAGGTCGAGCACGCGGCGAAGGACGGCGTGGGCTCGAACCCCTGGGCCCCGATCCCCTCGGCCACCTCCATCACCGTCTCGGTGATCCAGTCGCGGTCGGCCTCGTCGTGCTCGACCGGGACCTTGCGGTCGTCGAGCACGTACAGGTAGGCCTGCGAGGAGGCCTCCAGGTCCCAGGCCTCCCGCGCGCCCACCGCGTAGAGCGACAGCTGCACGTCGTCCTTGAGCTGCGCGCGCGACTTCGGGCGCCCGGTCTTGTAGTCGATCAGCTCGTAGGAGCCGTCCGGGAGCCGGTCGACGCGGTCCACGCGCCCGCTCACCTGGTGGGGCCCCAGGCGGAAGGAGAACGGTCGCTCGAACCACAGCGGCTCGGACTCCTCGGCCAGGAAGCGCCGGTGGTAGCGCGACAGCGCGGTCGACGCCTTCTCGCGCAGCTGGCGCTCCTCGTCGGTGTCGCCGAACCCCCCGCGCCGCCAGCCGGCGTCCAGCAGCCCGCTGAGCTCGTCGAGGCTGCGCGCGCCCCCCGGCGCGTGGAAGCGCTCGAGCACCTGGTGGACGAGGATCCCGAAGCGCTGGTTGAGCGTCGGCTCCTGGGGGATCCGGAAGACGCGCGCGAACTTGTAGCGCAGCGGGCAGATCCGGTAGGTCTCGACGTCCCCGGCGCTGAGCGCCAGCCCCTCGCCGCGGCGGGGCAGGAAGGCCTCCAGCGACGGCTCGTCGCGCGCGGCGACCGCGGCCGTCCGCAGCCGCGCGTCGCGCTCGGCGTCGAGCAGGTACTCGTCCAGCGCGCTGGTCTGGAGGATCTCGCGCTGCTCCGCGGTCACCGCCCGCCCGAGCCGCGCGTTGATCTCGGGCAGCGCCTCGGCCACGTCCTGGTCGCCCGGGCGCTCCAGCAGGGCGGCCAGCTTGAGCAGCTCCAGGTAGCGCACGACGGAGTGCGAGACGTCGAGGTCGGTGTCCAGGCGCAGCTCCGACAGCCGTCCGCCGGTTCGCGCCACCGTGTCCAGCAACTCGTCGCGCATCATCCGGAAGGTCGCGTGCAGCGTCTCGGCGGGGCCGAACAGCTCCTCGCCGCGCTCCTGCCACGGCACGTGCGCCGCCGCGCGCGCCTCCTCGAGGAACGGCGAGGGCGTGGCCGGCTCGTCGCGCTCGCCGCGCTCCGCGTAGGCCAGCACCAGCCGGTGCGAGGAGCGCGTCATCGCCATGTGGGCGAGCCGTCGCATCTCGGCCACGTGCGCGTCGTGGTCGTCGGGCGGGAGGTCCCCCGGCAGCAGCGCGTCGGGGATCGGCTCCGGCGCCGTGCGCCGGGGGCCCGGCATCCGCGCCGACTGGAGGCCCAGCACATACACGTGCTCGAAGCCCAGCCCCCTGGCCGAGCGCATGGTCATCACCTGCACGGCCCGCGGCTCGGCCTCGGCCACCGCCTCCTCCTCGCGCAGCCCCGCGTCCGCCACCGCGGCGATGTAGCGGGCGAACTCGCGCGGGGTGGCCTGCGGCGAGCGGCGCACGTAGGAGGACGCCAGCTCCCCGAAGCGCGCGAGGTTGAGCAGCCGCTCGACCACGTCGGCCTGGGCGGCGAACAGCTGCTGGCGGCGCAGGCCCAGGCGCTCGATCAGCCGGTGCACGAACAGGTCGGGGCGGGTGGTGTCCAGCGCCTTGGCGGCGCTGCGGTAGAGCTTCAGGAAGGCGAGGATGCGGTCGCGCGCCTCGGGCGGGATCTGCGGCGACTCCGTGGCGGCCACCAGGGCCGAGACCATGTCGAGCTTGCGCCGCCGCGCGATCTGCGTGCAGCGCGCGATGTCGACCGAGCGCAGCTCCACCGGCGGGCGGGCCAGGGCGCGCACCACCGCCCCGGCGTCCCCGGGGTCGGCCAGCAGCCGCAGCCACGCCAGCATGTCGCGGATCTCCGCGCGCTGGAAGAACGACGCCGCGCCCACGATGCGGTGGGGGACGCCGCGCTCCTCCAGCGCCACGGCCACGGCCTGGCCCTCGCGGCGCACCGAGCGCACGAGCACGCACACCGCCTCGGGCGCCACGCCCTCGCGCGTCACCAGGCGCTCGACGTCGACGGCCACGCTCTGGGCCTGGGCGCGCTCGTTGGCGCAGCGCCAGGCCTCGACCTCGCCGCCGGCCCGGCCCTCCAGGCGCTTCTCCAGGCGCCCCGCGATCGGCTCGACCACCGCGCCGGCCGCGTCGAGCACCCGCTGCGGGCAGCGGAACGAGCGCTCCAGGCGGACCAGCCGCGCCCGCGGATGGGCGGCGCTGAAGTCGCGCAGGTTCTTGGCCCCCGCCGCCCGGAAGCGCCCGAAGGCCTGGTCGTCGTCGCCGGACACCGTGACGTCGCCCGACTCGCCCGCCAGCCGCCCCACCAGCGCCACCGCCGCGCCGTCGAGCTCGGGATGGTCGTCGACCAGCACGTGCCGGTAGCGGTCGCGCGCCCGCCCGCGCACCGCGGCATCGTCGCGCAGCAGCGCGTGCGCGCGCAGCACCAGGTCGCCCAGGTCCAGGGCGCCGGTCTCGCCGAGCATCCGGTCGTGCGCCGCGTACACGGCGGCGAACTCGCGCTCGCGCTCGGCGCGCGGGTCGTCGTCGGGCAGGCTGGCGGCCCAGCGCTGATGATCGGCGGCGGTCACCAGCTCGGCCTTGAGCCGGTCGATGCGCTCGAGGATCGAGGCCAGCAGCGCGGCCGGGTTCCCGAGGAAGTCGTGCAGGCGCAGCGGCAGCTCGTCGGTGCGGTCGAGCAGCAGCGCCAGGCGGTCGGCCGGGGTGACCGGGGCGACGAACGGGTCCAGGCCCGCGGCGAACGCCTCGTCGCGCAGCAGCCGCGCGCAGAGGTCGTGCACCGAGTGCACGGACAGCTCCTCGTAGGGGCGCTCGACGGCCGCCTCGACCTGCCCCCGCAGGGCCGCGGCCCCGGGGTCGCCGGGCGCCAGCACCAGTACCGACTCGGCCCGCGCGCCTCCCTCCACCAGCCAGGCGGCGCGCGCCGCCAGCGCCCGCGTCTTGCCCGTCCCCGCCCCCCCGATCACCGCCAGCGGGCCGCCCGCGTGCGTGACGGCCTCGCGCTGCGCGTCGGAGAGGCCGTCGAGCGGATCGGGCACGGCCATAAGATAGACCTCCGCATGACGCGCCCCGGAGCCCTGGAGGTGGACTGGCTTGCCCTCTGCCGCCGGGCCACCTGCGCGCTGCGCGAGGTCCTCGCCGGGTCGCCCAGCACCCGCGAGCGCGCGGAGGAGACCGGCGAGCGCGGCGAGGGCGGCGATCGCACGCTGGTGATCGACCGCGCGGCCGAGGACGCGGTGTTCGCCCTGCTCGACGAGCAGCATGCCGCGGGGCACCGCTTCTGCGCGATCTCCGAGGAGCGCGGGGTGGTCGACTACGGCAGCCCCGACGTGCGCGTGGTGGTCGACCCGATCGACGGGTCGCTCAACGCCAAGCGTGGCCTGCCCCACCACGCGATCTCGATCGCCGTCGCCGACGGCCCCACGATGGCCGACGTGGCCTTCGGCTACGTCTACGACTACGGCCCGGGGGAGGAGTGGGCCGCGCGCCGCGGCGAGGGAGCCACCCTCGACGGCCGCCGCCTGGACCCCGCCGCCGGCGAGCGCCGCGACGCGAGCGGGCGCCTCGAGGTCCTGGGGCTGGAGTCCGCCGACCCGCGCTGGGTCGCCGAGGTCGCGGCGGTCCTCCCCGACCACGCCGCGCGCGTGCGCGCGCTGGGCTCGATCGCGGTCACGCTGTGCCAGGTCGCCGCCGCGCGCCTGGACGCCATGCTCACCCTCCGGCGCACGCGCGCGGTGGACGCGGCGGCCGGCCAGCTGATCGTGCGCGAGGCCGGCGGCGAGGTGGCGTTCGTGGGCTTCGAGGAGCCGCTCGGCGCGCCGCTGGACGTCGAGCCCCGCTCACCGATGGTCGCGGCCCGCACGGCCGCGACCCTGGCCCGGCTCGCGGAGGTCCCGCGGGCCTAGCCGTGCGCGGCGCAGTGGGCGTCGCGGCTCGCGCTGCTGCTCAGCAGGCCGTAGGCGGTGGCGCCGCGGATCAGCTGCGCCTGGCCGGCCGCATAGGCCTCGACCTCCGCGGCGACCTGCGCGCGGGCCGCGTCGCTGGACGCCGCGGCCATCCGCTCGGCGTAGCGCCAGGCCGACTCGCGCCAGCCCTGGATCGCCGCCATGCCCGAGTTGTAGCCCAGGGTGGCGAACACCGGGTGCGGGTACTGGGTCCCCACGCTGGGGTCGAAGCGGGCCGCGGCCTCGTCGATCGCCGGCCCGTAGGCGTCGAACAGGATCTCGTTGACCTCGTCGTGGTCCGGCTTGCGGCTGGACCCGTCCGGGCCGACCATCCCGATCGCGGACAGGACGTAGGGCAGGTCGCGGTTGACGTGCGCGTTCACGCCGAGCAGCAGGTTGCCGAGCCCGCTGACCTTGCGGTCGCGCGCCGCGTCGAAGGCGATCTGCCAGGCCTCGGGCGTGGCGCGGCCCTTGTCGTAGGCGTCCTGCGCGTCGAAGTAGTAGCGCGCGAACACGGCGTCCTCGTGGTTGACGAACCCCTCGTCGGTGAAGAAGTCGCCGGGCGCGCCCACCTGCTCGCGGTACGTCTCGGTCACGCGGAGGTAGAGCAGCGCGAACATCGCGTCGTGGTCGCAGCTCTCGGCCAGCGGCTCGAAGCGCCGGCCCATCTCGCGGATCACCGAGTCGACGCACTGGATCCGGCCCGCCTTGCAGTCGTTCTCGCTGCTGGGCTCGTAGCCCTCGGTGAGGCCGGGCAGCAGCTGGGGCCAGTTGAGGACCAGGTCCTCGGCGGCGGCCGGGGACGCGGGGACGGCGACGACGACCAGCGCGAGCACGCAGGCGAGCAGGGATTTCCGCACAGCACCCAACCTCCTGGCCCCGTCCTTGGGACCGTAGACCGCACAACCACCCGATCCCTCGGCGACCTTTAGCCACACCTTGAGCAATTCGACGGATGTTCGATCCCGGCGGGCCGGCCAGGCGGCTTCGTCATGATGGGACGCGTGATCGACTGGTCGTTGACCGAGCGGATCGCCGGGATGGTCGCGGGCGACGCCGGCGCGGGGGCGCCGCGCCCCGAGCTGTCCGACGTCGCCGCCGAGAGCGAGCGCGTGGTCAGCGGCTACACCGGCCTGCGCCCGCCCTCCCCGCTCCCGGCGCCCGAGCTGGTCGCGCGCCCGGACTGGGTCCGCGCCAACCTGCGCTCGATGCGCCCGTCGCTGGAGCCGCTCACCTCGCGGCTGGGGGAGGGCCTGGGCCCGGCCGCCCCGGCGGTGCGCGGCGTGGTCGGCGTGCTGCTGGCCGCGGAGATGGGCGTGATCGTCGGCTACCTGGCGCGCCGCGTGCTGGGCCAGTACGAGCTGGTGATCCTCGACGCCCAGGCCCCCCCGCGCCTGCTCTTCGTCGCCCCCAACCTCGACGAGGCCGCGCGCTCGTTCGGCGCCGACGACGCCGAGATGCTGCGCTGGGTCGCGCTGCACGAGGTCACGCACGCCCTCCAGTTCGCCGGGGTGCCGTGGCTGCGCGAGCACCTCGCCGGCCTGCTGGGGGAGCTGCTGGGCTCGATGGAGATCTCCGTGGACCCGGCGCGCCTGCTGCGACTGCCCTCGCGCGACGACCTGCGCACGCTCGTGGACGCCGTCTCGGGCGGCGACCTCATCTCGGTGATGACCACGCCGGCCCAGCGCGAGCTGCTGGACCGGATGCAGGCCACCATGGCCGTCCTGGAGGGCTACGCCGAGCACGTCATGGACGCCGCCGGGGGGGCCATGGTCCCCTCGCTGCCCAGGCTGCGCGCGGCGATGGACCGCCGGCGCGCGTCGCCCAGCGCGCCGGCGCGCCTGCTCTCGCGCCTGCTGGGCCTGGAGATGAAGATGCGCCAGTACCGGCTGGGCAAGGCATTCAGCGACGCCGTGGTGGCCCGGGGCGGGATCGACGCGCTCAACCGCGTCTGGGAGGGGCCGCACGCCATGCCGACGCTCGCGGAGCTCGAGGATCCCCACGCCTGGATGCGCCGAACGGGCGTTCGAGCCGTGATCGCGCCGTAACGGCCCGCGGCGGGCGGGTTACAAACATGTGTTCGGTGATAGTGTCGTGCCGACCCGAACACGTTTTCGATCCGACCGCCGACATTCCCGAAGGAGGGAGTGCCCCCGTATGAGCCCCACCACCACCACCACCACCAGCCAGTCCGCGGCCGCCAAGAAGGCCGCCGCCACGCGCCGGGCCAACGCCCGCCGCCGCAGCGTCGCCGCCAAGCGCGCGGCGGCCACCCGTGAGCTGAACGCTCGCACCCCGCTCGAGCAGGCCCAGGACTACGCCGGCAAGGCGCTCCTGATCCCGGTCGGCGCGGCCCTCGTCGCCCGCGACGCCGTCGTCGACGGCGTCACCGAGGCGGCCAAGCCCTACCGCAACCGCGAGACCGCCCAGCGCCGTCTCGAGCGCGACATCCAGCGCTTCGAGCGACGCGGCACCACCGCTCGCAACCGCGCGGAGCGCGAGATCAAGAAGGCTCGCACCCGCGTCGAGCGCGAGCTGCGCCAGCGGCGCACCCGCGTGCAGCGCACGGTCAAGCAGAACCGCACCCGCGTCGAGCGCGAGCTGCGCCAGCGCCGGACGCGCGTCGAGCGCCAGGTCAAGTCGCTGCGCGGCGACCTGGAGCGTCAGGTCGAGCGGGTCTCGAGCCTGGCGTAGCCCCGACTTCCCCCTGCCGGCCCCAGGAGAGGCCGGGCCAGGGAGAGCGTGCCGGCACACATACCTCGCCGGCACATGCAGCACCCTCTCCTCCCTCAACCGCCGGGGCGCCTTCGGGCGCCCCGTCGGTCTTTGGGCGCGAGGTCGTTCTGACAGAATGGATCGCATGCCGAATCGCGAACAGGTCCTGGAGGCGCTGAAGGCGGTCATCGACCCCGAGCTTCGCCGGGACATCGTCGAGCTCGAGATGGTCCGCTCGATCGAGTTCGGCGAC
>Ga0299907_10002742_pt1 | contig 11027 bp, 8 predicted proteins | sample RVTome_16_FD_198680 | JGI IMG/M metagenome (GOLD analysis project Ga0299907, IMG submission 198680) | Soil microbial communities from uranium-contaminated site in the Upper Colorado River Basin, Wyoming, United States - RVT152D67 (version 2) ...
GGGCGTAGCCGGCCTTGGTCAGTTCGGTGCGGAACGGCTTGTCGAGGCCGGCGACGACGACCAGCAGCGGCCGCGGCAGTTCCGGGTTGGTTGCCTCGTAGTCCAAGCGGCAGTAGAGGCGGTAGTGGTGTCGTTGGGGCCCGTCGACCCTTACCTCGAACCACCCGGTCATGGCTGCCCTTCATGGCCTCCCAGTAACCACCGCCCGAGTAGCGCTTCGGAGGAGCGGCCGCCACGGCCACGAGCACGGCCCGCATGGTGGCCCGAACTTTCGTCGGGGTCTTCTGGAGGAAGTCGCGGCCGGGTATCGCCTCGTCCCGGTCGTCGTCCCTGTGACGCTTGAAGAAGACCACCTCGTGCGTGTCGTCGGAGGAGGGGGCCGTTCGAACCTCGGCCGTCGGCGCGCCCGGCCGCAAGCGCCGGCCACGTCCTCTCCGATCGGGACACACGCAGCTGAGCCTATGGCTGCAGTTTCAGCTGGGGATTCGCGACGAAACGGACGGCGTCTTGTACCCGGTTCTTGACCGCCCAGAGTTGTCGAAGATCGAAGCGCCCGGTGTGACCGTGAGTGCCGTCGTTGAACTCGTGAAACAGGGTGTGGGACCTTTTCGATGTCGTCGTCGATGAACGCGACGAGAACCTCGGAACCGTTATGGCGGGCGAGGCAGTGCCTGATCCGGGCCCGCCGGGTTAATAGCGCCCCTCACGGGTCCTCTCGGCGTCGGGGTTGGCGGCGAGGCGCTTCTCGCCGTCGACCCCGACAACCGGCTCGCGTCTGAGCGGTGCCTCGAAGGCTTTGTGTTCATGGCGATCACGATCCGGGAAGTTCTGATGGCGAGCGTCGGCGAGCTGCCTTCTCGCCGGCGTTGGAGGCGGCGGAGGCGTTGCGGAAGTTGTCGTCGATGAGTACCACGTCGTGGCCGGCCTGTTCGAGCAGCGAGGCGGCGATCGAGGCGCGGTAGCCGATGGCGCAGTGAACCCACACCGGGCGATCGCGGGGCACCTCGTCGAGCCGGTCGGCTAGCCGGTGCAGCGGGATGTGCGCAGTGCCGGGCAGATATCGGGCGGCTCGCTCGTCGTCGCGCCGCACGTCGAGCACGTATGGATCCGGCTGGCTGTCCGAATCCCACTCGGCTGCGAGGTCGGCGAACGTGACCCGGCGAAGCGACGCCGACGGGCGGCCGTCGCCCCACTGCTCCAGGCCCCCGGTGGCCATGGCTGCGGGCCGGTCGATGCCGAGGCGGACGAGGTCGCGCTGGGCGGCGGCCACCTGCTCGGCCGTCTCGGCGAGGAGGGTGAGAGGGGTGCCCCAGGGGATGAGCCAACCCAGGTACGTGGCGAAGCTGGTGCCGAGCCCGAAGTTGAGCGTCCCGCCCAGGTGCCCGGCGGCGAAGGCGCGGCGGTCGCGCAGGTCGACGACCCACTCGCCCGCGTCCAGCCGGCGGCGCAGCTCGTCCGGGTCGGCAACCGACGGCGGCGACAGGTCGACCGGCGGGGGACCCGCGGCGTTGGAGGGTGCCATGTGGGCGTAGTAGGCGGGATAGTCACCGAGGCCGGCGAGCAGACCCTCGACGTAGGCGTCTTCGTCGGCGGTGAGCACCGGATTTCCCTTCGCTTCGGCGGTGATGGTCGAGGTGTCCGCCTTCGACTGGGTCGCCGAGCAGAAGCTGCCGAAGCCGTGTGTCGGGAACACCTGGGCGTGGCCGGGAAGCTCGCGGGCCAGACGCTGAGCCGACGCGTGCTGCTGGCGGGCGAGCGTTTCGGCGTGCTCGACACCCAGCAGGTCGGGACGGCCCGTTGAGCCGAAGAGCAGGGAACCGCCGGTGAACACACCCACCACCGCGCCAGTTGGGTCCTCGAGCACGTAGGCGAGATGGGTGAAGGTGTGGCCCGGGGTGTGCACCACCCGGAGCCGCAGCTCCCCGCTGGCGATCACGTCACCGGCTCGTATGGGGGTGCGGTCGAACGAGACGGCGTCGTCTTCGTTCACGAGGTACTCGCCACCCACAGCACGGGCCAGGGCCAGACCGCCGCTGACATAGTCGTTGTGCATATGGGTCTCGGCGACGTGGGTGATCCGAACATCCCGCTCGGTCGCGACCGCAAGGAAGCGATCGATATCTCGCTGCGGGTCGACCACCACGGCGACCGAACCGTCGGTGGCCACGTAGCTTCGATTGCCCAGTGAAGGTGTGTCTATGGCGACAACTTCAATCATCGGTTCATCAGCTCCACGAACGCCGCCAACGGGGTTCCACGCCGTCGGCGGTGGCAGGCCATGCTGTGTCGCAGACGCCCGCTCAGATCAGGCTCGGCCTCGGAGCATCAGGTTCCAGTACAGGAAGGGCAGGCCATATCGCTTGAGGAGCCACATGTCATAGCGTTCGCGCTGCGTGTTGATGAGCGGGATGGTCGGATGTGGCCGCATGGTGTAGTCGAATTCCGCCAGCAGCATGCGATGGCGGGCGGTGGTGAGTGGGCAGGAGGCGTAACCGTCGTATCGGGCTGGCGGTTCCCGACCGGCCATGACGGCGAGCAGGTTCTCCACGACGACGGGCGCCTGCTTGCGGATGGCGGCTCCCGTCTTCGAGTTCGGCGTGTTGCCGGCGTCGCCCAGCGCGAAGACGTTGGGGTAGCGGACGTGCTGATGGGTGTGCTTGTCGACCTCGACGTAGCCGTTCGGGTCCTTCGGGTCGGCGAGGGGCCCGCCCTTGATCCAGTTCGGGGCGGACTGGGGCGGCACGGCGTGGAGAAAGTCATAGGGCAACTTGAGCTTCTTGTCGGATTGGCGGTCGACGAGCACGGCTTCGCGTCCGTCGGGGTCGACCTCGGCGAGCTCGTGCTGCAGACGGAGATCGATCCCGTAGCGGGCCACGACCTGCTCGAGCACGCGGGCGAACTCCGGCACCCCGAAGATCGCCGGAGTGGCCACAGCCAGGACGACGTGAATGTCCTTGAGGACCCCTTGGATCCGCCACCAGTCAGCGGCCAGATAGGCGATCTTCTGAGGTGCGCCGGCACACTTGATCGGTCCGCTCGGATGCGTGAACAGGGCGACGCCGCCACGCAGGCCCTTGAGGAAGTCCCACGTCTTGGGGGCCAGGTCGTAGCGGTAGTTGCTCGACACGCGATCACGGCCGAGGGTCTCGCCGAGACCCGGGATGCGGTCCCAGTCGAGCTGGAGCCCGGGGCAGACCACCAGGAAGTCGTATCCGATCGCGCGGCCGTTTCGGGTACCTACGCTCCGAGCTTCCGGGTCGATCTCCTCGGCCCAGTCCTGGATCCAGTCCACTCCCTTGGGAACGAGGTCGGCTTCGGGTCTGGCACTCTGCTTGACGGGTGCTCGTCCGCCGCCCACCAGGGTCCACAACGGCTGGTAGTAGTGCACGTTGGAGGGCTCGACGAGGGCGATGTCGTCTTGACCGGCGCGCCGTAGCCGGGCGGCCACCGTGATGCCGGCCGTGCCGCCTCCGATGATCACGATGCGTCGGTGCATTTGGTTCATCTCCTCCTCCAGTCATCGGCGGATGTGCTGCCTGGGTGAGGCGGGATGGGCGGCTCGGTCCAGTACCGCGGCGAGGGTACGAAACCGATCTTCCTGAGATCTTCCGGGCGCAGCTCCCCAGCCGGCCTGGCCCCGTGTCCGGGGTTCGAAGGGTTACCCCGGATGCCGCCAGGATTCAGCCACTTCAGCCAGCCGGGCGGCGCTCACCCCTGCTTCCGTTCCGCCGCCGCCAGCTCGGCCTCGGCTTCGGCGATGGCATCGTGCCACGCTCCCCCTCGCCACAGCATGGTTCCCCGGCGGGCGATGTCCAGGTAGGCGCGCGCCCGGTCGATCGCACCCGCTCGAGCGCAGGCCCGGGCGGCAGGCACTGCCAGTGTGACGGCGCACATCCGGCAGGCCTCGGCGGGGCCGGTGATGGCACATTGCGCCTCGTCCACCAAGGCCAGCGCCGCCGTCGGGCCGGGAGCAGCCGAGATCATGGTGCCGTAGATCCGGGGGAGGAGATGGCGGACGAGCAGATGCGACTGGCGGGCCAGGTCGAGAGCCCGGTTGAGCAGTGCCCTCGCCTCGTCGGCTCGACCCCTGAGCAGGGCGGCCTCGGCCAGGCGTTGCAGGGCGAGGGACTCCCCGCCCGCCGAGCCGATCCGGCGGTGCAGGTCGGCGCCTTCCTGGAGCCGGGCGACCGCTTCGTCGAGGTGGCCGGCCACGAGCTCCGCCTCGCCGAGCAACACGGTGGCGAATGCCCTGCCCCGCTCCGCTCCGTTGCGTTCGGCAACCGACCGCAGCTCTCGGGCGAAGGCGGTGATCCGCTCGTAGGGCTGACCGCCGTAGATGTAGATCTCCGTCACGCACAGGTAGCAGTCGTTGACCTTGGCCGCCAGTTGCGGGGCGCCGCTGGTGTCGAGGAGGTCCGCCTCGATCTGCTCCGGCCAGGTGCCGCGGCTGTGGGCCACCAGCGCCCGGAGCGTGGCGACGTCGGTGAGCTGGGCGACGAGGCCTTCGACCATGCCGATTCGGCGGGCCTCCTCGGCGCAGCGCTCGGCCTCGTCGACGTCGCCGCGGTGCCAGGCGGCGTACCCCCGGGCCACCAGGAGACAGACCTCGTCCGCACCGCCCGGGCTGGTCAATCCGTCCAGTTCTTCCGCCACGCCGAAGTCGCCGAGGAGGAGCGCCACCCGGGCTTGGCGGATCCGCAGCCGTCGCCGTTGCCCGCCACGGGCGGCGGCGATCGCTTCGGCGTAGGCGGTGATGACCGCCGCGTCCCCTGAGGCGAACAGGCACTCGGCCCGCAGCTCGAGAAGCCCGGTCCGCCGGGGTGCCTGCTCCAGCGCCCGCTCGGTGAGCATGCGAGCATCGCCGACGGCCCCGATGGCGAACGCCTCCCGGGCAGCTTGCTCGAGCCACCGGACAGCCTCCCGGCCCCGGTCGGCGGCGAGGAGGTGATGGGCGATGCGACCTGCCGCCGCTCCGGAGGCGACCAGAACCTCGGCGATCTGGCTGTGGGCGCGCTGACGGCGGTGGCGGGGGATGGCAGCGAGCAGCGCCTCGCGCAGCAACCCGTGGCGGAACCGGTAACCCTCGTTCGCCTCGACGACGAAACCGGAACGCAACGCCTCGTCCAGCATGGCGAAGACGCGCTCGGGCGAACCGACGAGGGCGGCGAGGTCCTCGGCGCTGAAGACGGTTCCGACGATCGCGACTTCCTCGAGCATTGCCCGCAGCCCGGAATCGAGGGATTCCAGCCTGGCGTCGAGGGTGCCGTAGAGGTGCTCAGGGATCTGGATGGCACCGTCGGTACCGACCGCGGTGGCCAGCTCCTCGATGAAGAACGGGTTGCCCGCCGCCAGCTCGTGGATGGCCTCGACGGCGCGTTCGGTGGCTCGCCGCCCGGTGCGGCGACCGACGATGGCGTCGGTGGCGGCGAGCGGCAAGGGGCCGAGGACGATCTCGATGGCCGCCCGTCCAGCCAGCAGACTGGCCCGCACCGAAGCCGCCACGGGCGGGAGTTCCTCTCGACGGTAGGAGGCGACGACGACGATCCGCTCGCGCCGAGCCATCCGGGCGAGGTAGTGCACGAGCTCCACCGTGGCTTCATCAGCGGCGTGGAGATCATCGATCCAGAGGACGAGGCCGTGTCCGTTCGCCGCCGCCGCCAGCAGCCGCGAGACCGCCGAGAGGACCGGCTGGCGGCCCAGGCGGGCCGGCGCCCCGCCCGCCGGTGGGCGACCGAAGAGCCGGTGCAGCGCCCGTCGGGCCTGCCCGGGGAGCGCTTCGGCGAGCTCCGGTCGTTGAGCCAGCAGGCGGTCGAGGGCCTCCGCCACCGGCGCGTACGGCGCCAACCCCTCCTCTCGGTAGGCGCTGCCCCGGAGCGTCGCCCCGCCCTCGGCGGCGACTCCCGCGAGCAGCCGTTCGCAGAAGTGGGTCTTGCCGATCCCGGCTTCCCCGGCGACGAGCAGACCACCTCCGCGTCCCCTGGCGCCTTCCCGCCAGATGTTGAGGGCCCGGGCCAGGTCACGCTCCCGGCTGAACAGCGGCGTCGTGCGCTGCAGCGGGGCGACGACGGGGGCGCCGTGGGTGAGGACGAGGAGCAGCTTGGTGGTGTCAGGGCTCGGGTCCAAACCGAGATCACCGAGGGCATCCCGGAGGCGCTCGAATATCCGGAGGGCGTCGTGGCGCCGGCCCTCGGCCGCAGAGGCCCGCATCAGCTCCCGGTGCGCCTCTTCGTTCGCCGGGTCACCGGCCGCCAGCTCTTCCCAGCGGCCGGCGCGCTGAAGGAGTTCGAGGTGCCGATGGCGGGCCCGCTCCCGGGCCTCGGCCGCCCAGTCGGCGTAGGGGTCGTCGGGCAGCAGATCGCCGCCATAGGTGTCGGCGACGGCAGCGCAGCGGACCGGGTCGCCCCGACCGAGGGCCTGCTTGGCGGCTGCTTCGAACCTCTCCAGGTCCGTGGTGAGCGTGGCGGCGGGCCAGAGCGCCACCGTCCCTCTCTGCATCACCACGGCGTCGGCTCCGAGCGCCCGCCGGGCCAGGAAGGCCGCCTTGTGCAGGTTGGCGAAGGCAGCCTTGGCGTCGAGCTGGGACCAGAGGATGTCGACCACCTGCTCGCGATGCAGCCGGTGGCCGGGTGCCAGGGCCAACAGCTTGACGAGGTCGCCGCACCGGTTTCGGTGCCAATCACCTCGGGCCGGCTGCCCGTCGAGGATGACTTCGAAGCCGGCCAGGAGGTGGATCTGGACCTCGCAGGCCCGGGCCCTTCCTGTCATGCCCGCTCCCAAGGCTCCCGAACCACGCTCGTGGCAAGTACCACCTAGATCACAACAGTACGTCCCTGATGTTTCAATGCGGCGGGGTCGCAGCTTCGCGTCGTCTCCTGGTCAGGTTGCGACCATGCTCGGCCCGCCGAGGGGTTCTCGACGGGCACGCCGACGACGTTGCCGAACTCGCTCCAGGACCCGTCGTAGTTGATGACCACGGGGTAGCCGAGGAGGTACTTGAGCACGAACCAGGTGTGCGACGACCGCTCGCCGATGCGGCAGTAAGTGACGATCGACTTGTCCGGGGTGATGCCCCCGGCCGTGTAGAGGGCCTCGAGCTCTTCCCGGCTCCTGAACGTGTCGTCGTCGGTGATGGCCTGCGCCCAGGGGATGCTCACCGCGCCGGGGATGTGGCCGGCCCGCTGGCACGACTCGTCGGGGTGCTCGGGTGGCGCCGAGATCTCACCGTTGTATTCGGCGGGGGAGCGGACGTCGACGAGGGCGAAGTCGTCCCGGGTGTACACCTGGAGGACCTGGGCCAACAGGGCCCGCAGTCCGATGTCAGCGCCGCGGGCCTTGTAGGTCGTGGTCTGGAACTCGGGGACCTTCCCGGTCACGTCTCGGCCTTCGTCGAACCACGCTCGCCGCCCACCGTTCATGAGGCGCACGTCCTCGTGCCCGTAGATCTTCAACGTCCAGAAGGCAAAGGCTGCGAACCAGTTCCGCAGGTCGCCGTAGAGCGCAAGGGTCATCTCCGGGGTGACGCCGAGCCGTCTCATCAACGCTTCCATCTGCTCCTTGGAGAGGATGTCGCGCCGGACCGGATCGTTGATGTCGCGCCTCCAGTCGATGAGCGCGGCGCGCGGAATGTGCCCGAGCTCGTAGGCGTCCTGCGGCTCATAGTCGATTTCGAGGACCCGCACCATGGGGTCCTCGAGGTGCTCGGCCACCCACTGAGTGGCGACCAGCACCTCGGGATGGGCGTACTCCATCGACAACCCCCCCTCTTGTCGGTACACCCGGTCGTGCCCACCAATCAGACTGACGAAGAGAACGCTACGAACGAATCCTTCCTGAAATCTTCCTTCGTGGCGGAGGAGCGTGAAGAGCCGATGTCCCTTCCGGCAACGCAATCAGCGCATCGGCGTTGGCGTGAGCCAAGCCCGCCCCGCCTTCAGAACGCTCGCCGTCGCTCCTCCAGTCGTTGGCACCGCAACCGCGATGACCGACGGAAGGTTCCGGGAAGGACCGGCCCATACCATGGCGTGGCACGGTGGAACGACGCAGTAGGCACGTCGAGGTACTGATCCAGCGCTGCCTTCTGCGCTGGCGATTACCTCCCGAAGCGCTTCAGGCGATCTCAAACAAATCGGTGGGTGTGGGTGCCCTGCAGGAACTGCAAGTTCGGCGGCAGGCGGGAGGACATGCTTGTAATTCTCGAACTTTGCTCCCCCGGGCGCGTGGGCCCGCAGGTCGGAGTGGTTGTGCCAGATGGTGTGAACAGCGACACCCGAAAGGCTGACTTGATTTCCTTCATTTTCCGTTCAGAGACTTCCACCCGGCCGATGCGCGTCGGCCAGATAGAGGAGGAACCATGAGCGTGACCGACCAGCTGCTCCAGAACGCGGAGCGCTACGCCCAGAGCTTCGACAAGGGCGACCTGCCGATGCCCCCCGGCAAGCAAGTGGCCGTCGTGGCCTGCATGGACGCCCGCCTCAACCCCTACGGCATCCTGGGACTTTCCGAAGGGGACGCCCACGTCATCCGCAACGCGGGAGGCGTGGTCACCGACGACGCCATCCGCTCGCTCGTGATCTCCCAGCGGCTCCTTGGTACCAAGGAGATCATCCTCATCCACCACAGCGACTGCGGGATGCTCACCTTCACCGACGACGCAGTCAAGGCCCAGATCCAGACCGACACCGGCGTCAAGCCCGCCTTCGCCCTCGAAGCGTTCTCCGATCTCGACCAGGACGTCCGCCAGTCCATGGCTCGCATCAAGACCAGCCCCTTCATCCCCAACAAGGACAACATCCGGGGCTTCATCTACGAGGTCGAGAAGGGGACGCTGCGCGAGGTGACCTGAACCTGCGTCGGCAGCACCGGGCTACGACTGACCGGCCCGCGGCCGGTGCGGGCCACCATCAAGGAGGTGCCATGACGCAATTCGCCCACCCCGAAGTGCTGGTGGACACCCAGTGGGTCGAGGACCATCTCGGGGATCCCAACGTCCGGATTCTCGAGGTCGATTACGAGCCGGCCGACTCCTACGAGCTCGGCCACATCCCGGGCGCCGCGCTGGTCGACTGGAAGCAGGACATCAACGATCCCGTCCGGCGCGACATCCTGTCCCGGGCCGACATGGCAGCACTGATGAGCCGCGTCGGAGCCACCCCCGACATGGCGCTCGTCCTCTACGGCGACATGCGCAACTGGTTCGCCGCCTTCGCCTTCTGGACGTTCAAGATCTACGGCCACGACGACGTCCGCCTCATGGACGGCGGCAGGCGAAAGTGGTTCGAGGAGAACCGCAAGGTCACCGAGGAGGTCCCCGAGTTCCCAGCCACCGGCTATCGGGTCCGGGGGGTCAACCTCGCCCTGCGGGCCCTCTACCCCCAAGTCCAGGCCGTCCTCGGCCGGGACGACGTCGGCCTCGTCGACGTGCGGTCGCCGGCGGAGTTCAACGGGGAGATCAGTGCCCCACCTGAGTACCCCAACGAGGCTGCCCAGCGGGCCGGTCACATCCCCGGGGCCCAGAGCATCCCCTGGGCGCAGGCCATTGCGGACGACGACACCTTCAAGCCGGTGGAGGAGCTCCGGGCGCTCTACGAGCCGAAGGGCATCACACCCGACAAGACGATCGTCACCTACTGCCGCATCGGGGAGCGGTCGTCGCACACCTGGTTCGTGCTCAAGTACCTCATCGGCTACCCCGTGGTCATCAACTACGACGGCTCGTGGAGCGAATGGGGGAACATCGTCGGCAACCCCGTCGAGAAGGTGGCGGCGACCACCTGAGGATGGCGGCCGTCCAGCCCGCCGGAAGCGTCGACCTCCGCCAGTCCGAAGACCAGTGCGGCGACACCGCGCTGAAGGCCGTCCGGCGGGCGATGAAGACGCTGCAGCCCGGCCAGGTTCTCGAGGTGCACCTCAACGTGGCCGAACAGGCCTTCGTGCTGCGGGCCTGGGCTCGCAAGACGGGGCGGGCCATCGTCAAGGAGGAGACGGAGGGAAAGGAGACCTGGATGCTCGTCGAGCAGGTGGCCGATGGCTGATTCGCTGGCCCTCATGGTGTCGTCGGGCGGGCCCGACACCATGGCCACCGCCCTCGATCTCCTGGCGGCGGCGGCGGCGATGGAGATGGAGTCGCATCTCTACCTCACCGCCGCCGCCGTCGCCTGGGTCGGTCCGGCGGCCGACCCGGAGCGGGCACCGGGCTGGGCCACCGAGGAGGCGAGGGCCGAGGTGGCCAAGCGCCTCCACGACATCAAAGAGGACGGGCGCCTCACGGTCTACGCCTGCACTCGGGCCATGGCGGTCCACGGCATCGTCCGCGAGCGGCTGTCCGAGGAGGTCGACATGCCCGCCGGGTTCGCCTATTTCCTCAGCGTGGCCAGCGAGGCAACCGTGACCCTCAACCTCTAGCCCGTCGATGGCGCATCGGCGATACGCACCGGGCGCTCAGCGCGTGACAGGTCCGCCTTCGCCGCTTGCCCGTCTCCCGGCGGCCTTGTCTGCCTCGGCTTTCTTGTCGAAGGTCGGGTACAGCAAGCCCACGTTTCAGCCTGTGCTCGGTCGAGCGCGGTGCCGTGCCGCTTTCCCCGCAGGGAAGTCTGCTTGAGACTGGTGGCTGTAGGCCCCCTCACCTGCCGCCCATACCGCCAGGCTGGGCAAACCGCCTCGACACTGGGCAAACCGCCTCGCCAACAGCGTCATCCTTCATGGACTGATACTTCCGGGCAAGGCGTTCGGTTTCGTTTCCATGGCGTGCCAAATCGCAATTATGAATATCACGCGTCACAGGCCGTACCTGGTGGCCCGTCGGCTTGACTGAGTGTTCGTTGTCCACGATCACTCCCCGACGACGAAGCGGCTGGTGATCGCAACGAGTGACCGGCCCGCCCTTGGAAGAGGGTGACATAGGCGCGTCATTTCACAGGGATACGGCACTAAGTACATCCGCACGTAAATACGATCACGTAAGTACAGTGGTGTGATTAGGGGCTCGGGGTAACGTATGGGTCCCCTCGAAGGAGGGGTCTCATGCCTAG